>OBLF01000562.1_pt1 | contig 39032 bp, 38 predicted proteins | sample 1519231 | NCBI WGS metagenome assembly OBLF01 (sample SAMEA2602895, study PRJEB22501) | metagenome | reverse complement strand
CTTGAAAACCGTCGTACCGAGAGGTACCGGGGGTTCGAATCCCTCTCTCTCCGCAGGAAGTACTCTGGAGAAGACTTCAGAAAACACTTCACGAAATCAGTAAGTATCGTAGCTTCAATAAGTTACGATACTTTTGTTTTATACTTACACGTTTTTTCAGAGTACGTAAGGAGGGTGCCGAAACGCCCAAAATACTCTCCTACGGTTACAATCTGGTTACAAAAAGATGAGCCGAATAAAAATTGTAACCAAGAGTACGTACAGAGATTGTTTAGAGTACTTATATATTGCTGTTATTCAAATGATTATGTAGAACTTTGCAGTGGGATATATGGAAGTTCATTCCATCCATTTAGGCGATAAAATTCCTTTCGATGTGGAACAATTTCCCATGAATCCAGCTACAATTAAAAACAGTCAATGTATGAAATCAATTTTCAGAACAGTCTTCTATCTCAGAAGCAACTATGTAAACAAGGAGGGCAAGACCCCTGTGATGTTGAGGATTTACCTTAACAACGAACGGTTGTGCATAGGCTCAGCCGGGGTCGCCGTTGAACAGAACCAATGGGACAGTACGCGAGAACGGGTGAAAGGACGCAATACCGAAGCTCTAAGCATGAACTTGCAGTTGGACAGCATCCAAAACGACCTGCAAACCATCTATCGCAAGTTGGAAATGACGGACGACCTGTGTTTGGAACGCATCAAGTCTGAGTATCTCGGCAGGCAGGACAATGTCTGCACACTCATGCAGCTTTTCGAGAAGCATAATACGGACATACAGGAACAGGTTGGTGTCTCGGTGAGTGTGGCAACGTTGCAGAAATACAACGTGTGTAAGAAACACTTTGCGGCCTTCTTGAACGAAAAGTACAAGCGTTGTGACATTCGCCTGTCTGAACTGACATTCACCGTCATTCATGACTTTGACCTTTATCTGCGTACAACCGCCGGGCAGAATCCCAATACGGCCACGAAAACGATGAAGACTTTCAAGACCATCACCATACTGGGAAGGAAGATGGGCGCGTTGAACCACGACCCGTTCATAAATCATCATTTTCACTTGGAGCCGGTAAACCGTGGTTTCCTCACGGACGAGGAAATCATGAAGATTGCCAACAAGAATTTCGGTATCCATCGCCTGGAACTGGTAAGGGACATTTTCATCTTCTCTTGCTTTACAGGTCTGGCATATATAGACGTGTCCAACCTTACGCCTGACAACATTGTTACGCTTGACGACAAGCAATGGATCATGACCAAACGTCAGAAGACAAGCGTGGAAACCAATGTGTTGCTCCTTGACATTCCCAAGCGTATCATCGCCAAATATGGGCATAAGACCTATCGGGGCGGTAAGCTCCTTCCGGTACTAACAAACCAGAAGATTAACGCTTATCTCAAGGAAATTGCCGACCTTTGCGGTATCAAGAAGAACCTGACCTTTCATCTTGCCCGGCATACATTTGCGACCATGTCGCTCAGCAAGGGCGTTCCTATGGAAAGTGTATCGAAGATGTTGGGGCATACCAACATAAAGACTACACAAATCTATGCTCGCATCACCAACAAAAAGATAGAGCATGATATGGAAGAACTGGCTGGAAAACTCAGTAAGTTCAATACAGCCATGGGCATATAATATATTAATGTATAACCCTAAAATAATAGACGATTATGGAAACAAAGAAAGAACTATCTTACTTCCGATTGAAATTAGAGAATTATCTCAGTGAGCATTTCCCCGAAATGCTGGGTGATAAACCATTCATAACGGCAAGAGCCGATGAAGCCCTTACTGCCTACTGTGATGCAATGGCACAAGGATTCTCTCACCCGGAGGCAGAGGTAATGGCAAGCGAAGTGTTATACCAAGGTTTGCATTTTTCCAAGTACGACACCCTTGTTTCAGTTTTAGAGAATGAGTTCGAGAAAGAACTCCCTTCTCCTCTTCCAGAAAGACTGGCACCAATGCTTCTGAAGAATAAGGCTGTGCAAAGCATTTTCGACAAGTATGAACTGACAGACGATTTTGGCGCAAGTCCAGAGTATGAGAAACTCTACACCGAACTGACAGGAACAATCGTTTTGCTCATTGAGGTCAATGGTCTGCCAACAGTCGATAGTGAGAACATGACTTGATGTAATACCATCGGGAGCTTTTGTAGTGTCAAGAGCCAAGATAACTATTCTTCCTCACACACCAAGAGTTTAGGCAAACACTTGGCTTTGTGAGGCAGAATATCTTGTAACTGCTCTTGAACTATTAAAAGCTCCGATATGAATACAATCATCATGAATCAAGACGTTCACACACCTGCCTTCATCAAGGCAGACGCATCGAACAAAACCGATAAAATCAAGCAGCAACCGACTTCTCCCAAGCAAGTCCACCGCTTCGGTTGGACACGCTTCATCGAACTCACTATCCTGCTTTCCGTCGTTATCGGTGTCATTTGGCTTATCTCGAAGATAGTAACGCCGCAAGTCGTAACTGTCGTGTCTGTCATTGCAGGTTTTCTGATACTACGCTTTATAGTCAGGGTAATTCTAAAAGTAACATTTGCGCTGCTGAGCATTCTCTTCTGGCTGGCTATTCTCTGTGCCATCCTGCTATGCGTGCTTTGAGAAGCACAGCTCTGTAAAACCTTTCATGTTATTTCATTAGGTGGTTATCTCGCATTTTGAGATAGCCACCTTTTCTATTTCCCACTACGACTGTTGCACTTTTGCTTCTTTTCCAATGCTCCACGATATGCGATGACAAGGAAAGACGGCTGCTGTTCCCTTTTTATCCGCAAAGGTAGTACGGGGCTTGTGGCTTTCAAAAGGTCTATGCCGCCTGGTTTGTCTGGAAAATCTCCACACCGTTGGGTCGTATTTTCCGACAAAACCTTGTGCAAGCCCACCCCGCTACCTCTATTTTGCTACAAAAAGGAATCAGCATACTCCGATCTTTGAACGCATAAAAAAAATGTCGCTATGGATAAGCAAAAAGTAATTACAACATCTTCGATGAACAGCAAAGGATATAGCTCCTCCTCTCATTACCGCATTAACCCTACGGCTGAAAAAAGTGAGCAAGTGTTGGCAATTAAGTTTGTACAATGGGACGTTCCCCCTTTGGAGAGCCTTTGTAATAGCAAAGTATATCTCCTGCGTGCAAAACTCTATCGTGGCAAGTGTATGAGCCGTGAGGAAAAGAATTGGCTATGTGAGGCGGTAAACTCAAACACCTATTTCCGAACAGCCGTTCCCCTGCAAGGCTATCGCTTTGACTTCTTTGACGTGCTGAAGAAATATCTTGTCAAGCAGTATGGACAATGGACAGAGTATTACGCACCCGACAGAACAAGCCTAAGAGCCTACCTATATGGACGCATCAATCAAATAGTAGAAATTCCCAAGTATTAACAACATCAAAACATATACGACAATGAAAGGAACAGAACATTTCACACGGACAATAGCCGAGTATCTCAATCAGCGTGCTATGACAGACCCCTTGTTTGCCCCTAACTTGATGAAACCGAACAAGAATATCGAGGAGTGCATCACCTACATTCTTAATGAAGTGCAGAAAAGCGGTTGCAACGGCTTTGATGATGATGAAATCTTCTCTATGGCTGTTCACTACTACGATGAGGACGATATAGAGGTGGGTAAGGCTATTTCTTGCCAAGTTGCCGTCAATCACATTGTAGAACTCACAGAGGAAGAAAAAGCCGAAGCAAGGCAGGAAGCCATTAAGCAATATCAGCGTGAGGAACTTGCCAAGTTGCAGAGCCGTAACGCACGAGTGAAAAAGACTGAGAACGCGACAACCCAAGTACAACCATCACTATTCGATTTTTAAGCCTATGAAACCGAGAAACAAATTTGAAAAGGAGGTTTTGGAACAAAGCAAGCATCTTCGCCCGATAACCACGACACAAAGTAAGTGGGCATTTCGTGAGTGCATAGACCACTTCGCCTACCGCTTGCCAAAAGGTCGCACCACTTGTATGGATTGTGGGCATAGTTGGGTAATGGACAAACATAGAGAAACTTGCACTTGCCCTCATTGCAGGGCAAAGTTGCAGGTCAAGGAAACATACGAGCGCAAGTTGCAGCAGAAGCAGTATTTCACCCTACTTACCACTTGTGGAGAGTTTCAAGTATTGCGTATGTTCCTACTTATTGTGGGTATGGAGAAAGGTTACAAAGCACAGACTTCTATAATTGAGATTGGGCAATATTGGTGGAATACGCAGGGACGAAAAGCTGTGGTTGCCATACAGAGGGTATTGGGGCACTATGTTGATACTTTTTCCTATTATAGTCCTATGGCGATACGCAACGATAATGAAGCCTATCAGCATATTGCCTATTCACCGATATATCCGAAGTTCAAGGTTACAGACATACTTCGCAGAAATGGTTTTAAGGATAATTTCTATGGCATCGTGCCTACCCAGTTTATTCCTGCATTGCTTACAGACAGCCGTGTGGAAACATTGCTAAAGGCAGGTAGCACAGACCATTTACGTTACTTTCTTGGCAACAAGAGGACTTTTGAGGACCTATGGCAGTCCTACAAGATTGCAGTTCGTAACGGCTATGAGATAGCAGACATTTCTCTTTGGAGTGATTATGTAGATACACTTAGAAGATTAGGTAAGGATATTCATAATCCAAAATATTTATGCCCAAAAGACCTTAAAGGCGAACACGACCGCAGGCACGAGGAACTTCTCAGAGTGCGTGAAAGGGAGGAGATAGAACAGAAGCAGCAGAAGGCAATGGAAGACGAAAAGCGTTTCAGGGAACTCAAATCCAAGTTTTTCGGTATCTGTTTTACGGACGGCACAATCCAAGTCCACGTATTGGAGAGCGTGCAGGAGCATTTGGAAGAAGGTGTATCAATGCACCATTGCGTATTTTCTAATGCATACTACCTTAAGGAAGACTCCCTTATCCTTTCGGCTACCATTGAAGGCAAGCGAATAGAGACCATTGAAGTATCATTAAGAACTTTGGAAGTGGTACAAAGTCGTGGAGTGTGCAACAAGAATACGGAATACCACGAGCAGATAGTAAACCTTGTCAATGCCAATCGAGGTCTTATAAGCCGAAGAATGAAAGCAACAGCATAAAGTATGAACCATTAAATTATCAGAGATATGAAAACAGAGATAGAAAACATCATCTACAATTGGACGGATGAGATACCGCATATTCTCATTAGGGTTATCAATGCAATAACCCTATCCGACAACAAAGAGGAGTTAAGGTTAGCTATCAACAAAATAGCTGAAGAAACAGAACTTGATAAGTTCTTTGCATACGGCTATGGCGCACATCACTTTTGGCTCAAACACCGCAGACTATCCAATGGAGAGCCAAAGGAATACAGATTATTAAAGGTTGAATTTTAAGATTAGGAATGATGAAGAAACAAAGATTTTTAATCTATACGGAATATGTTTTTGACGGTGTATTCGATGTGGTTGCCGAGAGCAAGGAGGAAGCACGGCAGAAAGTCCTGCAAAATTGTGGGCAGGGCATGGGTGGAAGCATCCACAGCACTTTGCCCGATGATGAAATAAACTGGGCTTTCGACAAGCACCCTAACAGACGAATAGACAGAATAACGAAAGTGTAGAAATAGCCTTCCAAATAACACAAAGAGCCACGCAAACCGAAAATTTGTGCGGCTTCTTTTCTTTTTCTTTGAACGAGCAGGCGACCAAAGAAAAGAAGCAAAAGAAAGTCGCAGGAAGTTAAAACTTAATACTAAAAAGTAAATACCTTTGCAGATGTAATAATAATTTGCATCAATGGAGACTATACATAAACAAGAAGAACTTATCTTCAAAGAATATCAAGCACTTTTAGATGATAATAGAGAAATCTCTCCAGATGGGTTGCACTATTTGGGAGCTTTTTACTATACCAACGGTTGCTGGGGCAGAGATTGTGGTGATGAAGAAGATAAATGGTATCAGTATTGTAATCGAAAACGAGGGTTAGTTGTCCTTACCAAAGAGCTTAACGATGAAAAAGCATGGGATATTAGAGAAGAGCATGCTCGCAAGAATGGAGTTGAAGAGTCAACGCCATCCAATCATATATTCTATAGAAACTTACGTAGATGGGTGTATGCTCTATTGAATATGGATAATAGGGGGAATATTCCTAGTTTTCCTGACATTGAAATTGCTCAAGAATGTTTTGAAACTAAACCCTGGGTAAGAGTGAACCTCAAAAAAGTTCCTGGGGGTAGTTCTATTGATAATGGTCTTTTGGCTCAATATGTCGATAAATTTCGCAGTCTATTACAGAAACAATTGGTTATATACAAGGATGCCTCTATTTACTTAGATTGCACCCGCCGCTGTGGGATAGATCTCTTGAGAGAATTATATCCTAACATAAAAGCTTTTGGAGATGGAGATGATGAATGGATATATTTCTCGGAAAAGCATCATTTCATTATAGTAAATTCTTATCACCCATCATATCGTCACTTTAGTGGAGGAGAAGAGGCATACTATAACAGGATGAGAAAAACCATACGCTCTTTTTTTCAAGAGTATCCAAATTTCTTATAGCAGGAACTAACCTCTTATGGGAAATAAAACAGCACAAACTCAACCTTTCGGCGCTTGACCAATCCACTCAAAACTTTACCCTTATATCGGCAGAACGAAACATACTCCCGATAGAAGTTCCTGTCTCCAGCCTCTATCTTTCGTAGCAGCCTACTCTTGGGATACTTGCCATAACCGAGTAGTCGCCCCACGCCCACATTATAGGCAAGTAGGCTGAGCAGCAGCGCATCTTTACCATACCCTTTGAAGTGTTCAAAGCATTTCCAAAGGTCAGCACGGAGCAGGGAGTCCGCCTGCCGTTCCGTCATATCCGCAGTGAAACGTTCGCCTGGCTGTAGCTGATGACCATATCCAACATACGGATAATTCTTCCAGCCGTGCAGTCCCTCAAAGTATTTCACAACAACTACCACACGCTCAAAAGGTGGCAAGTCTGCCAGCCGCACCCTGCGCTGGGCAAGGGTCGGCTGACAGAACAGGCAGAATACACAAAGTAAAATGAAAGAATTTATCGTTCGCATCAATTATGTTATTAGTGGCGTGAAGATGCAGGTTTGTCCTTGCCCTCTTCTCGCTCGTTGTTAAAACTAAAGGTCAGCTGCTGCCCCCTGCCGAAATTATCCTCCACATATACATCTATTGTCTGGCGGTCAGATGAGAGCGAAGTGTAGTATAAGCGGAACACATCCTTTGTGAGCGGATAGCGGTCGTTAGGCTTGAATACCGTACCGTTGTCATTTCTTAGCAAGCCTTTGCCGTCAGACTGAAAATAACGTATCGTATAGCGAGTGTCGGCAAACTCACCGCCTCGTTTCAGCGTACAGCGTATCTCAGCCGTTTGTCCCTTTACGATGTCCTTCTGAACCGGCATTGTCTCCACCGTAAACGGATAAGACTGCTGAACATCCAAATCCCTATCACAAGCAGATAGGCAAAACACGGCAAGGGTCAGCACACCCATTACCCAAATCGTATTCAATATCTTCTTCATCTTTTCTTCTACTTAAAAGTTAAACCTTAGTCCTGCAGAAACAGCTGGACGAAAACGATGCACGTCCGTTCCAAAGAGGAAACGTCCCTGCATCTTTACAAGAAAGAGAACCCTGTCCGTTAGAAACACTTCCACCGAGCCATGCACGGCACCGCCATAGACAAAGCGGGAGCGGTCGAGCAGCGTCGCCCCATCGGGCAGCAGTTTCTTGTCCTCATTCAGTTGCTCATAGCCACCCAAGGCGGATATGCCACCATAAAGAAGCACGTCCTTACCCCTGTCGGAGAGAACAGGGTGCATATAGCCCACCTGCAAGAGTGCATCTTTGAGTTTTACGTTATAACTTCTGTACGGCATATTCTGCTGTTCATACTCTACCATAACAAAGGTATAATTCTCATGCCCCAAATATCGGGTGAGTGATGCTACCATACCGAAATTGTCAGCAGCAAGAAACTTTTCTCCCTTGATAAGCGGAATACTCCCTACGACCTCGATTCCTCTTTGCTTGGGTATCAGTCGCTGTGCCTGCGATGGCAGACTGAAAGTCATGGCCACCGCAACGCATACTGTCAGAATGATATTGTTCTTCTTCATCACCATTTCAGTTTGAGGTTATCAATCTTCTTTGCTAGCTGCAGGTCTTCTGCCGTTACATGGAAGGTCAGCGTACGACCGCCATTTCTCTCATAGAGTGTCACTTCAAGCTGCTTGTCTTCTGCAAGAGAAAACTGTTCGAGCGCAAACACAGTGTGTTCACTACCCATGCCACGCACCTGCATCACCTGATGATAGGCACGAAGTGGCTGAAGCACCTGCTCTTGTATAGCGGTACGCTTTGCCATCTTCTTATCTACAACCTTAAAGGTGATAAAATCCACTGAGTACGGCATATTCGTGCCGTTTTCCATACGAGTGTGGAAATACAGCAAGCCGTTATGGGCATACAAGCCACGAAGCAGGAACTTCATGCCGAACTGCTGAGCACCGATGTGCTTGATGCTGCGCCTGTCGTTCTGATAGATAGTCTGCATCATCAGTTTTACTAATACGGGCGACTCGTTACCGAGTTCCTTGAAATAGATGTCAGAGCGGTTGCTTGGCAGCCTGCCTTCTGTTGTAGAGAGAAAGTCCTTCATCTCTATGCTTAACTTCTCCGGCTCATCGGCATATTTTACGTTGAAAGCATAGAAAGAGCCGTCCTCACAGATGACACTCATATTGGTTTCCGTCTCAAAGTCCTTCACTGAAGCCTTTACACGTAGCACGTTCTCTGCATCCTCCGCCTTACCTGCAATGATGTTCTGCGAACCTAAGTCTACATAGCGGATGGCAGAAGGGAAGATAAGATGCACGGTCTTGTCAAAGGTGACGTCCAGACCATACGGCAGTACGACACGCCCCGTTGGAATGTCACGGCTCATACCTTGAAAAAGCTCTCCCGAAGTAAGCGGTCGGCTTGGTGTCAGACCATCATTGTTTTCCTGTGCTGTGGCTGTTGCTCCCACCATGGCAAGCATAGCCATTGATAAAATAATTTTCTTCATTGTTCCTTTTGATTTGATGTTATTTTTTACTTATCATTTTCGATTGTTTTATTTGGACTGAACCAAGAAAAGGCGGTAGCCACCCTTGAGCGTTACCTTGATGGTGCGCAGCTTCTTCTGAAGCAGCTGACTTGCACCCTGCATCACCCCACGGGCAGCCTCGGAGATAATCTGGTCCTTGGCAGAGGAAGCAAAGGTAAAGGATGTTCCCATTGAACCACCGATGTTCGCCCCGACTTCCTTAAGAGCATTGATGTCCTCCGAACCTGGTATATACACGCCCTCTTGTCCGTCTGTATCGTATGCCGAGAGCTTGACGGCTATGATATGACCGTCCACCTCAATGCTCTTGATGAGCAGGTGCATACGGTTACCCTCAATCTTAGCAACGGCTATCAGTCGGCTCTGTCGTGGAATACGCAAGCCCTGCACTTTGGCACTTTCAAGCAGACGGAGCACGACATTATCGCCCTCTTTGAGCGTCGTTGTCCTGTCCACCACCACTTTGAGTGTATTGCGCATCGTGGGTGCAGCCGCACTTGCGAGCGAATGGAAGCCCAAGTTGCGTGCTTTCGTGCCATACTCCTTGATGAAGTCAGCATCGCTCATCGGCTGCCCCAGTGAGGACACTACCTGTTTGCGTTCCGCCAAGATTTCCATTGCAGGCAAGTCGGCCGAACCTCCGTTTGTATTATTGCTCATGCGCATCCCTTTGTCCGTAGCCGTTTGTCCCTTACCCTCGGTAAAGTCATTACCCAAAGATGGTGGAACGGCAGAAGCCTTGGGAAGATACTTCGCTGCCATCTGATAGCTCTTTTCCATCAAGGCAAGCTGTCGTTTCTCTTCATTGTCCTCCTTGCTGTCTTTGACAGAGAGTTCCTTTTTAAGGTTGTCTATCTCCGAACGCAAGGCTTCACGCTCCTGCTCGTGCGGGTCGGGAGCGTAAAAAGAGTTCAAGAGGCGATTGTTCTCCTCATAGCGATGCATAGAGTTTTCTATCTTTGCCGTAGAAGCAGCTGTCTCTGCACGCTGCTCCTCTGATGGAGCAGTGTTCTGTGCGAAATAGTCCGATAGTCTGCCCATCTCCTCGCGGGTCTGTTCCTCCTCATGTGCCTTGTCGCCCAATTCATAGGCTTTGAGCTTGTTTTCGGTGAGCTTTTCCGTCGTTGCCTGCGGGATGCTGTCATTGAGCCCCTGCTCCGCTGCGGTCTTATCCTTGCCCGAAGGTGCGAAGATAAACCACATCGAGAGGGAAAACAGCAGTCCCAGTCCTCCGAAGACCAAGCCTTTCTTCATTTGTTCTTTCTGTTTATTATCCATTTTCCTTGATTGTTTGATGATGTTGTAGGTAAAAATTGCCGTGTAACTCTTGTAAGGTGCTGTCCGTCCGTATCGGACTGTCCGTCAGCTTTCCCGTGGGGATGGGTAGTTTCTCCTTCTTTGGAGGAAGGAAAAACTGCGCTATCATCCAAAGCGAGCAGAGCAGATAGATGAAGCTCAGTCCATAGACGATTTCCTTTCTCTGCCTTATCGTGAGCCTTTCACACCGATGGCGGAGCCATAGGTGAAAGCGCAGATATTGACGTGAGAGTAAAAAGTTTCTTTTCCTTGCCATAGCCTTATCGTTTATAAGTATGTATGTCCCTGTTCTCCTTGACGAGGAAATTCTCCATCAGGAAGCCTTGTGGGTTGTTATCCGAACGGACAGAGTTCTGCAGTGTGCAGCATGTAACAAGACTGCGCTCTGTAACGTTACTCTGACGGACGATAAACTCCCGTGCATAGGTCGTTACCGCATAAGGGTAAGTATTAAAGTTGCAGTGGATAGAGTCCACCTCTATGCGCTGATTGACATTACCCGATATGGCACGGTTATAATAGCCCTTCTCTGCCAAGTCCTTGTAATAGTTGAAAGCCGACTTGTCACACAGCACGAAGGCACGTTCCATATTCTTCTCAATGGCATCCTTGTCGGGGGCGATGGTGAAGAACAGCTCGTGGAAGCGGCGTACGTGTTCACGTGCCTCTACGGGGCGGTTTCGACTTGCATCCTGACTGAGGGCAAGCATGAGCGACTTGCCTTGGTCAAGCACATAGATTTTCTCCCGTTGCTCCTTGGCGAAGCTGTACGAGGCATAGACGGCATAACCGCTTACTGCCACGCAGACGATAGCAAAGACAAAGGCATAGAGTCTTATCTGTCTGAATGAGGTCTCGATGTTGTTGAGTGATTTGAATTCCATTTTTTTCTTTCCTTTTATAGCTGTTGATGAATTAAGCATTATTGCTCCATTTCTATTTTCCTTTAAGCAGTGCACCCTTGATACGTCCACCGACATTTCCGATGACCGACCCGGCACCTGCTGCGGCATATCGTCCGCCCGTGTAGGCACTTTGTGCACCGCGCTGTGCAGCTTGATTGACATTGCGACCGTAAGAGCCGATACCGCCTCCTGCTTCGATAATCCAGCCTGCAACGGTGGGAACGCAGAAGTAACCCACGATGCCGATGAGGAAGAAGACGATGTAGTACCACGTCCCCGCGTCTGGAAGGTAGTTGGGATCGCTGAGCGCCTCGATGTCCTTCTGTATCATCAGCACCTGTATCTTCGTTAGCAGTGCCGTAAGGATGGAGCTGACAGGCAGCCACAGGTAGACCGATATATAGCGTGAGAACCATGCCGTGAGCGAACCCGACAGCCCATCCCACACGGCAATGCCGAAGACTATCGGACCGAGAATGGCAAGAACGATGAGTATGAACGTGCGCAGCGTGTCGATGATAAGCCCTGCGGCATGGAACAGCAGCTCCATGAGGTCGTGCACCAGCTTCATCACCCACTGCTTGGTCTGATAGGCAGCACGCTCAGCGTACATACCCGCTATCGTCACGGCATCTTCGGGACCGATGATGCCCATCTCCTCTATCTTCTCATCGAATTTTTCGTTGGAAACAAGATAGGCAGTTTCAGGATTGCGCAGGTAGGCTTCCTCCTGCAACTTATCCCGCTTGGCAGTAAGCTCGGCAAGGTTTCCCTCCTGCTGGTGTACCATCATCTCCGTTCCCTGCACTACAGGCGAGAGGACGGCATTCATCGTACCCAGTACGACTGTCGGGAAGAACATGATGCAAAAGCCCAGCACGAAGGGACGGAGAAGCGGAAAGACATCTATCGCCTCGGCACGGGCAATGGAAGCCCATACCCGAAGAGCAATGTAAAAGAGTGCACCCAAGCCCGCAATACCCTTGGCAATGCCCGTCATCTGGGCACAGAGCGGCATCATCTCATCATAGGTGGAGCGGAGCAGCTCATGTAAACTGGCAAAATCCATAAGCAAAAGTTTTTTATGAAAGTTCTTTTTTATTCTGTGGATTTACCAATACCTGCTTGCCGTATTACCATAGAGCGCCTTGACAGAAGCAAGGTTGTTCTTTTCCCTTGCACGCACGTAGCTTACGGAAATATTTTTCCTTGTGTAGTATGATACGAGCGAGCGGTTTTCCCTAAGCGTGGTATAAATGCGGTCGATGGCCTGCATTCGCTCGTGGTCGTTCATCGAGAAGACATTACTCTTAACAATGGACTTGAGTTCCTTGAGACTCTCCCCGCTCTGCTCCAGAAGCTTGGCATAGCCCGAAGCCATCGCAGCGAGTTCCGAAGGGCGGAAGTTTTTGTCCGAGAGCATTTTCTTATACGAGGTAACGTAAATCTCCGAGATGTCGCCCACCATCAGGATACACTCCTTGACCTTGTAGGCATCCCCGATGAGGTTGTTCACTTTCTTCAGGGCATCGTAATACTTCTTGGTGTCGTTGTAGAGTTTTTCCACTTCCTTGAAACCATCTAAGGTATTTTTTACTGTCTTGGAGGCGGTGGCAATCTCCTTGACCGTATTGGCAATGTTGCCCGCGAAGTTGGTCGGGTCACTCACTACCCACTGTGCGTGGGCCTTTCCGCTGAATAAAAGGACGGTGCCCATCAGCAGCATTAAAATTCTTGTTCTCATTGTTCTTTTTGTTTATGATGTGAATACTATGTTTGTCTGAATGTCCACTAAGGGATGTCTATTCAGCTTGCTGTTATAGGGATAAGTTGGACAAGTTAGTCCAAGTCTTTGGACACGACTGTCTAATTGATTGGACACGTTTGTCCAATTGTTTATCCACGTTTGGAGCATTATTTGTCTACGTTTGGCTAAACCAATACATTCTTTACATGTCTTGTCCGCTCAACGATTTCGTGCAACCCGTTTCTCTTGTGCAAGCTGCCGGATAGCCGTTTCGATGTCCCCACCAAGCTGTGCCGCCCTGTTCATCACCTCCACCTTCTCGGTTTCCTCCGTGGTGTAGGTCAGGTATTCCTCCATGCTCACTTCTGTGGCATAGACTGCACTCTGCATACCGCCCAGCCCTATCCACACTTCCTTGTAGAGTCGGTTCGGGTCATTGTTCTGGTTAATGGAGAGTATCTGGCTCTTTTCCTTTTCCGAAAGACCGAGCATCGCCTGTATGCCGTCGAACTTGGTCATGTACTTGCGCTGGTCGAGCAGTATCTTGCAGTCGGAGTTGTTGATGATACTTTCCTTGACAATGGGCGACTGGATGATATCGTCCACTTCCTGCGTCACGACAATGGCTTCCCCGAAATACTTTCTGACGGTCTTATACAAATACTTGATGTAGTCCGCCATGTTTGCCGAAGCTATGGCTTTCCACGCTTCCTCGATGAGTATCATTTTCCTGATGCCTTTGAGTCTTCGCATCTTGTTGATGAAGGCTTCCATGATGATAATCGTTACCACAGGAAAGAGATCCTTGTTGTCCTTCACTTGGTCAATTTCAAAGACGATGAAGCGTTTAGAGAGCAGGTCGATGTTCTTGTCCGAGTTCAGCAGGAAATCATATCGACCACCACGATAGTATTGCTTCAATGTCGTCAGGAGGTTGTTGATATTGAAGTCTGAGAGCGTTACCTTAATGTCACGCTTTTCCATATCCTTTCGGTACACGTCCCGCAGATACTCATAGAAGGTGTTGAAACAGGGCGTAACGCTATGGTCAGCACATATCAGCTCGATATAGGAGTTTACGGCTGAGCCAAGTTCACCAGCCTCGGTCTTAGTGATATGCTCATCTGCACTCTTCCAAAGTGTAAGCAGCAGCGTGCAGATACTCTCCCTTTTCTCTACATCGAAGAAGTAATCATCCGTATAGAAAGGGTTGAAAGATATAGGGCTTTCATTGGTATAGGTGAAATATACGCCATCCTCACCCTTGGTCTTGCGGTGGATGAGTTCACACAAGCCTTGATATGAGTTACCCGTATCGACCAGGAGGACGTGCGCTCCCTGCTCGTAATACTGGCGTACCATGTGGTTGGTGAAGAAAGACTTACCACTGCCCGATGGTCCCAAGATGAACTTGTTACGGTTGGTGATGACTCCCTTTTTCATCGGCAAATCCGATATATCCAAGTGGACGGGTTTTCCAGAAAGGCGGTCTGCCATCTTGATACCGAAGGGAGAGAGCGAATCCTTATAGTTCGTCTCTGCCGTAAAGAAACAGAGGGCAGGCTCGATGAAAGTATAGAACGACTCTTCTGCAGGGAAGTCTGCCGCATTGCCGGGAATGCCTGCCCAGTAGAGCGTTGCCGCATCAATGGTGTTGTGGCGAGGGTGGCATTCCATAAGAGCAAGTGCAGAGCCCACGTCATTCTTAATCTGGCGAAGTTCTTCCTTATCGCTACTCCATGCCAGTACGTTAAAATGGGCACGGATAGAGGTCAGTCCCTGTGAGTGGGCGATATTGAGATACTCCTGTATCCATTCCTCGTTGATTTGGTTGCTACGGCTGTAGCGTGCTAGCGAGTGCATATTCCTTGCCTGCTTCTCAAAACGTTCCAAGTTGGCGTCGCTATCCTCTATGAAGAGGTACTGGTTATAGATATGGTTGCAGGGTAGCATCAGCCCTACGGGAGAGGCAAAGGAAAGACGGCAGTCGCTTCGGTCGGTGGATAACCGCTCGTATCGGCTGTCCGTGCTGACTGTTGTAGGCAGGTCGTCCGTGTCGGAGAGTGTATGCAGGCATAGACGATTATCACCTACACGCACAAGGTCTGCGCCCAGACGGATGTCCTCCAAAGACGCATGCCCTTCTTCAGATAAAGAGAAATACCTGTCGAGTAGTCCGCCCTTTTCATTTGTGCCGACCAACTCATCTTCGGTCATGCGGACAATCTTTATCTGCTCGGTATCGTTGATGATACGCTCGAACTGGTCTACGGCTTCCATGAACTTCATCACCTCATCTTTGTTGGTGATTTCTTTGGGAATGAGGTGTCCACGGCAGAGTGAAGAGAAATTGCTTTGCTGCGCCATACGCTGCTTGTTGGTCTTGGTAAGGAAGAGATAGACTGAGTGGTGGAGATAGGGACGTTCGTTGAAGTGCCGTTCAGAGGAACGGGCAAGGAAGCTCAGTCCGCCATCGGAGAGCTTTCCTTGATAGTCCTCCTTGATGAACCAGTCCTGCTTGTGTACGATGCTGTAATTGGGTAGCACCTTGATTGCCTTATGCCAGGCAGAGTGCATTGCTTCGTATTCTGTAGAGGTAACGGTGAAGAGTTCGGGCAGTTCCACACGGAAAGCGACCGTGATATCAGCGTCCTTGCTCACCATACAGCCCTGCTCTATGGAGAGCAGCGGAAACTTCGATTCCAGGGTCGTTATCTTGCTTTTGTTTCTCATTTCTTCGCTTTCTTTGGTTGAAGGTTACGGATAAGGTAGCAGACCGAACGGCGGTTCACAAGGTAGCGTGGGTGCATACGCACTGCTCCTTTCTTCATCAGTCCGTATTGCCCGTACTTTCTGTTCATGGTGAACGTTTGCCATACCACAAGGCTGGCACCCACTACACCTATGACCAGACAGGTAATTTGGCTGACTCCACAGAGATAGAGAATGACCACAAGAATAAAGACTGCCAGCAGCCCTCCTGCAAAGAGGAAGAGGTACTGCGCCTTCAAGCCTTTGAACTCTACCGTCCGGCCTACACCCTTGTTGATTTCAAATGATGCCATCGCCTTACAGGAAGAAACTTCTCAGGATAGTGGCAGCCACGATGAGAAAGATACACGCACCGAACCAAGAGGCTGCGGTCTTGCTCGTATCGGGATCACCACTTGAGAACTTGTTATACACTTTTATTCCTCCAATCAGACCTACTACGGCTCCGATAGCATAGATAAGCTTTGTGCCTGGATCAAAATAGCTTGTTACCATCTTTGTGGCTTCATTGATACCCGCCATGCCGTTGCCCTGTGCGTATGCTCCTATGGCGGTAGCCGTCAGCAGGAACAGCAGCATCATGATTTTCTTTTTGTCCATTGTTCTGTTTATTTTAAGTTGTTAATGATAAATCTTTGATGGGAGGAGACGGTGGAACTGGCTCTGTCTTATCGTATGGGATTGTTTTACCAGTGAGCCGCTTCGGCCGTTGCTCCTTCCCTGCTTGCAATATGATTATTTTACAGATAGTAGGAAAGCGGCTTTTCTTCCGCAATTTCCTCGTTATTGTTTTCATTGTCTGTCCCAGGGGCAGAAGTCATTTCTGTATCATTCTCCTGCAACTCCGTTTCTTCGACCTTGCGGATGGCAGCGAGTAGCTTTTGATGGTCTTGCTCCTGTCCGAGTGCGACTTCTTTCATGTATTCCATGAGCTCAGTTCCTCGTATCGCTTGCAGCGTTTCGTGAACGTCAGTTTCGTTTTCCTCATCGAGTGCATCGTCATTCCTGTGCCAACCATTGACACGGATAATATCCCTTGCGAGGATACTGGACGGTGATACTTCGGGCAGAGAATCGTCTGCTATCAGGCTTTCACTTCGTCCGCGGATTTCCAATTGCAGTTCCTCACGGGCTATGGTGTCCTCGTCAGGTTCGTCCATCGTATAGTCGACATTCATCTCATTGTCGCCCTCCTCAGCGGTACTTCCTACCTTTTCGGTTGTATCCTGCCCTGTCGGGATATTTTGCCCTGCAAAAGTATCAGGATTTTTGGCTGAATTTTCAGACGGGGAAACAGCGGGAACTTCAGGGATAGACGGAGAAGTGAAAGGCTTACTCCTGCCTACCAGAATATGGCGTGCACTGTCAATTTGCTCTTGGGAAACAGAAGGCTTGGGGCTTTCGCCGGGCTTGCCAGCTTTCTGTTTCGGGGTGTTCTTACCTGATAGGGCTGCTGAGTCTTGAAAAAGCCTCCAAAGATATGCAGTACAGAGGAGCATCCATACTACACCCAAGAAAAGGAGAATATCTAAAAGAACAGTTTCCATATTCACAGGTATAAGGTGTTTTTTAATTTCTGCTTGTCTGCAATCTCATTGATAAGCTCCTGATGGGCTTTGAGGTGATTGGTAAGGATATTCTCTATGTAAGCCGTCAACGTCGTTTCCGCCTTCGTATCGCGGAGAACATTGCGGAGTATGGTTAAGGTCTCTGTGTTGATCGTGAACCCCGATTTGTTTCGGGACCGCCTTGGAATAAAGAACTTGGTTTTGTAATCCTCCCATTGTTCCTCTGTGCTCTGCAGCATAAAATCAGCAATGTAATCAGCCCCTGTCAAATCCTTGCGGTCTTCCATAAGATGCTGAGTTCCGGACGCCGTTTTCTTTACTGGAGTGGGATTGTCCGTGTTGTATTCCTTGGTGTTTCTATCTCTTATGTAAACCTGAAAGAAAATGACACTGCAATATGCAATCAGAAGAATATTGCTGAATACCAAGAATAAAATCAGAAAATCGTTTGTTGTCATAATGTGTTATATTGTTATGGTTGTTTTACGCCGTTGTCTTGCCGTGGCATTGTTGATCAGTTCCTTATGCTCCCTGAGGTGTTCACGCAAAATGTTGTCTATGTATGCAGCCATCGATACCCGTTCACCCAAGTCTTGCAGCACGTTCCTTAGTACCTGCAAGGTCTCCACGTTCATCGTGAAGGCTGTCTTTTCGCGGATACGGACAGCGTGAAAATAGCGTGTCTGGTAATCGTCCAATGAGAGTACCTGAGTCTCATGCGGCACTTTCCTTGCCCTTTCCGCATTCGTTTCTTGGAGAAGTGGAGTTTTCCCTTGAACCGGCATAATCTTCTTCGCCTCTTGTTGCTCGTTTTCTTCATCCTCATCGGGCGGGTCGAAGGCAAGCGTATCCTTGGGCTTTCCTTTCATCATGCCGTCCTCTGACATCTCCTTGAGCTTGGCTTCCAAGATTTTTCTCCGTTCGTCAATCCGTGCCATTGCCCGCCTCCTTCTTTAGTCTGATATGCGTGAGCAGGTTGTCAATCATCTCATCCAACCCCGTGCCTGCACGCAGGGCTTTGCCCGGAGCCAGATAAGTGGAACGGAATGCCCCACGAAAGCCGTATTGTTCCAACTCGTGACTGAAACGATGGGCGGCATAGACATGCTCGTCAAACAGTGTGTAGCCCTCGTTCCTAATGTATTCGCTGTATTTCTCAATCAGCGTACTCTTCACCCTCCTGTCCACCTTGTTCCAAAGGAGCATGACATCCTTGATGCGTGCCCCGGTCATCGAAACTCCCAGGTCCTGCATGGTCTTGGCATAGGCAAGGCAGGAGACCATTGACTGCACATCTGCCTCGATGGGTGAAAGGATATAGTCCATTTCAAGTGAGAGTTCCAGAAGGTCGCTCGTCCCCGCATGCCCGGGAAAGTCGAAGACCACCAGATCAAAGCGTTTCTTTGGGTTTTTGCGGATGTGTTCGGCAGCCTTGGCGATGGCACCCTTCGGGTCGGCCTTAAGCACACGGTAGGAAACGCGTCCCAATGTTGAGAAATAGTTGTTCATCTGCTGGGAAACCAAGGAATCTTCCTCGACAAAGGTCTTTTCCCTTTGGCGGAGCTTGTAAAAGGAGTCTTGCGAAAGGTCGCAATCCACGATGAAGAGTTCGATGCCTTTCTCATAATAGAGGATGCTGCTGACGATTTCTGCCAGCGTGCTTTTTCCGACACCTCCCTTCTGGGAGGAAAAGCCCAGAAAGATGGGCGATGTATTTGTCTGTTCCATTGCGATAGATATTTTTATTTGTTGAACTGTCTTTTGGGCGATATGCCGTTTGAACGTTTGATTGTCCGATAGAACCATCGACAGTTTGTTTTATAGTTTGTCTTGCCGATCTGTCGGTCATTTGATTTATCAATCATTTGTTCTATCAACCATTCGGTTTGTCGAGAGTTCGAGAAATCTACATCTCGAACTATCGAGAAATCGAACAATCTATTTTCCGAACTTTTTATCGTCCTTTTGAACGTTTGTTCGAGCGATTGTCCGCTCGTTCTGTCTGCAAAATAAAAGCTTTTTCGATAGATTTTTCTATGCCTGTGAAGTATAGGGAAATGAAAGGAAAAAGAGTGAATATCATTGATAATGAGATATTTGGAAATCCGCCGTAACTTTGCAGGCGGATAGAGAACATGGAGCTGACCTCCCCGAAGCGGACACCCTGAAAGGTGGATGCTCCAATCGCATCAACTCTTGATATCAGCAAGGTGTGTCTTTGTAACACAAACCGCCGTTTGTACCACAAAGACCCTTGCCCCGAAGGGGAGATGAATTACTCCAAAGTCGTAATTAAGAAAACAGAAGGGATATGAATAAGGACAAGGAACACGGTTCAGAACGAAAAAAGGCAGAGAGGCCTCGTTGGGACAACTGGCATGTACGGTTGCCCAACCCCAAAGACCAGCAACGGGCGATAGATTTGTTTCAGCGTTCGGGTGCAGAAACGAAGTCAGATTTTGTGCGTGCTCGTATTCTTGGAGAGCATTTCAAGGTGATTACGGTGGACAAGTCTGCTGTGGAATATTACCGAAAGCTCTCCGAACTGACGGCACAAATCCATAAGATTGGCGTGCTCTATAACCAAACCGTGCGTGCCATTAACAGTTATCACAGCGTGAAGACTGCACAGATTATGCTTGAGAAATTGGAGAAACTCTCGGCTCAAATCATCGCCTTACAGGAACAGGCTATCCATTTAACCATTGATTACAGAAAGAAATGATAGCGAAGATTTCTGCAACGGAGAACCTTAGAGGAGCACTCGGTTATAACTTCAAAAAGGTGGAGAAAGGAGAAGCGAGCATTCTTCTTGCCGCTGAGCTGTATCAAAACAGCGATGGCAATTACACGATGGAGGATGTACTGGCCGACATGGAGGCATTGATGCCGAAGGTATGCCGAACGAAGAAAACGGTGTTCCATTGTTCCCTTAATCCGCATCCGGACGAGAAGCTCTCAGATGAAACACTCACGCAGATTGCCAAGGAGTATATGGAGGCACTCGGCTACGGCAATCAACCTTATATCGTGTTCAAGCACAGCGACATCGCCCGTGAGCATATACACATCGTATCACTTCGGGTAGACAGTAAAGGAAGGAAGATTGACGACCGCTTCGAGAAGCGAAGGAGCAAGCAGATTACCGATGCCTTGGAAAAGAGGTTTGGTCTCATTCCAAGTTCAAAGATTACTGAGAAGGCTGTAGCAGAAACGCCCAAGGTAAATATTGATAAAGGGAATATCAAGGAGCAGGTGGCAAGCGTTGTTCGCATGGTGCTGAAACATTATCGTTTCTGCTCCTTGGGCGAGTTCAATGCCGTACTGAGTAAATATAATCTTGCCGTAGAAGAAGTAAAAACGGAGTTCCGAGGAAAGAAATATGACGGACTGGTCTATGTTCCGACAGCTGACAAGAGCAATAAAGTAAGCACACCCATCCATGCCTCGGACATTGGCCGTGGTGTGGGCTATACTGCCATACTGAACAGGATACAGAAGTCGAAACAAACCGTCAAACCACTGATACCAACCATAAGGAACAAGGTGTTACAAACAATGCGTACCTCTCCAAAGACAGAGGAAGAACTTCGGCAACGATTGGAGGAACAGAGTTTGCGTGTGTTTATCCGAAAGAACGAAAGCGGGCGCATCTATGGCATCACATTCATTGATGACGAAGTGGGCGTTGCACTCAATGGCTCACGCTTGGGCAAGGGATATGCCGCCAACATATTCAATGGCTATTTCTCCAATCCTACGCACAACCCATTCTTGGACGAAACGCTGTATGGCAGTCCTTCTGTCTGTTTGGAACCATCGCCAACCGTTCAACCCTCGCAACAGGATACAGAGGAAGGTGACAACCTTGTCGATGAACTAATCGAGAACATGGTAGGTGACTCTTTCACATCTACGGGCAATGATGATTGGAAGGAAGCGGCTTGGCAGCGTAAACTGCGCAAACAAAGTAAGGTAAAACTTAGACGAAGAAAACATTAAATAAACAAGCATTTCTATCTCCCCTCCCTTCGGAGGGGTTGGGGGAGGCTAAAAAAACATAGTATTATGGCACAAGAAGATGATTTAAGAGCATTGGGTAAGGTCATGGACTTTATGCGGGGTATATCAGTGATATTTCTCCTTATCAACTGTTATTGGTTCTGCTACGAAGCGTTTCACGAGTGGCACTTCACGCTCGGTATCATCAACAAGATACTAATGAACTTCCAACGTACCACAGGCTTGTTCTCGTCCATCCTCTGGACGAAACTCTTTTGTGTGGTATTCCTTGCCCTTTCTTGCTTGGGGACAAAAGGAGTGAAAGAAGAGAAAATCACATGGACAAGTATTTGGACGGTGCTTTTCTCAGGCTTTGTCTTTTTCTTTCTCAACTGGTGGCTATTGGTATTGCCCATCGGTAAGATCGGGGCAGCTTCGCTCTACATCTTCACGCTTTCCGTTGGCTATATCTGCCTGCTGATGGGTGGCGTATGGATGAGCCGACTATTGAAGAATAATTTAATGGACGATGTTTTCAACACAGAGAACGAGAGTTTCATGCAGGAAACTCGGTTGATGGAGAATGAATACTCGGTCAATCTTCCTACACGCTTCTACTATAAGAAGAAGTGGAATAAGGGCTGGATCAATGTGGTCAATCCCTTTCGTGCCTCAATGGTACTCGGTACGCCAGGCTCGGGTAAATCCTATGCTATTGTAAACAACTACATCAAGCAGCAGATTGAAAAGGGCTTTGCGATGTATATCTACGATTATAAGTTTCCCGACCTTTCAGAGATTGCTTACAATCACCTGCTTAATCACTTGGATGCCTACAAGGTGAAGCCACAGTTCTATGTAATCAACTTTGACGATCCGAGGAAATCGCATCGGTGCAATCCCATCAATCCTGCCTTTATGACGGATATATCGGACGCTTACGAAAGTGCCTACACCATCATGCTCAACTTGAACCGTTCGTGGATACAGAAGCAGGGAGATTTCTTTGTCGAGTCACCGATTATCCTATTGGCAGCTATTATATGGTTTCTGAAAATCTATGAGAACGGAAAGTATTGCACCTTCCCTCATGCCGTCGAATTTCTCAACCGTCCCTACGCACAGATATTCCCGATACTCACTTCCTACGATGAACTTGCCAACTACCTTTCCCCTTTTATGGACGCATGGGAGGGTGGAGCACAGGACCAGTTGCAGGGACAGATAGCCAGTGCCAAAATACCGCTGTCTCGTATGATAAGCCCTGCTCTCTATTGGGTGATGACGGGCGATGATTTCTCACTTGACATCAATAACCCTAATGAGCCAAAAGTCCTTGTCGTTGGTAATAATCCCGACCGCCAGAATATCTATTCGGCTGCAATCGGACTTTACAATAGCCGTATCGTGAAGCTCATCAATAAGAAGAAGCAGCTCAAAAGTTCTGTGATTATCGACGAGTTGCCGACTATCTACTTCCGTGGGCTGGATAATCTCATTGCTACAGCCCGAAGCAATAAGGTGGCGGTATGTTTGGGCTTTCAAGACTTCTCACAGCTTACCCGTGATTATGGGGATAAGGAGAGCAAGGTGATACAGAACACGGTTGGTAATGTGTTCAGTGGTCAAGTCGTGGGAGAAACAGCCAAGACGCTTTCTGAACGCTTTGGCAAGGTCTTGCAGCAACGACAATCGATGACCATCAACCGCAACGATAAATCCACTTCAATCTCCACACAGATGGACAGTCTTATCCCTGCATCGAAAATCAGCAACCTTACGCAAGGAATGTTTGTAGGGGCTGTGTCCGATAACTTCGATGAACGCATCGACCAGAAGATTTTCCACGCAGAGATTGTTGTGGATAGTGCCAAAGTTTCTGCTGAAATGAAAGCATACCAATCAATCCCTGTAATAGCAAACTTCATAAACGAAAATGGCTCCGATAACCTCAAAGAGACTATTGAAGCCAACTATCGCAAGGTAAAGCAAGAGATATTATCGCTTGTTGATTCAGAGATTCAAAGGATAAAGAACACCCCAGCCTTGTCCCATCTCATTCCAGACAAGTAGTGCAAACACGGATTGGGTATTGTGGTTGCGGTGTGACGATTACGGAACTTAGCTATATACCCATAAGTACCCATAAATAAATCTTTATGATAGCCGTCAGCACTAATAAACTACAGCTGTAACAAATCGTTTTTCGGTTCTGTCGTTTTAGGTGGGTACGAAGTGTAAGATTGTGCTGCTCGATATGGTTGGTAGAGCGGAAGATAGTGCGATGTATTTTTCGACTGATAAGATTTCTGTAGTTTTTCAGTTTATCGGTGTAAATCATTTTAGCTTTGGATAGAAAAGGACTTTGAAGCACAACCGACAAAATACGGTTGGTACGTATGCCTTCATTGAGTGAAACCACCTGCTTTGTATCTACCTGACGTATGAACCAACTGTTGTAAACGATTATTTCTTCCCAATTAATATAGTTCATCCGTTAAATACGTACACGCTAAAAGACTTTTTACATTTAGCAATACTACTTATGATATAATTTAAACGGAGGTAAATTATCTATGCTAGATTATTATTAATGATTGAACTACAACGAATTATACAGGATTAAATATCTTATGAGGAAAACCCTACAGACCGTATAAGACCCTTATAGATGCATTTAGCGGATAAAAACTAAAAGATTATCCATTGATACAGAACGATTTTTGTAAATGTGTTGAGTCTTAGCGATAAAACGAGATTTGAGAAGTGCCATTTGTATGTAGCCTGCTGTTTGAGTACTGCAAAGAGCAATATAGTGATGAGTGCTGTCCATATCTGTATCTCTACGGCATTGGATGATGTGCCGACAAAGTTCTTGATATGAAAGTTCCGCTTGATGCTGCGGAAGAAGATTTCAATAACCCACCTTGCCTTAGACAAGGCCGCTATGGTTCCTGCGGAAAGTTTCATGTTGTTGATGAATAGTTCCATCGTGAATCTGGCCAGGCATTGTACACGGCAATCCTCCGTATGGATTTTAGGTATTGTTCGGTAGTTTCTTTTCCTCTCAGCCTCACAATCTCATCAATGAGTACTTCTGGATGAACGTTATCGGGCAATTCTCGCTCTTTCATGCACTCATATAGCAGGTTGTCTTTCACCCTAGCCACGAAGAGCACCTTGATGCTGTCCCAAAAGTTCAGAACGAGCGTGTCAAAGTAACCTCGGTCGCTTACATCCATACTGCCTGACTTCACCTCCGTGTTATCCGCTGTCTTTCCATCTGTAATATGCGCATATTCAGGAAGTAGCGTGCTGAAGTTCTGTAACGTGTGCAGCTTTACTGCCCCCTTGGAATGGGTATAGTGCGCCCAGCCGTACACCTCGGCACATAGCGTGATGATGGTGGGAGCAAAAGCATAAGACGGCATTCTTGAAGCGGAACTTACGCCCGGAAAAGCTTACCTGCTGTCCGAAATAACCCCAAAGGGCGTAATAGCAGTCTCGGGAAAACGCACAGGAGCGTTTCTCGTTCTGATAAGCAAGATTGGACTTAGAGCGCGTACGGGAAGACGCCCTAGGTGGTTCAGATTGCCGTTAGCGGATTGAAGACCATTGCTTATCTCACGAAGAGATACACAGTCGGCAAATTGGCAGAATATCATACTCACAAGGTGACTCCATGTGTTGAAACCCTTGACATGTTTGTCCGTACCATGCTTTTTATCTGTGATTTGATTAATTCTTTCAGTAATTTTTGATTACTTGTGCGAAAAGTCTTATCTTTGCCATGAAGGAAGGTTTGGTTTGGTGAAAACACTGAGGTAAGACTTTTTTGCCTTAATGAAAACTACTTCCTTCACTTTTGTAGAAAATTATTTAGGATACTATTGCATTTGCATTACACAATTTCTATACTCCAAAGTTATCTATTTCGCATACAGAAGCGTATCTTTGATTTGGATCCTTGTGCAGACACTTTTTTATGAGTTCAATAATCCAATCTGGAATCCGATGGCCCTTATTGTCGGTTTTTACAAATGTTGGATTTTCGTGAAGTATCGCTTCACAAAGCATTTTCCAAGTTATCTCATAAAAGGGAGGCGTTTCGTAAATAATGGTATAGATGAGTACACCTAGGCGGTAAACCTCAGCTTTGAAATTAATATCTTCTTTCTGTATAAGTACAAATGGGTTTGTGCTTAACGACTCTGGCTCGATATACTCAAATGTAGCACCCATATAGGGAAACACATGTTTACTGGTAATGTCTCCCAGCATTTCATAATCTATCAGTTTGAGAATACCTGTATCTGATATGATAAACTGTGCGAGGTGAAGATCTCCATGTACTATATTTCTGGAGTGCAAATTTGCGATCACAGCTATAATGCGCTTTATGATGTCTATTTTCTCCGAAAAGTTCATGGTGTGATAACACACTTCCAGATTTCTTCCTTGGATATATTCCGTAACATAATACATGGACTCTATATCAAAGCAGATAAGTTTCAATATGTTTTGAGAATCTTGAAGTCTTTTAATGATGCTTATCTCTTTCTGGAAATGTTTTCGCTGATCAGGGTCGGTTAGTCGCAGTTGCTTAAGAAAGAGGTCTTGCCCCGTGCGGCTCCTAACATGATAGCTAATGCTATAGGTGCTCTGTGTCAATACCTCTACAACTGTGTATAGGCTTTGAGGGAAGTTGTAGGAAATAACAGAAGGGGGAAGCTCGCAGGATTCACGTTGTGGCAATAGAAAACCTTGGGCAATAGATTCTCTAAGAAACACACGATCATGATACGTCTGGATGTGTTCTGAGATTTCCTGTCTGTTCATCGGTTTTCGAAACCTCATAAGAAACACTTTCAGCTTCTTTGTAATGCAGTAAACATCTTTCAAGTGCCTGTCAATCAGAAGAAATGTATATTTTCTGTCGATACAAGTGAGATAGAATGGTAAAACAGCGTTTTCTATAGGAATGACAACATAATTATCGGGGAAAGGACATTGCTCTGCATCTATACTGTGGGGGGAAGAGACATCACCCTGTGTTAGCAAGGTTTTCACTTTCTCTTCAAGACAGAAAAAACAACTAGGCAGCAGCCTGTCAATGTAATTATAGAAAATGTTGTTCATGATGACTAATTCCCTAATTCCAATTGGTTCCTGATGAGCTGATAGTAATAGCCTTGTTTTTCTACTAATGAGGTGTGGGTGCCCTGCTCTATGATGGTTCCATGATCCATGACCAAAATAATATCGGCATCCTTTACTGTACTTAGTCGGTGGGCAACAACAAATACCGTCTTGCCTTTCAGGATGGGCTTCAGTTTTTCCAAGATGTCTTTTTCATTGTTGGCATCAAGCGAATTGGTGGCTTCATCGAAGAAGAAGATGTCGGGATTCTTGTAGATAGCTCGCGCTATGAGAATCCTTTGTATCTGCCCTTGACTGAGGCGCATACCATTATCACCTATTCTTGTCTCGTATTTGTATGGAAGAGGCTCTGCAAACGTTTCGACATTTGAAATGGAAACAGCCTGGTGGAAACGTTCTTCATTGAAGGATTTTTCTAAGATGATGTTTTCTCGCAGTGTGCCAGAGAAAATAAAACCATCTTGTAAAACAGCACCACAGCTGTTTCTCCAAAGACGATTTTTCACATTTTTGATATCGGTATTACTAACAACTATCTTCCCTTGAGTGGGTTCATAGAGTTTCAGTAGCAGTTTAACAAGCGTTGTCTTACCACTACCACTGGATCCTACGATGGCTATCTTTTTACCTAAGGGGAGACAAAGGTTCATGTCGTGGAGAATGTCGTTTCCTGACATCACATATTTAAAATGCAAATGCTCCACAGAGATGACACCATGTTGTGGCTTAAAAGCTTCTTTGCCCCCGTCTTCTTCATTGTCTATTGAGAAAATACTATTCATACGGTCTAAACTAAGCTTAGCATCCTGATAACCGGCAATGAAGGTGAGGAATTGGGCTATGGGAACATTCAGCTCGCCAATGATATACTGTATAGACATCATCATACCAAAGGTGATGTCACCCCGGATAACAAAATAGGCTGAGAGGAAAGTGATAAGGATGTTTTTCAGTTCATTGATGAACACATTCCCCACATCCAGGTATTGGTCTATTTTAAGTGCTTTTACATTTGTATGGTATAAATTCTTTTGTATGTTCTCAATATCGTCGCGGTTTCTTTGTTCCAGATTTTGAAGTTTAATCTCAGTAATTCCTTTCAGTATCTCATAATACTTTCCCTGATTCTTAGCTTTTACGGCAAAGAGTTCATAGTTTAGTGTTTTTCTTTTATTCACAAACAAGTAGGTCCAGATGATATATAGAATGCTGCCTAAAACGAACACTAGGAAAATATAACCGTTATATGTCATTAAAACAATTCCCAAAACCAATAGTGTAATCAGCGAAAACACACAATTCACGAAATAGACCGTCACGAAACGTTCTACTTTGTCATGATCTTGTAATCGTTGGATGAAATCACCCATGGGTTTTGAGTCAAAGAATCTGACTGGTAGCCTCAGCATTTTTGCAACAAGGTCTGTAAGTAGGCTGATACTGAACCTGGAACCAAGCTTCAGGACAAGAACTTTCCTGAAGAAGTCATTGAACATATTTCCCGTGATAAGTGCCATCTGGCCAATAAGTACCATCAAGATAAAGCTGATGTCGCCCCCTTCTATACCCTTATCTACAATCCATTGTGTTAGAATAGGGAAAGCCATTTGTATGCCAGCCCCTATTAATACGCCCAACAAGAGATATAAAAGCATCTTCTTATAGGATAACAGAATAGGGAGGAAAGTTTTTTTTTCTGTTTTTCTTTTCTTGACTGTTGTTGGTTGACAGTTGCCGTCGGGTTCTAACAGAATGACAATACCTTGTGCTCTGCTGTCAACAGTATCTGTTGACCAATGCTGTTCGAACTCACTTAATGAAAACACAACATGTCCCTTTGCAGGATCAGCCATATGAAAAAAAAATTTTCCATGTAGCTGGCTTATCTTGTATAATACTACAAAGTGGTTTCGATTCCAGTATAGGATGCAGGGCAGCGTTACTTCTTGCGTCAACTGTTCTAAAAAGACTTTTCCGCAGGCTACCTCGAAATGATTCTTCCGGGCTATTTCCACTACCGATGCCAATGATATGCCATCCTTAGATATGTAATAAGAATATTCACTCGCATCAAGTGAATGGTACATCTTATAATGCTGGCAAATCATCTTCAGGCATGCCAAGGCGCAGTCAACACTGTCATATTGCCTCACTATACGGAACCTATGAAACATGCTTTAGTGTTTTTTAGACTCGTTTTCGTATATCTTTCGCTCGCACTGTTTCTTTCCCTTGCTAAGATTGAATGTCAAACACAGCATGACCTTTTGTGAGTAGACCTTATCTTTCATGTCAACATACTGTGTGGCTTGATGAATTCTGCTATGACTCTTCAAATTGCCGAAGGGTTGGATGAACACTAGGTATAGGTCAAGATAGTCGTTGAGCGTATAGTTGACCATTCCTATGCTGGAGTCGCGGGATTTACTGTACCCATTGTATTGCAGCTCTTTACTGTTGTATGTGTATTGCACAATAGCTGTTAGACGAGAAGACAGGTGCCAGTTGCTCTGCATCTGGACCATATAGGAAAACATGCTTGTGTCGTAGAAACTGTTGGCAGCAATACGTCGGCTCAACGCATCGGCATAGAAGTTCACGCTCCACCATTTGGTAAGGTTACACGATAGCGTAAAGTCCAGACCAAAGTTTTGCACCTTGTTGATGTTGATAAATTCAAGAGTAGCGTTAGTGCCATCTGTCAGTAGGCTGCTGGCTACCTGATTATTGACTTGTTTGTAATAAGCAGAGGATGCCAGATAGAAATTGCCTTTGGAATAACTGTATTCAAGGGATAGCGTACCGCTTTTCTGTGGCTTCAGATACGGATTGCCTTTAGTGCTGATATTCTGGCTTTCCTTTTTAATGAAAGGAAGCATCTGCCAGATACTGGGATCGTTCAGATAAGATGAATATCCCAAAGCCAAGTTGTTGTTATCCCATGCATACGAGACATTGAATTTTGGGAAGAAATCTGTGTCCTTCACTCGTGTGCCATCTGCAAAGGAACGATGATAATTCTGAAAACTCACCCCTGCATCCACCGTCCAGTTTTCACCAAGGCTTTTCATGAGTTCTGCATAAGCAAACATGTTATTGCAATGGTATCTTTCTGCTATATCCGTGTAACTGTTGTTGAAAAGACCTTTGGTTTTGTTATGTGAATACTTCACGCCGCTATAAAGAGTCGTTGTTTCATCAAATTTTCTGTTGTAATCGAGTTTCGAGCCATAGATCTCCTGGTTCTCATTCTGCCTAATCAAGGAATTGCCTGTGAAATAAGTATTGTTATCGTCTATTGTCTTCTTATTAAACGACACTTCAAACTTCAAGTGATTTTTCTCGTCTTTATAGTTGGCATAACCTTTATAGTGCTGCGTGTTAAACGCTTCTTTTAACACCGAGAACAACGTGTTCTGATTCTCATACGTATTCTGAAACCTTTCCCTATAAAGAGAAAGATAACCGTCAACACCTATCTGAAATCTGCTGCTAGGCTGATAGGTATAGCCGTAGAAAAACTCGTTGTCACACTCTTTGCGTGGAGATGTTGTGTATAGGTCTTCTGATGAAAGCATACCTCCTTTATCGAATATCCTGTCTTCTGTCTTCATCTCCAAGTTGCGATAATACTGCTTATAGAACAGGTAAAACGAGTTCTTTTCTGTTACATATCCTATATTCACCTTCGTATCATTCATTGAGGCGTCAAAAGCTGTTTTGTTGTCTACCATCAAGGAATAGCCCTGTTCGCGCTCTGTTATGATGTTCATAATGGCGGTGTAGTTGAGGTTGGCATACTGGCTTGGTATGTTGTACATAATCTCTACACGCTTCACACTTGCAGGTTTAATTTGGTCAACAAGACTATTGTCTGTCAGCTCAATACCATTTTTGAGAATTAGGATGTTGCTACTTCCTTTTATATGCACTGTACTGTTACAATCAACAAATACTGTTGGGATGTTTTCCAAGAGGCGGGATGTCAGTCTGACATTCTCTTTCATCTGGTCGGTAAAAGAATAGGTGAAGTTCAGTCTGTTCCTCACTTTTGTTTTAATTCCATTTACCACCACTTCATCAAGTGAAGTGGTGTTTGCCGTCAATTCTATCGACACATCTGTCTGCTCCCTATGATAAAAAGAAACCCTCTTTCTATCATAGCATACATGGGTAACTTGAATGATGTAAGTCTTGCCTTCCACCAAATTCTTTGCACTAAGCTCGTAATAGCCCAATGAATCGGTTACAGCACCACAAACAAACGCTGAGTCGGCATTCAGCAATACGACATTGACAAATTCTATTGGTTTCTTCGTCAATGAGTCTGTTATATGGCCGGATACCTTATTCTGATTTTGCGCGATGCAAAAACTCAGATTTATTAGAAGTCCTATTAGTATGAGTATTGACTTTTTCATTTCAGAAGATAAAGGTATTATGGTTGATGTTCGCTTCTTGATGTTTCCCCTGAATATTCTTCACGACTCTCAAAAGATCCAACTGGCAGCATTCGTCAATCAAGGCACAATTCTCGCAATTAAAGTTCTGAGGCCATTCATAGTAACGTAAAATCTTGTCAGGATCCTTCACATCATCAATAATCTCTGCCAATTCATCACTGTACAGGATGCTTAGTTTATTCTTGATTTCGTCATCACTGTTATTTTCCAATTTAAGCCTGACGTAGTCTTTAATACCATAATAATACTTGTAAGCACCGAAGTCCTTGTTTTTCAAGAATTCCTGCAGATACCAATAGGCTTCTTTTATCATTCCTGCTTTGTAGTTGAGCATAAATAGCAGTTGTTCCAATTTCAATTCATGCAAGTCGCGGTTGGTGTGGAAAACCAGCATTTCATTGAAATTAAAACTAAACATTTTCAGCAACTGATAGTCGTTGTTTACTTTCTTGCACATATCCAGCAGCTCTTCTTTTGATATGTGTTCTATGTTGCGAAGAGAGTTCAAGCTATAGTATGTGTCGTTCAGCACCTCATAGTGCTTCCTTTTGGTGGCGAACTGACTCATTCCTGGCACAACTATATAATAGGAGTTCAGTCCCATGAATGAAACGTCTCTTATATAAATTCTAAAACCAAGACCATGGATAAGGCTCTTGATAAAAGAAATATCACCCTCATCGGTTACGTCAAGGCTATCGTTCAAACCTTTAAACTCGTATGATGGTTTTTCCTTAAAAAGACACACTCCCCAATTACCGCTCCCGTCAAGGAACAGCTTGTTGCCATTAGAGAAGATAAAAGACTCATCATACTTAGGATTATTGGCATATTGTTCAAAGGTAATGTCATACCATGAAAGGCCTGTGGCTGATTGGTATAGCTCTGTTAGACATCTCTCTAAAGCCACACCAGGATTTAGTGCTGATCCGAGATTAAAATTGTACTTTCCCATTTCTTCATCTATAACCAGAACTCCCAGTACAGGTATGCCCTTCCCTAAAGAACAGTCTTTAATGATTAGTTTATAACGATTTTCTTCCTGTAGTTTCTCGATAATAGAATATACAGGATAATCCTTAAATGCAGAGATAGGAATAGTAGGTGGCGTGAGATTCTGATTATATATCTGTGAACCAGCATAACGCTCAAAAATCTCGCAAAAGCCTTGAATAAGAGCCTCTTCTTTGGTGTTACCACTAGCCATACCATTAGAACCACAAGAAATGAGTATCAGTTCTATTGGCAACATGACCTCTCCTTTATCCTCTTCAGAGTAGAATGGAACACATTTACAATTTTTGAACATCAGATAATCCTTGAAGAAACTGATGGCATCGGATTTCGTGTTAATGAAGGGGAATAAGGACTTGAGAAACACAAACTGATTTTCAACCTCTGTTTCCATCAAAATATCTGATTCTTTAGGGTCATATAGGAAGTCTAGTGCCAATCCTTGCTCTATCAAATGTCTTTTGTAAAAACAATCGTCCATCTTGGACAGATTATGCTTTTCAGCATTCTTGAACCCTCGAAACAACATATTGTTCTGAAGCCTTTCCATAAACTCAGCATATCCACTTGCCAATGCATATTCATATGTGGTCCCCTTTCCATTTGTTCCTATATTTAGAGGTGAGAACTTTCCTGACATATGCACACGCGATGTGAAAAGACAATCGCTGTTGCTGTATGATGCTTCCTGTAGGAAAATACCTACTTCATCCAGACTCTTTCGTATTCTATTAATTGTTGTTGCTGGTGAACAAGCCTTATATGGTTTCATTTTGTCTATTCAAGCTTATTGGAGTGATTGATGCATTATTATATTTAAAGGAAGGCATAAGAGATGATTCGAATGCCTTCCTCGAAATTAGCCTACAGATTTAGAACAGCATTGTTGTAGCGTTCTTCTTCTTGCCGATTACTACAACGGTCTTCAGTTTCGCGTTTACATTAGCTCCACCCATTGTGTTCTGCATTTCATTCTGTGCAATACTCTGCATCTTAACTTTTAACGATGTCGGTTTCATTTTTTAAAGTTTTTAGAATTTTCATAATTCCCTTATTAAAGCATCAGGGTTCTGCTCTCATTTAATGCATGAGTACACTTATATATAATCGATTAAAATATAAAGGCTTATAGTTATAGTACTCCTCAACATCCGACAAGTGGTTGAACATTGCTTGCGTTGCCGTCTAGAGCATGCGGACAATCCTGAGCGTTCTCCTATTCTTGACGCTGTAAATTTACAATATTATTTTGATTCTTGCAAGAGTTTTGATGTTTTTATCAATAGTGTCCTAAATAATTTTGTGAAAACTCACGCCAATTTGCATCAAATCATTTGATTTGGCTTTTTTGTTCCTTTGCTAAACAGCACATACCCTCTTAATAACTCCATCGTACTGAATTTGCGTGAGAAGTTAGCAAAACTATAAGATGAGAGGCTTAATCCCTCTCCTTTCTGCTTTATGGTTCTGATCAGAATGACAGACTGCGCAGAACTATCATACTTTGTAACTATTCAGCGGTATTGACCAGTCTGTATTCTTTCCTCTAAAATCTTCGTATAAAGGCTATAAAGATGCTCATTTTTCTTGCGTATTTCAGATTTTCTTTGTATCTTTATACTTATGAAAGAGCAAGTTACGGACATGTCAAAAGTATTACAAGACATGACGGAAGAGATGCGATTATTGCGTGAAACTGTCAGCCAGCAGTATGCCGAGAATGTCAAATTGAACCGTAACATAAATGCTCTGAACCTCCAAATCCGCAAGAAAGATACAGAACTTACAAACTTACGGGAACGCTTGGCCAAATATGAAGACCCTGATAAGAACTCTAATAACAGCAGCACTCCGCCAAGCAAGGAGCGTATGAAGGATGAGATTGTCAGAAGAACAAGAAGTCTCCGTAAGCCAAGTGGCAAGAAGCCGGGAGGACAAAAGGGACATGATGGGCATAAGTTGTCTTGCTCTTTTGTACCTGACGAGATAATCGATGAGGTACCTAACTATTGCACTCGTTGCGGAGAATCTTTGTCAGACGCAGAGCGTGTACTTGATTATGTGACGCAGGTTATTTCCATTCCAGAGTTGAAGCCCGTAATCAAGGAAATCCGACACTATGTGATGGTATGCAAGAACTGTGGTGAACGTATTCGGACGGCACCGAAACGGCGGTCAAACAACGTGGTATATGATTCAGGTGTAAAGGCTCTGGTGGTTTATCTGAGTGTCGTGCAATTTCTTCCATACGGTCGTATAGCAAGTTTTTTGCGTGAGGTATTCGGTCTCACTCCAAGCGAAGGCTCGCTGGTGAACTGGGTGAATGAGGCCAAGAGAAATGCGCAACCTGTGATTGATAAGATTAAAGAATATATCAAGTCATCAGCAGTAGTTGGTTTCGATGAGAGTGGCTTGTACTGTAACAAAAGACTCGACTGGGCCTGGATAACACAGACAGTTTATTACACACTGCTTTTCCGTGCTGATGGAAGAGGCTCGAAGGTATTGGCAGACAAGTTTGGCGATAGCTTGGAACGGATGACTGCCGTTACCGACCGCCATAGCGCATACTTTGCACTCCATTTCCTCAATCATCAGGTATGTCTTGCTCACTTACTTCGCGAACTGCAATATCTTTCAGAGTTGAACACCGAACAAGAGTGGTCTGGGAAAGTAACCAGTCTGTTCCGTGAAGCCATTCACGAGCGGAACACCAATTCGAACGACGTTATAGACAAGGTCTCATGGATTGAACGTTTAGACAATCTGCTCAAACAGAATATAGAGGGGCTTGGTAAAAAGTTCATTACGTTCAAAAAAGGCCTGGTCAAATGCAGGGACTACATTTTCAATTTCCTTGAAAATCCGATACTTGATTAGCCGATATATATGAAGCTCTGCAAAGCAGCATTTAGTGCCGAAGATGGAGCAAAGTTAAGCAAAAGTATTCAAACAAACGTCATGGAAATGCTTTTTCTTTTGATGGTCATCCCAAGGATATGCAATTTCACGCAGATGGGACGCTATGGAAAGCGTGGAGAACAATGCTATCGGCAGACGGCAGAGCGCAGCGTGAACTGGCTCGAAATGAATATGTGGCTGAGTGCTTTCGCCTTCAAGTATTACAGAACAACAATTATTTCACATTAATTCCCTTTATTTCCCGCTTTTCCCAAAAACTTTTTTATCTCTTCATATACCTATAATTTAGCTGCTTGATAACAGTATTCATCATTAAAATTATCAAGCAATGGAATCAAACAGCAATGACAATTACGTGCTGGTCTTGGAAAACCGCACGGAAGTAAAGAACGAAAAGGAAGCAGGAAAACTCTCCGTAGTTTCTGGTATTGACGACAAGGGAAACCTTAAAACAACAGAGGCTGTCGCTGCCAACCAAGCAGTGTTCCTAAAGTTCAATAACAAGGACGGACTTCTCAAAAACTTCATGACCAACTTCCTCAAACAGTTCAATAACCCGACTCACTTCGGATTATACAAGGTATTGGCAGACAATGTGGAGCAGGGCGTGGACAACCTGCGTACCATGCTACAAAGCCGTGAAAAGCCCGAAAGCAAACAGCAACTGGCAAAGATGGGCGTTCCCTTTGAGGACTATCTGCCCCAGCAGAAGAATGCTACTGCCATCGATGAGTCGAAGATTGATTGGAAGCAACTCGATAATCTCGGACTTACCCGTGAGCGATTGGAACAGAGCGGAGAATTGGACAAAATGCTCAATTGGCAGAAGAGTAATCTCTTGACGATTGCCGTACCTATTGGAGACACTACTATCTACACCGAAGCCCGCCTTGCGTTCCGTACGGACGATAACGGCAATATCGGTTTGGCAATTCATCCTTTGAGAAAAGAACCACAGCTTGACTTTCCCTATATGGGTTACAAGTTCTCTCCCGAAGAAAAGGAGCAACTTCTCACTACGGGCAATCTCGGTAAAACTATCGAAGTAACTCCCAAGAACGCTAAACCTTTCTCTGCCTACGTCTCTATCGACCCGCAGACCAACGAAATTGTAGCCCTGCGTGCCGACCGTGTGAACATCCCCAAGGAAATCAAAGGCGTGACACTTTCCGATGCCCAGTACAAGGACCTCGTGGAAGGCAAAGCCGTGAAGGTGGAAGGCATGACTGCCAAGAGCGGCAAGTCTTTCAACGCCACCCTGCAGGTCAATGCCGAGAAGAAAGGCATTGAGTTCATCTTTGACAATAACCGTGGATTTAAGGAACGCCAGCAGCAGACACAGCAGCAAGGCGTCCCGCATAAGCTTTGCGGCTTAGAGTTATCAGAAAAACAGCGTGAAGCCTTGGACAGCGGTCGTACACTATATCTAAAGAATATGGTGGACAAACAGGGACAACCTTTCAACGCATACGTTCGCATGGACAAGGAACAGAACCGCCCACGTTTTTACAAGTGGAATCCTGAAAAGAAGCAGGAAACCGGCAAAGAAAAGGTGGTTGCCGTAGCCGAGGAACACAAGACGCAGGTAGCCGTGAACAACCACGGCAAGACCAACGAAGCCACCAAGAATGTGAAAGAGCCTCTCAAAACGGGACAGACACAGCCTACTGCCGAGCAGAAGCAAAAGCAGGACGAAAACAAGCAGAAGAAGTCCCGTGGACGTAAGATGTAACCCTTAATTCTATTACCGACTATGACAACTTGTATTATTGCCGAGAAACCCTCGGTAGCCAGAGATATTGCACGCATTATCGGGGCAAACAGCAAGCAGGACGGATATTTAGAAGGAGGTGGGTATCTCGTCACTTGGGCAATGGGACACCTCATCGCCCTTGCCATGCCCGAAGCCTACGGTTTTTCCGCTTATAAGCGTGAGGACTTGCCCATCCGTCCCAATCCCTTTCAGTTAGTGGCACGACAAGTACGTAAGGACAAGGAGTATATATCCGATCCAGCAGCATTGAAGCAACTCAAAGTGATACGTTCCTGCTTTGACAAGGCTGACCGCATCATTGTCGCCACCGATGCAGGACGTGAAGGTGAGCTCATCTTCAGATACATCTATTCCTATCTCAATTGCCACAAGCCTTTCGACCGCCTTTGGATAAGTTCTCTTACCGACAAGGCTATCCGTGAGGGACTCTCCAATCTCAAACCGGGAAGCCATTACGACAATCTCTATTATTCCGCCAAGGCAAGAAGCGAAGCCGACTGGCTCGTGGGTATCAATGCAAGCCGTGCATTGTCTATCGCCCGCAAAGGCGGCTATTCCTTGGGACGGGTACAGACCCCGACTTTGGCAATGGTCTGCCGTCGGTACATTGAGAACCGTGATTTTTCTTCCGTACCCTATTGGAAATTATCCGTTCACACAGAAAAAGAGGGCTTGTCGATAAAAGCCGTTGGCTGTAAAGACTATGAGAGTGAAGCATCGGCACAGACAGCCCTCACTACGCTCCGCAGTCAGAGCCGGCTTAAAGTTGAATCGGTCGCAAGAAAGGTAACGCATACATCGCCACCACTCTTGTACGACCTTACTGCCTTGCAGAAAGATGCCAACAGGCGCCACGGCTTTTCTGCAGACAAGACCCTCTCGATAGCCCAGAGCCTCTATGAGAAGAAAATCACGACCTACCCCCGCACAGGCAGCCGATACATCAGCGAGGATGTTTTCGAGGAAGTACCCGTCCTGCTGCGCAAGATAAGAGAAACACTTCCGACTCCGCTTAACCGCCATTCGGTGGACAATGCCAAGATAACCGACCACCACGCCATCATCCCTACAGGTGAAACGCCATCAGGATTGTCGACAGATGAAAAAACTGTCTATCAAATGGTGGTCAATCGCTTCATTGAAGCCTTTTCCCCGAATTCGGAAGAAGAACGTATGCAGGCGGTGTTTACCGATGGTAACAGTACTTTTACTTGGAAGGCGTGCCGTAGTATCTCCTTGGGCTGGAAAGCCGTGCAGAAAGACAAGGCTACTGAAGCAGAGAAGAAAGAGGACGGTGATGAGCAGGTTTTGTCTTCATTACCTGACCTAACGGAAAGGGAAACCCTACCATTACTCAATGCAGAAATCACAGAATACAAGACCAAACCCAAACCGCTCTATACGGAGGCGACCTTGCTTTCTGCGATGGAAAATGCAGGGAAAGAGGTCGAAGATGCAGAAAGTAAGAAGGCGATGGCAGAATGTGGTATCGGAACACCTGCCACCCGTGCCAACATCATCGAGACGCTTATTCTCCGTGACTATATCCGAAGGGACAAGAAAGCCATCATACCTACCGAGAAAGGCCTGGCAGTCTATGAGATTGTCAAAGATAAGAAAATTGCCAATGCGGAGATGACAGGCAGTTGGGAACTTGCCCTTGCCGCTATTGAAGCAGGAAAGATACCATCTGATAAGTTCTCACAAGGCATCAACTCATACGTGGAAACAATCTGCGAGGAACTCCTCTCACTTTCTTCAGAGCAGAAGTCCTATCCTGTCTACCGCTGCCCAAAATGCGGACAGCAGAGTGTTGGCATCTATGCCAAGGTAGCCAAGTGTAGGCATGAGACCTGTGGCTTCCACGTGTTTCGTGAAGTCTGTGGTACACTTCTCTCTGAAGATAATATCCAGGAGTTGCTGACCACAGGGCGAACACCAGTCCTCAAAAATTTGACCAGCAAGGCAGGCAAGAAATTCAATGCCCGACTGGTTTTGAAGGACGATTATACCACCACCTTTGAGTTTGACCAAAACAAAAAACGGAAATAGCATACTACTTCATTTCTGATACTAAAGTCTGACATTACGGTCAAGCTTTGGTATCAGAGTAGTTATTCCCATAATAGAAAAAGTTATACCTTATGGCATACAACCCGTTGGCGGAATTAATTTAGTGCGTATTTAATTCTTCCGATGGGTTTGTTAT
>OBLF01000546.1_pt1 | contig 39933 bp, 32 predicted proteins | sample 1519231 | NCBI WGS metagenome assembly OBLF01 (sample SAMEA2602895, study PRJEB22501) | metagenome | reverse complement strand
GCAATATTTTTTGAATTCATAGGTATAGCGCATAAAAAATCCCCCTTCACTAATTGTCCAGTAAAGGGGGTACATATCAATGACGACAAGCTATTGTCGTCATTCCCCCTCTCTCTCCAGAGAGGGAAACGTGCTGCATGCTTCCGTTAATTACCATTCGCATTCTTAACGTATAATGCAAAAACAGGAATACTGCCTTATAATGGTTCTTCTGTTTATAAGCAAGCTTATGAACAAGTACGGACAAGAACATCAAACGGCCCCTTTCTCTCCAGAGAGGGAAACGTTTCGCATGCTTTCATTAATCAGCTTTCGCATGCTTGCCTTTTGCAAGAAGAAAATATTCCGCTTCACACCGTCCCGAATTCCATAGGAATTTGCCGACCGCAGACAAAGTTTGCGACCTTTACCCTTTCTCTCCAGAACGGAAAAAGTTCTTTATTCCGCTCGTTTATGCAACTTTGGAATTCTTACTTTTATACACGACATTAAAAAACCAGACTTTCCATTTTTATGAAAAGTCTGGCTTTCTTTTGATACTTGTGCAAATGAACGAAGCTAATCTGCACACTCTGCCCTCATTCCTCAAATCTAAATTCTGTCTTTTCCGCTCTTCTCCAGCACTTCCAGGCGGAACTGACTTTCGTCGTCGCCTTCTTCGGCGGCTTCTTTATAGAGGGTTCGTGCTTTTTCCATATCTTCCGGCAATCCGCCAAGGCCTTTTTCGTAGAAGTAGCCTAAGGCGCCTTTGGCCAGGGTGTTTCCCATTTCGGCGGCCCGCTGGTACCACAGGGCGGCTTTCTGTTCATCGGGAGGAACCCCTATGCCATTTTCAGCGATGAGTGCCAGGCGGTAGGCGGCATCGGAGGATCCGTCTTTCCATGCCTTCTTCAGGAGGGAAAGGCCTTTTTCCCTGTCCATGGAGGTGCCTATACCGTCGTACCAGGCGCATCCCAGCTGATATTCGCTGTAATGGTCATGACCCGCTGCCGCTGCCTTGCTGTAAAAGGCAAACGCCCTGGCCTCATTCTTGTCCACCAGAAGGCCTTCCTGGCACAGGTCACCCATCTTTTCCAGGGCATACCAGTAGCCCATGGCGCAGGCCTGAGACAGGAGATGGATCCCTTCTTCGAAGTTAATCATAATGCCGCCGGACAGATACATATCGGCCAGCTCTACCTTGGCAAAGCAGTCATTGTCTTCTGCCATGGCACGGGCTTTTGGAAAAGCATCCTTAAGCAGATGATATCGATCATCCATACCCAGCCAGCGTGCGGCGGCCAGGATGGCCAGAGCATCTCCTGCCTTCTGTCCTTTGTCAAACCATGCGGCCGCCTTATCTTCATCCTGCGCGGTATGGCCCAGTCCATGTTCCAGAATAAAGCCCAGGAAATACATAGCCCGGCCATTTCCATTTTCTGCCTCTTTTGAAAACAGAGCCAGGGCTTCGTCCGCCTGCCCTTTAAAAAGTAATTTTTCTGCCTGCTGCATAACACCCTCACACGTTCCAGTCATGAATAAGCCGTTCAGCCATATTTTCCGGATTCTTCAGGTACATCTGCGCAGGAATATATCCCATCTGCGCTGCCAGGCGGATTTTAATCATCCCCTGTTTTTCGTCCTGTTTTGTACCACATCCGGCCATCTGCAGAAATCCTGCTGCAAATACTCCGGCCGGATAATTTCTGAGGCAGGCCCGGCTGACAGCTGCCCATGTCTTTTCCTTTTCCCCGCGGGAGGCATACACTTTGCCCAGGCGGTAGCTGGCTTCCCCATTGCCTTTTTCATCGGCCAGGCGGAGCCATTCCATCGCCTTTGCCTCGGATTCTTCATTGCCTGTATCCCGCAGATATCCATTGGCCAGCCGCATAGCTGCCGCCGGATTGCCGAGGGAGTACGCCCGTTCATAGTGATGAACCGCCTTATTCCATGCCGGTTCGGTTCCCCATCCGGCTTCATAGCATTCGCCCAGATAGAATTCTCCATCAGGAACTCCCATGAGCGCCAGATGATTGGCCTGATTGAACACATCCCTGCGGGATTCCCGGTCTTCCTTCAGCCGTTCTGTCTGGAGCAGACGAAGCCGGGCAAGCCAGTAGTCATGATTGGCTGCACGTCTGAGCCAGGAAAGAGACTCCTCTGCATCCTTTTCTGTACCTGTCCCATAGAGAAGGCAGGCCGCCCATTCCGTCATAGCCAGCACATCGCCGCCCTCTGCCATGCGGGAAAGAGCATCCGCCATGGCCACGTCATCTTCCGTTTTCCCTGTGCGGGAAAGTCCGCCCACTTCCATGGTGCAGCAGGCGCTGCGGCAGAGGACCTTTTCCTCGCTGTCTTCTTTCCCTTTGGAAAAGGCAGCCATGGACCGGAGCAGTGTCCGGGTATCGCCAGTGTATATCCCCTGGGTCAGGAAAATCTGGCCAAGGGCATACAGATCCCGGCCATCATTCTGCTGTCCTTCCTTCATAAGGGAAGGCATGGCTTCTTTGAGCTGGTAATGAATAAATTGTGCTTCGGCTTCCATAGGTTGACCTCCCTGGTCACGAAAACGAATCAGATACGGCGGAGTGCTTCCAGCAGATTGACCTTTTCTCTGGAATTCAGTACATCCTTAGCATCCACTACGCCGGCAGCGGCGGCCTGCTCCAGAAGGACACGGCCTCTTCTTCTGTCCACCTTCATGCCAATGCCCTGCATCTTCATGAGGCCAAGAATATAATAGCCTTCCGGCCAGCCGGCCTGTGCCGCCTTTTCCATATATTTAATACCATCCTTAATCTTTGCCGTATAAATCTTAAAGCGTCCCATAGCAAAGTAGCCCCGGCCATTTCTGGTCTTCACTGCCTGCTTATACCAGTTTTCAGCAGCCTTCATATCCTTCGGCACACCGCGGCCATAGTAGGCACGGTCACCCATAACGCACATAGCATCTACGCTGCCCAGCTGAGCTGCCTTTTCGGTCCAGATGGTGGTCTGAATTTCGCTGGCCTGCGGGAACTGCTTATCATCATAGAGACGGGACATGCTGTATACAGCCAGAATGCTGTCTTCTCTGCGACAGGCCATATCGTAGCAGCGTCTGGCCTGTTCAAATGATTTTTCGCATCCCAGGCCATAGTGATAGCAGTCGCCCAGACGCACCAGAGCCAGACTGTCTCCCATTTCTGCTGCCTTTTTTACGTAGTTAAAAGCCTTTTTACGGATTTCGGTGTCCTGCTGACGCATGAGGATACCTGCCGCCTGGAGCATAGCCGCCCAGTAGCCGGCATCGGCAGCCTTTTCAAGCCATGACAATGCCATGTCTCTGTCCGGTTTCACCAGAATACCGAATCCATAGGCCATGCCCAGTTCCATCATAGCCAGCACATCGCCGCCTTCCGCCATCTTGATGACTGACGGCAGTGTGTTGTCATCCTTTACCATTTCCTGTGCCTTAGCCGCCAGTTTGGCTCTCTTGGCACTGGTAAGTTCCTGACCATGAAGACCCACGTCATACCGTGCATAAGCGATGAGGCAGAGCGGATCTCCGGCAATCAGTCCATCGGCCAGAATACGGAGACCTTCTTCACGCTGTTTTACATTTTCAGTAAACATAAATTCATGTACCAGCATTTCTCCCAGGCAGTAGATACCCCGGGGATTTCCATTCTTTGCCATACGGCGAAGACCTGCTGCCGCTTCCTTGAATTCGTGATTAATAAAACGTTTTTCAGACAATGTTTTGCTCATGAATCTAATCTCCCTATCTTTTTATATTATGTACACTCTTATTTCTTATACTGCTTACTGTTTGAAACTTCCAGGGGTAATTCCCCAGAGGTTCTGTTTAATCAGAGGCGCTTCGGCGTCTCCCTGGTTTTCGGAACGATCCAGCCATTCTCTGGCTGTTTTTTCGTTCCTTGGCACACCGGCCCCTTTATAGTAACAAATTGCAAGGAAATTTTCCGCTGTGGTAAATCCCAGCGTAGCGGCACGGGTAAACCACTGTACCGCTTCTTCGCTATGCCCTTCTTCCAGTGCAATCTGTCCCAGCCGGGTCATCGCCTGTTCCTGCCCGCCTTCTGCGGCATCCACGTACAGGGATATGGCCTTCTTCTTATCTTCCGCCATCCCTTCACCATACCAGGTGCATTCTCCGAGATAGAAAATCCCATCCGGATCTCCACTTTCCGCTGACTGCGTGAACCAGTCCACCGCCTTCCGGCTGTCCTGTTCCACCCCGAGTCCGGACAGGTAAATAGTCCCCATACGGACAGCGGCCGCCTTATCCCCATTGTCCCAGGCCTTTTCAAACAGGTCTCTGGCCCGCCCAAAATCCTGCGCGGTGCCACGTCCATAGTAATAACAATCCCCCAGCTTGTACAGCGAGGCGATGTACCCGCCTTTCACTGCCGTGCGGAAATAGGTAAAGGCTGCTTTTTCATCGGCCGGCATCCCTTCGCCCAGCACAGCCATGGTCCCCAGTGCGTCGGCCGCTTCCATAGAACCATGGGCAAGCGCCCTCTTATAGCAGGTGACCGCCTTTTCCAGGTCCTGTTCCACACCAATGCCTTCATAGTAGCACTCCCCTAAGTGGAACTCTCCACCCCGGTACCCCAGTCCGGCTGCGCGGAGGAAATAGGACCAAGCGTCCTTTTCCTTTCCCTTGCCCAGGGCCCGTTCCTTATACAGCACCCCCAGGTCATCCATAGCCATGAAAAATCCGGCGTCAGCCGCACGTTTGAGCCACATACTTCCGCCTTCTATATCCTGCTCCACACCCCATCCATTGATATAAAGCACACCCAGTTCATACTGCGAAATAATATCTCCTGCCGTGGCCTTTTCCAGAATCCGGTGGTTCAGCGTCTCATCCACCGCCACGATTTCTTCCGCCCGGCGGTAAAGCAGACTGGCCAGTTCCACCCAGGCACCCGGTTCTCCGGTTACGGCACTTTTTTCCAATGCCGTAAGGCTCTTTTCCTGGTCCTTTTTTACATGTCCCAGCCCATAACCGTGCAGGACCCCCAGGAAGAACAGAGCCCGGCTGTTGTTTTCTTCTGCCAGCTCTTCAAACAGAGGAAAGGCCCTGTCAAACTGACAGGCCATAAACAGTTTTTCCGCTATCTCCAGTTGTGTATTATTCATCGTTTGCTCCCGGTGAAAATGCGCTGTATGTTTCACGTGAAACATACGTCATGAAATGAAAAGGAGATGTAACAAAGCAGTGACACGTTTTATTACATCCTTTTCCCAATTATCCATATATGATTATTGTGCATCTTTTCTTATCGTGTCGGGAGGAACAGGGTGGGATCCACCGCTTCGCCGTTGACACGCACTTCATAGTGGCAATGCGGTCCCGTACTGTTTCCTGTGCTGCCGATAAGGCTGATAGTCTGCCCTTCTACCACCTGATCCCCTACAGAAACCAGGATGGCAGAATTATGACCATACCGTGTCTTAATCCCGTTGCCATGATCGATTTCCACCAGGTAGCCGTATCCGTTCACCCATCCGGCCTGAGTAATCCGTCCATTGGCCGTAGCGTGAACCGGATTGCCGTAGCTGGAAGCAATATCCAGCCCTTCATGATAGGTAGACCCTATGCCGCCAGGGCTGACACGGAAACCGAAATGACTGGAAACCACACCGCTTACCGGCCAGATATCCGGGGTAACAGAACCAGTAGACGCAGTGGAAATACCAAGGCCTGCCGGCATAACCGTACCGGCCAGATTAGTCATCGCTGCGCTTCTCAGATCAATCATCTTCTTAATCTGATGATTCAGCTTATTATCCAGTGCCACCATTTCATTGAGCAGCTGCCCCGGAGTGTGTACCCGGGAGGAAACCGGGTTGTTCTCTGCCGCATTGGCCGCTACATCCGGTACGGTACTGGCACCGCCCTGCCCATTCTGCAGAGAATCCTGAGTAGCCGGAGTCTGGGACAGATTGCCATTCACCATGCTCTGCATCTGTTCTGACAACTTGTCCACCGTCTGAGATTTCCTTACCAGGTCATCCATACGCTGTTCCGCCAGCTTCATCTGATTCCTGTACAGTTCATTCTGCGCCTGAAGGGACGTCATGGAGTAAATGGAATAGATGGATGTTCCTACAAGAAGAAGGAGCACCGCACCAATTCCGGCTCCTGCATATTTAATTTTCTTTATATCGTCTTTAGTAAAGAAGAGTCCAAGCTCTCCCGTTGTCTTATTTTCTTCTTTCCTCATGGTTTACCCTATACTGCCCCCTTCTTGCGGGACGCTTGCTCCCACTGCTGGAGAACAGGGACAGATCCGCTTCTGTCGCATTGCCCAGCGGCTTTACAGGCTGTGCACTCTGTGTGGAAACAAATGGTTCATTGCCTGTGCTTCGGATTTCCGTTTTTACTGCCTGGCCGGCCGGTTCTGCCGGTGCGGCTTCCTGTACCGGCGCTGGCTGAACTTTTTCTTCCGCCTGACGCACTGGCTGTGCCGGTTCCTCATGCTTCGGCTTTCTTACGGTTCTGCGTCTCTTCGGTTCTCTCTTCTTTTCCCGATGTTCCCGTTCCTGACGTTCTGCCTCTCTGGCAGCCGCCGCTTCCTGTGCAGCCAGAACCACATTAGGCATCTGGGTATTCAGTGCCATATTGATGCTGTCTGCTTCTTCGGAAGACAGGGAAGACTTGCACCGGCCATTAATTACTCTCTTGGCATAAATACGGGAAGTACCGCTGCCGGTGAGGCAGGAGAATACGAACCCATCGTTGCGTCCATTGAGCAGCGTGAGGGAGAAGCTGAGCTTATCCCCGGTAGCATCAAACGCATCGTAATTAATCAGCCCCATACGCTGAAAAGACTCCAGCTGCATATTGGCCAGAAGTTCCTGCTGGTGCAGCATGCCTTCGGATGCACTCACCATATCACGGAGCTGCTTGACTTCCGCAGACAGCTGTCGTTCCACAGACACTCCATCATGACCATTCATAAAATAATGATATTTCTTATTGAGCCGGTTTAACTTAGCTCTCAGGATAAATACCTGAGTAATCAGAATAACCAGCAGAACGATTGCAAGGCCGGCCCCTGCATAAATCAGCGTATTCAAATTAGCTGCCAACATAATTATACCTTTAAACCCTCCACGTACATAAGTACTTACATTGTATCCCCTGTGAGATAAGCCATCAGGCGTTTAAATTCCTCTTCACTGGTAAAGGAAACGGAAATGCTTCCCCTGGATGCATGTTTCCCTTTTCCAAACTTAATCTTTACCGGTGTGCCCATGGCGGTGTGCAGCCTTTCTTCCATATCGTGAATCCAGCTGGACCCATCATCACCAGATGTATTTTTCTTACCTTCCTTTTCTCCTTTATGACGGCGGAGAAGTTCCTCCACCTGCCGGGCAGATAACCCCTCTTCTGCAATCTTCCTGGCCATGCGGATCTGTTCCGCCGGGCTGGAAAGCGTAAGGATCGGCCGGATTTGTCCGGCTGTCACCTTATGCTGGAGAAGGAGCTCCTTCACCTCATCGGGAAGAGAAAGGAAACGCACTGCATTGCCTATATAGGAACGACTCTTTCCCACGGCTCTGGCCATGGCTTCCTGGGTATATCCATATTCATCCATAAGCCGGTGATAGGCTTCTCCTTCTTCAATCACCGTCAGTCCTTCCCGCTGCAGATTTTCAATAAGGGCAATCTCTGCCGACTGCTTATCGCTGTAATCCCGCACAATGGCAGGGATTTCCTTCAGCCCCGCCACTTCGGCCGCCCGGAGGCGGCGTTCCCCGGCGATAAGTTCATACTGGTGATTTTTGCGCCGCACCAGAATCGGCTGTACCACTCCGTGTTCCCGGATGGAATTGGCCAACTCCCCGAGTGACTCTTCATCAAATGCGTGACGTGGCTGGTATTCATTCGGCACAATCAGGGAAATCTTCAATTCTTCCGTTCGTTCCGCCGTAAGGTCATCCCCCAGCAAGGCTCCCAGTCCGCGGCCAAGTTTCTTACTTTTCGACACGTTTCAAAACCTCCCGGCTCAACTTCTTGTAAGCTACGCCTCCTTTGGATTTGGGTGCATACAGCGTAATCGGCTGTCCAAATCCGGGCGCTTCCGACAATTTTACACTCCGGGGAATCACGGTCTTAAATACCGTATCTCCGAAGTAGGATGTCACTTCATCCCGTACCTGCACAGACAGGTTGGTCCGGCCATCGTACATGGTAAGCAGAATCCCCAGAATATCCAGATCCGGATTCAGGTTCTTCGTCACCGCATGAATGGTCTTCACCAGCTGGGACAACCCTTCCAGCGCATAGAATTCTGCCTGAATCGGGATGATGACAGAATCTGCGGCAGTGAGTACATTCAGCGTCATGAGCCCCAGTGCCGGCGGGCAGTCGATGATGATATAGTCATACTTGTCCCGCACCTGGGAAAGGATGCGTTTCAGAATGGTCTCTCTGTTTTCCATGCCTACCATTTCGATTTCCGCACCTGCCAGATTCATAGAGGCCGGAAGCAGAAACAGCCGTTTCATATCTGTATCAACAATGGCTTCCTCCACCAGAGCATTTCCCATCATGACATCGTAAATGTCCGGGTCGAAGTGCCGGCGCTCCATGGACAGACCGCTCGTGGCATTCCCCTGCGAATCTGTATCCACTATTAGCACCCGGCGGCTGTGCTTGGCCAGAAACGCCGACAGGTTTACCGCTGTGGTCGTTTTGCCAACGCCGCCCTTCTGATTAATAATGCCAATAATTTTCGCCATACCGATTCCCTCACCATAGAGAATCTTTTCTCTCCCTTGCAAAAAGAAAAAATTCTCTGTTTTCCATAAAAATGTATCCTTTTTATTATAGCATAATAAAAACCGAAACGTTACGAAAAAAAGGGAACAAATGCAGGCTTTCCATGCTATACTTAACGTAATCTGAGTGGCAGAATCACGGATAGCCATCCTGAAGGTTCCTGCCCCGTAGTATTCTCCAAAGGAGTGATTTCCATGTCTCAGAAACCTATGATTGCCATCCCGGTGATGGCCCGCACCCTCCCGGAACTGGAAGAAAAGCTGACAGCCCTCGCCCCTCTGGATTTTGACATACTGGAATGGCGCATGGACGGCCTGTCCTCTCTGTCTCCCGCCCTGGTAAAGAGGGGCCTCGCCCTGGTAAAATCTCACTGCCAGCGCCCGGTAATCGCCACCATCCGCACCAGTGAGGAAGGCGGTCATTTCCCTTATGACCATGCAGCGTACGAAGTCTGCGTAAAAGCAGCGATGGGAATCCTCACCCCTGAGCGTGATGCCATTGATGTGGAAATGGAACGCACCCCCTCCGCATCCCTTATTTCCTGTGCCCATACACTGGGCCTCACCGTCATCGTAAGCTTCCACGATTTTGCGCACACTCCGAAAAAGGAAGACATCGTCTCCCGCTTCCTTGCCATGAAAGACCGGAAGGCCTCCATTGGAAAAATCGCCGTCATGGCCCATTCCGATGCGGATGCCCACACCATGATGGACGCCATGGCCCAGGTACATAAGACCGCGCCGGATTTCCCATTCATCGGCATTTCCATGGGCCCATTCGGCCAGGTCACCCGCACAGAAGGCGGCAAAGCCGGTTCCATCCTCACCTTCGCCTCTGCCGGCGAAGCCTCCGCCCCGGGACAGATAGCTCTTGCCGATATGCGCAGGATTCTGGATAAAGCTTATCGGTAGTTACATAAATTTCATTTTTCAGTTTCCTTTTGTTAGAATCGTGTTATAATATAAAACAATAAAATGTTCTGACATAAGCCACAGGTTTTATCAGCCGATTCTTCAGGAGGTATTATGTTTACCTTTGATAACATTTCACTTGACAGGATTCTTGTTCCGGTAGACGGTTCCAATCAGTCCAAGGAAGCCCTTCGCCGCGCTGCGTTCATCGCACGGCAGTTTGACGCATCCATCACTCTCCTTTCCGTAGTTGAATTCGGAAAAGTAATGAGCGGCGTCCAGCAGGTAAGTACCGGAGGCTATGTGCCGGAACACCTCACCGCAGGCGCTGAAGAAATGCTGAAAAAAATGGCTAAACTGGTGCCGGAAGACATTCACGTAGAAACCGAAGCTCTCTTAGGCGATCCTGCCGAAGTGGTAGTGGAAGAAGCGGAAGAAGAGCACTACGATTTAGTTGTCATGGGCAGCCGCGGCCTGGGGAAGATCAAAGGCATCTTCATGGGCTCTGTAAGCCAGCAGGTGGTGCAGGAGTGTAAGTGTCCAGTGCTGGTCATCCACGGTTGATTTCGGGCGGTCTGAGCACATATCTCATGCTCCACGCAAAAAACTCCCTGGGACATACCATACGCGTATAGTCCCAGGGACTTTTTTACATTCCGCATGACCTCTGTATCTCAGCCTGCCACGAAATCAATGCATGACAATGATAAATGAGCGCATCGCTTACGCTACATGCCAAAAAATCATCGAGACGTACCCTGCGCGTACAGTCCCCATGATTTTTTTACACTCCGCGCAACCTCTGCCTCCAATTTACAGATTAATTTTTCCGGCAGTCTGCGCACATATCTCATGCCCCACGCAAAAGAGTTCCTGGGACATACCATACACGTACAGTCCCCGGAACTTTTTTACATTTTACATTCCGCATGACCTCTATATCTCAGCCTGCCACGAAATCAATGCATGATAATGATAAATAAGCGCATCGCTTGTCCCGAAATCTCAAAAGGATTCATTGAACGTACCCTACGTGTACAGTCCCGATGATGTTTTACACTCTGCGTAGCCTCTGCCTCCCAGTCTGGCTCCAATTTTCAGATTAATTTTTCGGGCAGTCTGCACACATATCTCATGCTACAAGCAAAAGAGTTCCTGGAACATGCCATATGCAGTATCCGTCTCCCGACTCAAATCTCAATTCTCATCTCTCCATTCGGTCTTTTCCTCACAACCCATAACCAATAAAAAAAGCAGCCTTGCGGCTGCTCTTTTTTATTTACTGGTCGTTCTCCATATGTGTCTTTTCGAAGAAGAGGAAGCAGAGGGAGGTAATCATAGCGACTACGGTGGCCAGTCCCATGCCCTTAAGCTGTACCGGGCCTACGACGATGGTTGCGCCGGAGAGACCGGAGATGAGGGTTACAGCGGAGAGGATGAGGTTCTTGGACTTGGTGTAGTCCACTTTCTTTTCAATCAGCATACGAATACCGGATGCGGCAATGAAGCCGAAGAGAAGTATGCATACGCCGCCCATAACCGGGGTCGGGATGGCGTGGATGACAGCGGCTACTTTTCCGATGAAGGAGAAGAGAATAGCGAACAGGGCTGCGCCGCCGATTACGTAGGTACTGTATACACCGGTGATGGCCATAACGCCCATATTTTCGCCATAGGTAGTGTTCGGTGTGGAACCTACGAGGCCGGAAATAACGTTGGACAGACCGTCAGCAAACAGGGAACGATGCAGGCCCGGATCCTTGATAAGGTCGCGGCCGATGATATCACTGGTTACGAAGAGGTGTCCCAGATGTTCGGCAAATACTACGAATACTGCAGGGAGAATCATGAGAATAGCACTGACATTGAATGCCGGCTTATAGAAAGTCGGAGGTGCAAACCATGCGGCAGATTCTACAGCGGAGAAATCTACAACGCCCATGAAGAAGGACAGGATGTATCCGGAAATTACACCGATAAGAATCGGAATAATGCCGATAAATCCACGGCCAAGAATAGTGGCCAGAATGGTCACAATCAGGGTAAACATAGAAATGATAATTGCGGTGGTATTGCTCATGCCCTGCACCGGATCCATGAAGCCGGACATGTTCATAGCCAGCGGTGCCAGTTCCAGACCGATGATGGCTACGATGGAACCCATAGCTGCCGGCGGAAAAAGGACATCTACCCATTTCGTTCCCACTTCCTTAACCAGGAACGCCAGAATCATAAAACAGATTCCGAAGGCAATAAACCCGCCCTGTGCATCAGCATAGGACATGCCTGCGGTGGAAGTAACAGCCAGCACCGGGGAAATGAAAGCAAAGCTGGACCCCAGATAAGCCGGAAGTTTCCATTTACAGATGGTAAGGTACAGCAGCGTGCCGATACCATTCATAAACAGGCAGGTCGCCGGGTCCACGTGAAGCAGGAACGGTACCAGTACCGTGGATCCAAACATAGCGAACAAATGCTGAAGACTGAGTGGAACCGTCTGTATAAAAGGCGGTCTTGCTTCTACATCAATAATGTTTCTGGTTCTTGACATAATTCCTCCCGACACTACATAATTTCTGAAAATTTCCAAAAAAAAAATCATGGGTCATGATTTTTCGTCGGAATTGAATAAATTGTACAGCCATCACCATTTGGCTCTTTGCTATTATGCTCGCAATGCAGCAAAAAAACAAGGGGCAGAAGAAAAAATTTATAGTTTCTTTTCCTTTGCCCTTAGTGAATCTGTGCCGCCCCGGCATTTCCGCCGGAAGGTACCTTATGAATTTCATGAAATGTAAGCATCCAGATAAGGCGAACTGTCTCAATGAGAGTATCCCGTTTCACCATATAGTCCTTTCCATCCCGTTCTTCATTGAGCAGCTCCTTTTCCAGGAACTGTTCCATCTCCAGAAACAGGGATGTGCGAATATCCATCAGATTGGTGACCACCGGCACTGCCTCTTCCTCTCCGTCAATTTCCTCCGGGTCCATCACCTGAGGCAGTTCCCAGAGCAACTCCGGATTGACAGACTTCATTTCCCCAATCCAGCCATGAATGAGCGCCAGCATATCTTCCATGGGTATTCCCAGCAGATTAATGCCCATGGCTGCTACATTGGAAAAAGACTGGATGGAAAAATACCGGTCCATTCCCGGCAGATGATCGGTTATAAAGGTATCTTCAAAGTAACTGCGAAGGATTTCAAAATACATATTGATCTGATCCTCACTCCGCAGCTCCTCTCCCCGTTTAGCTGTCTTATATTTCAGAAATTCCGCATATTCTCTGGCATTGACACGGACATATCCGCTGTCTTCCACCTTCTGCTCTTTCTGTTCTCGTTTCAATTTCCCGTCCATACATCCTCCTGAGAATTTCATTATAACAGAAAAGGGGATGGCTTGCGGCCATCCCCTTTTCAGACTATCAGATGGTTCAGACTAAAAAGACAGGTACGAGACACGAGAATTGAGATTTGAGTCAGGAAGCGGAGAATTTTTATAAAATGGTTATATCGAACATTTTTGTTTTTTCCTTTGCTCTAACATATAGCAATCAACTATCCACCAGCCGCAGGCTGGTCCCCCTTTCTCTCCAGAAAGGAGCTGCGTTTTGCAAGCTTTCCTTTGTTACATAGACAGGTTAGAGGTATGCGGTGAGAGGGAGGATAAGGAATATTTTTATAAAAGGGCCATATGTAACATCCTTTTGCTTTCCCTTATTCCAACATAGAGGATTCTACTTTCCACCATTCGCCAGCAAAGACCGGGCTGTCAATAGTATGGAAATCAAAGATTTCATAATTCTATGGACTTACAGCCAATGACGACAAACTATTGTCGTCATTCCCCCTTTCTCTCCAGAACGGGAAACGTTTTGCATGCTTTCCATTTGCAGAGCTTTTGCATTCTTAATGTATAGTACGAAAACGGGAACACTGTCTTGTGATTTACCTTTCAGTTCGACAGCAAGCTTATGTACAAGTACAGGCAAGCCTATAAAACTGCTCCTTTCTTGAAAGAAAGGGGGCCCATTCGCCTCGGCGGATGGGGGATAGTTGATTCCTCTATGTGAATCGGAAGGAATGACGGGTATATGATATGTCTTTTCCCCTCGTCACTCGCTTACTCAATTCTCAAACCTGTCTTACTTCTGATGCTTTCGCTTCCACTCCTTTATGTATTCCAACCGCTGTTTGAACCGGCCTTCTACGCCCTGTTCGGTGGGATGGTAGTAGGTTTTGTCTTTCAGGGAGTCAGGGAGGCACTGCATGGTGGTGAGTTTGTCTTTATAGTCGTGGGCGTACTGATACCCTTTGCCGTAGCCGATATCTTTCATGAGCGATGTGGGGGCATTGCGGATGACCAGCGGTACCGGTTCGGCCAGGTGTTCCAGTGCATCTTTTCTGGCAGTGAAGTAGGCGGTTTCCATAGCGTTGGATTTAGGCGCCAGGGCCATATAAATTACCGCTTCCGTGAGATGGACGTTGCATTCCGGCACGCCGATGAGGCGGCAGGCTGTGAAGGCCGCTACGGCGATTTCCAGGGCCCGGGGATCAGCCAGGCCTACGTCTTCGGCGGCAAATCGGGTAACCCGCCGGGCGATATAGATGGGATCTTCGCCGGATTCCAGCATGCGGGCCAGCCAGTATACGGCGGCGTCAGGATCGGAGTTGCGCATGGATTTGTGCAGTGCGGAAATGAGGTTATAATGCTCTTCCCCATGCTTATCATAGAGCAGTGACTTTCTGGACGTACACTGTTCCACAATTTCCTTTGTCACCGTGGTGGTGCCATTGACTTCCTCGCCGTTGAGTACCGCCATTTCCAGGGTAGAGAGAGCTGTGCGGGCATCGCCATTGGCAAATTCCGCAATGGCTGCCAGCAGGTCATCAGCAATGACAATACGCTGTCCTCCGAACCCCTTTGGACTGGTGAGGGCCCGTTTGAGCAGGGACTGAATATCTTCCGCTGTCAGCGCTTTAAGAACAAAGACTTTGCACCGGGAAAGAAGCGCGCTGTTGATTTCAAACGACGGGTTTTCCGTAGTGGCTCCGATGAGGATAATGCTGCCTTTTTCCACAAAAGGCAGAAACGCATCCTGCTGCGCCTTGTTAAAACGGTGGATTTCGTCTACAAATACAATGGTCCGCTGCCCGTACTGGGAGCTGGTATCGGCCTGCTTCATCACTTCCCGAATTTCCTTAATACCGCTGGTAACGGCAGAAAATTCAATAAACCGGGACCGGGTAGTATGAGCGATAATCTGCGCCAGTGTGGTCTTGCCCACGCCGGGAGGTCCCCAGAAAATCATAGAGGAAATGCTATCATTTTCTATGAGCCGGCGGAGAATACCGTTTTTCCCCACAAGGTGTGTCTGTCCCACATATTCATCCAGAGTTTCCGGACGGAGTCGTGCGGCCAGTGGCTGGGGCATAGTACTGCTGAAAAGAGAAGGTTCTGACATGGTGCATGTCTCCTGTTACTATACAACAAATGTTCGATGTCTTTCCCTCATTATAATAAAACCGGGCTCTGCTGCCAACATTTTCTACGCTGTACGCATCCGCCTCATCCAGAGAAGCCCGACCATGTCGGCAAGGAACCATCCGATGGGGATAGCTGCCCAGATGGCGGACACACCGAACTCCGGAAGCGGCGCCAGTAAAAAGGCAAGGGCGACCCGGGTGCCCAGAGAAATCACCGTAAGTACGATGCTCATGAACGGGCTGTTGATGGCCCGATAATACCCATAGAGAAGGAACAGGATACCGATACCGATGTAAAGGCTTCCTTCTATGCGGAGATAGCGCACGCCTTCGGCAATGACAGCGGTTTCCGAAGCATCCACAAAGATGCCCATTAGCGGCGCTGCAGCAAACCAGACAATGGTGCTGATAAGTCCGCAGAAGAAAAGCAGTGTCCACAGGGACAGGTGCACCCCTTTACGGATGCGGTCCCAGCGGCCGGCGCCATAATTCTGCGCCACGAAGGTGGAAAAGGCATTGCCATAATCCTGTACCGGCGTATAGGCCAGCGTATCAATTTTCACGGCAATGGAAAAGGCCGCCATAATCACGGTACCAAAGCTGTTCACCAGTCCTTGAATGGCCAGAATTCCCAGATTCATGATGGATTGCTGCACAGAGGTCATCAGCGAAAGATTACACATTTCCTTAAAAATGGAACGGTCCCAGTGACGATCCGCTGCCTTCGGCCAGAAAGGAGCCATCTTTCCTGCGCAGTACAGGGCAAGCCCCACAGCGGCCGCATACTGGGAAATCACCGTAGCCCAGGCTGCACCGGATGCCCCCATGTGGAGGCTCACAATAAAATACAGGTCAAGAACAATGTTGATAACCATCGCTCCGGCCAGGAAATAGAGCGGTGCCACGGAATTGCCTATAGCCCGGAGAAAGGCAGCCAGATAATTCAGAAGGAATACCGCGCCCATCCCCGTGAGAATAATAGTCAGATACTCTTTCATCGGAGCCACCACATCCGGCGGTATCTGCAGGATATGGATAATCTGCGGCAGAAACAGGTACGAAGCTCCGGTGAGAAGGGCCATGAGAATGCCTATGAGCAAAAAGGACAGGAAAAGTCCGGTACGCATGCGTCCCTCCTGTCCGCCCCGTCCCACCTGTATGGAAAGCCAGGCACTGCTGCCCATGCAGAGTCCGATAAGGACGGAAGAAAGAAACGTCATAAGGGTATACGAAGACCCTACCGCTGCCAGAACCGCCACCCCGGCATACCGGCCCACGATAAGCGTATCCACCACATTGTACAGCTGCTGGAACACATCTCCGGCCATAAGGGGAATAGTAAAAAGGAAAATCTTTTTACCTATGGATCCAGTGGTAAAATCAATCTGCATGCGCAGAGCCTCCTTGTGAGTAAAAAACAGGAATGACGAGAATTGAACAGCGAGATTGGAAGAACATCTGTAAACATAGAGAAAAACAGGCATCAGACAATCAGACGTCAGACCGGAAGCCTTCGCGGCTTCCTTGCAATCTCACAGAATGAATTTGAATTGATAGGGGCAGGGGCTCGAAGGTTTCCCGTTCTGGAGAGAAAGGGCGGACCGCCAGCCTTTGGCTGGTGGGGGAAAGTAGAATGCTGTATGTTAGAACAAAGGGGAATATTGCTGAAGCTTTGAGTTATAATTTGCTTATGTATAGAGGGGGACATATGGGGAAAAGGGGCTTTTAAGTAATCTTTACGGGGTATGTGAATACATAGATTTTGTAGTAAAGAATAGACTAAAAAAGGCTTCAAGACAGTTGAAAAGCACAACAACGAGGCATTTTCCTACTGACTTACATAGAGGATTCTACTTTCCACCAGACAAAGTTTGCAGCTTTTATCCTTTTTCTTCATTCCAGAGAGGAAAACGTGCTGCATGCTTCCGTTAATCTGCTTTTGAAAGTTTTCCTTTTACGAAAGAGAATATTCCGATTCCCTTGTGCAATCCCCGTGGGGTTGCATAGCCCTATGAGCTTTTTGCGCATCTCCTCATCCCAGCTGGTCGAGGAGGAAGAAGAGCTGATCGTTCATGGTGGTGTAATCATATTCCCGAATCTGTTCTGCTGTCATAATATACGGAGAATGTTTTGGATTTTCCAGATCCTGCGGTGCATGAGCAATGAGCCCATCTACGGTTTTTCTTGTAAATTCCAGATGGCACTGGAATCCATAAGCCTTTCGTCCATAGCGGACAATCTGCCTGGGGCAGACGCCACCCGATGCCAGAATTACGCTGTCCTTTGTCAACCCCGGCATATCCCCATGCCAGGCTCCGGAAACAAATTCCGGTGGAAGCACACGGGTTATGGGGTCTTTCTGTCCTTCCTCGGTAAGGTAAAGTTTCACCAGTCCCACTTCCTTTTCCGGGCTTCTCTCTACTCCGGCTCCCAGGGCTGCCCCCATAAGCTGCGCCCCCAGGCACACGCCCAATACGATTTTTCCATGGCTCATGGCATCCCGTATGAGCTGCTGTTCTTTCTGTGAATGAAAATACGGGCATTCCGCCTCCGTGGTATCCGGACTCTGCGGGCCGCCCATGATGAGCAGCCAGTCAATACCTTCCATACTTTCCGGCAGCACGTCCCCTTTCCAGCACCGGGTAAATGACACCTCATGCCCCCGGCTGATAGCCCACACATAATAAGCACCAGGTGCCTCAAACGATTCATGCTGAATAATATGGATATGCATATTAAAAATCTCCTTTGAGAAATGTATTTTACTTATCATTGTAATCAGCTTATCTATAAGATTCAATTGAAGAAAAAAGAGATTTGAGTTTCGAGATTAGGGATTATAGAGAAATGGCAAACATAGAAAAAACAGACATAAGAAAACGAGATTTCCCATAAAAACGGAAAATCTCGTTTATTCGTTTATGTTATATGGAAGCCATTCGCAGAATCCACATGCAGATAATCAAAGCGAATCTGACCGTCTGTTAATAAAGCGCCAGAGTACTTTATTAACTTACTTTCTCAGGGCTCTCTTCAGGATTTTGCCTGTAGAATTCTTTGGCATTTCGTCAATTTCAATGAAGTGTCTCGGAATCTTGTATGCTGCGATTCTGCCCTTCATGAATTTCCGAATTTCATTTTCGTCCAGTGTATAGCCTTCCTTCATAACAATGTATGCCCATACGGCCTGACCGCGGAGGGAGTCGGAGTGGCCTACTACAGCACATTCGGATACGCCTTCGTATTCGTAAATGCAGTCTTCCACTTCGCCTGGATAGATATTTTCCCCATTTACAATGATGAGGTCCTTAATACGGTCAACAATGTATACAAAAGCATCCTTGTCCAGGTAAGCCAGGTCTCCTGTACGGAGCCAGCCATCGGCAATAAGGACTTTCTTTGTTTCTTCGTCCTTATGCCAGTACCCCTTCATAACGTTGTCGCCGCGAACGAGGAGTTCCCCTACTTCGCCGGTTTTGCATTCTTTACCGTCATCGTTTACTACCTTGATTTCCACCCCTGGAATTGCCGGGCCTGCGGAGAGGCTCTTTGGCTGATCTGGCGGCAGCATGGTGACTACCGGAGATGCTTCGGTAAGACCGTATCCGATAATTACGTTATGGCCATATCGTTCGGCAAAAGCTTCGGCTACCGGCTGCGGAAGGGAGGCACCCCCGGAAACGAAAATGCGGACGGTCTTCATGGCTTCAGGCCGTCCCAGACGGGCCAGCAGATGGTACATTGGCGGAACCATAGCGGCTACGGTGACCTGTTTTCCGGTAATGGTGTGAATGATTTCGGTTGGAATCTTGGACTTCATCACCACAATGGTGCATCCAGCCAGCAGCGGAACCAGTACGGATACTGTCCAGCCATAGCAGTGGAACATAGGCAATACACACAGCGCCTTGTCTTCCGGTGTGTGGGTAATCACCTCATTAGTCTGCTCTGCATTGCGCACCAGATTCTTATGGGTCAGCATAGCGCCCTTCGGGCTGCCGGTGGTTCCGGATGTATATACAAAGGTACATACATCATCTTCGGTAATATCAGAAGGAAATGCCGGTGCTTCGTCCGCCGCATCCTGATCCGCTTCCGCCATCAAGGCATCCACAGAAATCTGAGGCGCCTCTACCTGAAGAGGCGTATCCGTAACCAGAAGCTTAGTTTCTGAATCCCGGAGGATGAAATCCACTTCCCGGTCTACCAGAGAACTGTTCACCGGAATAATGATGGCGCCAAGGCTGACTACCGCCATATATACCACTACAAATTCCACGCTGTTCGCAGAATACAGAGCCACTCTGTCCTTACGGCGGATTCCTTTTTTGTAAAGTACATTACGGACCATACGTACCTGGTCGGAAAGCTGGGCATAAGTCAGTGCACGATTACCATCCAGTGCCAGACGGGACGGGTCTGCATTTTTCCATAATTCATGTACAAACATGGCATACCTCACATTTATAATACGTAAAATTCAATTGCAAAGAATAATGGCAGGAACCCATGCTCATTCACAGATTCCTGTCTTTATTAATAGGTGTTAGCATTTGGTGATAATTCCAATGCAAGTTTATTGTACCATGAATGAAAAAAATGAACAATAAGGAAAAATCCGTTTGAAAATTGTAGAGATGAGGCGGCCATGTCCTGCCATTTCAGCCTTTCTGTCCATACATTCTGAAATCCGCATAATCCCAGAGAGGGAAACGTATGGCATGCTTCTCTTCATACAGCTTTTACTTTCTTGTCTTTTACGCAGAGGAAAAAGTGCCACATGCTACCGTTATTCCCAGGCTCTGACATAGTGGATTCTACTTTCCACCAGCCGCCAACAAAGACCGGGCTGTCAATAGTATGGAAATCAAAGATTTCATAATTCTATGGACTTACAGCCAATGACTACAAGCTATTGTCGTCATTCCCCCTCTCTCCAGAGAGGAAAACGTGCTGCATTCTTTCCATTAATCAGCTTCCGCATTCTTGCCCTTTGCAGGAAAAGAACCGTCCACTTCATTCCTGCGATCGGCAAGGATTGCACCGACAGCAAACATCGTTTGCGGATTTTCGATATATGCTCAGATCAACCATTTATTTTCTCGAGCTAAGCTGAGATACAGAGGTCGTTTGGGGTGGGAAATCCCATTTGGAACTGTATATGGAAATACGTGGAGAATGGATTTCCTGCCCCAAAACGAGATATATGCTCAGATCGACCATTTATTTTTTCGAGCTAAGCTGAGATACAGAGGTCATTTTGGGTGGGAAATCCCATTCGGAACTGTATATGGAAATACGTGAAGAATGGATTTCCCACCCCAAAATGAGATATGTGCTCAGATTAGCCGAAAAAATGAGGAATGAATATGAGCGTGCCTACCACTACACTAACCATAGCGGCTACTAAAACAGCCCCGGCGGCTATGTCTTTGGCAGCTTTGGCCAATGGGTGGCGGTGGGGCATGGCCAGGTCTACGGTTCTTTCTATGGCGGTGTTAATCATTTCGGCGCCTATGACCAGACCGAAGCAGAACACGAGAAGAGCCCATTCCATGGCCGAAAGTCCAGTGAAGAATCCGAGAAGGGTTACCGCTATCAGAGCGGCTGTGTGGCATTTCATATTTCGTTCTTCTCTGAAGGCTGTCCTGATTCCTTCTATGGCATGTTCAAACACGTCAATCATGGAGGTCCTCCTTCTGTTTATCATAATAATGACGGGTAATACGGATATAGACTATCAGATAAGCCAGGGAAATGAAATATCCGCCCAATACATCGCTGGTGTAATGAACGCCCAGATAAATCCGGCTCATGCCTATACATCCGATGATGATGGCCATAAGCAGCATCCCTGCCCAGCGGAGCTTTTTATTGGGAACATAAAGATAAATCAGATACATGAACAGACCATAAAAGGCCAGACTGCCCATGGCGTGGCCGGAAGGGAAGCTAAACCCTGAAGCAGACACCAGGTGAGGCCCCAGTGGACGGGGACGCTGAAGTATATATTTCAGCATAAGATTAAGCAGTCCTACATTGATGATATTCAGAATAATCACCCGGGTAATGTGGTGTTTCCGAAACAGGATCATCATAATCAACACCATAACGATATAAGTCGCCGGATCTCCCAGATGAGTGACTGCCCTGGCAAAATCATTCATCCCGGGAATTACTGACAGAGAGGAGATAATGGCATAACCCATCTGATCTCCGTCCATAATATCCTTATTCCACACATCTTCTGCCAGGACCAGGAACCCGGCCAGTGCGCCAAGGACTACCAACCAGATACTGTTTTCTATAATCCAGGCGCACAGGGCTCTCCGGTTGCTCTTAATCATGAGCTCCGCTGCCAGTTTGTTTATGCGTTCACGTATAAATTTCATCCCTACCCACCTCTCTTGTGTATTTATTCTAGCATTCCCAATCCCCCAAAAACGGCCAGGTAAACACAATTTAAGAAATATTTAAACGGTTAAGAAATGCTTAAACCGAGCCAATTCATGCGCTGAATACAGGGTATTCTTTTCCTGAACTTGCGCAGGAGAGAAGAGAGTAAAGAGCCTTTCCAACCTGCGTTTTTATTGATTCGCTTTTCTCCCGGTAAAAGTTTATACTATTAATTAAAGAATGAATATATATATTTTATTATATAAGTGAGCTTTTTATGAGAGAACTTATCCATTTCCTGCCCACCTATTTTGCCAAAAATTTCGGTATAGTACTGCAGGGATTTTTGTTTGCCATAGCCAATGACGCCTTCTTCTTCCGCGCATTATCCGGACGAAAACGATGGCTTATGGGGATCCTGACTTTCCTTGTATCCTTCAACACCATTAACTTTCTGGCCGCCTTTTCCTATACCCAGCTAGCTCCGCAGATTACTACGCCTATGGGGGATTTTGCAGTCGCCGTCCTGGCTACTTTTATCCCTATGATTCCGGGACTTTTCCTGTACCGTAAGCTGATTGACCAGACCTATTCCACCGCCTTGCTGGGATACATGCTGTTTCCTCTGGCCTCCTGCCTGGCCATGATGTCTGCGTTCAGTCATATGCAGCGGACCATATACACCGTAGCTATTTCCATACTATTCATATTCCTTTTCCGTCAGGAGATGGAATATCTGGCCAAAAAGCACCGCATGCTTCATTCCAGTGTATATTTCAATGTGGGTGTCTGTGCATTCATGCTTCTCATCCTGGCCGAGACGGAATCGCCACGCATCCTGCTCAGAGGATATGGGAGCATTACCCCGGATTATGAAAACACGCTGGCGGCCATCGGCTTATTGCTCACCCTGGCCGCTGTGGCCTTTATCAAATTTGATATCCGGTCCATCATGCGTTATGAGGACTATCTGCATATGTATGAAGATGACCCGCTTACCGGGCTGAAGAAAATTTCCTTTATGGCAGATTATGGGCCGTCCCTCATCCGGTCATGGAATACCAAAGGATGGAAACCGGCCATGTTTTTTATCAATCTGAAACAGTTTTCCATGTATAACCGTATGTATGGCAGTATAAAAGGCGACGAAGTACTGAATCAGCTGTCCGGTAAACTGCAGACTCTGTTTCCGGGCAGTATACTCTGCCATATGAGTGATGACTATTTCTTCGGCATCATTCCGGAGCATATGGCAGGGGAGGGAATGGATAAATTCAGTCAATACCTCCTGTCCTGCCGCGGCGAAGCGCAGACAGAACTCAAGGCCGGAATCTACCTGCTTCCGAAAGACATCACCAAGGTCAATTTCCAGGCTCATTACATGGAGTACCTCGATCGCGCACGCATGGCTATGGAATGGGTCTATGACCGGAATGACGAGTCCTTCACCCATTATAATAAGGAAATATCCGACCATTTCAAACGGCATTTGTATGTAACCCGGTATATCAAGCGGGCCGTGGAAAAACGGTGGTTAAAGGTGTACTACCAGCCGGTTATTGATGTGAAAACAGAAAAGCTGCTGAAGTACGAAGCCCTGGCCCGGTGGGATGACCCCGCCTATGGCCTGCTCCAGCCATGGCAGTTCATTGAGCCTCTGGAAAAGGCGAATCTGGTGTACAAGGTGGATACCTTCATCCTGGCCCAGTATGGGCGGGAACGGCAGGAATGCATGAAACGGGGAGAACATCTGGCGCCTATCAGCTTCAATCTTTCCCGTACTGACTTTTACTCCTGCGATATATACCGCATCGTAAAGGACACTATGGAGCAGTATGAGATTCCACCGGATGCCCTTCATGTGGAAATCACCGAATCGGCAGTAACCAGAGATTTGGAACAGCTGAAAGAGGCTATCCGGAAATTCCATGACCTGGGATTGGAAGTGTGGATGGACGACTTTGGCAGCGGCTATTCCAATCTGAACATACTGAAAGAACTGGACTTTGACGTCATCAAACTGGATATGGCCTTCCTCCGCAACTTCAACTGCGACTCCGCCATTATCATAAAAAACATCATTCACATGGCCAGAGAACTCAATATACGTACATTGGCAGAAGGAGTAGAGACCAGAGACCTGTTCGACTTCCTGCAGAAAGCCGGATGCGACATGGCCCAGGGATATTACTTCAGCCGGCCCATACCACTGGAAGAAATCAGGGAAAAACATTTCCTGCTTCCCTGACCCGGTTAGAAAAAGCAGAGACTTCGCAATCTCTGCTTTTTTGTTTGTCTTATTTATGCTAAAATAATAGTGTTCTTATGCGTCTATAGCTCAGATGGATAGAGCAGCGGTTTCCTAAACCGTGTGTCGGGAGTTCGAATCCCCCTAGGCGCACCACAAGAAAAAGAGAGCAGTGAAAACAAAATTTCACTGCTCTTTTTTTGATGAGGAGAGAAGACATATAAGAGATAAAAGGCAGGAGGGGGATAAGTATATTACAAGATGGTATTCCTGTTTCCGCATTATACGTTAAGAATGCGAAAGCTAATTAATGGAAGCATGCCAAGAAATAGGAAAGCATGCGGATATTCTCCCTCTGAAGTCTGAAAGGAAGCCGCAAAGGCTTCCGGCCTGACGTCGGATGGTCTGCCAACTGCCATCTCACGAGTTCTGTCCATTCATTATTTCCACAATTCTCTTCAAACGGTCTCTGGTGACCGGGTGGGTGCTCTGGAGGCGCTGGGAGAGGGTCATGTTGTCTGTGGCTCCGTTGCTCAAAACCAGCAGAGCACGATAAAGTCCCGGACCAAATCCCAGTTTTACTGCAAAGGCATCGGCATCATATTCATTCCGACGGCTGCCGCAGAGAGCCAGCAGGCTGGCTGGAATCCGGAGGATGAACTGCAATCCGTAAATGATGGCATTAACAAAAAGAGACATCCATATAAACAGGAAACCGAACAGAGGAATCAGCGCCAGAAAAGTAAATCCGGACGCAATAAGAGATAAAAACTGAATCGCCGTCTGGCCTACACTGGCCGCCGCAAAGCGGAGAAGTCCCCATATCGTATCCCGGTGTACCAGATGGCCGATTTCATGCGCCAGCACACCACGCACCTCATCCCGGTCCAGTGCCTGCAGCAGAGGCCGCATGATGACAATACTACCCCGGCCGATGGAAAACGCATTGAGCTGCATTTGTCCTGAAATATATACATGCAGCTCCGGTATCTCCAGCTCCGGTATATTCCTGGCTGCTGCCTCAATATCCATCAAAATATCCTGAATATAAGCCGCTTCCAGACTGTTCGGCTTCCTTCCACCGTAAGAACAACAGAGCGACCGGTCAAAACCGGGGACAAAGTAAAGGCAGAAAAACATGACAAGAACCGCTGCCGCCACAATAACCGCCGATGTCATCATCAGCTCCGTACCCGAAGTCACTGGAATATTCAGATACGTGAGCAGAGAATCAAACCCACGGATCTGACAGTCAAAAATCTTCTCCGTCACCGGAATGGCCACACATAGCACAATCACATTGACCAGATAGTCAAGAATGAACCCAAACATAGCGACACCCCTTCTTTTTGCGTTTGTTTTTATTATAGCAAAAGACAGGAGGAGCTTAGAGGCAGGAGGCAGTGGATGGGTTAAGATGGCTTCCTTAATTCTTAAATACGCATAAGGTTTTGTCGTACATACAAGGAAAGGACGTAAATTCGAGGAGATCTTTCCCCCTGGACGGCGTCATTCGAAACGGATGCAGAACCTCCGCGTACAGAGTACAGCGGAGAACCTGATCGGTTTCGTTTCCTTGCCAGGCTAAAAGCTTTCCTCGAATTTACCGTTTGCAGGTGTTCAGAGTATCGAAATCCGTGAAGTGTTCATTATTGGGTCTTGACGTAGTAGATGCGTTAAGATTGCTTCCTTAATTTCTTAAATACGCACAAGCTTGATGCAGATACAAGGAAAGACCCAATAATGGACGCCGAACTGTATATAGAAATACGTGAGGGTTCTGTTATTGGTCTTTGACGCAGCAGATGGGGAAATTTTTCTTTACTATTCATTAAATACGCACAAGCTTGATGTATATGCAAGGAAAGGCCGTAAATTCGAGGAGATCTTCCACCTTGGACGGCATCATTCGAAACAGATGCAGAACCTCCGCGTACAGAGTACAGCGGAGAACCTGATCGGTTTCGTTTCCTTGCCAGGCTAAAAGCTTTCCTCGAATTTACCGTTTGCAGGTGTTCAGAGTATCGAAATCCGTGAAGTGTTCATTATTGGGTCTTGACGTAGTAGATGCGTTAAGATTGCTTCCTTAATTTCTTAAATACGCACAAGCTTGATGCAGATACAAGGAAAGACCCAATAATGGACGCCGAACTGTATATAGAAATACGTGAGGTGTTCATTATTGGGTCTTGACGTAGTAGATGCGTTAAGATTGTGCGTATTTAATCGTTTTCAGTCACAATATACTTATGCAAATTCTTCAAATGTGCCGTGTACAAATAGGCCTGACCGATGGTCTTCAGAAGAACCAGGCGGATGGAGTCGCCCCAGATTTTCTTGTCGTTGGTCATGTAGAGAAGTACATCATCGGAAGATACGTCGGTATGAATCGGGAGGTGCAGGAATTCCAGTACGTATTTGAGCCGGTCGGCGGTGCCTTTGGTGGTGAGGCCGATCTTTTCTGACTGACGGGTGATGAGGTACATGCCAATGGAGAGAGCTTCGCCGTGTCTGACGGTGTCGTCATAGCGGTTGTAGCCTTCCAGGGCATGGCCGATGGTGTTGCCAAAATCGAGGAGCATACGCTGGCCTTCTGCGAACTCATCCTTTTCAGAGAGGCGAGCCTTAATGCGGCAGCAGCGTTCGATAATTTCAGGAAGTCTCTTCTTCAGGTCCACGTCGTTCTTTGCCTTTTCGAAGATGGTGAACAGGTCTTTGTCTTCAATGCAGGCAATCTTTACCGCTTCGGCCAGACCGGTGTGGAATTCTTCCGTTGGAAGGGTGTCCAGCAGGTTTGGATCGATGAAGATACCTCTTGGCTGAGCAATGCTGCTGATAAGGTTCTTGCTGTTCGGAGTATCAATACCTACGTTGCCGCCGATAGCGGTACCAAGCTGTGCGGTAAGGGAAGTGGGTACGTGAATGTACTGAATGCCGCCCAGATAGGTGGCTGCGGCAAAGCCGGCCATATCGCCTACCGCACCGCCACCAAATCCGATAATGACATCGCCGCGGTCAAGGCCGAAGGTGGCAACCGCATCATATACTGCACTGAGTACACGGAGTGTCTTGCAGGCTTCGCCTTCCGGCACTGTGATGAAACGGACAGCCAGATTCTTAGCTGCATGCAGTGTCTTATTGAGTTTGGCAGCATACTGTTTGCCTACAGAATCTTCTGTGATTACAATTACGCGGTCTGCATCCGTAAGTTCCTTAATCATAGGGCCTACTTTATCAATCAACCCGCGTTCAATCAGAATATCGTAAGAGTCGTCACCAAGATTTACATGAATTTTTGCCATACTTATCATCCTTTCATTACATCAGAGTCAGAAACACACGGTATTGTCATCAGAGACCGTCAGGGCAATCCGCTGAGACAGGGTTTTACCGATTGCACATAATGCATGGAATGTGAAGGTGGCCGCTTTTGTCTGCGGCATCGCAGAGAAATCCACATAGGCATCTGGAACGCGATTTCCCATCGTTTCCTGCAGCATATCATGTAAATCCCTCCGTTTCCTCCGAAATAATAAAATAATGACTACGTTCGGGCAGTCCTGTTACTATTATATATCTTTATTGAAGTTTATTAAAATGTTTTTTCGGCTGATCGGGGTTCATATCTCGTTTTGTGGCGGAAAATCCATTCTTCACGTATGTCTATATACAGTTCCGAATAGGATTTTTCACCCCAAAACGACCTCTGAATCCCCGCTTAGCTCGAAAAAATAAGGGGGCTGATCGGGTTCCATATCTTGTTTTGTGGCAAAAAATTCATTCCTCACATATGTCTATATACAGTTCCAAATAGGATTTTTCACCCCAAAACAACCTCTGATCCCCCGCTTAGCTCGAAAAAAGAGATTGGCCGGTCTGGGCACATATCTCGTTTTTGAATGTACAATCTTTCCTGAACGTATGTCTGTATACAGTCCAGTCAGTGATTGAACATCCAAAAACGACCTCTGTATCCCAGCCTGACTCGAAAAAAATACAGGGCCTGATTGGGGTCCATATCTCGTTTTGGGGCGGAAAACCCATTCCTCACATATGTCCATATACCGTGCAAAACAGAATCCCCCACAAAACAACCTCTGATTCCCTGCTTAGCTCAAAAAAAGAGATTGGCCGTTCTGGGCACATATCTCGTTTTTGAATATACAATCCTTCCTGAACGTATGTCTGTATACAGTCCAGTCAGTGATTGAACATCCAAAAACGACCTCTGTATCCCAGCCTGACTCGAAAAAAATACAGGGCCTGATTGGGGTCCATATCTCGTTTTGGGGCGGAAAACCCATTCCTCACATATGGTCCATATGCACTTCAAAACAGAAATTTTCCCCACAAAACAACCTCTGATTCCCCGCTTAGCTCGAAAAAATAAAATGGCCGGTCTGAACTCATATCTCGCTTCAGGGTGTAGATTTATTCTTTGCGTATTTCTATATACAGTAAAAAACCGCAAGCAGAAGCTGGATGTGGGCAAACAAAGTTTGCGGCCTTTGCCCTTTCTTTCCGGAGAGGAAAACGTGCTGCATGCTTTCCTTTTCTTAGCTTTCTTATTCTTACGTTTTCGTAAAGTGGAAGAAGTGTAACATATGACCTTCATTCCTTCTGATTCACATAGTGGATTCTACTTTCCACCACCAGCCAGCAAAGACCGGGCTGTCAATAGTATGGAAATCAAAGATTTCATAATTCTATGGACTTACAGCCAATGACGACAAGCTATTGTCGTCATTCCCCCTTTCTCTCCAGAACGGGAAACGTTTTGCATGCTTTGCATCTGTGAAGCTTTAGCTTTCTTTCGTTTGTATCTCCGCTCAGTTATCTTTTTCTCCATCATTTCTCAATAAGCCATCCCATGATTTCGTGCTAAGCTGGGATGAGCAGGTTATACCGGGCAAAAAAATTATCCCCTGGGCTGTACAAAGTAGTATGCCCAGGGATGTTTTTTTGGGGACAAGCCAGTCGCCCGGAACGCGTGAAATTTCCCCCATGCCATATCGTATACTTATATATAGAAATAGAACCAACATAAAAATATCACGCATGAGAGGAGGAATTCTTATGACACAGAACAAAAAAATACTGGATTTTGCTATGAAGTATTATTATCTGTATCTGAATCCGCAGACGACGGAAGCGGAGGTAACGGATGGGTTTGCCGAAGCCTGCCGAGAGCGGGGATTTTCTCCGGAGGGGAATCCGTATGAACTTCTTCCGGACAGGAGAAACGCAGGATATGCTTTCCTGTCAGAGGAAGACACGGAACGTATCCTGGAAAATCTGGTGGATTCCTGCACCCTGGGCTCTCGTATATTTTCCAGGTGGCAAACCACCGTGCAGAGAAAGAAAGACGGCTGGAATGTGCGCCTCACAAGCCATAAAAGCAGAAAATGGTTTACCACTGCCTTTTTCTGGCTGGCCACGCTGGTATCCGGTAAGGGGAGAAATCCCTTTATTTTCCGTGGGCAGCTTCGCTCGTTCCGCCTCCGTTCCTGTCTCAAACGGGAAGGCCGGTCTTTCTGTGCCACCGACGACCTGGAGCAGGTTTTGTCAGTAAATCCAGATGGAACCATCTGGGTGGAACGCTATCACATGGGAGACTGGGGCCTGGAACTGACAGAGAAGCAGAAAATTCCGGTGGGCTCAGAAACGGTAAGGGAACTTCTGAGCAGGATATCTGATTTCTTTTCAGGATATGCATTTAATTTTACGAAAAACGCAGATATGTGGGACCTGACGCTTCAGAACCAGGAAGGGCAGGAAGTTCATGGCTATGGTCTGCTGCGCCCGGATGCTCTGTTTTTCAGTGACCTGTCTTCCTTCATCCGTAAAGCCCTGGGGCGGAAGGACCTGTGGCTGTTTGACGGTAATCCGGATTATATCGAACGGATGGAAATCCTATACCACCGCCATGAGATTTGTGAAGATCCTATCGAGGAAGAAGATTACACCTGCGATTATCATGAACAGCTCATTATCGACCGGGAATCAGCAACCGTAGAGCGGTTCCGTCAGTGTAATGATACCTGTGATTTACGCAATATCTGGCACATGAAATACAGCGTACCGGAATTTCTCGATAGCCTGAAACTGAATATCTTTTCCCAGGTGAAAGGAAATCCAAACGACGTACTGCCAGATCCTGACCGGACTGATACCTATACCATCCGCATCACCACCTGTCAGAGCGGGACAAGGGAAATCCGGGGGACTTTCGACAAAAAAGGACTTCCCATTGACTGGCCGCAATTTGCAGAAAAGCTGAAATCATTCCTTGCCCAGTTTGAATCTGGCGATGATGACATGCTCGACAAAGATAACTACAGCCGCACCCTCCGGTCAAAGGATGATCTGATTTTCTGCTACGTAGTGTTTAACCGCGGAGGAAAATCCTATTGCTATCTGGCTGATGAAGAATACAAGCCAGGAGAAAAAGTAAAAGTCCCGGCTGGTGAGGATGATGCATATTATATTGTCACCGTAAAACGAATAGTCTACCGCCCGGCAGAAGAATCCCCCTATCCATTGGACAGGATAAAGAGGGTTATCGGCAGGCTTCCGGAAGAAGACAATTATCAAAAATGATTATACCCCGGCAGGTTATTCCAGATAATCCAACTACATCAAAGAACAAAAACAGACCTCCCAACGAGGTCTGTTTTTATTTCCGGATAAACAAGAATCGTCTAGCTTACTCTGTACAGCCCGGAAACCGACCAGGCTTCCTTTCGTGAATCATCCTATGGAATTCCCGCTGTGGAAGACCTGCCTTTTCCGCCTTTTCTTATGTTCATTCGCCCGAGGAACTTGCCTGGTGCAGGAAATGGAAAGCTTGTCGTATTTCTTCCAGCTGTTTTCTGATCTGATACCGGGTCACATGGAGCCGTCCGGCCATCTGCCGTTCTGTCGTAACTCCCTGAAGGAGCAGGGTAAATACCTGCCGGGCCTGTGGGCTCAAACGCTGCTTTATCCGTTTCTGCATGGCCCGGACTTCTTCCCATGCCAGTTTTTCCCTCCTGTCTTCTGCACAGGGTTCTTCGGCTTCGCTGTATACCACTTCGTGGAACCACTCCTTCTTTTTCCGTTTAAAATAGTTCCATCGCTCATAGGTGAGTACTTTGGAAATCATAGTGGAAAATTGTGCCTTTTCCGGGCGAAAATCCTGCATCCTTTCCAGAAATACCATCCACAGATATTGTTCCAAATCGTCGCGGAACCGCTGGACAAACCGGGCGGATATGAGTTTCTTTATAAGGAGCCGGTAACGCCGGCACATTTCCTGTACGGCCGCTGCCTCGCCCTGCTTTACTTTTTCAATCAGTTTTTCATCGGATATTCTGTTGTTCATGTTGAGACCGCTCTTTCCCATAGGAGCCATTCTCACACATATGGTCCTGCTGCTGAATTCCTGAATCGTTGTGACGCTTCGAAGCCCATCAGGTACCTTCAGCATACAGAACCTGTCCCCTTTTCCTTACCCGATAAAAACAGGCATCACCGGAGAAAAACAAAGTGAGGAAGAGCACAATCCCTCCCACAGAAAGCGACCACAATAAGACAACCGTTGCCAGAAAGAAACAGCCATAAGCAGAAAAAAACAGAATCCAATTGCACTTTTTGATTATTTTAGATACACTATATTCGTATAAATATTACTTATAATGAAAAAGCGGCTGCTATAGGGGACAGCCGCCCATCGTGCGCCTTGTGCGTATCTGTATTAATAGCAGAGAAAAACAAAGGAAATCCATCCATAGAATCCGAGGTGTGCGATATCATAGTTGCACATCAGGGGGAATATGGCTATGCCGAAATTATGCACTTTCATCCAATTCTGTTATATGTACATGGGAAACGGAATGACCCAGGACAACTTCACCGCTTATCTCTTTGACTCCATTGCCGATGAATACGACATGGACATCCCCGGATTCTCAGAAAATCCCATATGCAACAAATCGCCCAGCGCCCTGCGAAACCTCTTCACCGGAGTCAGCACCCTGGCCCCCAAAGACGCCAGCTGGCTCCTCTGCCATCTGAACAAAGAAAAATTCATAACCATCATGAAACAACTCCCACTGGACACCATGGTCCTCATAGCCCAGGAACTCCAGCAACGGGGCCATGCTCTCATTCCGGTATATAAAGTAGAAGAATATATGGCGGATCTCTTCGTGAAACACATAAGGGCGACGTTTGATTGAGGATAAAAATAATCTACCATCTTCCCTAAACAAAAAGCATCTGTATTTTTACAGGTGCTTTTTCATTTTTTGAAGAATTATTTTCCATCCCTACATGCCCTTATGAACAAGAAACTCTACTTTCAGCTCTAATTCTGTAGTATAGTTAAAGAGAATATAAACTCACAAAGATAGAGAGGAAATAAGGGCGATGGCCAATATAAATGAAACAATTGCTAATGTAGAAAAACTGGATCCCGAGCTGGCTCGTCAGATTCGTAAATTTGTGCGTGATCATTCTTATGGTCTCGTTTTTGAACATAATTTGCCGGAATCTGTACGGCTGTATACAAAGAAAGCAGCCGCTGGGGATACTGTAAATATCCGTCCTGCACGGAGCGAAAAAGAAAAAGAAGAAAATAAAGTTCCCTGGAATGTTAAAAAAGTAATCAATGGACAGGCAATCATAGAAAATGGCCAGGAGTCAAAAACAGTTGCAGTGGAAGACCTCGTGCCGATTGTCAGTTACCGGGATGTGATTTATCCGGGATTGAAAGAAGTGGACCGCATTGAACGCGGGAGTAAGAACGACCCGTATCAGGTAGTTATCAATGCCGAGAATTACCATGCGCTCGAGATGCTGACGTACTGCTACGCAGGCAAGGTTGACTGTATCTATATTGACCCGCCGTACAACACGGGAGCGAAAGACTGGAAGTACAACAACGACTACGTTGACGGCAACGACCAGTATCGACACAGCAAGTGGCTTGCGTTCATGGATCGCAGGCTGAAGCTGGCAAAGAGGCTGCTGAATCCGAAGGATAGCGTTTTAATCGTCACGATTGACGAGAAGGAATACGCACGTCTAGGACTGTTGCTGGAGCAGATGTTCCCTGAAGCACAAATTCAGATGGTGAGTGTGACGATTAATCCATTTGGTGCAAAGCGCGATAACTTATTTTCAAGGGCTGATGAATATGTATACATAGTTTTGTTCGGTAAAGCTCATGTCACTCATCCTACAGGCGATGGCAAGACGAGAGAAATACGTTGGTTTTATTTAAGAAGAACAGATTTTGCATCACGGCGTGGGACGGTAAAGGGCGGCACTGAACAGTTTTATCCAATCTATGTTGATGATTCAACAAAGAAAATAGTTTCTATTGGAGATTATTTGACACCAGAGCAGAGTATTAATGAGGCTCCTAAAGTTGAAGGTGCTACTGCTGTTTTTCCAATTAGAGAAGATGGTGTGGAAATGAATTGGGGCGTTAAAAAAAGAACGCTCCAAGACTTATTAAATCATGGTTTTGTTCAAGTATCGGAAGGATATCAATTACAGCCATATATTTTTAAGTATGTCAGTACAAAATATAAAAAAATGTTCAAAGAAGGGCGTTGGGAAATTACCGGAGAACGTGCCGATGGCAGCAAAATTATTGTAGAAAAAGCAGGTAAAATCACACGAGCCACAACTGTTTGGCAGAATAAATTGTATGATGCTGGTGCATATGGAACATCCCTCCTTAAATCAATAATTGGCGACGGTAAATTCCCATTTCCTAAATCACTTTACACCGTTGTGGATACATTACAGTACTTTGTTTCTAAAAAACCAAATGCTCTGATTATAGATTTCTTTGCGGGCTCTGGAACAACTCTGCATGCTGTAAATTTGATAAACAAAATTGATGGTGGACATAGACAGTGTATTTCTGTGACCAATAATGAAGTGAAATCATCGGAAGAGAATAAGTTTATTAAACAAGGTTTGAGACCGGGAGATAATGAATGGGAATCATATGGCATTGCTAAGAATGTTACCTGGCCACGTACGAAATGTTCTATTGAGGGCATAGATGTCAATGGAAATCCGTTAGAGGGTGATTACGGTAATCCAGTGAAGGATATTGACTTAGGGTATGAGGCATTAAAATCCGATGGTTTCAAGGCCAATGCCATCTTCTTCGACCTGACCTACGAATCCGCATGGCCGATTCGTCTTGACAATGCGTTTGACGCTATTGCTCCGATTCTTTGGATGCAGGCTGGGTGCAAGGGACCGATTATCCATCGTATCGGAAAGAGTTATTTAACAACTGATTATTATGGCGTTCTGTTCGATTATGGACAAGCTTCTAAATTCTGTGAGAAAGTAAAAAGAACACCATCTATTAAAACAGTTTATGTGGTGACTGACGATCAAAGACGGTATTCGAATATCTGCCGCCGTCTGCCTGGAGTTGAAGTTCATCGCTTGTATGAAACGTTCTTGAAAACATTTGAAATTTGTGGTGAAGGGGGGATTGACTGATGAAATACGAACTTTTTGATTTTCAGAAAGGTGCTGTTAACTCCCTTATTAAAAGTATGCAGGCCATGCAGCACAGTTATGAATCGGACGGCGTATTGTCTGCCGTATCTTTGACCGCACCGACTGGTGCAGGGAAGACAGTAATTGCTGCTGCTGTGGCCGAGGGATTATTTTATGGTAATGATACATTTGCCGGTGATAATCGTGCGGTTATCCTATGGTTATCCGATAGTCCCAGCTTAAATGAACAGACAATGAAACGGTTTGACGATGCAACAGATCTCCTTAATGGTGCAACAATGATGGAGACTGTGGGACCCGAATTTGCGAAGTCACATGATCGCTTGTCGCAGGGACACATTTATTTCCTGAATCGACAACTCCTTTCAAAAAAAGGAAATCTTACAAATCAATCCGAAGGCGGACGAACATTCTGGGATGTGCTGACGAACACAATTGCGGACATTGACACACATCTATACCTGTTCATCGATGAGGCACATAGAGGCCTTGGCAAAAACAGAACAAATGATAAAAAAAATAAAACCATCTATGAAAAACTGATTAATGGACAGGATAACATGAATCCTCCGATTCCATGTGTCATTGGTATTTCAGCAACACCTAAACGCTTCAATGACGCTATGAGTGGACGCAAAGACCGTGATATGAAAGCCCCCATTAATGTACCTGCCTCAGCAGTGCGTGATTCAGGACTAATCAAAGATGTTATTGAATTACGTACACCAAAGAAGCGAGTAGATACACGCCATCAAGATCTGACTCAGTCTTGTGTTAAGCTTGCCCGTGCATCAAAATTATGGAAAGACTATTGCACCTGCCATAACTTGCCGGTTGTTATTCCGCTAATGGTAGTACAGGTCGAGGACAAAGTATCGAAAGACACCCTAACTGAACTATGTTCGCAAATACTCAAGGTCTGCACATGGCTTGATCGTGATTGCTTCGCAAACGTATTTGGAGAACATGAGAATATTGAGACGTCTGTTGCTAATATTCCTTATTGCCCTCCTGAAGAAGTAGCTGGAAAGACACATGTCCGCGTTTTGTTTGCCAAAGATGCCATCTCAACGGGTTGGGATTGTCCACGTGCTGAGGTTATCTATTCTCGTCGTAAACGTAATGATTCCACTTATATCGCCCAACTCATTGGTCGTATGATTCGTACCCCCCTTGCTCGGCGAATTGAATCGATTGAAGAACTTAATACCGTTGCCTGTTATCTTCCAGAATATGATTCTCAAACGGTAGAAAGCGTTGTTGAAAAGCTCAAAGAAGATAATTTAGCAATTGACACAAATCATGGAATCCTGAAAAATCCTATTAATGTCAGATGGTTTGGTAATCAAAGGAAAAATGTTGAGCATCAACTACATTTAATGCAGAAACAGAATATTAATACAACTGCAACAACTACAAACAGTGATACTACAGGCCAAGGGAATAGTACTTTAGTCAATGATTGTACTAATCCCTATAAAATTGATACTCCTAGTGCATCCGGTGCAAATTCCCACTATGATGATGATTTAGGCGAATTCAGTGTAAATCTTAATAATGATAAGACCATTGATGACCTTAAAGATATAATCGAACGAATTCCGAAGGTTGACGATAACTCTATCAAGGATAGTTTTGAGTCAATCATAAGTCGACAAGTTTGCCATGACAAACCTAAGGCATTTTTAGACCTCTGGGATTGCGTTGATATTATTGCATCAGATATTGACAGAAATTCCGATATTAATTCCAAAATAACTGAGGATTTTTGTAATAATGTAGATGCCGAAATTGTTAAACATCCATCCGAATTCAATCGTGCATACAACGAAATACGTAATACAACGGTTACTATTAAACGTGTTGACCCTCTTACGGGACAGGAATATGAAGACCGCGAGGAATCTGTAGAAAATGATAGCTACAGAATGAAAGCATACTATCACAAGACTGTAAGTACATTTGACGGAGCCTCGGATATCGTAAAGGCCTATATTAACAGGTATATGAGCAAAAAAGATGCGACCGATCGAGAGGCTGTGACTTACATAAGTGCAGTTGCTGCATGCATTGAAATTGTGCAAGGAATGGAGCAATGGGCTGAGAACAAGACGCATGCCCTTCTTGATGTCTATGGACCATCAAGATATGCAGTGTCTGAGGAAAATAAAGAAAAATGGAACCGCATTGAAGGTAATACCTTGCCTTATACAGAACATACACTTTCCATCCATGCCAGTGTAACACGCCAGAATGGGAATTATGACAAATACCCAAAGCACATTATCAGCGATGAAAATGGTTGGGCATATTTAAATCTGAATGACCTTGAGAAGAAGGTTGTATTAACAGAATTATCACGTTCATTGAATGTGGCATGGTATCGTAACCAACCATGCAATTTAAACGCATCACTGGCTATTCCCTATCAGATTGGCGGAGAGTGGAAAAATATGTATCCAGATTTTATTTTCTTCCAAAAGACTAGAAGTGGGAAAATCATTCGTACTATCGTTGATCCACATGGTGATTGGCTTGGTGACAGTATAGCTAAACTTAAAGGTTATGTAGCATATGTAAGAGACTATCCCGGAATGTTTGGCAGTGTATTAGCCATTGCTGATGAAAAAAATGGAGAATGTCTATATCTTGATTTAATGCTTCCTAAAGTTCAAGAAGCAATAGATAAGTTCACTGGTAACTCAGCCAAAGATCTTTTCTTAGGACCACTTAGCAAACCTTACAAGATTAATGTTCCTGAAAATGATATATAACGCACAAAAGCAGAAAGAATCGAAATGAATCAGATTCTTTCTGCTTTTGTCTTGTCTGATGTCTGATAGTCTGACGTATTTCGTTAGACGGTCTGACAGTCTGATGTCTGGCGGGACGAGGGCGGGCGCCAGCTCACTTCTTTTCTTTCCTCCATTTTTCCACAAACCGACTCGTCTTTTCCGCCCGATTCGCATACCCTTTCTGGTACCTGGTGACGCCGGCGGCTCTGGCGTATTGGGTTTTGAAGAGGTGGTGGAGACAGGGAAGGTTATTTAAATCGTAGTCGAGGCAGCGGTTGGTGAGGAATAGTCTTACTATCCGGGTGGAGGTGGGGCACCACATGCCGGCGTAGATTATACATTCGGGGTTTTGGAAATGGGGCACCCGGAGGAGGGATTTCACGTATACTCTGGCGTCGTCTGTGAGTTCTCTTCTCTGGGCCCTTTGTCCGGCTGTACTGGAAAGAATGCACGAAAGGGGTTTCAGTGCGCCGTTCTGTTTGAGTTCGCTGTATGTCCTTCCTGCGTATGGGCTGCCTCCGGGGATATGGAGGAGAAGGCCATCCGCTCGGACGCCTTCCCACTGGGATATACCGAGGGAGGGGTAGTCGCCTTTGGTGGATCTGGCTACGTCTCCCCAGGTTCCTTCTATGCCGGTCTGTATAATGCCTTCGACTATGCCCGCTGCCAGTTGTTTTTCCTGCATAGGTCCTCCTTTTCTCTGTTCATGATTTTCCTTTCTGCCAGTTCTTCCCTGATCTGCCGGATGGAAGCGGCGAGGGTGGAAATTTCCTTTCGTGTGCTGGAAAGTTCCAGGGAGAGCAGGTACATCTGCTTTCTCTGAAATTCATGGCTCTTCCCGATAATCACCACGAAGTGGCGCACTATCGCTGCCAGGGCTCCAATGGTGGTAAGCAGGGGAAGCAGGTCTTTCAACATCTGGTTCATCTATGATTCCTCCTTTACTTTCAACGGTCCGCATGCGCTGATTCTGCCGATCCGCCCAGCAGTCCAGGAGGGCGGCGAGGGCGTGAATTACGCTGGGTATCAGTATTCTCATAATCTGTTTCCACATAGGATTATCCTTTCTTACAAAAAGAGGCATGCCCTTTCAATGGACATGCCTCTTCTAACCTTAGCCGGCTTACTCTTCTGTAAGCGCGCTCACTACATTCACCTGAATGCCGGAGAGCGGGAAGGTCTGCAGGCTGGCAATGGCACGGCCACAAGCCAGCATGGCTGCATCTTCAGCTGCTGCATTGACAGAGGAGAAGGAAAGATTCTTTTCCTTTCCTGTCACTTCGTTAGTCACAACGACCACGAGACGGTTTTTCTCTACAATCTTGTTCACTGCCATAATGGTTCCTCCTTACCTAATCGAAAATCACTGTAATTCTTCTTCCGTAGTGGTGACAAGCACGGCGCGATCGAGTGCTGCCGCCTTGGCTCCTTTGGAAGTCATGAGTACCGGAATCATGGAAGTTGCTGCCTCTCTGGCCCCTGCCAGGGTGAGTCCTTCCTTCGGATTAGGAATAGTCAGGTTGAGATGGGTATTCGCATCGGTGGAAAATACCATCTTCAGTTTCTTTGTTTCAGCCATAATAAGCTCCTTTCAGAATAAAGAGTATTAAATCCCGCGGGGGAAGGGTATCTGCCGCTTCCATACACTACCATTCCAAAAAAGGGGCACCTGGTTGAAAAAAGATGAGGAGCCACATATTTACTTCATTCCTGCTGATTCACATAGTGGATTCTACTTTCCACCAGCCACAGGCTGGTCCCCCTTTCTCTCCAGAAAGGAGCTGCATACGGCATGCTTCCCATTTGCAAAGCTTTTGTATGTTTACCTTTTTATAAGAGATCATTCCACATTCCCCTGCAATCCTCATGGGGGTACGCGGCCTTTGAGCGTCAGCTCATCAAGCATACTTTCCTTCATACAAACATACAGCATTCTACTTTCCACCATCCGCCAGCAAAGACCGGGCTGTCCATAGTATGGAAATCAAAGATTTCTTAATTCTATAGACTTACAGCCAATGACGACAAGCTATTGTCGTCATTCCCCCTTTCTCTCCAGAGAGGAAAACGTGCTGCATGCTTTCCTTCGCGCCAACATACAAGAATTAACTTTCCATCATCCGCCAGCAAAAACCAAGCCGGGATGAATGGATGCTCCCGGATTCAAAAATGGCCCCTGAGCTGTACAAAGTAGTACGCCCAAGAGCCATTTTGGGTTTGGGATAAGCTAATCGCCCAGACCAGCTATAATTTCGTGGCAGGCCGGGATGGATGGGTTATCCCGAATGAAAAATGCCCTCTGGACTGTACATAGCAGTACGTCCAGAGGCAATTTTTAGGTTTGGGATAAGCTAATCGCTCAGACCAGCTATAATTTCGCGGCAGGCCGGGATGGATGGGTTATCTCGAGTGAAAAAATGCCCTCTGGACTGTACATAGCAGTACGTCCAGAGGACATTTTTTTGCTCGGGATAAGCCAGGCGCCCGGACCGCCCGAAATTTACCGGTTGTGGATTGTTTCTGGGTAAATATCATGCTCCCTCAACCTATATTCAGCAAATTCTTCCCACTTTGTTCCCTTCATCCCATGGTTGCAGTAGGGGTCGATGGAGAGGCCGCCGCGGGGGAGGAATTTGCCCCAGACTTCGATGTACCGGGGATGGAGGAGGTTGATCAGGTCGTCCATGATGATATTGACGCAGTCTTCATGGAAGTCGCCGTGATTGCGGAAGCTGAAGAGGTAGAGTTTCAGGGATTTGCTTTCTACCATGAAATCTCC
>OBLF01000539.1_pt1 | contig 40152 bp, 31 predicted proteins | sample 1519231 | NCBI WGS metagenome assembly OBLF01 (sample SAMEA2602895, study PRJEB22501) | metagenome | reverse complement strand
GCGACGTGATGGACTGCTGGTTCGAATCCGGTTCCATGAGCTTCGCCCAGTACCATTACCCGTTCGAAAACAAGGAAACCTTCGAACAGCATTTCCCGTGCGACTACATCGTGGAGTACATCGGCCAGACCCGTGGCTGGTTCTACGTGCAGCACATCATGGCGACCGCCCTGTTCGACCGCCCGGCGTTCAAAAACGTGATCTGCCATGGCATCGTACTTGGTTCCGATGGTCAGAAGATGAGCAAGCATCTGCGCAACTACCCGGATGTGAACGGTGTGTTCAACGATTTCGGTTCCGACGCCATGCGCTGGTTCCTCATGAGCTCGCCGATCCTGCGCGGCGGCAACCTGATCGTGACCGCCGACGGTATTCGTGACACCGTGCGTCAGGTGATGCTGCCGGTGTGGAGCTCCTACTACTTCTTCACTTTGTACGCGAACGCGGCCGGGTATGATGCGCGCACGCTGCGTGCCGACGAGGTGGCAGGCCTGCCGGAGATGGACCGTTATCTGCTGGCCCGTCTGCGCCGCCTGGTGGAACAGACCCAGGATTCGCTGGACAACTTCTACATTTCCGACGCATGCGATGCGGTGAGCGATTTCATCGACGTGCTGACCAACTGGTATATCCGCAACACCCGTGAACGTTTCGGTTCGGGCGACGAGCAGGCGTTCAACACGCTGTACACCGTGCTCGAAACCTTCATGCGCGTGCTGGCCCCGCTGGCTCCGATGGAAGCCGAAGCCGTATGGCGTGGTCTGACCGGTGGCGAATCCGTGCATCTGGCCGATTGGCCGTTCCTGAAGGATAAGCTGACCGGCGAAACCACCGAATTGGGTGCTGTGCTGCAGGATGACGCCGCGCTGGTGTCTGCGATGGAGAAGGTGCGTGAGGTCGTCTCCGGCACGCTTTCCATGCGCAAGGCCAAGCAGATTCGCGTGCGCCAGCCGCTCGCCAAGCTGACCGTGGTGGTTGAGGACCCGCAGGCCGTGGCCGCGTACACCGATATTCTGAAGTCCGAACTGAATGTGAAGGACGTTGAATTCTGCACGCTGGAGGATGCCGGTTCCCAGGGCCTGACGATCGTGAACGAGCTGCGCGTGAACGCGCGTGTGGCCGGCAAGCGTCTGCGTAAGGACGTGCAGTTCGCCATCAAGGCTTCCAAGAGCGGTGCGTGGCATGTGAACGAGGCCGGTGCCCCGGTGTGCGAGACGCCGAACGGTGAGATCGCGCTTGAGGAAGGCGAATACGAGCTGATCAACCGCGTGGAGGAGAAGGACGCGCAGGAGGCTGCGAACTCCGTGTCCGCCGCGCTGCCGACCGGTGGCTTCGTGATCCTTGACACCGAGCTCAACGATGATCTGCTGGCCGAAGGCTACGCCCGCGACGTGATCCGCGCCGTGCAGGAAGCCCGTAAGGCCGCCGGCCTGGAAATCTCCGACCGCATCACGCTGAAGGTGACCGTGCCCGCGGACGATGTGGCCAAGGTCGAACAGTTCAAGGACCTCGTGGCACACGACACCTCGTCCGACAGTGTAAGCGTCGAAGCCGGCGCCGAGCTGGGCGTGGAGGTTGCGAAGGCCTGAGGTGGTTGGCTGACTTTGGGAGGTTTGTGCGGTTTTGCACTGCCCAAGTTAAGCTGGTCTGCCGAAGCATTGTGTTGATGCTTCGCTGATTCTCGCGTGAGGGGCTGTCCATTCCTTGTGAATGGGCAGCCCCTCGTTGCGTTTGAAAAATGTTTGCGATAACTATGATGTGTCGGTAATGATAGCGCTTGGCCGAAATGGGCGGAGAATGTGTTTTTGTGCGTTCCATGGTCTATGCTGTTTTTAGATATCGATGGGGAAGTCGGTGACTAATGGTGGTTGTTGATTCCTGTTGACATATATCGAAACGGGGTAAAAGGGGAGCGCATGACAGCTGATGAATTAGGGTTGTCGGATCGAGCGAGATCAATTTGGGGGAAAACGAACCGTGTAGATGATTCGGAATGGCTGCCCCTATATGTGCATATGGCCGACTCCGCTGCGATGTCCGCAAAGATCTGGGACACATGGGTTCCGCAAGGAACGAAAGCGGTAATAGCACGCGATCTTGGCGATGACTATGATCTGGCAAGAAAACTGATGATCTTCCTTGCAGGAGTGCATGACATCGGCAAGGCAACGCCTGTGTTTCAAGCTAAACCCATTTCATTCGGTCCCGATGCGGAAAGCCTTGCATGGAAGCCGGAACAAGCAGGGCTTCCTATGATCGCGGGACTTAGGGATACCAGTCATCCCAGTCATCCTATTGCCGGGCAGGTCATTCTCGAAAGATATTTTTCACTGGTTCATAAATGGGGTGAAAGAGAGTCGAGACAATACGCTTGCGTTGTGGGAGGCCATCACGGAACTCCGCCGGATAAAAGCAAGCTTGAAAGCGCGAGATTAGGGAAAACGGAATCCGGTCTGGACTCAGAAGTATGGATGACAACTCAGAACGAGCTTATAGAATTCATTGCCGGAACCGTTGACATAGGGGATGAAGAGTGGAAATTGCTCTCCAAGAAGAGATTCAGCGCTCAGTCCGCTATGCTTGCAACGGGTTTGGTCATTATGGCCGATTGGATTGCCAGTAACAGTGATGCTGATATGTTTCCCCTGGTACGGGTGCATCCTCTGTGGGACGATGATGAGCCATTCGTCATGACCGGGCGAGAAGATGATGATATTCAGTCATGGTCAGGGCTGCAAAGAAGAGCGGAACGCGCATGGGCGTGTGTGCAATTGCCACATGCGTGGGAGCCGGCGGATATACCGTCATCCTGCCAAGATCTTTTCTTGACTAGATTCAGGCTGCCTGAAGGTGCGCAGCCGCGTCCTGTTCAAGAACAAGCTGTTCGTGTTGCTCGTGACACGGATGCTCCGGGACTGCTAATAATCGAAGCGCCCATGGGCGAAGGGAAGACTGAGGCCGCGCTCGCAGCTGCGGAAATCTTGGCTCAGCGCACAGGCAGGGGTGGGGTATGCGTGGCGTTGCCGACGATGGCTACCACGGATGCCATGTTCTCACGAGTGCATCGGTGGCTGGATGCTTTGCCATCCTGTGATTCGACTGATGAGAAAACGGTTTGGTTGGCGCACGGTAAAGCGAAACTTAACGATGATTTCCAAGGCATCATCGCAGCTTCGCGTCGTCATTTCTCTTCGATTGGTCAGGATGATACCGATGAGCCGTATTCAAGGAAACATGGTGGGATCCCTCCCGAAACCGTCGTTTCCGATTGGATGTGGGGACGCAAGAAAGGAGCGCTCGCCAATTTTCTTGTGTGCACGGTCGATCAGGTGTTGATGGGTGCTCTGCAAATGAAGCATGTGGTGCTGCGCCAACTTGCGATGGTAAACAAGGTCGTCATCGTCGATGAATGCCATGCTTACGATGCGTATATGCGCGAGTATCTCAAGATGGCGCTGGAATGGCTTGGTAGCAGTCGAACGCCGGTCATCTTGCTATCTGCGACATTGCCGGAGAGCCAGCGTGAGGAAATGACGAAGGCATATTTGAAAGGATGGAGGAACAGCAAGCTTGAGCTTCCGTCGGAAGCAAAGCGTGGAGGAATTCGGGAACTCAAAAGAAGGCAGCTTGCGGCGAAGGCTGAAGGAGCATACGTCAACGAACCTAAATCGTCTCAAGAAGGGGAAGTTTCCTCTGGCCACAAGGTTTCGACTGCGTATCCGGTGCTGACATACACTTCCGATACGGAAATCAAACACATGGATGTGAAACCTTCTGGCAGATTGATGAACGTGCGTTGCCAGATTGTTGATGACAGCGATGAAGCGCTGATTGGCAGAGAAAGTGCTGACTGCTACGGGTGTCAAGGTTAAGGCGTCTGACCGTGCGGGAGCGGACAAAGGTTCCTCTGCCACGGAGTACCTGATCTTCATCGCCAACCGTGAAGTTGAACAGCTGGCCGATATTGCGATTACCGCATTCGATGAGGGGAAGGATCCCTCAAAGATGAAGAAGGAAGTAGCCGCAGTATTCCATGGCGAGCAGGCTATCGATATCGCATGCTTTGGTCGTATGTTGGCCGATGCTCCGGATCTGAATACGGATGCCTCGGCTCAGGTCGCCCATGCGTTCTCCATCGATCAGATCACGCCTGAATATGACTACTTCACCGCCGTTGATGATTGCGCATCGGACGACAATGCCGGTGCTGCCATGATTGATACGATTGGCTTCAACTCCTCGACCTTGTATCGCTACGCGACGGTGAATGTTGATGCGTTGAAGGATCAACTGCAGGATGCAAACGCAGCGGTGGAGGGAGTTGCCGCTTTCGTGGACGCCTTTATCAAATCCATGCCGTCCGGCAAGCAGAACACGTTCGCCAACCACACGTTGCCTGAGGATATTGTGATCGTGCTTCGCGATTCGCAGCCGATTAGCGCAGCTGACGCCTTTGAGGATCCCATCAAGAGGAAGGATGGGATTTCGGTCTCCAGACAAGGCATCGAACGACTGGGTGACAGGTTGAACGAGATTCGTATCAATTACGGCGAGGAACCGGTTAAGGCTTGGCATGTTGTGTCCGGTGGTTCTGTGCACAGTCTGGATGAATGGAGCGAACAGGTTACGCTGCCGGAGCTTGAGCAGGGTTTGCGAGAAACGCTGAGTGCCGCGTATTCCGCGTGATGCTCGGAAGGAGTTGAAATGAGCGTTCTGTTATTGCAATTGGCTGGCCCATTGCAGTCATGGGGCGATTCTTCGCGATTCGTTCGGCGTGAGACTCGTAGCGAGCCAACCAAAAGCGGTGTGATTGGCATGCTGGCTTCGGCGCAAGGGCGTACCCGGGAGGATCCCATAGAGGATTTGCTAGGCATATCGTTTGGTGTGCGTGTGGAGCAACGCGGCAGGGTAATCCGTGATTTGCAGACTGAAAAATCCTTGACAAGGAAACGTAACTCCAGAAAGTTCGACAAGGAGATGCCGCTGACTTATCGGTATTATCTGGCTGATGCTTGTTTTCTGGTCGCGCTCGGTGCCGATCGTTCAGTTCTGGAAATGTTGGATAATGCGATCCATTCGCCGAAATGGCCGTTGTATCTAGGTCGACGTTCGTGCCCGCCGAATTATCCGCTGTCGTTAGGCATCCATGATGAGTATGAGGATATTCGTCAGGCTCTGAATTCTGAGACATGGCATGCTTCGGAATGGTATCGGAGGCGTTACAGGTACCCGGATCTGGAAATTGTCTGTGACGCGGAGAAAGGCGAAAGCATAACGACGCAATCTGACTTGCCGTTAAGCTTCAGCCGAGAAGGCCGGCGTTATGCGAATCGTGCGGTGCGCCGTTACCGCATTCCCAACCCTGATAAGCCCGTGGAAGAAGGTGCAAAGGATAGTACACGACCTCCTTCCTTTGAATCTACCGGTGAATCGGATCCGATGAATTTCATCTAGGTGGGAGATAGGAAAGACAGCGATGTTTATCTCGAGAATACCTTTGAACCAAGCGCGATATGGGGCTCGTCAGCTTATCGGTTCGCCATATAAGCTGCATGCAGCAGTGGAATGCGCGTTCCCTCCCAATGCGGTTCGGAACAATGATGAAGGACGTATCCTGTGGAGGCTGGACACGTCCGTAAATGATAGCGCTGTTTGGCTCTATGTGGTGAGTCCGGAAAAACCTGACTTCATGCATATCGTCGAACAAGCTGGTTGGCCGACGCATGTGGAATGGGAAACGAAGAACTATGAGCCGTTGCTTGAGCGTATCGCAAAAGGGCAGCAGTGGCATTTCAAGCTTCGTGCGAATCCCGCTCGAAAGGCAAAGGAGGATAAAGGCCGGAGACATAGAAGCGATGGAATCGTCGGCAAGGTGCAAGGCCACATTACCGTTGATCAGCAACTGCAATGGTTGATTGATCGTTCGACAGCCCATGGCTTCAGCATTCTGAACGATCAGAATGATCAGCCTGACGTGGTGGTGAAGGAGCGGCATAAGGAAAATTTCAAACGTGCCGATGCCACCGTTACTTTGGTCACTGCGGTTTTTGAAGGCCGCTTGGAAGTCACCGATGCGGTACTGTTCCGCAAGGCCCTTTGCCAAGGTATAGGAAGGGCGAAAGGTTTTGGATGCGGATTGCTGACAATTGCTCCGGATTTGAACAATAAGGCCGAATGATGAATACGCAAACCACAGACGGTGACAAGCCTACGGACGATTATGCTAAGGCAGCGGAGCGCCAGCCGAAGAGAACCGGACACTCTCATATGGGTACTCCGCCGCCAGAAATCAGTGAACTTGTCCGTGCAGAAGGCCGTCTGTCGTTTGCATATTTTGAGCATTGCACCATCGGACGTGATGACAATGCCATTACCGCAACGGATAGCACCGGTGTGACACATATTCCTGCAGCGACGTTGAGTGTTTTGATGCTGGGGCCCGGGACACGGGTGACGCATCAAGCAATGACAGTCATAGGGGAGAATGGCGCAACTGTGATTTGGGTGGGGGAGCGTGGCGTTCGGATGTACGCGTTTGGTAAGCCTCTGACGCACTCATCCGCACTTCTACAAAGACAGGCGGCTCTTGTGTCCAACACGAGAAAGCGGTTGAACGTTGCGCGCTTAATGTATCAGATGCGTTTCCCCGGCGAAGATGTGAGCGGATTGACCATGCAACAGCTTCGAGGCCGCGAAGGAGCGCGTATACGCCGCGTGTATCGTCAGTGTTCCGCTCGCACTGGAGTGGAGTGGGACAAAAGAACATATGATCATGACGATTTCATGGCTGGCTCGGAGATTAACAAGGCTTTATCTGCCGCGCATACGTGTCTGTATGGCCTAGCGCATGCTGCAATAGTGGCGTTGGGCTGCTCTCCAGGCCTAGGATTCGTGCATGTAGGGCATGAAAGGTCGTTCGTCTACGATATCGCCGATTTTTACAAGGCTGAATTATCGATTCCCGTTGCGTTCGAAACTGCGGCATCTCATCCTGAAGATATCGGTTCGGCGACTCGTCATAACATTCGTGACGCCATATACGACCTTAGTTTATTGAAGCGGATGGTAAAAGACATTCGCATGTTGCTGGGGGAGCCTATCGTAGATAATGATGGAAGCGCTGATGACCATGTTGGGCTATGGGATGAGCAGGTAGGAGAAGTGCCTGCGGGGAAATCCTACGCCGATGACGAGTGGGATGGCGAAGAATGGTAGTTGTTGTGTTGACAGCTTGCCCAGTAGGTTTGCGCGGTGATCTAACCCGGTGGTTGCTGGAGATATCGCCTGGCGTGTTTGTAGGACATTTGGATGCACGTGTCCGTGAGAAATTGTGGGAAAGAATCGTTGAACTTTCGAAAAATGGTCGTGCCATTATGGTCTATTCGGCGAGAAATGAGCAACATCTGGCATTTAGGGTGCATGGGGCTGACTGGTCTCCAACGGACTGTGATGGGTTGGAACTTGTTAAACGGCCATCCAATGCGAAGGAAGTGTCTTTTGGCGGTGCTCTTCGTCGCGGATGGAGCAACGCCAGTAAATACCGGCAAGCAAAGAAGTACTCAAAATGAAACTGAATAAAAAACAGACAGAACGAATCAAGAAACCGCGGTATTGTGCTAATCTCGAAGTGTGTTCCCCGCATGCGCGGGGATGATCCCTGTTCTACGCACGGCGTGATGTACAGGTGATAGTGTTCCCCGCATGCGCGGGGATGATCCCGTGCCATTGCCCGGTATCGCATACTAAGAGAGGTGTTCCCCGCATGCGCGGGGATGATCCCGATGGCGATTCTAGCCCGCCAATCAATAACAAGTGTTCCCCGCATGCGCGGGGATGATCCCAAGATCGCCTCACTGTCGCGCCATGGCGTGACGTGTTCCCCGCATGCGCGGGGATGATCCCCCAAACACAAGGCCGATTTTGGGACATGGATGGTGTTCCCCGCATGCGCGGGGATGATCCCGACACGCCGAAGTTGAAAAAAACGAAGCGTGAGTGTTCCCCGCATGCGCGGGGATGATCCCTGGCAAGCAGGCAGTGGAAAGAACTTGTGGACGTGTTCCCCGCATGCGCGGGGATGATCCCGATATTATCAACTGGGCAAAAAGTCGCAGTCAGTGTTCCCCGCATGCGCGGGGATGATCCCCCGACTACGGCCAGCACAAGCAGCAGCGACACGTGTTCCCCGCATGCGCGGGGATGATCCCGACTATGCTCCGATGGTAACGGCTGCTGCCCAGTGTTCCCCGCATGCGCGGGGATGGTCCCTCCCTTTTTTGCCATTCCTTTACCTCCAATCGGTGTTCCCCGCATGCGCGGGGATGATCCTGCTGGTGCCGCTGTTGAGTCAGCCGTGGAAGCGTGTTCCCCGCATGCGCGGGGATGATCCCTGCTCACGGAAGTCGCGCAATTGGCGGATGTCGTGTTCCCCGCATGCGCGGGGATGATCCCGGCGTCGTCTCATGGTTCCGTGGCATCCCGGGGTGTTCCCCGCATGCGCGGGGATGATCCCCGTAGGCGGATCCCTCCGGCGCACGGCGTATGGTGTTCCCCGCATGCGCGGGGATGATCCCGTCTCCCTGGGAAGACGGCAGGCGGCGACGAGGTGTTCCCCGCATGCGCGGGGATGATCCCGAGCAGTCTCGGTCGAAGGTCTCCGCGCCGTCGTGTTCCCCGCATGCGCGGGGATGATCCCGATAATACTAACCGGGATATCACTCGCCACGAGTGTTCCCCGCATGCGCGGGGATGATCCCTGGCGTTGAGCATTTCCCCGGAATCGATCGGTGTGTTCCCCGCATGCGCGGGGATGATCCCGGCCAATGGATGCACAAGCTCCCCAACGGCAGGTGTTCCCCGCATGCGCGGGGATGATCCTACGGCATCGTCACCCAGAACGGGATCTACCTGGTGTTCCCCGCATGCGCGGGGATGATCCACGGGATCTACCTGGTATCCGCAGAGGCTCGCTTGTGTTCCCCGCATGCGCGGGGATGATCCCCTCTCGCTGTTCGAGAATCAATCGATGAGCCAGTGTTCCCCGCATGCGCGGGGATGATCCCACAACGAAGGACATCGCGGACAACTGCGGCATGTGTTCCCCGCATGCGCGGGGATGATCCCCATTGCACAAGATCGTCATAGGCAAACATGCTGTGTTCCCCGCATGCGCGGGGATGATCCCTACACCGGCCTGCCATGCGCCACGCCACGGCAGTGTTCCCCGCATGCGCGGGGATGATCCCTCGGCATCGACACTGCCACCGTGGAATTCGATGTGTTCCCCGCATGCGCGGGGATGATCCTTTCGAGCCGAATAGCGTTTCCGGTCGCAAATAGTGTTCCCCGCATGCGCGGGGATGATCCCTTGCGGGGCGTATGTCCAAGTGGTCGAATACGGTGTTCCCCGCATGCGCGGGGATGATCCCGGCGTGGTCTATAACATGATCCCGGTAGATCCGGTGTTCCCCGCATGCGCGGGGATGATCCCTGCTTGCCGACTACGGCCTTAAGCTCGGCACCGTGTTCCCCGCATGCGCGGGGATGATCCCTTCGGCTGCTCCGACACCACGAAGAAAACCATGTGTTCCCCGCATGCGCGGGGATGATCCCCAAAGTTCCGAGTTGATGTTTGGGTATCTCACGTGTTCCCCGCATGCGCGGGGATGATCCCACTACTCGGACAATACGAAAAGGACAGCAATGGTGTTCCCCGCATGCGCGGGGATGATCCCCATCGTCTGGCCGCCGCGTTGACCATCACCGAGTGTTCCCCGCATGCGCGGGGATGATCCCTGCTTAAACTGTTCGATGAATTGGGTGCTGATGTGTTCCCCGCATGCGCGGGGATGATCCTATGACCCATGCCCGGCTTTCTGCGCCACTGCCGTGTTCCCCGCATGCGCGGGGATGATCCCCTTGTAGACGAAGGTCTGATCATATGTGCTGTGTGTTCCCCGCTTGCGCGGGGATGATCCCCGATTCATGGCCGAGCAGTTCCGCGACCACGAAGTGTTCCCCGCATGCGCGGGGATGATCCCTCACGATGCAATCGGCCAGCACTTCGTCCTTGGTGTTCCCCGCATGCGCGGGGATGATCCCGGCTTGCCAGGAGGAACGAGAGACGGCCGAGCGTGTTCCCCGCATGCGCGGGGATGATCCCGCCAAAACCAACGCCGATACCGCCGACAAGGTGTGTTCCCCGCATGCGCGGGGATGATCCCTTGATCGCGTCGTCGGCGTCGCGGCCGGGCTGGTGTTCCCCGCATGCGCGGGGATGATCCCCGCCGTCGTCGCGGACGACGACGAGCGGATACGTGTTCCCCGCATGCGCGGGGATGATCCCACGTACCTGTGGGGCAAGGGATTGCTCATGGGGTGTTCCCCGCATGCGCGGGGATGATCCTTTTCCCAGCTCTGCGCCCTGCACCTTCGCCATGTGTTCCCCGCATGCGCGGGGATGATCCCGTCAATGCGACGATTGACGGCTCGCAGGTATCGTGTTCCCCGCATGCGCGGGGATGATCCCAGATAGACGTTCGTACAGGGTTGCCCCGTCTGCGTGTTCCCCGCATGCGCGGGGATGATCCCCCGGTCACAGTCGTTGAGCTTGCACGGTAGGCGTGTTCCCCGCATGCGCGGGGATGATCCTATGGGAATGTTGCCCGGGTCATAGCATACGCGGTGTTCCCCGCATGCGCGGGGATGATCCCAATTAAGCCGGTCGATATAGCGCTGCCGCCCCGTGTTCCCCGCATGCGCGGGGATGATCCCCGCATGTGATTACAGATACACCATTGAGTGACGTGTTCCCCGCATGCGCGGGGATGATCCCAGGGACAGCACACCGTACAAGCCCATACGCCAATCCCTCTGGACGTGTTCCCCGCATGCGCGGGGATGATCCCTCTTGACAATAAGATCACTGCCGCTGCGGCGAGTGTTCCCCGCATGCGCGGGGATGATCCCGGCAAGTTTGCGAGCATCGAGCTTGGTGGCTTGTGTTCCCCGCATGCGCGGGGATGATCCCATATTTCAATCAGCTGGACGGTATCGAGTTCAGTGTTCCCCGCATGCGCGGGGATGATCCCGAACGGTTGGTGAGCGACCCCAAGGGCTTCGGGTGTTCCCCGCATGCGCGGGGATGATCCGGCCGAGGACATGGCCGCACGCCTCGACGTGCTGTGTTCCCCGCATGCGCGGGGATGATCCACGTGCGGCCTCCTGTGCGTCACGCTTCGCCTCGTGTTCCCCGCATGCGCGGGGATGATCCTAGCCGACTTCGTCTTCAAAAGGATTGTCAATCGTGTTCCCCGCATGCGCGGGGATGATCCCCAAGATTCTTCAACCCATTGACAGCCGCACCGGTGTTCCCCGCATGCGCGGGGATGATCCTGTGACGGTTGATGTTGGCTCCCACCACGGTTCGTGTTCCCCGCATGCGCGGGGATGATCCCGTTGCCAACACTACGGACTACTGGGGTGCGTAGTGTTCCCCGCATGCGCGGGGATGATCCCCATAACCTGATAGCCGTCATTGTCAACGATAAGTGTTCCCCGCATGCGCGGGGATGATCCCGTCATCGATATCGGTGAAAAACGGTGATTGTCGTGTTCCCCGCATGCGCGGGGATGATCCCATATCATAGATGGGCGCTGTGGCTCACTGGACGTGTTCCCCGCATGCGCGGGGATGATCCCTCCAGTCCGCGGTACGAGTTTTCGTCGGTGAAATGTTCCCCGCATGCGCGGGGATGATCCCTTGACAGCGAAGACCGCAACCGCCTACTAAAGGTGTTCCCCGCATGCGCGGGGATGATCCCTCCACTTAAGAGTAGCCATCTGCACAGACTGGGTGTTCCCCGCATGCGCGGGGATGATCCCTATAATTGGGAATGATTATCAATAAGCCTAATGTGTTCCCCGCATGCGCGGGGATGATCCCATCATTGGTGTGCGAAAACATTGAAATACCAAGTGTTCCCCGCATGCGCGGGGATGATCCCCGGTACATCCAATACTGGTAGGAGCGCATGTTGTGTTCCCCGCATGCGCGGGGATGATCCGACAAGCGCCTCGCTCTTCCGCTGCGAACTCGGGTGTTCCCCGCATGCGCGGGGATGATCCTGGGCGGCCATGTGGGACGCCTACAACCGGATGGTGTTCCCCGCATGCGCGGGGATGATCCCGCGTCGGTCAGTCCGCCGGTGACTGCTGCTTCGTGTTCCCCGCATGCGCGGGGATGATCCCAATTCGACATGTAGTTAGCATCGGAGTAGCTGGTGTTCCCCGCATGCGCGGGGATGATCCTGGACCGTCGACCTGCCCGGCGAACAGTCGAGGGTGTTCCCCGCATGCGCGGGGATGATCCTCAGGTCGCCGCCTCTTTGGAAACGGATCGACAGTGTTCCCCGCATGCGCGGGGATGATCCCGCAACCTACGCGAACCTGCCATGGGACAAAGCGTGTTCCCCGCATGCGCGGGGATGATCCTGGAACGGTTGGAAGCTTCTGACGGGAAAGGAAGTGTTCCCCGCATGCGCGGGGATGATCCCTGCATTGTAATTGCACTCGAAAGTAAAAGTCAGTGTTCCTCGCATGCGCGGGGATGATCCCCACGGAAGGAGCAAGAGAGATATGTGGTTCATGTGTTCCCCGCATGCGCGGGGATGATCCCGGCAACAGGATATTCAAGCTCCCCACATGGGCGTGTTTCCCGCATGCGCGGGGATGATCCTCAACCTCAAAAACGTTAAGGTTCGCACTGTCGGTGTTCCCTGCATGCGCGGGGATGATCCCCACATCGAGTACACGCCGCCGACCATTAACGTGTGTTCCTTGCATGCGCGGGGATGATCCCACGCGACCGGTGTTGTGGCTTGGTTCGAGTTTGTGGCACTGAAATCGAGATATGCCATGTATGGCCGTTGCAATTGCAACGGCCATACTCACGTTACAGGATTTACGATGCCACGAATAAGCCACATAGATGGTAGGGGACATCGAATCTGCCGAGACCAAGCGAGATAGCCCACATTCTGCCATACCGTGACATATTTCGCTCCGTTTCAGTCCTAGTGGTTTTGCGACTGCATCAGCGTGCCCAATCTTCCCCTCCCATCCGCATCTGCCACCCCACCCTGCTAGACTGTCCGCGGCAAAAGAACAATAAAAGTGCAGCGCAAGGGCAGCACAAGGAGAGCGATTATGTTGGCTATGCTTACCGCACCGTTGGGTATTTTCTCTGGTCTGATCACACCGGTGCAGACCGCGGTGAATACGCGGCTCGGCCGTTCCATTGGCTCGCCGTTGCGCGCATCGTTGGTTTCGTTCAGCGTGGGGCTGCTTGCCGTGCTCACGTTGACTCTTGTGGTAGGCCCGTATCCGCTGGTTCCCGCTTCCGCGCTCCATGGCCCATGGTGGATGTGGCTGGCTGGCGTCTTCGGTGTCACATTTCTCACCGGCAACGTGCTGCTTCTGCCCAAGCTCGGAAGCTTGAAAACCGTGATCATGCCGGTTACGGGGCAGATCATCATGGGATTGCTTATCGACATGTTCGGCTGGTTCGGCACGCAACGCCAGCCAATCGCCCCGCTGCGCATCGCCGGCACCGTATTGGCCTTGGCCGGCTTTCTGATTGCCGTCGCCGGAGTGAAACCACGCAACCATGTCAACGATGCCGCCACCGGCCAGGGCTCTGGCAAAACCAGTAACCTTTCCACGTTGCTGTGGAGCTGCATCGGCATCGCCTTTGGCATGTGTTCGGCCATACAAACCGCGCTGCTTGGGCGTCTGGGCGTCGCATTGCAGTCTCCGGTCAAAGCATCGTTGGCTTCCTTCACGGTCGGCTTGGCGGCGCTCGCGCTCGTAGTGGCGGTGAAGGACCGCACCTACAGTCTGGGTGACGCTCCGAAGAAAGGCAATCCGTGGTGGATGTGGACCGGCGGACTGCTGGGTGCGACGCTGGTGATGTGCAACTCGTATCTTTCCGCACACATCGGCACCGGCTTGACGGTGATGCTGATACTGCTCGGCCAAGTGGGCGGTGGACTGGTCGTTGACCGATTCGGACTGTTGGGCGTGCCACGCAGGCAAGTGGCCGCCGCACAATACGGCGGCGTTGCCATCGCGGCCATCGGCATTATTCTCAAAGCCATGTGAACGGCACCGCGAAGATAACGCTCGTTGTTACACTGGGCGATATGGACGACCGCATAGATGAGCGTGTGAACGACCGCATGAACGACCGCATGGACGAACATGAGGACAGCCGCGCACTGGAAGCGCTGCAACGGTATTTCGGCTATGAATCGTTCCGACCAGGGCAGGCGGGAATCGTCAACGCACTGTTGAACGGGCGCGACGTGCTCGGCGTCATGCCCACCGGTGCCGGTAAATCCATCTGCTACCAGATCCCCGCTACCATTCTGCCCGGCATCTCCCTAGTCGTCTCACCGCTTATCTCCCTCATGCAGGATCAGGTCGACGCGCTGAACGATGTAGGCATCCCCGCCTTGTTCGTCAACGGCATGCAAACGCCCGACCAGCAGGATTTCGCCCTGTCCATGGCCGCCAACGGGCAGGCCAAACTCCTGTATGTAGCTCCGGAACGCTTGGAAACACAACGATTCCAAAACTTCGCCAGCCACACGCCCATCTCCATGGTGGCTGTGGACGAAGCGCACTGCGTGTCCCAATGGGGGCAGGACTTCCGCTCCTCATACCTGGGCATCGGCGAATTCATCGACAAACTGCCAACCCGCCCAGCCGTAGCCGCCTTCACCGCAACCGCCACCGAACGCGTTCGGCGAGACATCATCTCCATACTGGGCCTAGCCAATCCAAGCATCACCGTCACCGGCTTCGACCGCCCGAACCTCTACTTCGACATCCTCAAACTCGACACCAAAAACAAGACGCCGTGGATCGCACGCTACGTGGCCGATCATCCCAACGAATCCGGCATCGTCTACTGCGCCACGCGCAAGGAAACGGAAGCGCTCGCCGCCTCGCTCAACCACACCGTTCCCGTACTGCTCGGTCCGCAAGCCGAAACGGGGCGCGTCGCCGTCGCCTACCATGGCGGCATGTCGCCGGAGGTACGCGAACAGGCGCAACGTGATTTTGTGAACGACCGCGTGCCCGTAGTCGTTGCCACCAACGCATTCGGCATGGGTATCGACAAGTCGAATGTGCGTTACGTGATCCACCACAATATGCCCGAAAGCATCGAAGCCTACTATCAGGAGGCCGGGCGTGCCGGGCGAGACGGCGAACCGAGCCGGTGCACGCTGCTGTGGAACGAATCCGACATCGTCACGCGTCGCCGCCTGCTGGACAACGACTACGAGAACGCCAGACTCACCCCTGAAGAACAGGAGGTGGTGCGCGTCTCGAAACGCCATCTGCTCGACGGCATGGTCGGCTACTGCCGTACCACCGAATGCCTGCACACCTATATGACACGCTATTTCGGCGAGCGCTCTGATGCGGATGCCGGCGTGTGCGATGGCGGGTGCGCTAATTGCGGGCGGGCTTTCGAGACTGTTGATGTGACTGATATGGCTCGTGCCATCAGTATGTGCGTGCATGATGTGCAGCAGAAGGTTGGTGTTGGCAAGATCGTTAAGATTCTGCGTGGTTCGAAGTCGCAGGATCTTGCGGTGTGGCATCCGGAGACTATGGCTACTTATGGCATGCTTGGCAGTGTCTCGGAAGCGCAGGTGCGTGATGTGCTGAATCAGATGGTGGCGGATGGGTTTCTTTGTATTTCCGAGGGGCGTTTGCCGCTTGTTGGATTTGGCGTTAGGGCTGCTGAGACGGTGAGTCCGCGGTTTCATTACGAAATGAAGCGTGTGAAGCGTAGGGTGCCGAGTCGTGCTGTTTCCGGTCAGGGTGGCTTGGATGATCGATTGGGGCGGTCTCAGGCGGCTGGCGGTGTGCAGGAGTTGGATGGCGAGGAGGAGCTGCTGTTTCAGAAGTTGCGTGAATTGCGTTTGGCTATTGCGCGTGAGATTGGCAAACCGCCTTACATTGTGTTCAGTGATAAATCGTTGCGTGATATGGCTCGTGTTCGGCCGACTACTCGTGCGCAGATGCTGGGTGTCAGTGGTGTGGGTGAGGTTAAGATGCAGCGGTATGGTGAACGGTTCCTTGATGTGATCAGGGCTGTGGGCGAACGTTCTGGGCGGTAGTCGCGGTGTTGGCTGTGTGGGCCGTGATGATAATGCGCAATCAAAGACACGCATAACGGTTCGATTGACTTGCGTGCGTGATGCGGCCACAGTGGTATGCGGGTAGTAATACGAATCAGTAGAAAGGCAGTGGCCATGGCAGATGAAAAGCCAGTTGTTGAAAGCTTCCAGCTTGACCATACCAAGGTGAAGGCGCCGTATGTGCGTTATATCGATACGCAAACCGGTCCGAACGGGGATGTGATCTCCAACTATGATCTGCGTTTGGTGCAGCCGAATGAGAACGCCATTCCTACCGGTGGCTTGCATACCATCGAGCATACGATTGCGGTGCTGCTTCGCGAGCGTATCCCCGGTTATATTGATTGTTCGCCGTTCGGCTGCCGTACCGGGTTCCACTTGTTGACGTGGGGTGAGCATTCTACGCAGGATGTGGCCAAGGCGTTGAAGGAGGCTTTGGAGTTCATCGCTTACGAGGCAACTTGGGATGATGTTCCGGCCACGACCATCGAGAGTTGCGGCAATTATCGTGATCATAGTCTGTTCACGGCGAAGGAGTGGGCGAAGGATATTCTCGCCAAGGGGATTAGTTCTGATCCGTTCGAACGCAAGGTGGTCTGATCGCCGGTTGTGCGCGGTGCCATTGGTGTGCGGCTCGTCTGTGGTTTCGCCCGGGCGGGCCGCACGGTGTTGTATGCCTGTTTGCGGTGAGATGCGGGGTGGCCATGTGCACCGAGCGTGCTAGCTTTAACGCTCGGAATTGCTTACTATGCAAGCGTGAGGTGAGGCGTGACTGAGGATATGGCTACGAGACGTTTTCGCCATGCCACGATGAGTGATTTGCCACGGATGAGGGTGATCTATCAGCGTGCGCGTGAGTTGATGGCAGCCAACGGCAATCCGACACAGTGGGGGAGTACGTTTCCACGCGAATCCGTGGTGATCGATGACATCAAGCGTCAGCGCATGATGCTTCTGGTCGATACCAAGGATGGCAAGGAGCGTATTCTGGCACAGTTCGCGGTGTGTCTTGGTGAGGATCCAACGTATACGCATATCGATGGCGCGTGGCTGGATAACGACAGCTATGTGACGATTCATCGCATAGCGTCTTCCGGTTTGGCACGTCATGCGGCCCGCGACTGCATTCGTTGGGCGTTGACCCATTACGGTAACGTGCGTGCCGATACGCATCCGAACAATAAGGCCATGCAGCATATTCTCGAATCGAACGGTTTTGCTCGCTGCGGTCTGATCCAGCTTATCGATCGGCCTACCGACACCACGCGTATCGCCTACCAGCGTCACGAATGGTGACGGTTCTTGTGTTGTCGATAATCTAAGCCCCCTCCAAACTACCGATGCTGGGACAGTGTTGAGCGTCGATGGTTTGGAGGGGCGTAGTCTACTTACATTGATACCGGTCTTGCCGTCGATAGTTTAAGGACTTCCCAAACTATCGACGGCAAGACGGCGCTGAGTATCGGTAGATTCAGCATAGTGGGCAGATTGCCCGGGTCGGATCAGAACAATCCTGGCTCGTTCAACTTGGACCGCTTGCGGCTGTAGGCGAAGTACACCGCCAAACCGAGCGAGAACCAGATGGCGAAGCGCAGCCAGGTCTCCCAGTTGAGTCCGCCGATCAGGATCAGGCAGAACACGATCGAGCAGATCGGTGTGAACGGTACGCCCGGCGCACGGAATCCGCGGTGCGCGTCCGGCTGGGTCTTGCGCATCCACAGCACGCCAGCGGACACGATGATGAACGCGGACAGCGTGCCGATGTTCACCAGCTCGAACAGCACGTTGATATTGATGAAACCGCCGGCGATTGCCGTCAGCAGACCGAAGAACCAGGTGCCCTTGAACGGGGTGTGGTATTTCGGATGCACCTCGCCGAAGAACTTCGGGAACAGGCCGTCGCGGCTCATCGCATAGCAGATGCGGGACTGACCGTACAGCTGCACGAGCATCACGGTGGTCATGCCGATCAACGCGCCGAGGTTCACGATCACGGCCAGCCAGTTCAGGCCGGTGGCCAGGATCACGCCGGCGACCGGGGCGTCCACGAACTTGGCGAACTCCTTATAGGGCACGACGCCGGTCATGATGAAGGTCATGGCGATATACAGCACGGTGGAGATGACCAGCGAGAGCAGGATGCCGCGCGGCAGCGTCTTATTCGGGTTGATGGTCTCCTCGGCGGAGGATGAGACCGCGTCGAAGCCGATGAAGCTGAAGAACACGATCGAGGCGGCGGGCACGATGCCGTAGGGCTGTGTGGAACCAGGCTGGAACGTGTAGACCCCGTAGGGGGAGAACGGCTTCCAGTTCGCCGGGTTCACGTACCAGACGGTGCAGATGATGAACAGCACGATGATGACGAGCTTGATCATCACCATGATGTCGTTGGCCTTCTTGGTCTGGCTGATGCCGATGGACAGCAGCCAGGTGATGAGCAGCACGATGACGAATCCCGGCAGATTGAAATAGGTGGTCACGCCCGGCGTGGTGCCGTATGCCGCGGTGAGTTCGACGGGCAGGTGCAGCCCGAACCCTTCAAGCAGCTTGTTGAAATACCCTGACCATCCGGCCGACACGGTGGCGGCCTGCAGCGCGTATTCCAGTATCAGATCCCAGCCGATCACGAAGGCGATGAGTTCGCCGAACGCCAGATAGGCGTAGGAATACGCGGAACCGGACACGGGCGCCATCGAAGCGAACTCCGCGTAGCACAGGCCCGCGAAGCCGCAGCATACGGCCGCGAGCAGGAACGACAATGACAGGGCGGGGCCTGCGGTGAGCGCGCCCTTGCCGGTGAGTACGAAGATGCCGGTGCCGATGATCGCGCCGATGCCGAGCATGGTCAGATCGAAGGTTTTCAATGTTCGTTTCAGCGGCGTCGCTTCGGAAACAAGCTGGTCCACCGATTTTTTGCGGAATAGATCCATTGGTCTCTCTCAAATGCAATATGCGAAATTGGGCAAAAACCGGACGGTGCTCCGGGACTCTGGCACGCCTCAACGCCAGAAATCAAATGGTGCGGCTCTCCATATGAGGAAAAATCGCAACGTGGTTCAGTAGTGTACGAGCTGGGACGGAAAAACAGAGTTTTGCGTCTCGGCATACGTTTCGGCGTGCATATCGATGGCGCATTGATAAAACGACCGATGCCGCAGATGAGGCATCCGAGTGAACGACGGCGATTCATGCATGGATTTTGTTACACGTGCGAGTGACAATAGGGAACCATGAGTATGAATGCAGCACCTGAAATCGCGTTTTCATCCGAACAGGGCAAGGCCAATTATGAAGCCGCCCGCCGCCAGTACCCGGCGCAGGCGATCGTCGATCTGAAGGCGATGCGCGACAATATGCGTCACCTTGTCGCCACCGTGGGAGGACCGCAATCCGGCACCGCCGTCATGGGAGTGGTCAAAGCCGACGCCTACGGCCATGGGCTGCTTCCCTCTGCATTGGCAGCGCTGGCCGGCGGCGCCACCTGGCTTGGTACTGCGCAATCCCATGAGGCGCTGCTGCTGCGCCAGTTGGGCATCGGCCCCGACCGTTGCCACATTCTCACCTGGGTGTACAACGGCACCGCCGTGCCCTTCGACGAACTGATCGACAACGATATCGACGTGTCTGTCGGCTCGCTGGCGGGCATCGACGCCATCGCCGCAGCCGCCCGCAAACTGGGCAAGGCCGCCCGTGTGCATGTGAAGGTCGACTCCGGGTTCGGCCGCAACGGCTTCACCCCGGAAGGTTTCGACGCGGCATTGGCCAAGCTGGTGCCGCTGGCCCAGGAGGGTGTGATCGAGGTCATCGGTCAGTGGAGCCACCTGGCCGTGGCCGACAGTCCCGACGTTCCCGAGTTCGTGGAATCCACCGAACGGCAGATCGCGAACTTCAACGCGTTCACCGACCGCATGAAGCAGGGCGGCATCGCGCCCAGCATCCGTCACCTCGCCAACACCGCCGCCACGCTGGACCGCCCGGAGATCCATTTCGAACTCACCCGCCCGGGCATCGGCCTGTACGGCTACGAGCCCGACCCGGCGATGGGCACGCCGAACACGTATAAGCTCAAGCCGGCCATGCGTCTGCAGGCACAGCTTGGCACCGTCAAGGACGTCGAGGCCGGTCACGGCATCTCGTATGGCCGCACCTACCTGACCCCGCAGAACACGTCGACCGCCATTGTGCCGTTGGGCTACGCGGACGGCATCCACCGCTCCGCCTCCGGCTTCGATATGGAAGGCGCCAAGCATGTGGACAAGCCGGGCGGCCCGGTGCGCGTGATGACCAAGCAGGGTCCGCATATCTACCATGTGTCCGGCCGCGTGTGCATGGACCAGTTCATCCTCGATCTGCATGGCTCCGCCGCGGAACTCGGCATCGCGGAAGGTGACACTGTCGAACTGTTCGGCCCGGGGCGCGGCGAGGAATACGGCGAGCCCACCGCCGACGATTGGGCGCGCGCCGCCGACACCATCAGCTATGAGATCTTCACCTGCCTGCGCAATCGCATCCCGCGCCTGTACGAGCATGCGCCCGAAGTGCTGGCTCCGGAGGATCTCGCCAAGCTCGATCCCAAGAGCATTCTGTAAACACGCGCTTTGCGCCATGGCCGCTTTTGCCCCGCATGCCTACGGTTGCGACGGGCGGAAGCGGTCATGGCCGTGCATGACGTGCGGCATAGCTGATAGGGTTGGGGACTATGCCGGGAATGATCAAGAAGGAAGACATCGAAAAGGTGCGCGCCGCCGCGGACCTGTATGACATCGTATCCGCTTCAGTATCGCTGAAGCCTTCGGGAACCGGCACGTTTGTAGGCCTATGCCCGTTCCACGACGAGAAGACCGGCAGCTTCAACGTGCGTCCGGCGCTCGGCGTGTGGCATTGCTTCGGCTGCGGCCTGGGCGGTGACGTGTTCAAGTTCGTGGAGGAACAGGAGAACATCGACTTCCGCGAGGCGGTGGAACTGCTCGCCGACAAATACCATATCGAACTGCATTACGAGCAGAACGGCAACGCGCGCGCCGAGCATTCCGGGTCCAAACGCGCCCGTCTGCTCGAAGCGAACGAGGCCGCACAGCGCTTCTTCGCCAGCCAGATCATGACCAAAGAGGCGCTTGCCGCACGCAAACTGCTCGGCGGACGCACCTTCACCCAGGCCGACTGCGAGCGTTTCGGCTGCGGGTATGCGCCGCAGGGGTGGGATAATCTGGTGCGTCATCTTGCGTCGCAGGGGTTCACGCAGCAGGAGATGCTGGATGCCGGTTTGGCGCGGCAGGGTCAGCGTGGCGTCTATGACTATTTCCGTGGGCGTGTGACGTGGCCGATTCGTGATTCGACGGGTCGCACGTTGGGGTTTGGCGCTCGCAAGCTGTATGACGATGATCAGATTGCGGCGAAGTATATTAATACGCCTGATACGCAGCTGTATCACAAGAATCAGGTGTTGTATGGCATTGATTTGGCCAAGCAGGCCATTGTGAAGAAGCGTCAGGCGGTGATCGTCGAGGGGTATACCGATGTGATGGCCATGCATCTGGCGGGTGTGGATACGGCTATCGCCACGTGTGGTACTGCGTTCGGCGAGGAGCATGCGAAGATCGTGCGCCGTTTGGTGAAGGATGATTCGCTGGGTGCGATTCAGCTGGTGGGGCCGTTGAAGGTTGACGGGCAGCCGGTCAGTTCGCGTATCGTGTTCACGTTTGATGGCGATGCGGCTGGGCAGAAGGCGGCGTTGCATGCGTTCGGTCTTGATCCGGCGTTTTTGTCGCAGACGTTTGTGGCGGTGGCCGAGCATAATCTCGATCCGTGCGATTTGCGTATCGAGCAGGGTGATGAGGCGGTTCGTGCGTTGGTTGCCAGGGCGAAACCGTTGTATGACTTTGTGATCGGTGCGGCGATCAACCGTTTTGATACGAGTTATAGTACGGGGCGTTTGGGCGCGGTGAAGGCTGTGGCGCCGTTGATCGCGCAGATTCGCGACCGTTCTCAGGTGGATTTGTATACTCGCCAGGCGGCTCGGCGTATTGGCGGTGTCGATCTTGACATGATGCGTCGTGAGGTGGAGCGGTGCAGGCGTCAGTTGCGTGTGCGCGATGAGGATGCGTATGCGCCGAAGCGGCGTCTTGTGCAGCCGCAGCATGCTGACAGTGCCATGACGTCTGAGCGTGTGCGCCAGATCGAGCGTGAGAATGCGCGCAAGCAGACGTTCTATCATGTGGATGACGCCGTGTTCATTGCCGAAGAGCAGTTCATGGCCGTGCTTGTCCAGATTCCCAACGCCATCCGCGTTGACTGGTTTGATTCGTTGACTCCTGCCAGTTTCGAGACTTCGGTGTTCCGTGCCCTGTTCCAGGCGGTTGTTGCCGCCGGCGGGCTTCCGGAGGCCACCACTCCGCAGGGGTTGTGGATGCATAATCTCACCAAGGCCGGTGGGCCCATGCTTGAGCCGGTGATTAATGAGCTGGCCGTTATGCCGTTGCCGTTGGCCGATCGTTCCGCAAACGGCGATGATGCTCAGGGGCAGCGTGTGCAGTCCGATGCGAACAGTCCCGCTTCGGCCACCAAGGCCGAGGTGCGGTATGCTTCCGAGTTGTTGGCGCGTCTGCTGGATATGGGTTTCGTGCGTAGTATCGCTTCGGCGCGTGCGCGTATGTCGCGCTTGCCCGATGGCGAGGAGAAGATCGCGCTGCTTGGCACCATTACGAATATGGAGGCGTCGCGTAAGAGCCTGCAGAATCAGGTGCATGGCAACAACGTCAATTAGCGGTGTGTCGCCCGATGCCGGGCATATGCAGCCGGGCGTGTATTGGTATGGGCGGCATGGGTGGCATGGCGCTCGATGAAGGGCCGCGTTCCGTAGGTGGTTTTGCGCTTCCGTAGGTGGTTGTTGCTGGAGTCGGCTTGAAAGAATGGTCGAATATGGCCGTTTCTCTACGGGTGTGTCATAGATATCCGCCTACGGAACGCTCGAACACCCTACGGAAGTCGTGTTCGGCCGTGTCGGTTCCTGGAATCGCTGTGCCGCAGTGCCGAGAATCCCTATTAATAAGGCAACTTGGATGGTTTTGTGGTATATTTCTGGCGCCGTTTACGAAGGCGGCCGCCGAGTGTCTGGCAATTGGGGGTGATCGGCTGAATAACAGCACGCCGCAGGCATGCTGTAGTCGGGGTTTCGGGTAAAGTGGTTACGGCATTGAATGAAGAACCCGTTGTGCGCAGGGTGCGCAGGCGGGATGCATGGAGGACATGGATGCGGCGTTTGGTGGTCAAAGTCCTGAAGAATGAGACCATTCTCGTTGTGGCTTCGGTACTTGCGTTGGTTTCCTGCTTTATCGTTCCACCAGATAGGGAATATGCCGGCTATATTCATGCCAGCACCATTTCTCAGCTGATCTGCCTCATGATCGTAGTGTGCGGTTTTCAGCGTATCGGCGTGTTCCGTATTATCGGCTCGCGTCTTCTGGAACATGTGGGCAGCTTGCGGGGACTTGTGGTGACGCTGGTGGCGTTGACCTATTTTTCGGCGATGTTGATCACGAACGATGTGGCGTTGGTTACGTTCGTTCCCTTTGCGGTGGCTGTGCTGCTCATGGCCGATATGGGGGAGAGAACCGTTCTGGTGGTCACGTTGATGACCATCGGCGCGAATGTGGGCAGTATGTTCACGCCGATCGGCAATGCGCACAACCTGTATCTTAAAGCGCTTACCGGCATGCCGGCCGGCGAGATGATGGGCATTATGGCGCCGTATTCGGTGTGTGCGGTTGTTCTTCTGCTGATCGTGATCTATTTCGCGTTCCCGAAGCTTCCTGTTTCCGAACTGAATAATCTGGAGACCGGTGTGCTTGCCCCGGAGCGGAGCAAGCATCAGCCGGATGAGATTCGCATCACCGGCTATGGAGCCGGCTATGGCGGCTGGCGTACCGTGGTGTACGCGCTGCTGTTCGTCGTCTGCCTGCTGGCCGTATCCGATTTCATCCCGCTGTGGGTGATGTGCGTGGTGGTCGTGGCCACGTTCCTGTTCACCGACCGCCGCGTGTTCCGCTACGTGGATTGGGGTCTGCCGCTTACCTTCTGCATGTTCTTCATCTTCATCGGCAATATGAAGCGTGTGCCGGAGTTCTACCAGCTGGCGCAGTCGCTGGTCAGCGGGCATCCGCTTGAGGTGGCGGTGGTGTCCAGCCAGGTGATCAGCAATGTGCCCACCACGCTGCTGCTTTCCGGTTTCTGCGACCAGTGGCGTCCGCTGATCATCGGCACCAATCTTGGCGGCATGGGTACGCTGATCGCATCCATGGCCTCGCTGATCTCCTACAAGAACGTGGTGCGTCAGTACCCCGACCGCAAGGGCCGTTACCTGGGCGTGTACACCGCGGTGAACGTGCTGTTCCTCATCGTTCTTGTCGGGTTGAGCTGGATTATCGAATAGGATTCGAGGCATCGCCGCCGATGCCACAGGTTGGGCGGAAACGTCCGGAATCTGGAAATCAGGCAGGTGTGGCGCGTGTCTATTTATGCACCCCCCATTATGATGGGTTTGGTTTGGCCCCGTAGCTCAGCTGGATAGAGCATGTGACTTCTAATCTCAGGGTCGCCGGTTCGAGCCCGGCCGGGGTCACGAATAATCCTTGGAATCGCATGGTTCCAAGGATTTTCTCATATTGTCTAGTTTTTCCGATATCCCGGCGAGGGTATTGGTCACGGCGGGCCGGTCGCAACCCCTACGCCGGAATCGTGCCATAGTACGGGTGGGAAGGCTTGCCGGCGCGTGGATATGCGCTGCCGGGCGGATAGGCATAGGTATAGTTGGAGTGCAAAGAGGCATTGACTTCCCATAGGGGGCATAGTGATTATGGATACCGCGAGATCAGATAGAGCGAAGACCGTGCCGCCACTCGACCAGCCGTTTGTCGGAATTGGTTTTCAGGAGGCGAGCAACCGCCTGCTGAAGAAGTGGCGGATCTTTTCCGGCCGTGCCAGCCGCGGCGAATACTGGTGGGCGCTGCTGTACGTCTGCCTTATCGACGTGCTGTTCATCGTGTTGGAGTATTTCTTCGAAAGCTTCGTCCTTGCGGTCTACGGATGGTGGCTGTTCGTGCTCGTTCCGATGCTGGCCGTATCGGTGCGTCGTCTGCATGATGCGAATATGTCCGGCTGGTGGGCGCTGGCGCCGTGCATAGGCAACGTCGCCGGACTGTGCATCCAGATGTCTCCCGTCATCAAAGTGGTCAGCGCGCTCGGCACCATCTATCCGACGCAGTTCGCGGACACTCTGGCCAGGGGCGTCGCCCAGCAGTTCAACGGCGGCGCGGTCGGGACGGTACTGGTCGGACTGCTTCTGCAGCTGGCCGCCGTGGTATTGCATATCTGGCTGTACACAAGACCCGGCAAGCCTGAGGGCAGGCGCTTCGACAAGCGGGGCGACAAGTAGCTGTTCGTTTGCCGGAAAGAACGGGCGGGGATCGATGCCTCTGAATCGCGTCCCCGCCCATTGTGCATTGCCGCCAGTGCGTTCAATCGCCGATAATCGCCGAAACGATACCCGATACGATCGAGATGATCAGCGAGGCGAGCACCGACCACCAGAATCCATTGACAGTCACGCCCACGTCGAACAGGCTGATCGCCAGCCATGAGGCGAGGCGCATGAACAGCCAGTTGATGACCAATGCAACGATGCCGAAACTCAACACGGAGAACGGCAGCGCGATCATATGCGTCAACGGTTTGATCGAGGCGTTGATCAGCGCCATGAACAGGGCGAATGCGACGATGCCGAGCACCGGCGGATGCCCGACGACCTGCAGGCCCGGAAGCAGCAGCACCGTCACGGCGACCGCAACACTCATAATGAACCAACGGCTGATGAAATGTCCCATGACACCATGGTAAGCCAGGCCATTGCGCAGCCGTTCGCACACGGTGAAAGAGCATCGCGATTGCAGCAGTATACGGATCTGCGGATGCGTGACACATGACGCATGATGCGTGGCATGCATCACGCGAGCATATGGACAGGCCGTGCGGCCGAGCCTAATCGCTGATGCCGAGAGCCTGAAGAATCGCCTTGCGTACCGCATCGACGGTCAGACCGTATCGGCGGTTCAGCTCGGCCAGCGGAACACGGTCGGTGAACTCCTTGGCCGCGCCGAAGGTCAGCACGCGGGGGAGCGCATCGGCGGGCAGTCGGAGATTGCCGCAATAGGCCGCCACCTTCGCGCCCCAGCCGCCATCCAACTGGCCGTCCTCCAACGTGACAAGCAGACGATGCCTCTGATCGATCAGCGTATGCAGCGCATGCTCGTCCAAAGAGCCGAACTGTCTTGGATCGATCACGGTCGCGTCGAAAGGCAGCGCATCGGCCACGCGCAGCGCCAACGGCAGCGTATTGCCCAGGCCGAGAATCGCCACACGTGCCCCGGCGCGTACCGTATGCCAGCGCAGCCAGTCGGAGCCGCTCGTGGCGGTGCTTTCGCACAGGGCCTTGTACGCATCGTCGGAATCGGCGTCAAGCACCGTCTCGCCAGGCACGCGGATCACTACCGGGCCGGGATGCGAGCCCATGCGGCGTGCCGGATCGGTGGCCCAGTCGAGCATGGCGAGGAAATCATGCCCGTTGGTGGGTGCCAGGCAGATAAGTCCGGGAATATTGCCGAACATGGCGATATCGTATGCGCCGGAATGCGTGTTGTCCGAACCGGACAGGCCGCTGAGGAACGACAGCAGCGTTACCGGCTGACGGTTCAACGCCATCTCCTGGAAGAACTGATCGTAGGCGCGCTGGAAGAACGATGCGGTGGTCGCCACAACAGGCGTACCCCCCGCGCGGGCGATGCCCGCGGCGAACGCCGCCGCATGCGATTCGGTGATGCCGGTGTCCACGTAATGCGCTCCGGCACGTTCGCGGAATGCGCGGGTGATGCCGTTGGACCCCGGTGTGGCGGGGGAGATGACCATCAGCCCCGGCTCGGTGGCGAAACGGCGTTCCAATGTGGCCATGGCAAGCTTGCCGTAATGTTTGCGCGGATCATCCGGCCTGCCCAATGCGGCGTCGGGCGTCTGCCAGTGCGATGCCTCGCAGCGGCCGGCATGGGGGTCGCTGCCGGACAGGTCGCAATGGTCGACCTTATCCCGGTCCTCGTTGGCTGGAAGCCCTAGTCCCTTCAACGTATGAATGTGCACCACGACGGGATGGTCGATATCCTTCACCTCGGCGAAGGCCCTGACCAGCGCGTCCACGTTGTTGCCCCGTTCCACATACCGGTAGTCCAGGCCGAAGGCGTTGAAGATATTGGGCTGCGCAGTGCCGCCCGACGCGCGCAACCGGGCCAGCGGCCCGTACATGCCGCCGAAATCCTCGGCGATCGACATTTCGTTGTCGTTGAACACGATGATGAGATTGCCGCCCTGCTCGGCCGCATTGTTCAGCCCCTCGAACGCCACGCCGGAGCTCAGCGAGCCGTCGCCGATCACCGCGATCACATTGCCGCTGCCGCCTGCCGCGTCACGGGCTTTGGCCAATCCGCAGGCCAGGGAGACGGAAGTGCCGGTATGGCCAAGCGCGAACTGGTCGTGCTCGCTTTCCTCCGGGTTGGTGAATCCGGTGGTTTCACCGGCATGCGCGGGATCGAAATAGGCGGCGGCGCGGCCGGTGAGCATCTTATGCACATAGCTTTGATGGGATACATCGAATACGATGCGGTCGCGAGGCGAGCTGAACACGCGGTGCAGGGCGACAGTGGCTTCCACCAAACCGAGATTGGAACCGATATGGCCACCATGCCGATGGCCGTATTCAAGCAGGGTCGCACGGATTTCGGCACATAGATCGGTCAGCTGACCGGGCTCGAGCGCTTTCACATCGTCCGGTCCTGTGATGGTTCGCAGCAACCCATCGCGCATCTATCTGCTCCTTCTCTCTATGTATGCCAGTATGTTCCTCGCTCCAAATGGCACATCATACAGCTGTACGGCCTGTATCGTTCGATTATTTCGCAAATGCTCCCTACTTCCCCCACATACCCTCGTAAGGCGCAAAGCGCTTCACAATGACAGGCGGCAAGGGTACAGTGAGTACGTATTCTCAATAAATGGAGGTAGATGATAATGAGCGAAAGCACGCCCGAAGTTGCCGTGGTCATGGGCTCTTCCAGCGATTGGGAGACGATGAAGCATGCCTGCGAGATCCTCGACCAGTTCGGTGTCCCGTACCACAAGCAGGTCATTTCCGCTCATCGTACGCCGGAACTGATGGGCGAATTCGCCCACGCCGCACGCGGCAACGGCTTCAAGGTCATCATCGCCGGAGCGGGTGGCGCGGCTCATCTTCCCGGCATGATCGCGGCGCAGACCACCCTCCCCGTCATCGGTGTTCCGGTGCGCTCGCACGCCCTGTCCGGATGGGATTCGCTGCTGTCCATCGTGCAGATGCCGGGCGGCATCCCCGTCGCCACCACCGCAGTCGGCAACTCCGGAGCCACGAATGCCGGCCTGCTCGCCGTCTCCATTCTCTCCACCACCGATGAGCGCCTGGCCAAGGCGCTGCAGGAATACCGCGAATCGTTGAAGGAAAAGGTGGCCGAATCCAATGCCCAGCTTGTCTGAAGAAACCAACGGCCGTATTGAGCGTTTGATGCCCGGCTCGACCATCGGCATCATCGGCGGTGGCCAGCTTGGCCGTATGATGGCGCTTTCCGCCCGCTACACGGGATTCCGCGTCGGCGTGCTCGACCCGACCCCGGACTGCCCGACCGCGCAGGTCGCCGATTTCCAGATTGTCGCGGAATACGACGACAAGACCGCCATCCACGATCTCGCCGTCAAATCCGACGTGCTCACCTACGAATTCGAGAACGTGGACGCCGACGCCATCGACGAGGTGCGCGGGCTGGCGGCCGTCCCGCAAGGCACCGACCTGCTGCGCGTCACGCAGGATCGCGTGAACGAAAAGCAGTTCATCAACGACCACGGCACCGCAACCGCGCCATGGCGCGCGGTCAACAATTTCGACGAGCTTGACGCCGCACTCGACGAGATCCACTATCCGGCAGTGCTCAAAACCCGTTCCGGCGGCTACGACGGCCACGGGCAGACCGTGCTCAGGTCCGACGCCGATCTGGAACAGGTTCGCGCGTGCGGCGACCGCGGTGGCGGATTCCCGTCGAGCATTCTCGAAGGATTCGTGGACTTCGCCTTCGAAGCAAGCATCCTCGTGTCCGGCAACGGCACGGATTTCGTCACATTCCCCATCGTGCGCAACGAGCATCGCAACAACATCCTGCATATGACCATCGCCCCGGCCACAGTGAGCGAAACCGTGGCCCGCAAGGCCCACGAGCTTGCCCTGCGCCTGGCCAAGGGATTCGAACTGGCGGGAACGCTCGCCATCGAACTGTTCGTCACCAAGGACGACGATGTGATCGTCAACGAGCTCGCCCCACGCCCGCACAACTCCGGGCACTACACCATCGAGGCATGCTCCTTCGACCAGTTCGACGCCCATGTGCGCGGCATCGCCGGCTGGCCCCTGGAACAGCCGAAGCTGCTGAGCCCAGCGGTCATGGTCAATGTGCTCGGCCAGCATGTGGAGCCGACGCGCGCCCTGATCGCCGACCATCCGGAATGGAACGTGCACGACTACGGCAAGGCCGAGGTGCGCCATGACCGTAAGATGGGGCACATCACGGTGCTGACCGACGACACGGCGAAGACCGTGGCCGACCTTGAAGCCACAGGCTGCTGGGACGATTTGCAGCCGCAATCGGCTAAGGCGTGATGCCCGCGATGGCGGAACATATCGAACGGCAGACCAAGCAGAAGGACGCGATCCGCACCCAGCTCGCGGACTGCGACGAATTCATCTCCGCCCAGGATCTGCATCGCAGCCTGCAGGATTCAGGCATGCGCATCGGCCTGGCCACCGTTTACCGCCAGCTGAACTCCCTGGCGGAATCCGGTGCGGTGGACACGATTCGTCTCAACGGCCAGCAGCTGTTCCGACTGTGCGGCGATGACGCACACCATCACCACATGGTGTGCACCGACTGCGGGCGTACGGTCGAGATCGAATCCCCAGGGGAAAGCTGGCTGCGCGGGATTGCGCAAAAACATGGATTCGTCATTAAAAGCCACACCATCGAGGTGTTCGGGCTGTGTTCTGACTGCCAGAGGAAAAACAACCACAGTGAATGAAGTGTGGCCGATTCGCATGGGCGGGGTGCAATGCTCCGCCCATGCGTTACGCTGAAGAAGCACAAGAGGGAATACAAGAAGAAGCGGTGCGGAGTCACTGCGGCGTTGAAGCATGCTACGCCAAGTAATGGAAATTCGATTCGAACGAAGAGAAGCGTATGGATAACCAGGAACACGAAGTAGAGATCACCGAGAAAAGCAAACGCAAACCGTTCCCCGGCTGGTTGTACGGGGTGCTGTTCGTCTTGTTTGACGCCATCGGCGTAGGCATACTCGAATGGGGCGTCACCGCCACGTCGAGGGTCAAGCTGTCAAGTCCCACCATCGGCTGGGGATTCGTCTCGAAGATGTGGACCGACCTGAACTTCGTGGCCGTGCTGAACCTGCTGCTGTGCGGCATCGTCTACCTGATCCTGCTGATGATCTCAAACCGCTTCTGGGTGGCCACGCCGATATATCTCGCGCTTGCGATCATCATCGCCGTCGTCGAGCATTTCAAGATCACCATCCGCTACGAGGCCGTGATCCCCTCCGACCTGAGTTTTCTGAAATCGGATGCGGGCAATCTCATGAGCTTTATGCCGTCCGGCGCGCAGTGGATCATCCTCGGCGCGGTGGCGGGATTCCTGGTGCTGCTTGGACTGTGCCTGTACCTCAACCGCATCGACGCTCGCCACGGCCGCATGTTCCGCGCAGCCGACCATCGAACCGGTCTGGCGAACGCCGCGGCCCGCATCCTGCTGGTCATCATTCCCGCCGGTTTCTTCGGCATGTACGCCATGCAGGCGGGGACCGTGGGCTCCTGGGCGAATACTCTGAATGTCGCCATGGGCGACCAGTCGTCCATGTGGGATTCCGTATACGACGCACAGCGCAACGGCCCGGTCGTCTCCTTCCTGCGCCAGCTCAATCCGAAGGTGATGGAGAAGCCGGAAGGCTACTCCGAAGCCACGATGAAGCAGGTCGCCAAACGCTACGCGAAGGCGGCGGAAAGCATCAATGCCAAGCGCAGCGCCAATCTGAACGATTCGACCGTGGTGTACGTGCTGTCCGAATCCTTCTCCGATCCGAGCCGCGTTCCCGGGCTGAAGGTCAATAAGGATTCCATGCCGAACATCCGTAAGATCAAGGAGAACACCACCTCCGGCTATATGCTGTCGTCCGGGTACGGCGGCGGCACGGCCAACCTCGAATACATGGGTCTGACCGGCATGAGCATGGCCAACTTCGATTCCTCGCTTTCCAGCCCCTACCAGCAGTTGGTGCCAGGGCAGCATTGGACGCCGACGATCAACCAGCTGTGGGGCGCTCCGAAGAACTCCATCGGCGTGCATCCGTACGAGTCCTCGATGTATTCGCGTGCCATCAACTACAAGAAGTTCGGATTCTCCCACTTCTACACGTTGACGGGCCCTGACATCATCTCCCATCAGGACAAGCTGGGCTCCAGTCCGTACGTCTCCGACGAAGCGGCCTACAAGAGCACGTTGGAAGAGCTGAAGAAGACCAAATCCAACCAGTTCATCCAGCTCATCACCATGCAGAACCACATGCCATACCACGATTGGTATCCGAATAACGAGTTCACCGCGCAATCCACCACCGGCACCGCGCTGGGCAAGACCGAGCAGGAATCGATCCAGACCTACCAGAAGGGCGCGGCCATCACCGACAAGGAGACCGAGAAGTTCCTCAAGCAGCTCGACAAGATCGACAAGCCCATCACCGTGGTCTTCTACGGTGATCACCTGCCGGGCATCTACTCGACCGCCAGCGAGGATTCGAACAATTCGCTTGCGCTTCATCTGACTGATTACTTCATCTGGTCGAACAAGGCGTCTTCGTCGCAAGGCAACAAGGCGGAGAACAGCGCATACACGTCGCCGAACTTCTTTATGGCTCAGACGGCCGAGCATATGAATGCCAAGGTATCGCCGTTCATCGCGTTCCTGACGCAGATGCACCAGAAGATCTCCGCCATGGAGCCGCCGGTGGTCAACCAGATCCAAGGTTGGCAGCGCATCCCCGAAGGTCAGAGCCTGTACCTGGACGCTTCCGGCAAGCCCATGGCCGCAAGCGACTTCGACAAGAAGACGCAGCAGCTGGTGGATGATTACAAGCTGATCCAGTACGACATCACCACGGGACGCAACTACCTGAAGAGCCTCGGCTTCATGGATCTGCCGAAGCAGTGACGGGCGGCTGCAGCCTCTGGCAGCGGGTGGCGCGGCATGGGGTGGTCCCATGGCCGCGCCCCGGTTTTGCAACGGAATTGGCACATCGGTACGTCAATCGTTGTATCGGCGGTATTCTGGTGGCAGAACGATATGACCGGTGGAGTCCTGGGACGATGGGGTCCGAGGTATGCCGGTATGGAAGAAACGAATTCGAGGAGGGGCAGAACCTATGGGGACCAGGGTCACGTTGAAGGACGTCGCGGCGGCGGTCGGGGTATCGCCGGCGACCGTTTCGCTGGTGCTCAACGGCAAGCCGGTGCGCATCTCCGATGAACGCCGTGCGCAGATACAGAAGGTGGCTTCGTCCATGCGCTATCGGCCCAATCAGGCGGCCCGTGCGTTGGTCACCCGGCGTTCGAACATGGTGGGGCTGGTGGTGCCCGATATCGAGAACATGTTCTTCTCGTCGTTGTTCAAGGCGTTGGAGGATGTGGCCATTCGTGATGGCTATTCGGTGATCGTGGCTAATAGCGACGATTCGAGGGAGCGCGAGCGTTCGCTGATCTGCGGCGTGTCCGCTCGCGGCGTCGATGGATTGTTCCTGGTTCCTGCCCTGCAATCCTGCGCACAGGAAGCGGCGTTGCGCCGTGATGTCGAGGAATGCCCCTGCCCCGTGGTGTTTGTGGATCGTCTGGTTGACTCCGGGTACTGCGATGGTGTGGGCGTGGATAACGAGGAGGGCGGCAGACTGGCCGCCGAAGTGCTGATCGACTCATTGGCGGCCGGGGCGCGCGATGCAAGGAAGGGCCGTGTCGGATGCATCTGCGTGGAAAGGGCTGATGGCATATCCGATTTGCGGTTCCGTGGATTCGCCGATGCGTTGGCGAAGGCCGGGGTGCCGCTTGACGCCGAATGCATCGTGAAGGGGGATTACCGGTATTCGAGCGGGTATGAAGCCGCCGATCGCCTGCTGGATGCCGGTGCCGGCGCCGTGTTCTGCGAGAACGACCTTATGGCCATGGGGCTTCGCCGGCGTGTGGAGGAGCGTGGGCTGCATGTGCCTGAAGACATGTCGATTGTGGGCTACGACGATGTGTTGCCCAGATTCGGCCTGCTTAACGATCTGACCACCATCTCGCAGAATGTGGACGCGTTGGCGGCGGAATGCTGGTCCGTGCTGAGGGAGCGTTTCGCGAAGCCGAAGGCGCCGGCGCGTACAAGCAGGATCCAACCCCACCTGGTTACGCGCTCGACCGTGTTTGGCGTGTGAACGGTCGCTGGCGGCTATGGGCGGCCTGCAAAACGGCAGATGAAGCGCGGTCGACCGTCGTCCAGTCGTGCCATGGCGATGGCATAGGTTGTTGCATGATGACTGATTTTCCAAGCGACACACGGTGATTTTGGCTTTTTATGATAAAACGTTTTATCATGAGGGGGAAGTTACACGGAACCCCATATACGATTCCGTGGCGAAGGCCATCAATGTTGAAAGGCGAATTCCAATGAAGAAACTCATTCTTGATCTTGACACCGGTGTCGACGACGCTCTGGCCATCTCATACGCCTTGGGCAGCCCGGAGATCGAGCTCATCGGCATCACCGGCACCTACGGCAACGTCCTGGTCGAGCAAGGCGTGCGCAACGCGCTCGCCATCACCGATCTGCTCGGCCACCCGGAAGTCAAGGTCTACCGGGGGCTGCCGCACTCCAGCACCACCGACTCCTTCTCCGTCCTGCCGGTCTCCGCATTCATCCACGGCGAGAACGGCATCGGCGATATAACCATCCCGGATTCCAAGCGCGAAGTCGAAACCGAATCCGCGGTCGACTTCATCATCGACGCGGTCAAGACCTACGGCAAGGATCTCATCTACGTGCCGACCGGCCCGATGACCAACATCCAGGCCGCACTCAAGAAGGCGCCGGAAATCAAGGACGAGATCGGTCGCATCGTGCTCATGGGCGGTGCGCTCACCGTTCCCGGCAACTGCAACGCCTGCATGGAAGCCAACATCTCACAGGACCCGGAGGCCGCCGACTACCTGTTCCGCTCGGGCGCCCCGACCACCATGATCGGCCTCGACGTGACCCTGCAGACCCTGCTCACCTACAAGGAAACCCAGCAGTGGCGCGAACTGGGCACCACGGCCGGCACCTTCCTGGCCGACATGACCGACTTCTACATCAAGGCATACGAGACCACCTCGCCGCACCTGGGCGGCTGCGGCCTGCACGATCCGCTCGCCGTGGGCGTGGCCGTCGATCCGACGCTCGTCACCACGCTGCCGATCAACATGAAAGTCGATCTGGAAGGCCCCACCCGCGGGCGCACCATCGGAGACGAGACCAGGCTCAACGATCCGGTCAAGACCATGCAGGTCGCGGTCGGCGTCGACGTGCCCAGATTCCTCAACGAATTCATGACCCGCATCACCACACTGGCAAAGAACGCCGACTGACGTCCAACGGCAATAGGAAAGAGAGAGCAACCATGACCACACAGACTACGGCAGTCGAACCACGGGACCCGTTCGACGACCCCGTCACCAGCAACAAGATGGCGGTTCGGGCGCTGATCCCGCTGCTCATCACCTTCGTGCTCGGCACCCTGTGCCTGCAAGGCTTCAACCTGGTATTCCAGCAGGTCGGCGCCGACGTGGGCGCACCGAACCAGGCGTCGCTGATCACCGCATTCCCCAGCATCGTGCTCGGCATCGTGTGCTTCATCTACGGCTCGCTTGGCGACTTCGTCTCGCTGCGCAAACTCGTCACCGTAGGCCTGGTCACCCTGTTCATCGGATCCCTCTTCGGCTTCGTGACCAACTACTTCTTCACCGCGAACCTGTGGACCGTCATCATCGCCAGAGTCCTGCAGACCGCAGGCGAACAGGTGGCCGGTTCCGTCTTCCTGGTGGTGGCGACCAAATACCTGCGCAATGATCTCAAGGTGATCTTCTTCGGCCTGTTCACCGCCGCCTACCAGCTGTCCGCATCCATCGGCGTGTTCGCCGCGGGCATGCTCAGCTCCATCGCATGGCAGTACCTGTTCCTCATCCCCTCCGTGACCATCCTCTTCCTGCCGATCCTGCTCAAGACCTTGCCGTCCAAGAGCGGCAACGGCCAGAAGGTCGACGCGTTCGGCTTCGTGATCTTCGGCTTCGCCACCGCGTTCCTCACCCTGTTCTTCTCCTACATGGCATGGTGGATGCTGCTGGTGTCGGTGGTGCTGTACGTGGCGTTCGGCTTCTACATCAACAAGGCCGCCAACCCGTTCATCACCCCGGCGTTCTTCAAGAACATCCGCTGGCTGCGCGCTATCAGCCTCATCCTCGTGTTCTACTTCGTGAACTACGCGCTGAGCCCGATCTTCAACGCCATCGGTACGAACATCTACCACATGACCACCACCCAGGTCTCCCTGCACATCGTGTGGGCCTTCGTGGTCGCCGCCGTCGTGGGCACCTGCTCGGGCATGATCATCGGCAAGATCGGCATCAAGGCCGGCCTGGTGACCGCAGGAACCCTCATGTTCGTAGGCTGGACCGGCGCCGCGTTCTGCGTGAACTCCGGATTCGTGGTCCTGACCATGTGGGCCTGCGTGTTCTACGCCGGCTGCGGCATGATGTACTCCCCGGTCGTCTCCACCGTGCTGGGCACCATCGAGAAGGACGAATCCGGCCGAGGCGTGGGCATGAACGATCTGGCTATGAACGTCTCCCCGTCCATCGGCATCGCCATCATCGGCAGCCTGCTCGGTTCCAACGCGCTCGCCGGCCACTCCATCACCGGCACCACCGGTGTGGCGGCCAACTACTCCAACCTGCTGCTTATCGGCTCCGTAACCGCGCTGCTGGGCCTGATCGTGTTCTTCGTCTTCAAGAAGAAGATCTACGAAGGCAATCACGCGTTGGAGAACGACAAGGCCAACGCCTAGCGAATCGGCGTATCTGTGCGCAAGACGCGGGCCGGTTCGTCGCCTCGACGATCTGACGGTCCGGCCCGCGACCATTCTCAATCCTCAATCTCGTAAGACGAGACAATCCATAGACACAGTCATCTAAGGAAGGCAACGATGAGCATCCCCGAAGTACTCTCCGCACTGGATCGCATCCACGGCACGGTATCGGTGATCGGATCCATGAACGCCGACTACACCGTCACCGCTCAACGCCTGCCCGGGCCGGGGGAGACCATCACAGGCGGGCCATTGCAGCTGCTGCCCGGCGGCAAATCGGGCAATCAGGCTGCCGCGGCGGCCAAGATAGGGGCTGCTGTCCGCATGTTCGGCGCGGTCGGCTCGGACTCCAATGCCGATTTTCTGCTTGAACAGCTTGAACAGGCCGGCGTCGACGTGTCGAACGTGCGTCGTGTGCTGGGGCCAAGCGGCACCACCGTCATCGTGGTGGACGCCGAAGGCGAGAACATCATCGTCTATTCGCCGGGCTCTAACGCGCAGGTCACCGTCGACTACGTGCATTCCATGAAGGAACAGCTCGTTTCCTCCAGCGTGCTGGGCCTGTGCCTAGAAAGCCCCATCGAAACCGTCACTGTGGCGGCGCAGATGTGTCACGAGGCCGGTGTGAAGGTGCTGCTCAACGATTCGCCGTTCACGCCCACGATTCCGGCGGAACTGATCGAAGCCTCCGATGTGCTGCTGGTCAACGAGCATGAGATGGCGCAGCTGTTAGGCATCGACGAGCCTGACGACGACGATTGGGACGGCTTCGACTGGCAGAACGCGGCCGACCGCATGGCCGAATACGGCTTCAACGAGGCGATCGTCACCTTGGGCGGCGACGGTTCCGTGGTACTGAACACAGCAGCCCCCGAAGACCAGCGGATCGTCCGCATCGCGCCGGTGAAGGTGGATGCCGTCGACACCACCGGGTGCGGTGACTCCTTCATGGGAACCGTACTCGCCGGGCTTGCCTCCGGGTTCAGCCTGCAGGACGCGGCAAAGCTCGCCTCGTACGTGTCGGCTTACGCGGCCACCGGGTACGGCGCCCAGGCCTCGTACGGCACCGCGGCGCAGATCAAGGCACGATTCGCCTGAGCGAAGCGTAACCACTAAGGGCCCGCGGATCATGACGGTGACATCATGATCCGCGGGCCCTTTTTTATGCTCCGAACGGATGCACGGAAGTCAAGCGGCGATGTGCGCGGTGGCTAGGCGTACCGAGGGAAGGCATATGTTGATATGTCGACCGAGGGGCAACGCAGCCAACGCACCATCGTCACGCATCCAGGGCTTTGGAGCCGATGTCGTGACGATAGAACATCCCCGTTGTGTCGAGATTGTCGATGATCGCATAGATCTTGTCCTGTGCGGCTTTGATGTCGGGCGCGGAGGTTTCGACGAGGAGGACGCGGCCGGAGTTGGCGATGAGGCCTTCGTCGGAGTTGGCGACGCCGGCATAGTAGACGTGGGAGTCTTCGCCGACGGGGATTTCGGGGATGTGAGCGCCTTTGATGACGTCGACGGGGTAGCCGTTGGAGGCGAGGACGACGCCGAGGGTGGTGTTGTGCTCATCCCAGGTGAAGGTCGGGGTGTTGCCGTTGAGGATGGCCCAGATGCCTGCGGCGAGGTCGCTGGTGAGCTGGGGAAGTACGACTTCGGTTTCTGGATCGCCGAAGCGGGCGTTGAATTCGATGACCTTGGGGCCGTCTGCGGTGGCGATGAGACCGGCGTAGAGGATGCCGGTGAAGGGGGTGCCTTCGGCGGCCATGGCTTCGACGGTTGGGCGCACGATGGTTTCGATGGCCTGGTCGACGACGCTTTGCGCAATCTGCGGAACGGGGCTGTATGCGCCCATGCCGCCGGTGTTCGGCCCCTTGTCGCCGTCGTAGGCGCGCTTATGATCCTGGGAGATGGGCATGGCCCAGAATTCGGTGCCGCGTACGAAGCTCATGAGGGAGAATTCCTGGCCTTCGAGGAAGTCTTCGATAACGACTTTGGCGCCGGCTGCGCCGAAGCGATGGTCGACGAAGATGTCGTCGAGGGCGTTGATGGCGGTATCGATGTCCATGGCGACGGTGACGCCCTTGCCTGCGGCGAGACCGTCGGCTTTGATGACGATCGGCGCGCCATGCTCCTGCACGTATGCCTTGGCCGGTTCAAGCTCTTCGAAAGTGCGGTATTTGGCGGTCGGGATGGAATGACGTTCCATGAGCTGCTTGGCGAAGTCCTTGGAGCCTTCGATTTGGGCGGCGGCCTTGTTCGGGCCGAACGCCTTGATGCCTGCCGCTTCGAAATCGTCGACGATGCCTTCGATCAGCGGCACTTCCGGTCCGACGAACACCCAGTCGTAGTTGTTGCTGCGTACGAACTCGATAAGCGCTGCGTGGTTGGACGGGCTGATCTGCGTGGTGCGGATGCCGTCGAGTTCCATGCCGGGGTTGCCTGGGGCGACGGTCACTTCATCGACGCTGCCGCCACGCATGAGCGCGTGGGCGATGGCGTGTTCGCGTGCGCCGGAACCGATAACCAGAACCTTCTGACCCATAATCTTTTTCTCCTCGAAATTGCTTGAAATCCGGATGGTTGAAATAGGAACGATGTATTGCGTATGCCTGGAGCGGCATAAGTTAAGGCCTCCTCAAAAAAGGGGAGGCCTTAACCATTCGTCACACGAGCTCCACGTCGGTGCCGGTGTTCTTCACGATGTTGCCGAGCACGTATGCGGCTTCGCCGTTGGCTTCGAGCAGCTTCATGGTTTCGTCGGCGCGGTCGGCGCTGACTGCGAGCACCATGCCGATGCCCATGTTGAAGATGTTGAACATTTCCATATGGTCGATGTTGCCGGCCTTTTCCAGCACGTCGAAGATCGGCAGCACGGGCCAGGAGCCGAGATTGATGTGTGCGGCCAGTCCGTCGGGGATCATGCGCGGAATGTTCTCGATGAAACCGCCGCCGGTGATGTGCGCGACGCCCTTGACCACGCCGGCCTTGAACAGCGGGGACAGGGTCTTGACGTAGATCTTGGTCGGGGTGAGCAGCACGTCGCCGAGTTTTTCGCCGCCGAGTTCGTCCAGCTGGGTGTCGACGGTGTAGCCGGCCTGTTCGAACAGGGCCTTGCGCACCAGGGAGAAGCCGTTGGAGTGCACGCCGGTGGACGGCAGGCCGATCAGCACATCGCCTTCGACGATGGTGGAGCCGTCGACGATGGCGGATTTCTCCGCAACACCCACGGTGAAGCCTGCCAGATCGTATTCGTCTTCGTCGTACATGCCCGGCATTTCGGCGGTTTCGCCGCCGATCAAACCGCAGTCGGCCTGCACGCAGCCGTCCGCCACGCCGGACACGACCTGTTCGAGCAGCGCCGGATCGTTCTTGCCGCAGGCGATGTAGTCGAGGAAGAACAGCGGTTCGGCGCCCTGAGCGGCGATGTCGTTAACGCACATGGCCACGCAGTCGATGCCGATGGTGTTGTGCTTGTTCGCCATTTTGGCGACGACCAGCTTGGTGCCAACGCCGTCGGTGCCGGAGATCAGCACCGGCTCCTTGTAGCCGAGGGAAGCGAGATCGAACAGGCCGCCGAAGCCGCCGATGCCGCCGACCACGCCCGGACGGT
>OBLF01000538.1_pt1 | contig 40198 bp, 55 predicted proteins | sample 1519231 | NCBI WGS metagenome assembly OBLF01 (sample SAMEA2602895, study PRJEB22501) | metagenome | reverse complement strand
AAAACCGATACTGGAAAAACTCTAACGCGGTGGCCAGTTTTTGTTGACCACTTCATCCACCAGTACTGGAATCCAGTGTGCGCAGCGACTCAGCGACAGCTTTACTTGCATCTGCCATAACATTGTCAACTCGCTCAATACCGGCTTTGTTATCACCATATTGCACGCTCAGAAGGTTACGCTGGTTAACCTGAGCGAGCGTACTCGTGATCAGCGCAATAGCATTGTTCTGAATACTTCCACTGGCCTTATCAGTTTGTGCTCCCAGTTCTTCAAGACGCGATGCCATTGAGGAATCAAGGTCCGTGACAACCTGGCTAAGTTCAGTGATTGATGCTGTATTCTGAGCACCTACAGCCGCTGCTGAATCAGCTTTGTCAGATGCGGCCTGAGTGGCAGCCGTCAACTGGCTTACCGCGGAAGCGCGAGCTTCAGTTTCAGTTGCTAACGCCTGGCGAACTTCAGTAATACCCGCTTCATTCTGCGCAGTTTGTGCCTCAAGACGAGTAACATCCGTGACGCGTGCTTCCGTCTCAGTGGCGATCACCTCCCGGAGCTCTTCGAATGTCGCAGAATTAGCCCCCTGCTGCGCAGTCTGGCGCACAACAACATCAGCAATAGCCAGGGCGTTGCCAATTATTGCTTCTGCTGTCTGCTTATTCGAACCTACTGCTGCAGCCAGACCATCAGCATTCTCCTTAATCGCATCGGTCAGCTCAGCTAGTTTGTCGCTACCGTCTACAGCACTCTCAATCAGATCCTTAAATACCTCAGAATCTTTTATCTCCTCCAGGATCACATCGGTGATATCGGAAACATCGATGCTCGCCTGTCCGCGCACCCAGTCGGTGTATCCTGATTCATTGCCGCTGCGGTCCACCAGCTGCGCGCGGTACCAGAAAATCTTTCCAGCCTTAAGGCCCATCTGCTGATATTTGCGCTGTGGGTAAGGCACATCGGCCAGCAGCATCGCATCGTCTTCGGTACCGGTCAGGCTGTACTGGATTTCGGTCTTCAGCGTGTCGTCGGTATTCGCAGGGAATCCCCAGTTCAGCTCGATACCGAATACAACGTTTTCAGAAGCGATGAAGCCAACCGGCTTCGGTGGATTGCCCACTTTACCCGTCAGCGTTTTCTCTTCTGAATAGCCCCATCCGGATGATATTTCTGCGGCATTGATTGCACGCACGCGCACCAGGTAGCGCCCGGCATAAATTCCCGGGACGTCGAACGACGTGGTGGAGCTGCGCGGTACGTTAACCCAGTTCCCGTCGTTACGACGCCATTGCGCTTCATAGGCGATAGCGTTCTGCGCCTGGTCCCAGCTCACGCGCATCGTTTCGACGCTGATATTTTGCTGAACCACTGAAAACGAGCTGATCACGATGTTCGCAGGCGGGGACTGGTTGCCCGGCGGGATCACGCTCACCGGCCGCTGGTCAATGATGGCTCCGGTATCGATACGGGCATATTTATCCGGATCATGCCACGCACCGGTGATGGAGAAAGTGCCATCATCGTTATCGGAAACGCTGACAACACGATACTGCTGTGCGTAGAGTTCGTCTGACTCAACAACCCAAACAGCTTCGGCCTGTGGCGTCTCACTGTATGCCGTGGTGACTGTCACTGATTCACCGTTCACAGCCTGAATGGTCCTGCTCTGCGACGCTCCGGAAGGCAGGTTGAGAATAAGGCGATCACCTGCTGCCGCATCTGCCACGCGATCAAGTTTGATAACGCGACCGTTAACAGCACTGATGCGGCCGCCCATAACCTTTCCGGAAAGCAGCTCGTCTGCCACGGCGATGATGTAGCCAGGCTGCGGAATGTTTCCGTCCAGCCCGACATCAAACGATACAACACGATCCTTATTATTGGTGAGAATACCCCAGCGCCCTTTGCGGTTTGCTTCCGACTGCCGCGTGCAGCCGATGGCCGTCATTTCCAGCTGATTGAAACCGTACCGCGCCACCAGCGCCTGCTCAAAAACAGGTTCCATCGCGTCAGCGTAGGCGTTACCGGGATCAGACCATGACACCAGTGCTGTGGTGTAGCGGGTTTTTGTGGTGCTGCTCGAATAGGTGAATCGACCGCCAATAACGTTAGCGCGTGTATAGCTGTAATCAACATCGCGCGGCATGTCAGCCAGGGCAACAATCTGATCCCCGCCCCAGTAGGTCATACCACGGAAGATAGCAGCAAAATCACGCAGGACTGTGTAGGCGTCGTTCCGGTCCTGAATGTAAACGTTACATGTGTAGCGTGGCTCTGTACCACTGCCACCCTTGCCGTCTGGCACCGGCTGATCGCAATACTGGGCTACCTGGTACAGCGTCCATTTATCGATGTTTGCTGCCGTCAAACGGTGACCAAGGCCGAACCGGTCAGAAACAACCAGATCGTAAAAAATCCATGCCGGGTTATCCGTCCATGCCCACTTAAACGCCCCGGTCCAGGTGCCGCTGTAAGTCCTCGTTTCAGGATCATAAACATCAGGTACACGAATAACGCGGCCGCGCGGTTCGCAGGAAATCTGCGGGATAGAACCATTGAACTGGCTGGAATCGAATTCAATGTATAACAGCGCGGTGTTGGGGTAGCGCATCTTGGCGTCAATCACTTCAGTGAAGCTCTGCAACGTCATGACATCGCCAATTTTCGCGCTATTGGCATCAGCGGTAATCTTGCGCAGTCGTATCGTCCAGGTGCTGCCCGCCTGCGGCAAATCAATACGGTGACTGCGCTCGTAACCCGAAGTCGTTTTTCCGGTCACACTGGTATTGAGCACCGTCTGCCATGTTCCGCCGTCCGTCTGCAGGTCAATCGCATAATTAACCGAGTAACCGACCAGATCGCCGTCATCCTCCTGTTTGAAAAGTGAGGGCCATTTCAGGCGCAGACGAACTGCTGAAAGCTGCGTATTGGTAAATGTGCGAGTCCAGGATGTAGCGCTTGAAACTTCGGTTCCCACGCTGATTTCGTTTTCGGTACCGGGAATACCCTGAATATATTTTTGTGCCTGGGTGCCCGCGCGAAATTCCCACGTTACGCCGCTGAAGTTTTGGGATCCGTCGGCGTTCTCCAGCGCCGTTCCGTCCAGGTAGATATCTTTGCCGGTTAGTTGCCCTGCAAACTCTCCTTCTCCAAGCGCAACGAGAATTTTTGCCTTCGCTACAGATTGCAGATCATCAGGCTGTTCGGTAGGAGTGCGGGAACTTGAGCTGCCGCCCTTGCGGCCCTTTAACACTTTTTCTGTAGCCATATTGCGCCCATAAAAAAAGCCACCCGAAAGTGGCCTGAAAAAAGGTTTGCTATCTACTGCTGATCTTCGACATAAATTCCGGCAGAAATAATCGCGCCGCCTATCCGCCGGCGGCCATAAAGAAGCGGTACCGGGTAGCCCTGTGCAGCAGTGTTGGTTACTCCACCGAACGCATAAGAAGCACGGTTATCTGCGCTTTGTTTGCTGGCTATACCGGATGGCTGCGGAGAAAGAAGCTGAATAACCCCGCCGAGTACCAACGAAGCACCAGTGGCAGCAGCAAACCCCGTAAATCCACCAGCAGCGAAAGCAGCGCCAATACCGCCAGGGCCAGTCAGTACAGCTGCAGTAATAAGCACGGCCCCCAAGATCGTCTGCAAAAGACCAGCTTTTTTACTTCCTATTACGACAGGGACAATCCTGATCACTTCGCCGGTGACGGGAAAACCGAAATCATCAACACCAATATTCTTTTTATCTCTATAAACAGCATACGTCAGCCCTCTGGCTTTGCTTGTGTTTAAGAATTTCTCGAATCCATTGATGGTCTTAGCAAGTGCATTAATGGCTTCAGCAGTGGTGCGAACGAGGCGGTGATGAACCTTTCCATATGTTTTAGCTAGCACGCCGTTTAGTTCAATTCGTGTCATAACCTCTTGCATACTACCCCCATAAAAAAAACCACCCGCAGGTGGTTTGTTAAGTTTCGCTCTCAAAGCCCAGCTTTTTTCCTTGCTTCTTCAAGGTAGTTTTCTTTCGACTGGTCTTTGTTATTTGCCTCGAAATTTGGGTCTAAAATTTTTGATAATTTCTGGTCTATGGACTCAAGTAATTCAACCTGCCTGTTCGCTCTGACGCTTGCTCGGTTGATGAAAAACCAGAGAATTAATCCAATGAAAATACCGACGAAGATCCAACCAAAACCAACTGTATACATATCGTTCTCCTTGCTGTGTATTAAACGATATTAACAGTGATAGTTTGCTAAAGAAATTTTTGATGCCTAAGAACCTTCATCGTTCTTTCCTGCCAGTATCCACCATACGGCACGCGTTGGCTCAGATGACCGTAAAGATGGTGCAGCAGCATATTTCCCTCCAGCAGGATCCCCGCGTGATTCCACTTATCGGCCTGAAGCTGCATGATCACCATATCGCCAGGTTGCGGCGGCCCGTCGAATTCCCGGAATCCGCACTCATACCAGCAATCCTGATAAAAGTTGTCCGTATAGCCGTTTTCCCACCAGGGATAATCGACCCGATAATCTTTCAACTCGATACCGTGGGTCTGCCTGAAATAGCTCATCACCAGCCCCCAGCAGTCTAAGTGCCCGAGCACAAACGGCCGCTCAAGTAGTGGCAGTTCTCCACGCGGCTGGATAGTGCGCAAGTCCCCTTCTGGCCAGCTGACAATATGCCAGGGTAGCAACGTTGCATCACATTGCGCTTTGTCCAGTTCGCTCGGTTGAGTCGTGGCATCCGGGTGGCTGTGCACAATCGCGATCACAGTTCCCCAGTCCTCTGCTGCTGCGTAATCCTCCGGCGAAAGGTGAAAGTGTTCAGTCGGTTCTGTAGACAGGTTACGACAGGGGAAATACTTCTCAACCCGGCTTTTCTGCGCCACCACACCACAGCATTCGCGTGGATATTCCGCTGCGGCGTGCGCCAGAATCGCATCAATAGTTTTCTGACGCATATCAGCTCCTGATCAAAGACGTGCCCGGGAAACCACCATGCGAAAGCTCGTTATCTTCACCGAACCGAAGTTTGCAGGCTGTCAGCGTGCCGTTGCATTCATCCAGCGACGGATCGCTTACCGGGTTGTTGTTTTTATCGAAATAGCGGGTTCCGGCATAGTCGCAGCCGTCGCCGGTACGATACTTGTTCCGGATGCACCAGGTGCACAGGGAATGAAGCTGCCGCGTCGGGATCATTTGCCCCTGCAGGTCCATCGGGCTGGAAAGCACAAACTCGATAGACTCACCCGCCAGCTCACTAGTTTTCCCGTCGATATACCAGACCTGCAACTTATCCTGAGTCGAGTCTGCTGTAGGGTTGCCGTCTGCAAAATTTCTGGCATCGAGATATTTCTCTTTTGTGTCGTGAATCGTCACCTTCGCCTGCAACAGATCGTCATACGCAAGACACAGGGCAGAAATAGAACTCTCGATATTTGCAACCTTCAGGGAAGGTGTTGCATTGCTGCCACTGGTGGATTTCTCCAGCCCTTCCAGCTGATACGGCCACGCGGCATATTCATTACCCTGCCACCAGATTGGTTTTGCCGGAAGCTTAGACTCATCCCCACCAGCGGCGATGATTTCAGCTTCTGTGTGGGGAATGCTGTAATTGTGAAAGCGAAGAACGTCGGAAAGCCCAAAGGAAGAACCGTCTACCTCTATCAGGCGAACGTCGTTTCCGGATTCAAGCTTCTGATAGTCTGCGTTTAAGCTCATGGTTTAAATGCCTGGATGAATGTTGCTTCAAGGTTGAATTTCCCCGCGCCAAGCCCGGTGGGTTTGTACGTTTCACAACGATACAAACCCAAAGGCTCAAGCGGCGGTTTCCACTGAAAGGCTTTAGATCCTTCATGCCTGTCGAGAAACGTCTTTATGGCGTAAATGTAGGTTTCATCGCCGGTAAAATTGAGCGTCCATTGCTGGCTTTTAGGGTTTAATCCATCCCCTGAAACCTGCTCATATCCATCACCAAACTGCGCTTTCCTGACGCGGAAATTTGTATCAGCCTCAGCGTTAATCCGTGGGCACCAGGTGAAAGTTTCGATGGCCATAATTATCGGGTTCCTTTCATTGCGTTCCAGATATCGCCGCCGGGACGGATATCACGCATCACATTCTGCTTATATCGCTGATCAATAAATTTCCCGACATCGGCTCCAAATTGCTCAAGGCCGGGTGAGGTCTGCGTGGAGGTGTTTCCGTTACCATCGATGGTGATGTAAACCTGTGGCGCCGAAGATACAGACTGACCGCCACCACCGCCGACTGAACGAACACCGAGTGAACCATCCGGCGCGCGCGTCAGCGGCATGATCGCCTCCGGCCCAGCCTCGCCCATGATCCCGGCTCCGCCTTTTGCGAAAGCGAACATAGTAGGATTTCTGACGATCCCATTACTGAATGCGCTCAGGGAGGGTGAATCGTAAACACCACCCTTTGCGTTAAACTGGAAACTGGAACCGTAATTTGAAATGGCAGTTCCCGTGCTTGCTGATGCTCCCGCACCGCCCCCGAAGAAGCTGCCTACACTTCCGATGAGTGAGCCAAAGATGCCAGAACCGGAAGAGGCCCCGCCCATCGCGCTAACCACCGCCATTTGCAGAGCGACTTTTTCGATTATCTGCAGAACTGAAATGCCCCACGATTTCCAGCTAACTTTATTGCCTTCCAGCATTGAGGTGACGTTGCCAAATGCACTGTCGAGCGTGGTCTTAACCCCGTCAGAAACCGTGCCGGAAACATTACTGATTTCATCAAACCAGTTGGCATAGCCACGCGATACTCCGGACATCCAATCCGCTTCAGCAGCTGCGATAGCCTTGTATTTCTTATCCAGAGCATCGAGTGCTTCGCTTCGAGCTATCACAGCCTGGGGGCTTTTGTCGCCACCTGCTTTAGCAAAAACACGGTCGATCTGTTGCGTCTCGTCGAACCGGCTGCGCTGGCGATCACTCATGCCTGCGGTTTCGGTTGTCAGCGTAGCCTCATCCCTGAACTTTCTGGCCGCTTCAGTTAAATCCTTTAATGCATCGGCTTGTTCGCGCTGCTTGCGCACGTTTTCATCGGCTTTTTGTGTCCATTTGGCCAGCTCTGCTGATGATGCCTGGATTGCCCTGCGCTGCTCATCCGTCCATTTAGTGCCAGCCTGGTGCGATGCAGCGTAAAGCTCCGAGGCTTTTTCGCCTTCAGTTGCCCTGACGCGCTGCACGTCGATAGCCACACTCAGATCGGCCATTTTCCGGGAATACTGTTCGGCGGTGCTGGCCGCTTCACGCTCGGCTTTACTCTGCGCATTCGATGCGGCGGTAGAGGTTTTTTTTGCCTCTGCAGCTGCCGCATCCTTTTTGGCTGCCTGATCCTTGTTGTAGATGTACTGGGTGTAAAGCGCCCCCGTCAGCTTCAGGTCTTCTGCTTCATACACGTGCTGCTGATGGAGTTTCTCTAATCCGCTTAAGCTGGCCAGCTCATTATCGCGGCGCGAGCGCTCCAGTGCGGTTTGCTGTTGCGGTGTTGCGTTCGCCAGTGAAACGACGGGCCCGGCATATTGTGGCGGCTTGGCGCCAGCGGTCGCTGACATTGAGCGGTTAAGCAGGTCATACGCACCTTTCAGGATTGAGACGGCGCCAGCCTGTTCGATAGCCTTTTGCGTAGCCAGATCGCTGGCATTGTTTACCAGCTTCTGCGTTTGCTCGACTTTTGAAGCTGCCTGTTCGCGCTGGTACTCCAGTTGGTTCAGCTTATCGGTCAGCTCGATGTTTTTGGCCGTGATGTCGGCCTGGTCCATGAAAGTGTTAATCAGGGTCAGCGTCGGATGGCGGTTGTAGTCCTGCTGGATTTGGTCAACCGCCTTAAGGCTGTCTTTCACCTTCGCGATCTGAGAGTCGAGGTCGGCCAGGTCCTGTTTCTGCGCCTGTAAAGATGTACGGGCATCAGCCGCGGTCGAACGCAGGCCAAGCACCGACATCTGCTGGAGCTTGGTGTTGATCTCGTCAAGGTTGTTGGCAAAACCTACCGCCTCACGGTGCACCTGCTGGGTATGCTGATAAAGGCCATACATCGCAGCGCCGGCACCAATAATCACTCCCGGCCATCCACCGAGAATACCCAGCACCCCACTACCCAGCCGTGACATTACCGAGGCTGTATTGGTGAGGTTGTTAGCTGCAGAGGTCCTGCCAGCCAGCGCCGTATTCAGTGATGCCTGAGCTGCAGCAAGATTACGCTCAGCGACAATCTGAGCCTCAATACTCGTCGCCGCTGCGCGCGCCTGTTGAGCACGGTATACAGCCTGGCGACCAGCAGCAACGCTAACCTGAGCGCCGCGAACCTGAGCCTGCGCCAGCGCGACCTCGGCGGCCGTATTAGCGACCACTGCCCGCGTTGACTGAGCAACGCTGCCGACCATGTTGCCAAAATAACGAGCGAGGCCTACACCAACCAGAATACCGGCTGTATTTGCCACATCATCGATGTTAGTCGCCAGGCCATCCAGCACGCCGGAAAGCGTTGATGATGCGCCGACCGCATCGTTCGCCCCGCCAACCCATGCAAGGAAGGCGTTTTGCACTTTCTGTGCAGATCCGCTGATGGATGCAGGAAGGGTGTCGAATTCTTTACGGAGGATCTCAACGTTGGTCAGCAGCGGGACGATCTTGTTGGTCGTCAGCTCGCCGTTGTTGGCCATATTTCGCAGGCCACCAACAGTGGTACCCAGCCCATCAGCCAGCAGTTTCGCCAGGCGGCCGCCGTTCTCCATGATGGAGTTAAATTCTTCGCCTCGCAAAACACCTGAGCCAAGTGCCTGGCTAAGCTGGGTGATAACAGAACTCGCCTCTTCGGTACTGGCGCCAGACAGCTTCAGTGAGGTTGCTACGGTTTCCGTAACTTTTGCGACGTCAGCAGAAGCGTAACCGGCATCACGCAGGGACTGCGCAATTCTGCTGTACAGGTTGCTGTTTGCCTCGAGGGAGGTTCCGGTGCGCTGGCTAATCTCCATCAGCACACGCTGGGATTGCACGTAATCCTCACTGGAAGAGGACGCAAGGCGAAGACGCCCATTCAACTGGTTCCACGTGTCGGCAAACTGAATCAGCTGATGCGTGGCAAATGCACCAGCCCACGCACCGGCAAGCCCGGCAGCAGAGGATCGTACTGTTGCTAGCTGAGAGTTCAGGTCAGCCAAAGACCGCTGAGTTTCACGCGTGGCCGCTGCAGCTTTTTTCCCGCCCTGTTCCATAGTGCGGTAGTAATCCGTTCCCATGCGGGACGCTCTGGCGATCTCTGACTGGAAAGAAGATGAGTTCGCCGAAATTTTGATGATTAGCTCGCGCAGCGTTGCCATATTTCACCCATAAAAAAAGCCCGCAGCCGCGGGCGTCAAAGACCGGATATCCAATTTTCGAGTTCTGAGACTTCTGCGACCTCTTCCTGCTCTCCCCACTTCAGCATCACGTCAGGAATGGTGAATTTCCCACCCTGAGAGTTCAGCATTGCAACGGAGATCTGCGCCGCCTGTGCATCGGCGCGCCAGTCACCAATTGGACTGATGCGGTCGAACTCGATCCACATTTTGAGCTCGCTGGCGGTCATGGTCTGGCGCAGTTCGTGAAGAGTGCGCCCCATCCGGAGCGCCAATGACATCAGGAAAAAGGTCAGCGGCTGCTTTACGGCTTTCCCGCTTCTTCCTGGCTCATTCCGAGGTTGAGGGCCTGAGCCAGCAGGCGGGAGTGCACAGGACCATAAATTTTAGATACCTGCTCCTGATCCTCGTCGCTGAATACGCGCTCGCCGTTTTCATCCAGCAGAACGTCAATAAACAGAACCACATCAGCCTTTTTGTTACGCAGAAACTTTTCCGCCTCCGTCAGCGTCGGTGCCTCTTCGCCCTCTGCGAGCTGGGGATTAACGATCTCCCGGAATTTCACCCAGGCATCACCAGAGGGTTCACGCAGCGTTACCCTTGCGCCATCCCATTCAGGGACCTTGATACCTTCTTTGGTGCGATAGGCTTTCGATGCTGTAAGCGCCACGTTGCGTAATGAATTCTGTGATGTTTTTTGCGCCATTTCATTTTTCTCTTGTTACATGGTCGAAGGGATAAAAAAGCGGCCGAAGCCGCTCAGGAACCAGACGCGTGGATGCGTTTAGGTTTGCCGCGTACACGCAGAGAGTAGGTAGCGCCAACAACGGAAGAGGTTGCTGCAGACCACGAGCTCTGGCGTACCTCCACCAGCACATAGAAACCGTTTCCTGACGGGAATACCACACGTAGCGCACGCAGTTCGTCATTTTCGTAAGCGGTCTGCAGGGCCTCCTGTGCTGCTTCATCGCCAACCCAGTTACGGGTAATGCTCATTTCAGCAGGCGCGGCGAGGCCGTTGGTTTGCTCCTGTTCAGTTGAGCACAGCGTGGTTACGTCGATATCCCCTTTCTGGCCGCCGGTGAAGGTGATCTCCTTTGTTGCACAGGCCGCTTCCAGCCAGGTAACGCCAGCCCCGGGGAAACCTGAGGCGTTAAAATCCTCGGCGGTTACGGGTGCGTCGGAGACGGCAAAGGTCATCCCCTTTGTGACTTCATACTTACTGGTCATGGTTTCTCCAGTTAAAAAAAAGACCGCCTGAGCGGTCTGTTATGGTGGGTAAAGTTAAATGGTTACCTGAAATTCGAGCGTTGCCCGGTGATAGCGCAGATCAGGCTCATAGCCCGGCGTTTTCACAATGCTTTCCGGCTTCAGCACCTGCAGAGCATCAAGCGCCATATTCCTGATCGTGCGCGCTTCAGCGATGGTGCTGGAATAAACATCAACCTGCACAGAAACGGCAGATTCAGCCTGACCGCAAAGAACGTCTGCGGCCACGTCGGTAATAATCGAGAAAATTACCCAGGGCGGAGAGACTGAAGGCTTCCCGTCACTGCCGAGCGGCGCAACGTAGGGATAAACCTGCCCTCCGGCCAACGGCGCCAGCAGAGGATAGAGATCGTCTTCCGTCATTTACTTAATGCCTCGTCAATGGCCTGGTTCATGCGCCTGATTGCGACCTCCGTCGCCTGCTCCTGGCGTACATCGAACGCAGAACGAATGAAAGGGTGCGGCGGCATGTTAACGGTACCCATTTCAACGAATCGCCAGTAAAAGGCGTTTCTCGGGTTATTCGCCTTCATCGTGTTATCGCTGTTCCCGGTGCGCGGGTTAACACCACGAATATGGACGCCGGAAGAAATTTCCCCGCGGCGGCGGCTTTTTTGGGTCACCACCACCACGTTTTTTTTCAGTTTCCCGGTGCGCACCGGCGCGCGGGCGATCACTTCTTCCTTAAGCACTTCGGCGCCAGCGCGCGTGGCATCACGCAGAACCTTGTTGTTTTCAGCGCGGCTAAGCGCCTCCAGATCCTTTGCGATGTCATTCAGTCCGGAAAAATCGAGGCTTGTCTCAATCATTTTTCGGTACCCTGTTTGCAGAGAATTTCGAGCTGAATGCCACGAGAATCAGGGATTGGCGGACCAATAATATTCAAAATTGCCCCCTTGAACGGGCCAATAATCACCCTGAGTCTGGACGCAGCAGTTATATCGCTACGAAATCGTGTCCATACTCTGATAGTGGCGACGGCAGTTTCAGCGCCTGCGGCTACCAGTTCACGCCCACTGATACCCTTAACTTCTGCCCAGATTTCTGCGCCGTCATGCCAAGTTTCAACAGGCTGGCCAGAAGGATCTCTCGATGTTGTGATGTTCTGAACCACCACCCTGTCTCTCAGTCTTCCAGCCTGCATAAAGTCCTCCTATATCCCGTAAATTCGGTATGGCTGCAGAAGAGCCTCTACGGCGAAAGGCACCGCAGATGTAATATTTCCGATGTTCACAGCCTCTCGGTTTGCATACCAGTGACCAATCAGCAGTAGCATGGCCGCCGTCACATCGTCATTAAGAAGAATCGGGTCCGGGTCGTCTGCGTAGCCAGGGGAACTTTGATTTTCATAGAGCGTTCGCCTTGTCCATGTCTGGACGTAACGCGCAGCCGCACCGGTGTATAAAGTCAGCAGGGCATCGTCTCCGGAAAAATCGGTATCAATGCGGCAGTGCTGTTTCACCACATCAAGATCGACCATTATTTTTTCGCCTTCTTTTCCACTTTTACTTCCGGCTGTTCCTGCTGCTGTTCCTGCTGCTGTTCCTGCTGCTGTTCCTGCTGCTGTTCCTGCTCTGCAGGATTATCTGATTCATCGAGCATCGCATAACCTTTTTTAATGAGTTCACGCCCGTGCTGTTCCAGAGTTTCCAGCGGAAGCCCTTCAGTAACGACGGTACCGCCGAAATAAATCGGTTTGAGTGCAATCAGTTTCATTTTCCCACCTGTAAAAGCGGCCCGAAGGCCGCAGTGTTTATTAGCTACCGGAACCGGTGCTGAATGAACCATACACAAATGCTTCAGGGCGTTTGACGGCCAACGCCAGACGTTCCTCGCAACGGATGGAGATCATGTTTTTCTCGAAGTCGTCGGCGTTCTCCGTGGAGATCACCACGTTCGCATCTTCGCGGTCGAAGATTTGCGCGCCAGCGTTGAAAGCACCGGTCAGGAATTTACCCTGGAAGGCTGCCGCTTCAGTGGCAACAACTGGCAGGCCCCACAGAGTCGGTCCAGTCAGCGCCGCAGGGTTAGCCAGGATGTAGCGGCCCAGGCTGTCTTTTGTCAGCTCGATACGTGCCCAGTCAATGAAGTGAAGGACGTGGCCAGAGGCAGGGAATCGCGCCAGCTGCGCCTGCAGCATTGCCAGACGGAGATCGTCAATACCGCTCTGCTGTTCAACAGTAAACGCCGGGTTAAACGCTGACGCCTGAGGAACAATGCCATGCAGATGCACACCGGTACCGTCACCGAAGAGAATTTCCTGCTCTTCTGCGTACTTCAGGCCGTAGCGCATTTCTGCATCAACTGTTGACTGCAGCTGTGCGAAATCATCCAAGATCTGCTTGGAGGCTTTGAACAGGTGAGCGATGGTGCTTACACCAGTGATTTTCGGTGTAAACTCAATGTCGCTGTATGGTTTCTGCGTATTTTCAGGAACCACTTTCGCGTTATTGGTAAAGCCTGTCTGCTGCACCCAGAAAATAGCCGGGGAGGACGTGCGGCCAGGCGCAATCAGATCGCGAATGAACAGGCGCTGTTTTGGTGCCGTATCGATGCCCGGAATTCGCTGAGGTTCGACGACACCATCAGGCACATCTGCCGAAGTCAGAGCGGCCTTAACTGGGATGCTGATACGTTTGCCACCTTCCACGCCGGAAGCAAAGGTTTTCAGTGCTTCAGCGGAGATCACCTGGTGGCCAACAGACTCGACTACCTGTTTCGCGTTAGCCAGCGGCATCTGAGCAACATGTTGCTCCAGTTCACCCATCGCTGCCTTCAGCGTTTTTTCTGCTTCACGCAGGGCGTTAAACTCAGAAGCCATTTTATCAACGGCTGCCTTTGTTTCTTCAGACAACTTGCCGGACTTCTGCGCCTCTTTGACTGCTTCTTCTGCTTTCGCGTTGAACTTGCTGGTTGCTTCTTCAATGCTGGCAGTGACTTTTTTCAGAATATCGTTTACTTCAGACATAAAGGGTCCTTATTTGACTAGCGCCGCCAGGGCGTTTTCAAGTGAATTGATGGTTTCAGGTTTGATGTCTTCGGCAGCGCCCGGCGTACCGTCGTTGGTGGTGACAGCGCCAGGCATGCCACCGGATAAGGCTTTAATGAGTTTTCTGCGCTCAGAGCGCGGGGTATTGGTCTTAGCCAGTAGGGCATCGAGTTTACGAAGCGCTGCTGCTGGCGATTCGTCGCCGTCGCTGACCGCATCAGCAGAAAGCAAACTGTCTGCCAGTCCCTTAGCCACAGCATCACTGCCACCGATATAGCTTTCCGCGTCCATCAGCTTCTGCACAGAGGCCATATCAAGGCCGGAGCGCGCCGCGTAGATGTCAGCCATAGCGGTATCGAAGGGTTCCAGTGACTGTGCCAGTTCTGCAAAATCATGGCGGTTTCCCATCGCATATACCCAGCAGTTATGGATCATCAGGAAGGCACCGCGGCCAATCTGAATATCATCCCCGGCCATCGCAATTATCGAGGCGGCGCTGGCGGCAATGCCCAGCACCTTCACCGTTACACGGCCTTCGTATTCGCGGAGCAGGTTATAAATAGCCAGACCTTCGAACATGTCGCCGCCCGGTGAGTTGATATTCACCGTGACGTCGGCGCCGTTCATCGCCCGAAGCGCACCGGCAATACGTTTAGCTGTTACCCCTTCGCCCCAGTAGTCCTGACCGATAACATCAAAAACAGAAATGCTGTTATCGTCGGTGGCCGCCGCTTTGATCCCGCCGTCCCAGCGGTCCAGTGCGGACGGTAATGTTTCACAGGTAACGCGCGCGCAGGGACGACCCGCCGGTGCTACCGGAAGTTGTTTTTTGCTCATCAGGAAAGTGCTCCTAAGCGGCCTGTTTCAGCGGAGATTGTTCAAAGGAAATATCGGGGAATACGTGGTTATGCAGCTCTCGCAGGGCCAGTGCCTGAACAGCAGGGTTGCTGCTTTCGAGATTTTTCAGTTGCGTCAGGTTGAGCTGAACGGTGTAAATATCGCCCCCTTCAATCGGCGGCATGTTCTCAAGACGACGAACGTCATTACGGGACATCCAGCCATTCTGAAGCGCGCTGGTATAGTATGCCGCGCGACCGGCACTATCGGCTCGCAGCAGACCTTCAACAGAGAATTCTGCAAACACTTCGTCATCGCTGTCGAGTAAGCACCGGCCAATTTCCTGCTCAATATTCACCAGCAGCGGTCGAAGTGTATGAGTCAGAAACTGCAGGTTCATACCTTCCAGGCTGGATGCCCAGCTGCTTTGTTTCGTGGTGTGACCAACCATGAAAGGCGGCACGCGAAACCAGCGGCAGATCTCCTCAATGCTAAATGCGCGGCTTTCGAGCATCTGAGCATCTTCCGGGTTCATGGTCACGCCCTGGTACGTCAAACCCCCCTCAAGAACCATGATTTTCCCGGCGTTTTTCGAACCGGTAAACGCCGCCATGTAACCGCGAAGTTTTTCACGTTGAGTATCATCCAGAGCTTTATCAGAAGAGAGGAATCCTGAACTCTGCAGGCCCTGTTCGAATATCTTCGCCGCGGACTCTTCAACGGCCATTGCTGAACCGATCACATCACGGCCAGTCTTCATCGGCATCATGCCGCAAACACCGTCCAGACCGAACCCGCGAATGTGCATGATGTTTTTGACCGGAATGACGCGCTCGTTTCCATTTTCAGTGTATTTGTATTCCAGCACCCCGGTAGTGAGACGTTTAACCACCATGTTCTGCGGCAGTAAAGGCACCAGCGAAACTAGGCGGTTTGCGATGAATTTCTTCTCAATGAAGGCGTTCCCGCGCAGGCAAATACTGGCGACCACCATCAACATAAAGCGTGATGGTGTCATTTCTGAATTGGGGCGGCGGCACAGTATCGAATAGGCAGGATGATCGGTTGCCGCTTTGCGCGAACCGTCAGGCTGCCGAACGTATATTTTCAGCGGAAGGGTTGAAATAGACTCGCTTAACAGCCTTACGCATGCCCACACAGCCGATAGCTGGATGGCTTTATCGGCCGTGACCACCTTTCCGCTGCTGCTGGTGCCAAACCATTCCTCCCAGAACGTGCCGGTAGTCAGGCTGATAGGCACACCAAGCCAGTTAAGCAGAGCGCTTTTCACCCTGCCTGGCTGTTTGTTTTTTTTCATCAGAAACCTACCATGATGGGATTATTGAAGAATCCGGAGAGATCCTGCTGGTCGTTGCCACCGTTAACCAGAACGCGGCTCATTGCTGTGAACAATGCTGCCGGGCCATCAATCTTGGCCTCTGGTGTGGACTTGTTCGGGAAAATGTTCTCGTTCCGGTCAGGTTTGACGGTTACGTTGGACATCATCCAGTTCATTACCGGGTGATCGCTGTGATGGAAGCGGCCGCCGTATACCAGTGCTTCGACCTCTTTCATCGCCTCAGAGAAATTGCGAACCGTCTGCGGCACTTCCACCAGCGGCAGCCCTTCTTCTGCCAGCGCAAGGCTGAACTGCGTCGCACTCCACGGGTCGAAGCCAATTTCTTTCAGACTCTCGCCAGCAACCCACACCTGCAGCTCTTCCTTAATCTGAGCATGGTCGATTACATCCCCGTCGGTAAGGATCAGCTTGTCCATCTCGGCCCACTTACGATAGAGCTCTGCCATCTGGCGTGAACATTTCTCAAGGCGTCCTTCCGGCAGCCAGAATTTAAAATCCGCATGAACGTGGCCACCTGGCGCGCGCCAGACTTTAGCGGCTGCACAGATATCAATTTTGTTTGAAAGGTCAACGCCCACCCAGGAGGGATAGGTTTTAAGTTCGTGCTGCGGGGCGATAAACTCGCATTTTTCCCATTTCATCATGTCCATCCAGGCAGACTCAGCGGTAACCCAGATATTCATGTGTTTGGTGAAAAAGTTAATCCTGGCCGAAACCTGCTCTTTCGCCTTTTTAGCCAGGCGGCGCAGGTCATCCCAGCGCTTACAGATACCCAGCCCCGGATTCGCCTTCTGCCAGACTTTTTCATCAAAGGGATCGTCACCTTCATCTAAGGTGTAGATGATGGCAAAAAACGTATCGTCTTTAACCAGGCCGCGCAGGACCTTGATTGCGTAATCGCGTAGTTCGTAACAGATACCTTCTTTGTTGAAGCCTGCGGTGGTGATACCGAAAAGCAGCGATTGCAGGCGCGCGCCTGTGGCCGTCTCCAGAACGTCCCAGACGTCACGGGTTTTATGAGCATGCAGCTCGTCGACGATTGCACAGTGGATGTTCAGGCCGTCGAGGTTGTTCGCATCTGATGATAAAGGCTCGAATTTGGAGGCCGTTTGCTCCTGGTAGATAGCGAGCTTGTTGAATTCGAAGATCCGCCCAAGAGTGGCTTTCGCCTTCTTGACCATATTTTTCGCGTCTTCAAAAACAATTCGCGCCTGGTCACGGGTGGTTGCAGCGGAATAAACCTCCGCCCCGCCCTCGCCGTCAGCGCCAGCCATATAGAGCCCCACGCCGGAGCAAAGTGTTGATTTGGCATTTTTACGGGCCACCTCAACATCTGCTGTACGGAAACGCCGGACCATCACCGGCCGACCGCTGCCGTCGTTACGCAGGACGGTTTCCCCCGTCTCTTCGTTAACCAGCGGGATAACAAAACCAAAAATATTAATCAGGATGAAAACATGCCAGTCCATCAGCTCAATAGGCTGGCCTGCCAGCGCACCCTTTACGTGAGGCACAAACTTATAGAAATTCAGGATGTGCTGCGCGCGCGGCTCACTAAAGAAAATTCCGCGTTCTTCGCCATGTGCCAGATCGTCAAGAAAACGCTGACAGGCAAGGCGCACAAACTCACAGGCAATTATTTCCCCCGCCACCACCCTTTCGGCGTAGCGGATGCCTTCTGCAACCTTAGCCATTAATCCCTCGCTTTCATAAACTCGGCCAGCGGGTCAGCCGCATCAGGACCTTTTGCATTCACTTTAGAGCGGCTGGCTGGCGTCATGCCGAACTCACCGAGCATCGCGCGCAGACGTTTCCAGGCATCAGCTTTCATAATGGCCGCCGGGTGAGCCTTGATCATGCGAATCTCTCGCTCTTTGCCTTCGTCTGGCTCTTCGTCGCTATAAACGGCGTAGGTGTAGCCTTCTCTCTCCAGCGTATCGCAGTGGTGCCGGTACTCGGTGTAAACCTCAACCAGAAGCTCAAGCGCTCTCGCGTCCAGCTGCGACATGACGCCAAGCGCATCTAGTTCTTCAGCCATACGCTTGAACCAGTATTTCCCCTGCTTGTCGAAATGCTTCGGCGTTGGGGGCACCCCTGCAGCGGGTTTTGGTTCGTTCTCATTGATCGGGCGTTTTGATGGGTTACCCCTCACCAAACGTAGATGGGTCGGGGTTTTCGGTGGTCCAGACATAATCGAAAACTCCTATTAATCATCGAATGGGGGACCCCATAAAAAAGATTTCTAACCTGCGGCGATGTGAAAAGAGGTTAGGCGGCGGTCCTTTGGCGCGTCGTTCCTGAACTTTCAACCCGCCCTCCCCTTCGGTCTATTCAAATGAGAATTGATGTCATTTGAGTCTTTCGACCGCTGTTTTCGCCCTGTGGCAGGGCTTGCAGAGGCTTTCGAGGTTGGAAAGGTCATCGGTTCCCCCATTTGCTTTGGCGGTGATATGGTCCACCGTCTCAGCGGGTGTATACCTTCCATTTCGCAGGCATTCCTGACAGAGGTGTTTATCCCTGTCGAGAACGATTGGGCGCAGCCTGTCCCACTTACTGCCATAACCGCGCTGGTGCCTGCTCTGTCCTCGCTGATGCTGCTGCCAGCCTTCGTTAAGATGCTTTGGACAATAGCCTGAGCGGTCTGTGGTTGTGCCAGGACAGCCACGCTTGCGGCATGCTCTCGGTATTAACGCAGGCATCAGGCTAATCTCCATGCCCGGCGGCGTTCTGTTCGTGGTGCTGAGTCAGGGTGACACTCGACTGATTCAAAGTCTGCATGGTCCACCAGCGAGTAACACGGATAGACCACAGCGCCGCCATAAGCATCACCAACGGCATAATCGGCAGGCTTGCTGCTGTCCCATCGAGAAAGGACTCGTTCAATATGCTGAGGAGGTACGCTATAACAAACGCCGTGTATCAGCCGCGGCAGTGTGATGTAGTCAGCCTGAGTCTTATCAGCAATAATCAGCCGTTCGGCTATCTGCATCTGGTACTGCGGCGGGCGGCCAGTACCGAGATAAAGGCTCAGCATGTCGTCAGGGAAGCGGGTCAGCCAGTCGACCACCAGCTCTGCAAACCAAGGAACGGGCATCGCATCGTCTTCCAGCACGACCACCCGGCAAGGTTGCTCAGCAGCCCATTCAAGTGCTCGGCGATGGTTAGCATTAGCTCCACCGTCGCCCTCATCAATTAGAAGATGGGCACTGATGCTTAAAGCCAACGCCTCAGCCTGTTTCCGTCGGGCGTGATGGCCTACAACGCATAACTTAAACTCTTCAGCCACCAGCGAATCTCCAATAAAAAAGCCGCACGATGGCGGCTACTGTCTGAATATCAGGGTGTTGCTTCTCATTAACCCTGGTTAAGGTAAGCATTCAGCCCGTCAGTGGTGGGACACTGGCGCACTCAGCACAGAGGGATGGCTGTTGACCTCTGTATAAGGAAATGTATGGATAGCAAAGAGCTTTTTGACAGAATTTTCACTCTCGAGTTACAGGTTGGATTTCTCATCCCTAAAATGATCAGAGCCATGGATAAATTGAGTGTGAATAATGGCGTTTCCACTTATCTGATCGCTGAAATGGAAAATCTCGTAAAAGAGCTTCCTAACTCCGCAGCCTCTCATGATGAGAGATTTCTCAATGCCGCCATGGACGCTCTGGCAACGGTGAAGCGCTCTTTAGACCAGCCGCCCAGTCAAGAATAGATTCTTTTAATCGGTCTAACATAAGCGTCTCATTTTTGTCGGGGGCGCTTTTCTTTACCAGCTTAACCACGTTTTCTTCGTTAGACATGCAAACTTCTCCTTATTTATGTTTAAACCAGGCGTACTCCTTACCGATACCTTCAGACTTAAACACTGTGTGAATGCGCGGCCCAGTAACGATGCGATCGCCAAACGACTTAGCTACGATGCCAAAGGCCATCATGTCACCCACCGCGGCGCCAGCCTGTTCTTTCTTCCAGAAACGATAACTCTCAATCCGGTAGTAAAGACGGATGATGCCCTGAGCAAACGCCATTACATCAGCGCGGGTACCACCAAGCAGACCAGCATTAAGCATCACATCGTTGCGGTGCGCTTTGATGAATTCCTGATAGATTCGCTCAGGATGATTCTGCTTTGCCCAGGCGTCGGCGTATGTCTTCGGTTCTGAACCGACATACACCTTCCCGGGCTCCATTTCTTCCCACGGCGCGCGAAGCATTTCGACATCGGTACCATCAGTACACCAGACGAACCGGTATTCCGGGTGATCTCGCAGGTGCTGCCAGATGTGCAGCCAGCGACGAAAGTAGACATTCATCTTCACGTCAGGTACGAGATACAGCTCAACATCTGCCGGGGCCGTCAGTAATTCATCCACCAGCGCAATACGGCCACAATTCCGAAGCGATGCCGACCACCTGCTCAGCATGTCAGGCGAGGCCGTCAGTTTGGTACCGCGCTGCGGGTCAGGCTGACTTGTGAGCAGCGTTGTGATTACCACGTCGCGCTGCTGCCTGTATTCAACATAACCGGTATACCCGGTATCACGCCGTTCGTTGTGTATCTTCACGTTACGTTCCACCAGCGCCTGTCGGTCTGGCCTCGGCACTGAACGCTCTACGGCCTCATGCTCATCGAGAGAATGGATAAGCTTTTCTGAACCGACGACATCAGCGTATGCCCACGTCGTGAGGCCAGCGTTATGAATCCGCAGGGCGAGGTCACTGTGTTCGTACATGCCGCGACCATAAACCGGATCGAATCCGCCCACCTTCTCGATGGCGCTGCGGTGGTAGGAAAGCATCACGCCGCGCTGCCCGGTGTAAGCAACATGCTTATCATCACGGTACAGCTCCGCCATGTCGTGCAGCTTATTGCGCCCGGCCAGATCCAGAAACTGGTAAGCCAGGTGCGGCTCAGGTGATTCGATGTAGGGAAGATGCCAGTTATCGGCGATAGGCCAGGCGTCATCATCCCACAGAAAAAGATGCTCGCATCCGGCATCCATCAGGGCTGACAGGCTGGCGTTCTTCGAAGCAACAATGCCGAGTGATGTTTCATGGCGAAGCAGCTGCACGCCGTGGGGAACTACCGCTGCAGGTTTAGAACCATCATCGACTACCACCACCAGCGCACCGGCGGGAAGATGCTTCATGTGCTGTTCGAGTGCTCGCTTTAAAACGTCTGCGCGCTGATGCGTCGAAATGGCAATGCCGATCCGTGATGAAACGACGCTGGCGGGAACGTATGGGACACCATCAATAGTGACCTGCATAGTTATCCTCTGATGGACAAATTTAAGGCATAAAAAAACCGCCCTGAGGCGGTTATATCTGGCGATTTAAAATCTTGGCGCTATGCCGTACTTCGGCGTCTTTATGTTTGCAGCCCAGACCTTAATATCGTTCTGAAGCAACAAAGTGAAATCAGACTTGAGGTGGTTAACCATCTCATTGACCTTTTCGGCATCATTAATTGCAAAGTGATCAATCCTGTTTACCCCGACTGATGCACAGCTGTAAGTTGCAGGAACATCCTTCCCGTTCACATTAAGAAAATCCTTCTTATCCCCACAACTACCCTCGGACATATAGGATACGAGCATATTGGCTGATCCCCGCTCTGGTTGCGAGATGCTTATCATGACGGGCAATCCCTCTGAGGTCTGCGTAATGTCGTAAAGCACTGCATCTTTCTGATACCAGGTATTGTATTCCCTTTCCTGAAATGCTGAGTATGAAGGTGACGATATCGCCACCAGCAAAGCGATTGCAATAGATTGAATTTTCATCGTTTGTTATCGTTGTGTTTAGTCGAATTTATTATTCATATTGTGCCAAAAACAACAATAACCTAAGATTAATCCTACTAATTTTAGCGGTAATGAAGTATCACTTTACTCAAAGTGAAGTATTCATGTATCTCAACCCAATGAAGCATTATAAATGCCGATAATTTGCATTAAGTAGAAACTTACCCCATGGAAAAGAAAAGAATTTGCAATGACCTCTCAATACATTATCAGTACTCAAAAACAACCCTCTTGTTTTTAGTGAGTTTTTTCGAATGGAGAACTGATTGCTACGTTTCATCCATGATGTCTAATAACAAAGAGTCACTTATTAAACAAATCAGCGAGTACGCCAAGCTCAACGAGCAGGAAGAAATCCAATTGCGCAAGATAATCAGCTGATTGGTTCAACGCTTGAGGTTAAAACCATTTTCATACCCACTAGCGGAAGTAGATGGCTTAAATGAGGTAATCAGGAATGGATTCGAACCATTGAGCCAGAAGATATAGGTCGTCTGCACCATCCTCCAGCTTGTAGCAGCGTCACGCTTCGTCCGGAACAGTTTAACCTGCTACCCCGCGCACCAGATTATTACTGTGAATATCTAACTTTGTGGTTCAGCAGGCTGTCTGATCCACTTCTTAGTGAGTCTTCAGTCTGGATTTTAACTGAGCAGCGCATCATAAGCCTCGAGAATTTCTTTCCTGCTTACATATCTGTCTGCTGCCACCAGGACAGCACCGCTTTTCCCGTTGAGGAAGGTTGAAAAAACCATTATGACATCCAGAGATCTTACTTCTTGGTTTGAATGCAGGTATCTGATTTTGCTTCTGTAATCACGAATTCTCAATACTCTCACATGTTCGTTATTGGCAAAAACAAGTATCGGAGCCACAACATTTCCTTCCTCAAGTGATTCATTTTATGTGGATGATGTTAGCCTTTAAATAATTCAATCACATGAAAAAAATCTAATGTCTGTGACTTTCGCTACGTTTATTTACCCAGGGAGCCTATTTATGCCTATTTCCATACCCTAAAAACCATAGGGATCACGAAGCCATCATTATCAATCCCTCCAGCGGGTGCTGGCTGTTGCTTTTACCCTCTCAAAGAGATAATTAGTTCTTCATCCCTTGGAGTGGATATGCGTTGTTTGTGACAATAAAAAACCGCCCGAAGGCGGCGATTAGTGTTCAGAGGGTTGGGCACTGAGTTCTGAATATGGTTTCTGCTTCTTCGCATTTTGATTGTAACTGCACCAGCCTTTCAGCTATGTCACTGCTTGGGCAGTTCGTCACTATGCAATACCCCTCAACCCACGCCTCATCACCACTTTCTGTGAACAGGCTTTCGAATATCTTTACCCAGTCACTGCTTGGTACACGCTCCAGCTCAAAGAACTTTAATGCACCACTCCCACGTTTTGTTCTGTGCTCATCAAATCCCAGGATTTTCATTCTTCATCTCATCGTTGTTTACTGGGAAAATTTTTAGCACTTATCTGAGGTTTTTTCTAATTACCAAAATTTATAGGCATCACTGTTTTCCCATTATCAAGCCCACCAGCGGATGAGCTTTGTAATGCTTACTGAGCTGGTTGAATGTCGATGTAGTATTCCTTCCCCTGCTCGAACTGGTCGAATGCTGCCGGGTTGGACACATGCATCGTCAACTGGCCGTCAGGCGTGTACTTTGACCACGCCTTGTTTTCTTCGGTGTCAGCAGTAATTGGGCTCATGTGGATGGTTCGATATGAATCATCTTCTGCCTTCTGAATTGATTGGCAGAAAAATTTAGCACGTACGGTCATTGGTAATCCTCAGATGTGAAAAAGCCCCGCTATTGCGAGGCTATTGGTTACCCTGTTCGCTGGGCCTGCGCCGGTTGCCACTCGGTTTAAGGCGGGGAATTTATTTAGGCCAGTTGATGAGAAACAGCAAGCCAATGAAGGCACAGAAAATAGCACCAATACCAGCAATGCCAATTATCAACCAGACCAGAATTGTGCCGATGGCTGCGATCATTTGGACCTCACTTCTATTGGTTTCTGGCAGTTCGCCTGCCACGCTTTGTTATGGGTCAGGATGTCTTTCTTCGTCTGACGGTCCATAACATCGATATCGTGATCAGTGAGGTAGATTGGCTTTACCCAGTCACAGGCGGTATCAACCACCACCGGGACGCTTCCACGTGTCACGCAGCTCGCGATCAACATCGTCATCAGGCATATGGTTAACAGTCTGCTGTACATTGCTGGCCTCTTTCGTAACGTCTACCCGGCGTTCTGCAACTGCTTCAGTGGCAGCGGCTTTCTCTTCGGTGTTTTGTTTCTGGAATTTTGCTTCCGTTTTAGTCGTTCCAGAGGCATGACCAAAACCGAAAGCAGCTGCAATGGCCCCAAGAACAGCAACAGCCAGGCCGACAATCATTTCAATACCCATGCTCACCTCACACCAGCACTGATTTTGCCAGGTTAAACAGTGCACGGCGTTTATCCAGCCCGTTACGACCGCCATTGATAAGCAGTGTCACGCGCTCAATATCGCCGGAATGAAGAAGGCAGCCATGAGAGACATAGAACCACGCGGCGGAGCGTGCAGCGTATTCATCTTGTTCCAGCAACTCAGGCTGGGTGACAAGGTCCAGCTTCAGAGCCAGCCCACAGCTGCGGTAATTGCTCAGGCCGGTGATTTGCTTCAGGCCGCGACCGCGATATTTCCAGCCATCGCCAGCAATCTGGTTGCCCAGGTTCTTTTTGCCCCACTCACCGCCGTAAACCAGATTGGCTATCGCTTTCTGATTTGCCGGTTGCGTTGCCGTTCTGCCGAGTGCGGCGGCCTGCTGGTTGGTAATCCGGTGGCTGCCGAAGTTGGGGACCAGGTTTTCCGCCGCATAGTTCAGGCTTTCCACCAGCCGGGTATACCCGCCGGACTCATGCCCCATCTGTGCGATGAACATGGCCTGATCGAGCGGTGCTGTGATGCCGAATTCCTTCATTGCAGCATCGATGCGCGAAAACCAGCGCGAAGCGAGCCCGGCGCTAATACCAGCCGCCTTTTGAAATTGTGATTGGTTCATTAGTGCCTCAGTGCATCAACAAGGCGCGCCACGTTTCCCCGAGCCCAGAGAACGGCAGCACATATCAGGACGTTCACCAGCACCACAAACCAGTGCGATTCATGGTACAGGCCGAACAGATAACGGAAAGGAACGCTGGCGTATACCAGCACAGTGAAATAAGCCATCAGCGATATCAGTGGGCGATGTCTCGCACTGCCACGCTGATAAAACATCAGTGCAATAACGATAACAGCAGAGATAATTGCGTTAGCCAGTGCAGCAGGTTCAATTACCATTCCCCCCTCCTCCGCGTAACCGCGAGAAAAAGCCGAACAGGCTGTTCAGATCCTGGTTATTAAGAAAAGTTAGGATTTTTATACACAGCGCAGACAGAATCACTGCACCAAGTGCATCAAGAGGTTTTTCATAGCGCGTAAAGGCGTTTAGCCATGAACCAATAAAACCAGCCCCAAGCACACCAACAATGAACGATGTCAGGAAATACCCTGTCAGGCGACCGCGCGTAAGGTTTGTTGCTGTCGCAACGTAAAACACCGCACCACCGAAAGCGCCAAATACCACGCCGAAATCGGTATGGGTGAAGACCCAGTAAAGCACGGAGCCCAGCAGACCGCCGCCGAGAACTGCACCAGTACCGGTTAATGGATCGGACATTTAGCCCCCTCTTATTGCTGTGAATCCTCTCAATACGAGGGGAAAGAAGGCCGCTATGCGGCGTTATTGTCACTCTGTCAAAGGTTGAATTGCGCCGAGCGTGGCGCGAAGAATTGCAGGCATAAAAAAACCCGCGCTGAGGCGGGTTTGATGTCGTGTAGGCGTAATATCCCACGATGGAAAGCATACAGGACAGTTTTATGCAAGGTCAACACTAACGTGCAAAAAAGTGTCGCTATTTGCTCCGATCATATTAATAAGTTGTCGCCTTCTCAAATTCCACTGCTGCATGACGCTCCCCCTGGCGCAGAGTGTCCACCAGCATTTCATAGAAGGGTTTCCAGTTGCGTGACCATGAGGACTGATGAAGGTCAGGGAGGCGCTTCAGAATGGCACGGTGTACCGTCGCCGAGGAGATAGCAGAGAAACCATTACCAGAGCAACGTTCACACGTTTTGAAAACCGGTGCGCCGCGGTCTTTAGTCGCTTTGCGGTCCAACACTTCGCCTTTACCGCCACACCTGCACCGGGCAAGGATCACTTTCTTTCCTCCGCATGTTCCGCAAACCCTATTCACCAGCTCATTTTTAATCTTCGGGGCCACCACTTCGGCACCGTCAGCGTCGAAAATACCAGGGTGTTTAATCACATCCTCATTCGTGGAGATAAACCCGGTCCCATTGCAGCTGTGACACGTCACGCTGGTAGCCGCCGAACGGGAGTAATCGGCAAAGGCAAATTGTGCCAGCATCTGCATGCACCATCCGAAATGGCCACCAGCTGCTTTACGAACATTTTTCGGTGCGACGTCCATCGCATAACGCATCAGCGCCTGAACTGCGAGCTGTTCATCCGTCTTGCTGATACCAGCCTTTCCGAAGAAAGCGGCCAGGCCGAAGCGCGCACGGCTGCTGGTGGTGCCAATCGCCGCCATTACATCTGTTCCTGTAAGGCGGTCCGGAGAGGTTCCTTTCACGTCGTCGCTAATGTGCATTCCCTGAGGACTAAAATGTTTGAGTGATGCTTCCAGTTTCATGCGGCCACCTGCTGTTTTTTATAGAAAACCAGCTCACGAACCTGATCGCCGTTCATGAGCATATTGTTGAAATCATCGTGATCCGGCCAGTAAACACTCACGCGCTGCAGGTCATTTTTAGCCACCAGATTTGCGTGAGCGCATTCGCAGGCAGCAGCTAAACCCGTAGCGCTTGTCTCGTCGCGGTCAGCAAAAATAATCAGATGCTTAACGCCTGCCGGGACCCGGAATTTCTTCATAAAATTGGCGGTCATGGTCGCCCAGGTATTCACTTTGTAAATCTGGTGTGCAGACAGCGCAGTTTCGATACCTTCAGCGATGCCAAGTGTGCTGGCGACCGGAAACATACGGATAGCGACCGAACGAGCGTGATCAAGATAGTTATCTTCTTGCAGCGATTTCTGCCGCTTGGCGCTGGCCCCGATGTCAGCCTTCTTTGCACCATCCAATAACGTCTGATGGAGGTAACACAGCTCCCCTTTATCGTCTGTTGCCAGTGAATAAATAGACTGGAACACCCGCCCGTTATGCCTTTGCTTGGGGTTGAGTCGCACGGCCTCAGCTGGAAGCTGATAAATACCGCGTGAATTCAGGTAATCAGCGCCGGATGTGCCGCGCAGAGGAGACATTTTTGCAAAGTTGTTGAGTACCTTTCTCCGCAGCTTGGAAGCGTCACTAGCCTCGGGAACTTTGTCACGTCTGAACGTATTACCTATCAGTGCATCGATTTCGCGGCAAACCTCGTTGAATGGTTTGCCCTGGGTTTCGGTAACCAGCTTAAGCCCGTCACCGCTGCCGCAGGTGCAGATCCATGTTCCCGCGCCGTCGCGGTCGTCGATGCGGAATTTGCCAACCGAATCACACAGCGGGCACTTCCCCTTAAAGTGATTTTTACCGGTGATCGGCGGCAGTCCGTAATGTTCAAAAATCATGGCCCACTGGCCTTTTGCTGCTTCTACCGTTTTCATGCTCGTTTTCCTAACTGCTGTCTGATATCACTGACGCGATTAAGCGCCTGCTGAATTCTTTCCTGGGTAGGCTGCTCTTCTGCCTGTGCCTGCTGGCGCTGCTGAGCTTCGATTCGTTTAGCGAAGCTGATCCGCTTGTGCTTAATGAAGTTTGAGACTGTCGGAGTGATGTCCATCGGGTAATCGCTCAGGCCGTTCGGCCATACCCCAAAACGTTCGCGGAAGGTGTGAGAACACCAGGCATCGCTGACAGGCTTTTTCCCCAGCGATACGCGCTGGCGTTGATAGAATTTGATCTGACTCCACCAGGCTTGTTTCTCTTCCTTCGTCGGCTGGCGCTGCTCGCCCCCAAGTTTTTTGAGTTTTCGCCCGGTGTCGGTATCAATGTCCTCACCGGCCAGCGGCTTGTGGCCACATTTAGGGCAGACATAGACGCCAGCAGGCTTCATGAAGTGGCATTGCGAGCATTCGTGAGGCAGCTTTTCTGCTCGTTCCTCAGCTGCGCGGCGCGCGCCCTCCTCCATCCCGTCTGATTTACCCGGAAGATCGTCATATTCGATAGAGTCCGGATAACCCAGGCGGTGCACGGTGCCGCTGTGATCGAAGATGAGGCAGGACTCTTTACCCGGAGCGGTGCGCAAGCCACGCCCGAGCGACTGCAGCCAGCGAATTTCGCTCTTAGTTGGCCTGGCGTAGATGATGCAGCGAACATCGCTGTCGAACCCGGCAACCAGCACCCCTACACTGACGATGATTTTTGTGGCGCCAGTTTCGAAGCGGTGAATGATGGTTTGGCGTTCTTCCGCAGGCGTATCTGCAGTCATAACCTCTGCATTTACGCCAGCCTGGTTAAACTGAATAGTCAGAAAATTAGCGTGGTCTACGTTGACGCAGAACGCGATTGTCGGCAGGTCCCGGCCGTTCTCCAGCCAGTTTTGGACGATATCGCCCACCAGCGTGGAACCGCACATGATCTCCGCCAGCTGCGCCTCGTTGTAGTCGGTACCGTACTGCAGGGATGGAGAGGTTTTAACTCCTTTCAGATCCGGCTTCGTGGGCGCGTAAAATTCGTATTTGCTCAGGTCGCCGCGCTGGATCAGCTCGCCGATGGTGGTTGGCTTAATCAGTCGGTCATAGTATTTGCCCAGGAACGGGGAAAACGGTGTCCCCGACAGGCCGATCACTTTCACGCCTTTTTCGCGCAGGCGTTCGATATCCTGCAGGATGCGTTTTTTTCGCAGGTGCGCTTCGTCGATAATCAGCAGATCGATATTGTCAGGGAACACGCGACGAATAAGCGTATCGGCGCTGGCGATTTGTATTTTGAGGGTAGGATCGTAGTTTGGGTGATCCGCCCATACATAGCCGATTTCATCACCCGGCAAACCATACTCCACAAAACGGTTTGCTGTTTGGGTAATGAGGATCTGGTAAGGCGCGCAAAACATTACCCGCATGCCACGACTGACGAACCCCGCAACGATGAAGGCGGCCAGTCCTGTTTTACCGCTGCCCGTCGGCGAGTACACCATGAAGGTTTGCGTATCCTTCCAGTTACGGCGCAGCTGGTTAAGTGCTCGTTCCTGTGCAAAATTCGGTGTGATCGTCAGCTGCATTGTGCGGACCCCGCGGTGATGAGATAATAATTCTGTGATGTGGTTTTCATGGATTCCCCCTCACATGGCTGGTGGCCTCCCCAAAGGCTGCCAGCCTCCCTTCTGATTCAGCTCCCCTGAAAAATCACTCTTCCAGAAAGAACCCTTTTTGTTTCTCAGCGCCTGAGCGCTTTGTACTGGTTTGCTGATACGGGCGTTTTTTTAATTGCGCCCTTAAGACAGTGATCTACTTAACCAATGGATCTCTCCTGTTGGAAAAGACCCTATTCCTACCCCTACACCCAATCCCCCCCTACCCCCCTTTCCCTCTTCCCCATAAAAACGTACTACTTACCTAGTACATACGGGGAATTGAGTTAGTGGATTGCCAACCTGAACAGGCACCTTTAAGCCTGCTTTTGTCCGGGTACCTTTAAACCCGCAACAATCAGGAACGCGGTGGCGTTCCGGCCAGGGGAGGTTCGGCGGTATACCCCTGTAAAGCCCTGCCGTGATTTCTCACAAACAGGCGAAGCCGCATATTTGCTTCATGCCTTGCCCGGTTCTCCTTGCGGTATGAAACGGGCTCGGCTTCGAACGATTCCTGATACACAGCTGCATAACACTGAATGGCTTTTTGTCGTGCTGCTGGCGTCAGGCTCAGTAACTGCTGCTTGATCCAATCGGCATCGGCCTGGCTAAAAGCCCCGGGCAAATCAACCGGTTGATAATCAGGTGCCATATCACTGCTCTTTCTCTGGCTTTGGGAATAGCTCCGGCAAGTCAGGTCTGATTTGATACGCAGCTATTTGGCCACTGGCTGCAGCCACAATTTTCAATACATGCTCGGCCTTAACTTTTTTCCCATGACGCCATTTCCAGACCGTTGCTTGCGATACACCACACTGCTTTGCAAGCGCCCCCTGGCTTCCGGCACATCTGATTGCTATATCGATAGGCTCTGAAATCATAAAACCCCCTTAGTAATTAAATATCACTTTAGCGATTAAGGTGATTACTTGCAAGGATGCCAATTACTTTTTGACTTGATTCTTCATTTGGTCTAAATTTTTAACAACTTTTGGAGTAATCACTATGTCGAACAACACTTTTGCAGATAGGCTTACGGAAGCCATGAGAGCGGCGGGAATGACTCAAGCATCCCTGGCTAAATTGGTTGGGATGTCGCAATCAAGTATTTGGAAGTTAACGTCAGGCAATGCCTCTGGCTCGCGCAGAACAGTAGAGCTAGCAAAAGCTCTGAATGTTCGACCTGAATGGCTTGCTTCAGGTGAAATGCCAGTAACCGATCAATCTTCTGAGCTGTTGCCCATGAAGGTAGTGGCGCCTGTTAGCACTGGCGCTTACAGGGTTGACTTGCTGGATATACAGGCGAGTGCAGGCCCCGGCACGTTTTTGTCTTCTGAGTTTATCGAAACCATTCGCGCCATTGAGTTCACAGAGGAGCATGCCAGAAGCATGTTTGGTAACCGGCCAGCTTCAGCAATAAAAGTGATTACAGTCATGGGCGACAGCATGGAGGGAACCATTGATCCTGGTGACTTTATCTTTGTTGATACAACGGTTAATTACTTCGAAGGGGACGGAATCTACGTGTTTGTTTTCGGTAAAACCATACATATAAAACGTCTACAGATGCAGAAGAACAGCTTGGTTGTCCTATCAGATAACAAACTGTATAGCTCTTGGCAAATTGATGCCACTGATGAAGATCAGTTCCACGTTTTAGCGAAGGTATTAGTTAAGCAATCTGCCGCGATCAAGCGGTTTGCCTAACCTTTCCAATTTATCGAATCAGACCGCTTAGGCGGTCTTTTTTTTGCTTATCAAACAATAAATTACTTTACCCATTAAAAATAAAATCACTTTAGTGGTTGACCTTTTCCGTGTAACGATCCATCCTTACTACAACTTAAGTAATTAAACGACATTCTTAATTACTTAACTCACTTAAGGTAGGAGACAGCATGGAAACCAAGAAAACAGTTCAATTAGACCGCCTTGAAACAAGCGATATGCTCATGAGCTGGTCACACGATTTACGCTGTTGCTCTGCTTCTTTATGGCTATTACTTGAAATGATGGTCAGCCAAGAAGAAGAACGTGAGCATGCTCTTATAACTCTTGTCGTTAAAACACTGGAAGAAGTTAACGACAGAATTGCAGATTTCGATACAAATAAACTTTGAAATTAATTTATCAATAAACGCCTTTATTGGTGCGAACAAACTCACCTTGAGAAATATTTTATGAAAAACAATAAAGTTATTCAGTTGCCAGAAGTTAATCGCACATATCGCAATCCAGCCGATCTCTATATTGATGACGCAGCAAAAACCGCAGAAGCTGCAAATAAGTACGCTCAGGAATTGCGCGCTGAATTTATAGAATTACTCATGCCAGCCATAACACGCACCGACGTACGCATTGCGGGACGTTTTACATCACTCATTAATGAACTATGCACCATGACTTACATGACAAATAAAAACCTAAACAAGAGAAAGCAGCCATGACATTTATTAAAGATAGACACGCCTACAGAACAGCAATTTTAATTATTAGTAATTACGGCAATGATTATTATCACATTGCAAACTTATTTATGCGAAAAGCCTATGGAGCATAGATTATGAGTAAACGTACTCCAACAACGGTAAATGCTCGTAACTGGACAGCGCAGGAAATGAGTGTGCATGCCGAGCAGTTGTATTACTTGCTTCAAACAATTTCTGAGAATTTCTTAAAAATGGAAGATGCCCAGCGCTTCGCATTGATTGAAATGGCCTGGAATCACTCATCGGATATTAATGCATGGTTTGGGGCGAACGAAAACAATGATGAATAATTTAATTAACACCTACCGACGCAGAATTTTAAAGGCAGCGTTATTACGCCACCAGCGTAAAACTGGCAGCAACTGCCTTGTTATTAAACTCAATAAAGGCGGTATTAACACGATCGAGTTAACAGAGATTCTTCTCGATGGATTATTACGAAAATTCGAAAGACTCGCGATTAGTGAGTACGGGAATGTCGAAGGCGTAAAAGCTATCAAGGGAATTTACAGCAGCGCTGTCGATGTTAATGGCAGTGGTGAGTTTCTTACGGATAGCGGGAAGGAATTAATCGACGAGCTCATTTCTGAGCTGGTTGAGTTCGTCAAAAAACAAAAAGTGGAGGCTCGGATCTGATGGCGATGACAGCGATACGAATTCCTGAGTGGGTTCACCTCAAAGCAGCACACGTTTTAAGCCAGTTCAGAGCAAGGCGCATTCACCCCTGCCGTATGCACGGCTCCGGTAATTTGAGTCTCAAGGTTAATCACCGCTGGAGGCTACTCTCCCGCGATGGCGGAAAGAACTGGGAAGTAATGAGTCACGAACGATACAGCAAAGTTAAGGACCGGAAATGAACGATAAACGCACCGTAAGCATGATTGACCTGGCATTACAGAAACACGATACGCCAGTTGGCCCACTGTTCGTGGCAGTACGCCACGGTCGTATCAAAAAATGCTTCACGCAAGATACGGCGATCCGCTATCTGGCTTTCTTCATGACCACCGAGGCTTTTGAGCGTTCAGGTTTTCCGCAGCGTCACCCGCGGGTGCGTATTGATCTCGATGATAGGGAAGTATGGCGAGACGGGGAAACAAAGGCTGAGTATCTGGCCGCCCACCAGCGTTGTGTTCGCCGTCTGCGTCGCATTCTGGCGCGCAAGCGAGAAATGGAGAAATGGTGTGAGAAATGGGACGCGATGCACGACCGCTACGTGAAAGATGTCGAGGCTCTGCAGTCCTGTAAACCTGACGGGGTGAAATGATGAAGTCTTTCATTCTCAGCATCATTGTTTCCATGCTGCTGGCGGCCACCGTTATCGGCGCGCTGATTGAATATAAATTTTTGGTGAGGTAGCGAGGCGATCCATGAATAAGCCAGTTTTAGAAATTATTAAGCGTTGGACGAGTCTGGCAACGGAGGCCAAGCAGTTGGGGCTTACCACCATCCCCATCGACCCGGAAAATATGTTGATGGTGCTGGGTGTAATGCCGGACAGTTCGGCGGACTTTTCCGCCGATTACCAGAATGACTATCAGGCTGCGATCGACATTCTGCGCAAGAGAGCGGCCAGCGAACTTGATGGCGGTTTTAGAGCGCACCACAACGCACTTATCTATGCGGCAAATGAACTGGAAAATGCCCAGGCATTTGGGCGGGAGGTCGGTCATGAGTCTTGATTGCGTACCACTTTCAACCTACTGCCGGGACGCCGGAGAAACGGTTGAAGCCGTTAACAAACGGATACAAAGGGGGTTATGGAAAGAGGGTGTCCATGTATTAAAAGTCGATGGCGTTAAAGAACGCTGGATAGACTTAACGGAGGTTTCAAAGTGGGCAAGAAAGAACAAGGATCATTATCTCTCCCAAGAGGAGTAACCATTCGCCAGCATAAAACTGGCGATACCCTGGTGATCACATTCACCTACAAGGGGGTTCTCTGCCGGGAGCCCCTTTCCAGAATGGAAGCAAACGCGCGCGGCGTGAAGTATGCCGAGCGCCTGCTGGGGGAGATACAGAACCAGATCGCCGGCGGCACATTCGATTATGCGAAATACTTCCCCACCTCCAAAAAACTGGAGCTGTTCGGGGTAGTGAAGAAAACCAAAAATATTAAGTCCTACCTAGACGAGTATCTGAAAATCTGCCAGAACCGCAACCTTTCGCCGTCCACTATTGGCGGGTATGAAAAGTGCCTGTCTGCGCTATCTGCGCTGCACAAAATGCATGTATCGGAACTGACCCCTGCGGTCCTCAAAAACTGGATCGCCAGCAGAAAAACAAAGCTGAAAACGATCAGGAATAACCTCTCGTTTCTGCGCAGCGCCATAGATGAAGCGGTGACAGACGGCCTGCTGACAATCAACCCGGTAACCCTTGTCAGCGCGAGTCGGTACCACGTGATCGACAGCAGCCCTAATAGTGATGATTACGAAGTTGATCCGTTCACACCAGCGGAAATCAGCGCCATTTACCAGAGCTGCAGATATCCGGAATGGGAAAACTTGTTCCGTTTCGCATTCAATACAGGTTTACGCAGCTCTGAGCTGTGTGCGCTGCGCTGGCCTGATCTCGACAATATCGCTAAAACAGCTCACGTTCAGGCGGCGAGTGTTGTTGGCGTTCTGAAAGGTACCAAAACAAAAGCCGGTACCCGTAAGGTAGAATTAAACAGCGAGGCGCTGGCCGCGCTGCAGGCGCAGAAACAATTCACTTTCATGAAAAGCGAGTTTATTTTCAGCGATCCTAAAACGGGTGAGCCCTGGGCGAACGCCGACGCGATACGAAAAAAAGCATGGGTGCCAACCCTCAAAAAAGCTGGCGTTCGATACCGTAACCCGTACCAGACCCGCCACACATTCGCCACCAGACACATTAGCCAGGGCGTTAACCTTTTCTGGCTTGCCGGGCAGATGGGGCATAAAGGGCCGGAAATGCTGTTCCGCAATTACGGTAAATACCTGGCTGAATACGACGGGAAAACCGCCATTTCTGCAGCTCTGTAGCGTGGTGAATATTTCAAAATGTTGGACGGAATCAGGACGTTAGAGGGACCACGATATGCACGTAAAATGCACTTGAGACCTTTCAAAAAAGACAAAACATTAATATTCAATAGGTTAAGCATTATTCGGACACGGGTTCAACTCCCGCCAGCCCACCAAAATTCTCCATCGGTGATTACCAGAGTCATCCGATGAAGTCCTGAAAGCCCGCACGGCGCAAGCCCTGCGGGCTTTTTTGTACCTGTTTATTGTCTTCACTGCTGTATAGATTGAATCCACACAGTATCCACCGGCCAGTAGTTTATGTTGTACTCCTCTGGCATTGACAAGCATCAACACTCTCCCCTATCTCCTGTGGAAAATAACCTACACCACCCAGCGCTACGGATTAGCAACTCAGCCCGGAAGGAACCCCACCATGTACAGACCCATAACCGTCATCATCTTCATTCTCCTGACCCTCGCCGCCCTCGCAGAAATAGGCGTTTTATCCTTTGGATAATCCTCAGGCAAAATACCCCGCGTCAGGATGCATTGATCTCATTACAGTTTTTTCCTAAAGCCATCCCGCTTCGCCTGTGCCATGCTGAATCACGCTCATAACCGAAAACGTTAAATGAGGATATTATGAAAAAAACAATTATCGCATTATCTGCCGTTCTGCTGGCTTCCCCAGTATTTGCTGCGACCACACATGCAACTGATGATACCGTCGCGGCAGCGAACGCAAACGCCAATGAGGCAAAGCAAAAACTGCACGAAGAGCAGAACAAAGGTGAAGAACTGAAGCTGAAACAGCAGCATGCTGCGGAAGGTAAAAGCGAGAGCCTGGGCAGCAAGGTCAGCGAAGATTCCCAGAAAGCCTGGCATAAAACCAAAGAAGGCACCGAGAAAGGGTGGGATGCCACTAAAGAAGGCGCTGAGAAAGGCTGGAACAAAACCAAAGAAGGTGCCAGCGAGCTGGAAAAGAAAGTCACTGAGTAATCTTTACGCTCAAAAAAAGGCCGCGCTTGCGGCCTTTTTTATTTCTTCGAATACAATTAGCCCCTCAGGCGTTTACGCAGTGCGCGTTTATCGGAGAAACCACTATGTATCGCCTTTTAGCCATTCTGACCGCCCTGCTGTTATGCCCGTCCCTGTACGCCGCCCCAAAAAGCTATCTTATCGACAGCGATAACACCGCCATTCGGCTATCGTGGCATGCCTTCGGCGGCATTCTCTCCTGGGCGACGTTCAGCGACGTGACGGGTGCCGTGACGCTCAACCCGGATAACGACGTCGACGACCATATTCACGTCACCATTCCCGTATCAACTCTGATGGCTTCTAACAAATTGCTCACCTGGCAGCTGAAAAGCGACATGTTTTTTGAATCCGAGCGCTACCCGACCATCGAGTTCATTAGCTCACGCGTGGTCGCTCTGAGCGCCGGGCGGTTCAGGGTATTCGGCACGCTGATCGTACGAAACATTGCCCGGCCGGTGATCCTGGAGGCCGTGTTGAAAGACCCGCATGCGCAGGCCCCCCGGCTTGATGCCACCACGGTGATCTCCCGCGCCTCTTACGGGATGGATAAGTTTGCGCTGGTCGTGGACGATCGTATAGCCATTGCCATTGCAATCAAGACGAACGAGGTGCCGTCATCCTGAGATGAGGCGCTGTAGCTGCTCCGCGTTTGCCCGCAGGTGAGACGGCGGATTGCGGCCAATCAGGACAAACTGATATCCCGCATCCTGCCACCACGCCAGGTTCATGCTGTGCCGCTGCTCCTGGCGGAGCGAGGCCGTCGCCTTCTCATCGACAGGCGAGATACAGAGCGCCATTGGCCCGTAGTCGGCGTTGAGCCAGGCAATCTGCGCGATAGAGGTCGTTTCATAGCGCAGCATGCGCACCATTTTAAGCTCTGCCCCTCGCACAATAAGCTGCGACATAGTTAGCTTCATGCCGATATCCTGCGCCGCCCGTTCGAGCCCGCGCTGCAGGACCGGCGCTGCGCTGTCCATATCCAGCAGCGTCTCGACGCTGTACAGGGACATATATTGCGCTTCGAGGTCGCGAATATGGGCGTTCTCATCCGCTGGCGCGGAAGCGGGCCGCAACAGGTAGCCCAGCCCGGAGCCGACCATCAAAAAGCTGACCGACGCGGCAATCAGCGCCCGCCTGCTGACGCCAACCGGCGTGGAGGGCCGTGGGTCAGGAAGCGCCGTCAGACGCGCCTGCATCGTCTCAAGAGGCGCATCATCCAGCAGGGAGGCAAACGCCCCGGCGTAATCCTGGCTGCTTTTCATCAGTTCGGCGGTTCGCCCGGAGAGGCGTTCGTCACTGTTTAAATGCTCTTCAAATTGCTGTGCGTCGGCGCGGCACATCTCGCCATCTATCCATGCCACGATAGCGTCGTCGTTATAGGGCGGTGCAAAACGGTGCGCGTTCAAGAACGTTTCTCCTTTACCGGAGGCAGTGCGTCGGCGGACCTGGCAAGCCGAGCCCGTGCCGTGGCCAGCCGGCTCATCACGGTACCGATCGGCACTGCCAGCGTGTCCGCCGCCTCCTGGTAGGTAAAGCCTTCGACATAAACCAAAAATACCGCGTTACGCTGGGCTTCGGGCAAGGCGTTAACGCGCTGCATCACCTTCAGATAATGCAGGCGCGTCTCATCCTGTTCGCGGGTATCCGGCGCGAGGAGTTCGTCGCTGGCCACAAATCCCTGCCCCTGACGCACGTATCGCGCCCGAAGTTCAGAGATCCAGATTGAGTGCAGGATCGCGAACAGCCACCTGTCGATGCGTGTGCCCGGCGTATACTGGCTGCTTTTTTCAAGCGCACGCACGCAGGTGGACTGAACCAGCTCTTCGGCGATATCCCTGTTGCGCGACAACACCAGCCCATAGCGCCAGAGACGCGACAGGTGTGCGGCTAACTGTTGACGAACCTCACTGGTTGCGATGAGTTTTCCCTCCACGAGAAAATCAGGATTCCGGATGTCCGTTGATGGCGGCCTGCAGGTCGCGATACTCCTCGCAGGACTGGCCACAAATACCGGCAATCACCTTCAGTTGTTCTTTCGCGAGATCGGGTCGTCCTTTTACCATCCACGCTTCACCGAGATACTCCCGGGCTTTGGCATAATCCGGTGCGATAGCCAGCGCGCGCTGGTAGTAACCAATGCCTTCGTCCGTACGGCCAAGTTTGCGCGTGGCGAACCCGCGATAGTTCCACGCTTCAGCCGTATTGCTATTTTTCAGTGAATCAAGCAGATTCAGCGCCGCCTGGTACTCCCCTTTCTTCGCGAGATGGTACGCATAGTTGGTTTTGTCCTGATCGCTGAGGCTGCTGCTCTTGTCCGGCACGCATTTCTGGGTGGCGCTGTCATACACCTGTCCGGAAGGACAGTCGGGCGTTTTGCTCTCGGTACTATTATCGCCCATTGCCAGCGCCAGCGGAGACAGCAGGGAAAAAATCAGCACCGGGATCAGGCGAAACGAGGTCGTGTTCATATAAAGCTCCTGGGTTAGAAGGGAGTGACGTCAGTAAACGCCCGACCGGCGGTTTTTATTCATTCTTCCGCGATTTTTTACCGTCCAGAAAATCATGCCTGCGACGTAATCACATTGAAAATAAATCAGGTTATTTTATATCTATCTTCCCATTATTATTATCCTGCAACCGCTAGCAGAGTTTTAACCCCCTATAAGAATATATTTTATTACACCGGTGATATAATATATCTTATATCAAAAACGTTACCCTAACTTAAACACACATTAAGCACGATTAAATAATCACAATTTAAATTATATTTAAAACATCTCCCACCAATAATTACACTGCATCTTCAGGATGACTAAGTCACAACACACGGAAAATAAAAAGACATTAAAAACATAACGATAGAAAAACACATCAATAAACACCATCAATACATTAATGCCCTCTTCATTGTTTACCCCTTTATTTACGCAAGCTTAATTTGCACATTCAGAGTTTTCTGGCTATATCATTTTTATCTCCTCAAAACGAATTCCTCTATTAATTACAGGGTTTTAAAAGACGCAAAACACAAATAAAACGTATTTCTTTCATATGTAATTAGATTCGCTCTGATGTTGCCACTCTGAATTCTGGCGGGCATCGTTCGCTCTAAAAAAGACGGTGAGGACTGTTTAATTAACAGTCACTCCGCCGGGGGCGCCCTTTACCTTCTACAGAGATGGCTCGTCTTGCTCGCCGTTCACGGTAACTCTGCTGGAGTCATAACGAAATGAGCCAAATCTCTGTTATATCAAAACTTACTGGCGTGGAAACTACGACGGAAGGCACACAGGTTACGCTGAGCCATTCCTCTATCGTTGAGCTTCATGTAGAGCGAGCTGATGTCTCCCATTTCGCGCGAAGTGGTAACGATCTGGTGGTGACACTGCACTCAGGGGAAGTAATAACCCTTAAAAATTTCTACGTCACGGACGCGCAGGGCGTAAGCCAGCTGGTACTCCAGGACAGCGACGGTGCGTTATGGTGGATAGAAGATCCTGCCGGGGCCGCCACGTATGAATCTATCGCGTCGACAGACGTGCTGCTAGCGGCATCCGGAAGTGATACCGGTGGCGCGGCCATCTGGCCATGGGCGCTGGGCGGTATTGTTGCCGCAGGCGGCATCGCGGCGGCGGCAAGCTCCGGTGGTGGCGGGGGGGGGTGACGATGATGACAACGGCAGCAACCCCGGCACGCCGACAAACCCTTCCGATCCGGATACCACTCCTCCGAATGCGCCATCCGGCCTTCAGTTCTCGCCGGATGGTAAAACCGTCTCCGGTACCGCCGAACCGGGCAGTACCATCACGCTGAAAGACGCCGACGGCAACGTCATCGGCACCGGTAAAACCGGCAGCGACGGTAAATTCACCATCGACCTGGGGACGCCGCTGACTAACGGCGAACAAATTACCGCCACCGCGACGGATTCCTCCGGGAATACCAGCCCGGGCACGACCGTAACCGCTCCGGACACCACCGCGCCGGATGCCCCGGACATCCTGCTGGTAAATGACGATGCCGGCGACAAAGCGGGCCCGCTGGAAAACGGCCAGCGCACCGATGATGCCCGCCCGACCTTCAGCGGTATCGGCGAGCCAGGCAGCACCATCACTCTCTACGATAACGGCAAGCAGATTGGCACCACCACGGTGGATGCTAAAGGTAGCTGGAGCTTTACCCCCACCACCGATCTCGCCAACGGCAGCCACACCATTACCACAACCGCGACCGATGCGGCAGGCAATACCAGCCCGGCATCCGCTGCCGTCAGTTTTGTTGTCGATACGGTTGCGCCCGGCGCGCCCACCATTAGCAGCGCAACGGACGATATTGATCCCGGCAAAGGAACAGTAAGCAGCGGAGGCAGCACTAACGATCCGCGTCCTCAGCTCTCGGGTACCGCCGAACCAGGCTCCACCGTAACCATCTATGACGGCTCTGTCGCTATTGGCACGGCGGTCACCGGCAGCAACGTCTCCGGTGTCGTGCTCGACCCCTCCAATCTTGGTGAAAGCCCCCACCAAGTCCCCCTTCGGGCAACCGATGCCGCTGGCAACACCGGACCCCCCTCTCCCGCATTCACCCCCCACCGTGGTCTTACCCCTCCGGCAAAACCCACGTGGCACGTAATCTGCCCGAGA
>OBLF01000517.1_pt1 | contig 41207 bp, 34 predicted proteins | sample 1519231 | NCBI WGS metagenome assembly OBLF01 (sample SAMEA2602895, study PRJEB22501) | metagenome | reverse complement strand
AAAAGAATTTAGATAATGTTGGAGGTGCATTTCATGGCAGAAGAAAATAAAGAGATAGTTATTGTAGATGATAAAACTATACAAGAAAAAATATATCTTATTCGTGGGCAAAAAGTAATGCTTGATGCAGATTTAGCTGAAATATATGGTTATGAAACAAAAAACTTTAATAGACAGGTGAAAAACAACGCAGAAAAATTTGAAGGTGAAGACTTCATGTTCCAATTAACGGACGAAGAAATGGTAGAACTTTCAAGGTGCAAAAATTTCACCTTGAACAGAGGGACTGGTAGAGGAAGTAATATTAAATACAATCCTTATGCCTTTACAGAACAAGGTATTTATATGCTGATGACTGTATTAAGAGGTGAACTTGCTGTTAAGCAAAGCAGAGCTTTAGTTAGAACATTTAAGCAAATGAAAGATTTTATCATTGAAAACCAAGATTTTATCGGTTCAAAAGAATTAGTTCAAATAGCAGTACAGACAAATCAAAATACAAAGGATATAGCTGAAATAAAGTCGCAAATGGCTACAAAAGAAGATTTGAAAAAGGTGATGGATAATTTTATAGATCCAGACACTTACAAGCATTTCCTTTTAATGAATGGAGATAAGATTGAAGCAGATGTTGCTTATACAAAAATATATAAGTCTGCAAAGAAAAGCATTTATGTAATAGATAACTATATAGGCTTGAAAACCTTAGAATTATTAAGGGCTGCAAAAGACAATGTTGAAATTATAGTCTTTAGCGACAATGTGAAGAACAAGGATATGCTTACAAAAAATATCCTTAACGATTTTAGAAAAGATTACCCTAATATCAATCTTAAGATGAAAGTCGCAGGGGAAAAATATCACGATAGGTATATTGCTATTGACTATGGAACAGAAAATGAAGCCTTTTATCTTTGCGGAGCATCATCAAAAGATGCAGGAAATAAAATATCAAGTATTACAAAGATAGAGGAATCTTCCAAGGATATGTATCATACGATGTTTGGCGGAATGCTGAACAATAAGGATTTGAAAATTTAATATGTAAATGGTAAAGCGTTATTCAGTGAATAGCTATAAAACTTGTGAAAGGCGGTAGAAATAAAACTCTATCGTCTTTTTTAATTGCAACTAATAGGAGGAAAATAATATGCACGAAAATAGAAATGAACAAAATACTGGAACAAAGACCATAAAGAAGATAGGAAAGGCAACTTACGAGGTTGTAGTCCATTTTAATGAAAATGTGACTGAAACCATGCAAGATAAATTGAAAAGGATAATGCTTAGGGAAATGGAGCAAGAAAAAGATAAAAAAACCCATAAAAATGATTAGAAAGTCCTTGACAAGTTGTTACAGGAAAAACTGCCAAGTCAATTTTAATATCATGTGGAGCAAGACTTGCACCTTTTGACATAAGAGAGCTTAGAGAACTAATGAGCGAAGATGAATTAGAACTCGATAAAATTGGAGATAGAAAAACTGCCTTGTTTGTAATAATATCAGATACTGATGATACCTTTAACTTTGTAGTATCAATAATGTATTCCCAATTATTTAATCTACTATGTGATAAGGCAGATGATGTGTATGGTGGAAGACTTCCAGTTCATGTTAGGTGTTTGCTTGATGAGTTTGCAAATATTGGCTTAATTCCTAAATTTGAAAAACTGATTGCAACAATTCGTTCAAGGGAAATATCAGCAAGTATAATACTGCAAGCACAATCTCAATTAAAGGCAATCTATAAAGACCATGCAGATACAATAGTTGGTAACTGTGACTCAACACTCTTTCTAGGAGGGAAAGAAAAAACAACAGTAAAAGAGTTATCAGAAACCTTAGGTAAAGAAACCATAGACCTATATAACACATCAGAAACAAGATCAAATCAAAAATCTTTTGGTCTAAATTACCAAAAAACTGGTAAGGAACTTATGAGCCAAGATGAAATAACTGTAATGGATGGTGGTAAGTGCATATATCAGCTAAGAGGAGTAAGACCTTTCTTGTCTGATAAATTTGATATTACAAAGCATAAGAATTACAAGTTGTTGGAAGATTATGATAAGAAAAACTTGTTTGATGTGGAAGAGTATTTAACAAATAGAGATAAAATAAAAATAAACAGGAACAGTTTGATTACAAGATTATGAATTAAGCCTAGGATAAAAATATTTTTGGTATAATATCTATATAAACCATGGAGGTAGGCATATGAGGTCTTATGAAAGTAAGGAAGAATTAAAAAATGAGATAAAGAAAACTTTTGGAAAATATATTTCAGAGTTTGATAATATCCCAGAAGAATTAAAAGATAAAAGAGTAGATCAAGTTGATAGGACACCAGCTGAAAATCTTGCCTATCAAGTAGGTTGGACAACTTTAGTTTTGAAATGGGAAGAAGATGAAAAAAAGGGAATTGAGGTTAAAACGCCATCTGACAAATTTAAGTGGAATCAACTTGGAGAATTGTATCAATGGTTTACAGATACCTATGCTCATAAATCGTTAAAGGAATTAAAAGAACAACTATCACAGAATATAGAAGATATTTACTCTTTGATAGATAATCTTACAGAGGAAGAATTATTTAAACCACATATGAGAAAATGGGCAGATGAAGCAACAAAAACTGCAACTTGGGAAGTATATAAATTTATCCATGTAAATACAGTAGCACCATTTGGAACATTTAGGACTAAGATTAGAAAATGGAAAAAACTTAATAATTTTGTGAATGTAATTAAATAATAAGGTTGGTGCTTTAATTGAATTATGAAAAATTTAAAAAAATAATAAATAGAAAAACCTCTATAATAGTATTAGATACAAATGTAATACTTGACTTAGCTCGATATTCATTATACAGTAGCAAAAACATATTAGAAATTTTCAAGGAGTGTAAGGATTTAATATGGATTCCGAATCAAGTGTATAAAGAATTTAATAAAAATAAATATAGCGTATTCGGACAATTGAAAAAAAAGTATCAAAATTTTGAAAAAGATTTACTAAGAGTAATTGAAAGGAGTCAAAAAAATTTAGAGAGTGTCTTGATTAAATCATCTAAATATAATTATTTTGGAAGAAAAAATTTGGAGAATGATTTAAATAACAAGTTAGTTGAATTAAAACAAATAATCAAATCTTATAAAAATAGTGTTGGTATTGAATATGATGAAATAACAACAGATTCTCCTGAAATAATTAAAGATATAGATAATCTTATTTCATATTTAGAAAAAAATAATAGGATAGGTAATAGGATAAGGTTTAGTGAACAATTAAAAATTATTAGAGAGGGTGAACTTAGGTATAAATATAAAATTCCGCCTGGATATGAGGACATTAATAAAGATGGAGTTGAAAAATTTGGAGATTTATTTGTTTGGAAAGAGATATTAGATTTACCAGTTGAAAAATCAGTAAAAGATATTATTTTTATTACGAATGATATAAAAGAAGACTGGTGGAGTAAGGATAGTCAAGATAATTTAGTAGTTCACGATAAATTATTAAGTGAATTTAAAGAAAAAAATCCAAATGTAAATATTGAATTTTTAACAACAGGAATGTTTCAGAATTTCGCTTCAAAAGTATATGATAGATATGATTTTAATGTTTATGTAGATTTAAATAGAAAAGATGTGTCATATGTAGAAAGAGTAAAACAAGATATTTCTAATGATATAGTTGACAGTATTTATAATAACAACTATTATTATCTAGAATCGTATGTTATTGGAAGTGAGGGTATTGAAGAATTAGATATAAATAATTGTGAATTCAATGAGATATTAGATACTTATGAAGAGTTTACAGACGAGATTGTTAGTATAACTTATGAGCTAGAATATTTAATAAATTTAAGTTGTGTATCCTTTGATTATTGGGGACGTGATGATGATACAAAAGAAGTCATACAATCACCACCAATAGAACAAGAATTTAGTGGAAGTGTCATAGTTAATGTCACAAGATTAATTAATAAAGATGATATCGAAGAAGATTCTTTTTATATTAATAATGATAAAGAATATACAGATATTGAAATAATTGAAATTCAGATAGATCAAGATTCTATAAACAAAAATGAAGAAGACTACGATGACTCTTATTTAGAAGAGGAGAATTACAATAATGATTATGCATTTATTTGCTCTAAATGTGGAAAGGGATTTAAGGATAGGCGAGAAGATGTAGGTGGTATTTGTCGAGATTGTTCATTTAATGATTAATAATATAGGATATTTTATTAAAGCAGTAATTATAAAGTTTACTGCTTTTTTTATACTCAAAATTAGGAGGTTAAGATGTTAAGGATAAGAGCTCCTACTTAGAACAATTTAATAAGGAATAATGTATAGCGATTGGAAATAAATAGATCCAGTCGCTTTTTTAATTGAAATTTATAGATTAAGGAGAAGAAATTAATGGATAGAGAAATGATAAATATTAATGCAAATTTAGTTAAAGAAGTGGAATTATCAGAATTTGAAAGAGATGGAGAAAAAGTAGATGTAGCAAATTTTACTCTCATTAAAAAATATGGTAAAGGAAAAGAATATATAAATTGTTCAGTCTACGGAGAAAAAAGCGAACGTGCAAAAGAATTAGATAAAGGAGATCTAATCCATGTCTTTGGATATTTCAAAGAAAACAAAAAAGGAGATAAGGTCTACAAGAATTTTATAGTTAAATCACTAAATAAAATAGAAAATAAGAAAGAAAACGAGGAGGAATAATATGGAATTTTTTACAGCTGGAGTTGGAGTTTTAAAGACACTTGTAACTGCAATTGGTGCAGGTTTAGGAGCATGGGGAGTTATTAACTTAATGGAAGGTTATGGTAATGATAACCCTGGTGCTAAATCTCAAGGTATTAAGCAATTTATGGCAAAATAAGGACGGAATAACACAACAAATTCTCTAAAACAAAACACTAAATCAATGTAAGATTGAATGAAATCAATATTCATGCTATAATTAAATAAATCTAATGAAGAGAAGAAGAGGGATATTATGGCACTTAATTATAAACCATTATGGATACAGTTAGCAAAAAAAGGATTAAAGAAAACAGATGTAATAGCTATGGCGGGACTAACAACAAATGTTATGGCACAAATGGGTAAGGATAAACCAATTACATTTAAAAATTTAGAAAGAATATGTAAGGCTCTATCTTGCACTCCTAATGATATTATTAGTTTTGAAGATAATTTTAGTGACGAGGAATAGAAAATGGGTTTAAGGACAGAAAATTAAGTTAGGGATTATGCAAAAATAGTATTAGGCTTTGATGAAAGTGAAGATAATGTAAATCAAGGTACTGGTCAAATAACTACTTTTAATCAATTAGGCTTCAAGGGATATTCAGACAAGCCAGATGGTTGGTATTTACCTAAAAATATGAACGATGTTGCAAAATTTACTTTTAAATAAGGATTTTTATAAGTATAATGAGATAGTATAAAGATTAAGGAAATCATTTTTTAAGTTCTTTAATTTCGTATTTACTAAATTGCTTGTATTTATTCTTACTTTGAGGGAGGTGTAATCCATTCTACACAGAGAATTTGCAGAGGAAAATTATTTAGAAGCTATATATATTTTATCTTTGGAAAAAGATGAAGTAAGAAACATGGATCTTGCTAACTATCTAGAGTATAAAAGACCTACTGTTACAAGAATGTTAAAAAAACTTGAAAATAAAGGGCTGATTATTTATGGTGAAGATAAAATAATTCATTTAACAGAGGAGTCAAAAACATTTTGCAAAAATATGTATACAAGGCATAAATATTTGACGGACGTATTTATAAGACTTGGAATAGATACAAAAAAAGCTGAAAACGAAGCTTGTCTTATAGAGCATGTTATTTCTGATGAAACTTTTGAAAAATTAAAAAAACATTTCGATTGCAATTTATAATAAATAGCATAGATGACTCGCATAATGAGAGGTCTATGCTATTTTTATCTTTAAAATTATATTTTTAAAAACACCTTAAATCTATTGATAAAAGTTATCAAATGGTATATAATTATTTTGAGTTAGCCGATACTAACAGCAAATAAATTAAGGTTGAATTTATTTAAAATAAAACCTGTTGATAAGAGTCAAGATAAAAATCACTTTTTTTATTGCACTATTTATGGTACTAAAAACATTTATTGTAAAACATTGGCTAAAAGATGAGAAAAAATAACTAGGAAGGATAATTTTAAGGGAGTTGTATGAAAGAGTTATATGCTAGACTATTTACCTATGTGCCAGAAAGAAAAAAATATGCATATATAGCAATGGTATTATCAGCTTTATCTGTATTTATATATATGTTTGCCTATTGGTACTTATGGAAGACTATAAAATTAATTTTAGTTGATTTCCAGTTAGATGTTGCATTAAATTATAGTTTAAAAATAGTATTTCTAATGATTCTTAGAGGAGTAGTTGCTATAATTGGGTTATTATCATCCCATTTTATGGGATTTAGACTAGAGACAAATTTGAGAAAAAAAGGTCTTTATAATTTGTTGGACGCATCATTTTCTTTTTATGATAAAAATAATTCAGGAAAAATCAGAAAGATCATAGATGATAATGCAGGAAATACTCATTCTACTGTGGCTCATTTAATACCAAATAATGTTATAGCCGTACTTACTCCTATTGCCATGCTTACATTAACATTTATGGTTGATATAAGACTTGGAATTTTATTAATACTTGTATGCATTGTGGGAGTAGTTCAGTATAGGCTTATGTATAATGCTCCTGAACTTATGGATAAATTTTCAAAGGCCCTAGAAAATATGAGTGCAGCAACTGTTGAATACATTAGAGGAATGCAAGTTATAAAGATATTTGGAGTAGGAGTCAAATACTATAAGACTTTGATAGAGTCAATAATAGACTATAAGGATAATGTTTACGCCTATTCACAAGCTTGTAAAAAACCATATGTAGCCTTTCAAGTCCTATTTAATTCATTTTATGCTTTTATGGTGCCTCTTTTAGCTTATTTTATCCTAAGAGGAGATGATGCTAATTTATTACTTGCAAAATTAGTCTTTTTTACAATGTTTTCAGGAGTGATTTTGTCTTCATTTATGTCAATTATGTTTACAGGTACTGATAATTATAGTGCCAAGCTTACCCTAGATAAGTTAGAAGGCCTAATAGAAAATATGGAAAGAGAAAAAATTGAATTTGGAACTGATGAAAAAATAGACAGATTTGATATTGAATTTTCTAATGTATCTTTTAAGTATGAGGATAATTTTATCCTCAAAGATTTTAATTTAAAACTCTATGAAAATAAGACCTATGCTCTTGTAGGTTCTTCAGGTTCGGGGAAATCCACTATTGCCAAACTAATTTCAGGCTTCTATCCAATTGATAAGGGAAAAATAATTATAGGTGGGAAAAATATATCTTCATATTCTGAAAAGACTATTCAGGAAAATATTGCCTACATTTTTCAGCATGCAAAGTTATTTAAGAAATCTATATTTGAAAACGTATTAGTTGGAAATCCAAAAGCAAGTAGAGAAATGGTACTTAATGCTCTTCACCTGGCCTCTTGTGATAGTATTTTAGATAAATTTGAGAAGAGAGAAAATACTATTATAGGCTCTAAGGGAGTCTATCTATCTGGTGGAGAGATTCAAAGAATAGCCATAGCAAGGGCAATATTAAAAGATGCAAACATTATAATAATGGATGAAGCATCGGCAGCAACAGATCCAGAAAATGAGTATGAATTACAAAGGGCTTTTTCATCGCTAATAAAAAATAAAACAGTAATAATGATTGCCCATAGGCTTTCAAGCATCACAAATGTTGATGAAATACTCTTTATTGACGATGGATCTGTAATAGAAAGAGGGTCTCATAAGGATTTGATAGCTGCTAAAGGAAGATATAAGAAGCTTTATGATATGTATAATACCGCCAATGAATGGAGGATTTGATGAAAAGACTAATAATGGATAAGCTCAAGCTGACTGAAAATGGGGCAATTGGTGTAATCAAATCAACAATTTCCTTTTTCTTTTACTATACATCATTTATTCTACCTTTAATGGTTGTGATGTTTTTTGCTGATGGAGTTTTAGAAGAAAAGATTCAAAAACCATCAGTATATACGATTGTAATATTTATAGTAATAATCATTATGTATGTAATTATAAGTATTAATTATCAAATCACTTACAACGAAACTTATAAGGAGTCAGCAAATTTAAGGATAGAGATTGCTGATTATTTTAGAAAAATGCCTATGTCATACTTTTCAAAGCACGATTTATCAGATCTTGCTCAAACTATAATGCAGGATGTTGGGCAAGTGGAGCATGCATTGGCACATGCAATAGGAAATTACCTAGGATTTATCATATATTTTACTCTAATGGCTATCTTAATGTTATTTGGCAACTGGAAGATGGCACTTGCTATAATTATCCCAGTTCTCTTAGCAACAATAGTATTGTTTTTAACTAAGAAGAATCAGATTTATTATAGGACAAAACATTTTAAAAAACTCAGGGATATATCAGAAGACTTACAAGCTTCTATAGAAATGAGCCAGGAAATAAAAAGTTATGGTCTTAAAAATCCTACAAAATTTAGTATAGAAAATTCTTTAAAAGAATCAGAAAAACTTCAATGGAAATCGGAATTATCACAAGCTATACCACTTAGTTTAGCACAGTATATAGGAATCATACCCCTAGGTCTATGTCTAGCAGTTGGGAGTAGGTTGTTAATTACAGGAGAAATAACCCTTCTTTATTTTGTTGGATTTATAATAGGAGCGGCAAAAATTTCAGATGGAGTTCTAGGGCTTGCAAGTTATTTAGGTGAAATTTTTTACTTAGATGCAAGGATAAAAAGAATTGGTGAGATAAAAGATTATCCTACTAGCTCTGGACAAAAAGTTGAAATGGATTCATATGATATAGAACTTACCAATGTAGAATTTTCATATGATGGGAAAAATAAAGTTATAGATGGGTTAAGCTTTACTGCCAAGCAAGGAGAAGTAACTGCCTTAGTTGGGCCAAGTGGTTGTGGAAAGTCTACTCTATTAAAGCTTATATCAGGTCTTTACGATTATGATAAGGGATATATAAAAATAGGGGGGCATATAATAAAAAACATGAATGCTGAAGATCTGTATAAAAAGATTACTGTAGTTTTCCAAGATGTTACATTATTTAATACATCAGTTCTAGAAAATATTAGAATAGGAAAATTAGATGCTAGTGATGAAGAAGTAAAAAAAGCTGCGAAATTGGCAGGCTGCGAAGACTTTATAAGCAAATTACCAAATTCATATGATAGCTTTATTGGGGAAAATGGATCAATGCTTTCAGGTGGAGAAAGACAAAGACTATCTATAGCAAGAGCAATTTTAAAAGATGCTCCAATTATAATTCTAGATGAAATTTCCTCATCTCTTGATGTAGAAAACGAATTAAAAATTCAAGATGCTTTAAATAGTTTATTGAAAGATAAAACGGTTATTATTATTTCACATAGGCTTAAATCAATTCAAAATGTTGATAAGATTGTTGTTTTAAACGATGGTATACTTGACGCTTATGGAGATCATGAATATTTGTTAGAAAATTCTAAAGTCTATAAAGACATGATAAATAAAACTGAATTAACAGAAACTCATAAATATTAAAATTTAAAAGGAGATATTATATTATGAATAATAAAAACAAAATTACGATTAAAGATTTAATCATGACAGGTATATTTTCAGCTATATATTTTATATTTAGTTGGATAGTTGGAATTCCACTTGGATTAATGGTTATAACATATTTAGCATATCCATTTGTATATGCTATAGCTGGGGCAATTATTTCTATGTTTTTCATGTCTAAAGTTCCAAAAGCATGGTTGACCTTTGTATTTACCTTTATTCCTGGATTGCCTTTCTTTTTTATGGGTTTTCCTCCAATATTTATAGCATATTTTGTATTATGCTCGATTTTTGCAGAATTATCCAGAAGATTTACTGGTTATAAGTCTATAAAGGGAATGAAATTAGCTCACGTATTTATTTCTTTAACGTCTTTAGGTCAATTTTTAATGATTTTTGTGGCAAAAGATCTTTATTATAAGTTAACAGTAGCATCAATGGGAGAAACATATGCAAATCAATTACTTAAATTACCAATATGGATCTTATTCGCCTTATTCGTTAGTGTAGTGATAGGTGCCTACTTAGGAGGGAATATAGGAGAGAAGATTTTAAGAAAACATCTTAATGGTAATGATTTTGAATAGCGATAGAATTGAATTAGCAACGGAAACTAAATTTATATTAGTAATCTTCTTTGTAATAACACTTACAACTAAATTTCCATTTTACTTAGAGATTATTAATATAGCTTTAGTATCTATTTTGTTCCTTTGCATTAATAACAGAAAAAGACCCATTAAGCTTATACTTAGTTTTGCAATATTAAGTATAATTCCTAATTTACCAATATATAAAATTGACACCATGCAAGTTCTAGCGACTTGGTCACTGATAATAAGAAGATTGCTCATACCATTTAATCTAGGATATTATTTTCTTTATTCAACCAAAGTTAGTAGTTTGCTTGCTAGTATGGAAAGAATTAGAATTCCTAAAATTATTAGAATTCCTTTTCTAGTTATGTTTAGATATACACCAATTATAAAGAATGAATTTAAACATATTAGTGAGGCCATGAAACTAAGAGGGATTGGAAAAAATATGGTATTTAGCAATCCTTTATTATATATGGAATATTTAATTATTCCACTATTATTTTCTGCAACAAATATTGGAGAAGATTTATCACAGGCAGCTTTTAGCAAGGGTTTGAGTATAGATGGAAAAAAATACAGATGTTCTCTAATATTATTTTCATATTTAGATATACTTGCTATTCTATATATTTTTTTGCTTTTATATATTGTGAGAGGTTAATATTATGATAGACTTTATTGATACAGAAATATCTTATTCTAATGGTACAAAAATCGGACCAATAAATTTGAATATAAAAGCAGGAGAAGTTCACTTATTTGCTGGGAAATCAGGCTCTGGTAAGACTAGTATTTGCAAATTAGTAGGTGGTATAGTCGACAATATCGATGACATACAGAGGAAGGGGCAAGTTTTAATCAGGGGTATAGATATTTCAAAATTATCTATAAAAGATTTAGTTTCAAATATTGGATTTGTATATCAAAACCCCAAAAACCAATTTTTCACAGACAATTCAACTACCGAATTGGTGTTAGCTACAGAAAATCTTGGCTATAGTAAAGATGAAAGCCTTAACAGACTTGAAAAGTTGACTAAATATTTTGATATAAGCAATTTGCTTGATAGAAATGTTTTGGAACTGTCTGGAGGAGAGAAACAAATTATTTGTATAGTTGCTAGTTTGATGGCTAATCCAGATATAGTTATTTTGGATGAGCCTACTAGCAACTTAGATATAAATACTATAAAAAAAGTTAGAAATATACTATTTAAACTTAAAGAAATGGGAAAGACTATTCTAATTTCTGAACACAGGATTTATTATCTTAAAGGCTTAGTCGATAAGATAAGCTTGGTCAATAAGGGGAAAATTATCAAAACTTATGATGCCAGTGATTTTTTTAAAATGGATGAAAGAAAAAGAGTCTCTCTTGGTTTAAGAACCTTCAAAGAAGTGTCTATATGTAAAAAATCAAATATTAGCGTTGAAAAACCAACAATTAATTTAGCTATTAAAAATCTAAAATATTCATATAAAAGAGGTGGGAATCTTTTAAATATAGAAAAATTAAATTTATATGGAGGAGTAGTATATTTTTTACTTGGAGAAAATGGACAAGGCAAAACAACTTTAGGAAGAATTTTATCTGGATTAGTAAAACAGAACGAAGGTAAAATTGAAGTTGATGGAAAGGTAGTTACTTGTTCAGATAGATTAAAATTATCATATTTAGTTTTTCAAGATGTTAATACTCAATTATTCACAGCTAGTGTCAAAGAAGAAATTAAATTAAATAATGATTATGAAAGTATTGATAATTTGCTTAATATATTAAATCTATATGAGAAAAAAGATTCACACCCCCAATACCTATCTGGTGGAGAAAAACAGAGAACATCAATTGGAGTTGCGATCGCTCTAAATAAACGCATATTAATAGCAGATGAACCAACTAGTGGTATGGATTATGAAAATATGATAAATATTAGTAAACTATTAAGAAAATATGCTGAATTAGGAAATATTGTATTAATAATAAGCCATGATATAGAATTTATAAATTATTTATCAGATAAAATTATATGTTTAGATTGTGGAATGATAAAAGAATATGATCAGACATAAAGTTAATTTAATTATAAACTTAATTATCTCTCTTTAAAAAGGAAAAGGAGTCAACATGAAGGGAATAATTTTAGCGGGTGGATTGGGAAAAAGGCTTTGTCCTTTAACAAAATCAATATCGAAGTATTTGTTACCAATATATAATAAATTTACATGGAAAGATATATAGAAAACTTAAAATTAAAATGTAATATAGCAAATTATAATATTTAAACCAAGAACGATTAGAAATAAAAATCTAGTCGTTTTTTTATTTTAAGAAAGGACATATTATGACAATTAAAAGATTAAGTATTGAAGAACAGATTGAAAAGAAAGAAGAAAGCATTAAGCAATTACAAAATCAAAAAAGACAGTTGAAGAAAAAACTTAATGAACAAGAAAGAAAAGCAAGAAATAAAAGACTTATAGAAAAAGGAGCAGTGTTTGAAAGTATTTTTGAAGAAAGTATTAATTTAACAAAAGATGAATTTTATAAGTTAATAAAAATGTTAAATGATGAAGAAATAAGATTAAACATAATGGAAATTTTAGAAGAAAGAATAAATGATAATGTAGAAAAATCATCTAAAGATGAAATAACATAATAGTCCCTTGTTTACAAGGGCGCAATTATACACCCTAAAGGGTGCTTGCGTCCTGCGGAGCCAAACCCTTGCAGGGAGCAACAACCATTCGCTTTTTAAAAGTCAAGGGTAAATAAACTCGCTAACGCTCGCCCTTGACTTTTAAAATTTGAAATGAACAAAACAATTAAGCCGACATACTGAAACAACAAAAATTAATTCAGTAGTCGGCTTTTTTAATTCTATCATTTCAAAACGCTCATTCACAAAGAGGATATAAAAAATCTATTAAGCCTCCACCTAAAACAACAAAAAAAGAAAGGAAATGATAAAAATGGCAGACAGTTTTCATTTTTCAGTAAACATAATATCAAGAGGAAAAGGAAAAAGTGCAGTAGCAAGTGCAGCATATATAAGTGGAGAAAAAATAAAAAATGAATGGGACGGAGTAACCCATGATTATACAAGAAAAGAAAAAGTATTAGTAAAAAATATAATATTGCCTGATCATATACCAAAAGAATTTAATGATAGGTCGACCTTATGGAATAAAGTAGAAATGGCAGAAAAAAATTCTAATGCACAACTAGCAAGACAATTCATAATAGGACTACCAAAAGAATTAACTTTAAGTGAAAATAAAAACCTAGTTGAAAGATTTATAAAAGAAAATCTAACATCACAAGGAATGATAGTAGACTATGCAATTCATGATGAGAGTCAAGATAAAAATGGAAATATCCATTGTCATATAATGACCATAATGCGACCCATAAACGAAAAAGGAGAGTTCTTAGCTAAGTCAAAAAAAGAATATATCTTAGATGATAAAGGAGAAAAAGTATTAAACAAAAATGGAAAACCTAAAACAAGAAAAGTAGAACTAACAACCTGGAACGATAAAGGCAATGTAGAAAAATGGAGAGAAAATTTTTCAGACCTTTGCAACGAATACCTAGCAAAAAACAAGATAGAAAAAAGAGTAGACCATAGGAGTTTTAAAAGACAAAATTCAGATTATCTACCGACAATCCATTTAGGATCAGCAGCAAGTGCAATGGAAAGAAAGGGAATAGAAACTGACAAGGGAAACTATAATAGAGAAATAAGAAAATATAATAACCTTGTAAAAACAATAAAAGAAGAGATAAAAACATTAAAGGGTTGGATAGGAAATTTATTAGATAACTTATCTACTGCTTATGAAAAATTTAAGGATATAGAAAGAGATAAGGTAATAGACAACCCTAAACTTTTCAATCTAACAAATTATCTATTAACTTATTCAGAAATTCAAAAAGAAAAAAGTAAATATCTAAAAGGATATGCCAAAACCAATAAAGAAAAATATGACTTCAAAAAGCTAACGAGTGCATATAGTTATTTAAGAAAAAATAACATAGAAACCATAGGTCAGTTACAAACAAAAATAGAAAGCTTAAAGTCTAATAGTTATAAGCTAAATAAAAAAGCAAAGACAATCCATAAAGAAATGGAAGATGTAGAAAAGAAAATTCTATACTATGAAATCTACAAAGCCAAAAAAGAAGTTTATGAAGAATATCAAAAGAAAAATATATTCACAAAAGATACATTCTATAACAAACATAAGAAAGACATAGACCAATATAAGGTAGTAAGTGGGAAATTAAAAAAACTCCTATCAGACAAGGAAAAACTAAGTCCTAAAAAATGGAATGAAGAAAAAAATCTTTTAATGGCAAATCTTGAAGAAATAAATAAAGAAAAAGATAAGATAAAAGATGAATACCAGGAAATTAATCATATAAAATATTCAGTAGATTTTGTAAACAAAGAACTTGGCATAGATTTATCCATAGAAATAGATAAGCTAATAAAACAAGGTGAAAAACCAAGTGTAATAGCACAGATTAAAAAGTTCCAAGACCAAGTTATTAAAGACAATCAATACAGAGAAATGATGAAAAACAAGAAAATGGATCAAGAAAGATAAGACCTGGTAAAAATATCTTATCCAAGCTATAATATGACCAAGAAAATAAAGGCAGATCTAGGAGGTAATAGAGATGAATAAAATGCAAGAGCTAATAGACGAACTCATAAAAGCAGATCAAGATGGAAAATACAAAACCTATAAAAGCACAGAAGAAATAAAAGCAATGAACAATGAGGAAATACAGATTATATATTCCAACATGAAAAACTATCTATCAGACATAAGAACACACATAAACTACTAAAGGTGGAAAGGTAGTGTAAGCTATTTTAAAGTATAAAAGGTACAAATACTTAAGAAAGCTATAAAAACATCAAAATAAAGCATTCCACCACCAAGAACAATAAAATAAAAACAATCAAAGGGAAGTATAGAAAAATTAAATCCTATACTTCCCTTTTTTTATTTCAAACAAAGGAGATAAAACATGATAAACGAAGAAATAAGTAAAGAAGCAGGGCAAGCAGCACAAACCATAATAACATACACAATAAAGGCAGCAAAAGAATCAATCAACTTAGACAAAGAAATAAGAAAAAAGATGAATGAAACTTTAGAAAAAGCAAGTGGAAACTTAAAAATTCTTATGGGCGATGAAATAAAAATAAAAGACCTCTACAAAAAAGGACAACTAGAAAATATAAGCATAGATCAAAGCAACCTCAAAGACTTAAAAAAAGAACTAAACAAACTTGGAGTAAGTTTCTCAGTAATGAAAAACAAAGAAAGCAAAAACTATGAAATATTCTTCCAAGCCAAAGACATAAAAGTAATGGAATATGCCTTTAAACAAGTCATAGCCAAGGAAAATAAAAAAGAAAAAGAAAGTATCCTAAAACAAATAAAGAAATACAAAGACCTATCCAAGAACAAGGATAAGACAAAAGAAAAAGTCAAAAGGAAAGTAAAAGAAAAAGTAAAACCAAGTAAAACAGATATGACCAGAGAAATCTAAGGGAGTAACGAAAAGTTACACCCTTAAATAACAATAATAACAAGACTTCCGAAAAGCAGAAGTCCAGAATTCCAAAAATCGGAAATCAAGAATTTCGATTATCGAAAATCAAGAAAGGAGCAGATATGGCAACAAACAAAAGATATTATTGGATAAAACTAAAAGAAGAATTTTTCACAGACAAAATAAACAGAGGACATTGTCCTTAATGAGTCCAACCCATGTCCGACAAGAGATAGAGATAGAGAAAGATATAGAGATAGAGAAAGAGATAGAGGGAGAGGGAGAGATAGAAAAGATTTAACATTTTTGGTATAATCACATTAATTAAACTAAATGTGTAATGATAAAATGAGCTTGTTTACCATAGGCTGATTATAATAAAAATATTAAAACTCCCACCATTGGCGTTAGAAATAGAATAAAATAAAGAATCAGATTGGAGTGATTAGAATGGATAAAAAAGATGTAGCTATTGTAGGAGATAGTGAATATACAAAAATGCTTGAGAAAATAAAAAAATCATATACAAGCAGGCAACTTAAAGCAGCAGTTTCGGTTAATTCTGAAATGCTAAAGTTTTATTATAGTTTAGGAGAAGAAATCATTAGCTTAAAGGCAGAAAGCAGATGGGGTAGCGGATTCTATAAAAAATTAAGTTCGGATTTAAAAAATGAAATTCCAAATGTCAAAGGATTTTCTGTTACTAATTTAAAATATATGAAGAAATTTTATGAAATGTATTCGCCATTAAATCGTCCACAGCTTGTGGACGATTTACAAATATCTAAAGTCGGTGGAGATTTTAATATGATTTTTAGTATCCCATGGGGACATCAAAGATATATTATGGATAGATGTGAGGGAAATTTGAATAAAGCATTTTTCTTTATATCTAAAACATTAGAAAATAGCTGGAGTAGAGCTGTGCTTTTAAATTTCTTGGATACAGATCTATTTGAGAGACAAGGAAAAGCAATAACAAATTTCAAAAATAATTTGCCTGCTACACAAAGTGATTTAGCCAATGAAATGACGAGAGATCCGTATAATTTTGACTTTATATCTATAAGGCAAAATTATGATGAAAAAGAATTGAAAGACGCTTTGATGGATAATATTCAAAAATTCTTATTGGAGCTAGGGACAGGTTTTTCGTTCGTGGGCAGAGAATATAGACTTGTAGTTGGGAATTCAGAAGAATTTATTGATATGTTATTCTACAACATTAAGCTACATTGCTATGTAGTTGTGGAGGTTAAAATTTCCGCATTTAAACCTGCGGATATAGGACAACTTGGAACCTATGTAACATCTGTAAACCATATATTAAAGGGAGATGGGGATAATCAAACAATAGGTCTTTTAATCTGTAAGACAAAGGATAATGTATTGGCAAAATATGCTTCTGAAAGCTCAAGAGAGCCTATTGGAATTTCAGAATATCATCTACAAAACTTAATTCCTGAAAGTTTAAAGGGAGCATTACCAACCATAGAAGAAATTGAAAACGAACTAAAATAAATTTTAAAAACATAATAAATGTACACAAGGCGGTAGAAGTAAAAACTATCGTCTTTTTTATTTGAAGAAAGGTAGGAGAGCATGGCAGATAAAAGAATGTTTTCACTAAAGATAGTGGATAGCGACTTATTTTTGGATATGCCACTAAGTAGTCAATGCCTATATTTTCATTTATCAATGAGGGCAGATGATGATGGTTTTGTAAATAATCCTAAGAAAATCATCAAGATTATCGGAGCTAATGAAGATGACTTGAAAATACTTATTGCCAAAGGCTTTGTGATAGTCTTTGATCAGGGAATTATCGTCATTACTCATTGGAAGATAAATAACTTTATTAGAAAAGACAGATATAAGCCAACAATGTATATAGAGCAGAAACAACAGCTTTATCAGACGGAAAATGGAGCATATATTTCAGAAGAAAAAGTTGGTTGTCATCTGGTTAACCAAAGGTTGTCAAGTGGTCAACCCAGTATAGATAAGGGTAGATTAGATAAGGTTAGTATAGATAAGGGGAGAGGAGAACAGTCCACCCCCATCTTTTATGGAGAATTCAAAAATGTAAGGTTAAGCAAAGAAGAATATAAAAATCTAAAAGAAAAACTAAACTCACACACAGAAATAATGATAAATAAACTATCCAGATACATGGAAAGCAGTGGTAAGACCTATCAAAACCATTATGCGACAATCTTAAAATGGTATGAAGAAGACAAAGAAAAACCAAGACATCAAGGAGGGAATAAAAAAATGAACTATGACGTAGGAGAATCTTTATAGGTAAAAAGAGGTGGAAAGCCATTATTAAAGACTTTAAGTATGAAAAGGTATAAAAGTATGCCAGAGATAATAAAAATGTAAATATGACACTTAAAAGGCGATTAGAAAATTAAAAATCTAATCGCCTTTTTTTATTGCATGAAAGGATAAGCTATGACAAAAAGACAAACAAAATACATTGTAAAAAGAAATTATGATAATAGAAGAACAGACACAGACGCTTTTCTAAGACTAATAAGAAAATCAAGCAAAATAAGTAAGGACAATGAAATTGAGTATAACAAATATAATATTGATAGTAATAAAAAAGAGTGCTATAATAAAAATAGTTTTAGAGAAAGTTGTGTTATTTCTGAAAACTCAAACAAGGAGGAATAGGAAATGATACAAACAAATTCAAATCACTTTTCATTCAAAGCTGCAATTTATTGCAGACTATCTAAAGATGATGAGCAGAAAGGAGAGAGTGCCAGCATACAAAACCAAAAGGAACTTTTAGAAAACTATGTAAAATCAAGGGGTTGGAGTATTTACGATGTATATATAGATGATGGATATACTGGATTAAATACAAATAGACCATCATTTCAAAGACTAATTAGAGATATTGAAAATAAAAAAGTGGATATAGTCATCACTAAGGACTTATCAAGGCTTGGAAGAAACTATTTGCAGACTGGATACTATACAGAAAATTTCTTCCCAAAGAACAATGTCAGATATATAGCTTTAAATGATGGAGTAGATACCTTTCAAGAAAACAACGAAATAGTTCCTTTTAAAAATGTTTTAAACGAGTTTTATTCAAGAGATGTTTCCAAAAAGATGAAATCTGCTTATATGACAAGGGCAAGGCAAGGAAAATTTATTGGTTGTCTTGCTCCAATAGGATATAGGAAAGACAATGAAGATCCACATAAATTAGTAATCGATGATGAAACTTCATGGATTGTTGAAAAAATTTTTGATCTTGCTTTTAGTGGTTATGGAGTACAAGCAATTAGAAGAAGACTTTTTGAAGAAAAAATACCTACACCTACCTGGTGGAATAGAAAAAAAGGACTTAGAAATAAAAAAACTAAGTTAGAAATGACCGTAGATGGTGGAGAGTATTGGTGGGACTGCACAACCCTAAAAGAAATTATTGAAAACCCAGTTTATATTGGTCATATTGCTAGTCAAAAAGTTAATTATAAATTCAAAGTAGGTTGGTTATCCGATAAACCTAAAGAGGAATGGATAATAGTAGAAAATACGCACGAACCAATTATTTCTGAAGATATTTATAATATAGCAAATGAAAAATTAAAGAGCAGGAGAAGACCATTTAAAAATGGAGAAGAAAGCATATTTGCAGGCATTGTGAAATGTCCTGATTGTGGAAAGTCTTTAAATCTTGGAAGAAACAAATCGAAAAAAAGAGAAAAGTTACTCACTTGTAACACTTATAGAAGATATGGAAAGTCATTATGTAGTCAACATAGAATTTATTACGATACTCTTTATGAGATAGTGCTTAAAGATATTAGAAAAAATGCAGAAATAGCATTAAAAGACGAAAAAGAAATCATAAAAGCACTTGAAAGATCACGAGAAATTGATAATGAAGAAGAACAAAAATTTATCATGGATAAGATTTATGAAGATCAGATAAGAGTAGAAGACTTAACTAAAAAGATTGAAAGATTATATGATGACTGGCTAGATAATAAGATAAGTGAAAGTAACTTCCAAAAAATTCTTGAAAAATCACAGAAAGAACAAGACTATCTAAACCAAAGAATAAAAGATAATCAAAAATTGATTGTAAAAGAAGATCTTGAAGATATTAATGTCAAAAAATGGATTGAACTCATAAAAAAACATAAAGACATAAAGAAGCTGGACAAAGAAACCTTAAATGAACTCATCTCAAAAATCTATGTTCACGAAAAAGAAGTAGTGAATGGAGAAATCACCCAAACAATTGATATTTACTACAATTTCATAGGAAATACAGACACACTACAAGTATTTTACAATCTCTAATTAGGCATAAAGCAGCTTATGGCTGGTGGGGGAATTGTACTAATCGGTATTAAATTAATTCCACTACTTGCAAATGCTTTAAAATAGGAGAAAGTCTATGTTTGGTATCTTTGACAAGCTAACTGAATTTTTTAAGGATATGCTACTCGGAGGTATCAAAGCAAATCTTGAGTCCATGTTCTTAGATATAAATGACAAGGTAGGAGTTATTGCAACTGATGTTGGGAAGACACCAATGGGTTGGAATGGAGAAGTGTATAACTTCATAAAAAACATTAATGATAATGTGATCGTTCCAATAGCAGGTCTTATCATAACAGCAGTTTTATGTATTGAACTCATAAATATGGTTATGCAAAAGAATAATATGCACGATACAGATACTTTTGAGTTTTTCAAATACATTATAAAGATGTTTATAGCAGTCTACCTTGCAAGCCATGCCTTTGAATTTTCAATGGCAGTCTTTGATGTGGCACAAAATCTTGTAAACAAAGCGGCAGGGGTAATCACTACTTCTGCCACTGTTTCAGGAGATCAGATAGTTGCAATGGTTGATACATTAAAAGAAAAAGAAATAGGTGAGCTTTTAATGATATTAGTTGAAACAAGCCTTGTAAGGATTGCAATTCAATGTATATCTTTAACTATTACCTTAATAGTATATGGGCGTATGTTTGAAATATATGTCTACTCATCAGTATCATCCATACCATTTGCGACTATGGGAAATAAAGAATGGGGTCAGATTGGAACAAATTATATCAAGGGACTTTTTGCCTTGGGACTACAAGGTTTGTTTTTGATGATATGTTTAGGTATCTACACCGTTTTAATAAGAACGGTACAGATTACAGATATTCACGCAAGCTTGTTTAGTATATTAGGATATGCTCTACTACTTGGACTTATGATGTTTAAGAGTGGAACAGTTGCAAAAAGTATTATGAATACGCACTAGGAGGAATAAATGTTAAAAAAGAAAAATTGTGTTTTATTGGGACTTGGAATTTTATTGGGAGGAACTTATGAGATCTTAAAAGAGAAAAAAAGAAATGAAGAGATTAGAAACTTAAAGAAAAGAATAAATAGACTTGGAAGATGTCACAATGAATTTGTTATGTATCAAGGAGAATACAATGACAGAAATGAAGAAAAACAAGAAGAATTAGAAGAAAGAATTAGCTACCTAGAAGAAGAAACAATATCTAATTATGACCATATACTTGAACTTTCCAAAGAAGAAGTAGAGGGAGATTAAAATGGCGTATGTACCAATACCAAAAGATTTGGACAAGATTAAAACAAAGGTTGCCTTTAACTTAACTAAAAGACAACTTATAGGTTTTTCTGTGGCAGGACTAATTGGCATACCAACCTATTTATTTATTAAGAAATATCTACCTAATGATGTTTCAATTATTGTAATGCTAATAGTAACCCTTCCAATCTTTTTTATAACCTTATATGAAAAAGACACCTTAACTTTTGAAAAATATTTTAAATTTTTCTATCTTCATAAGTTTTATCAACCAACTAAGAGAATAAGAAAGGAGGCATACCTTGAAGCAAAGAAAAAAGCAAATCAGCGACTTAAATCTAAGGGAAAAACAATTAAAAAAAGACCGAAAGGAAGTAAGAAGGCTAAAAACAAAGAAAGATCCGACAAATAGTCTTCTAAGTGTACTTTTAAAGAAAGAGAAAAAGAGATTTACAGTTGAGGATACTATTCCATATATAAGAATGTTACCAGAGGGCATTTGCCAGTTAGATGAAAAAAATTATTCAAAGACAATTTCATTTCAAGATATAAATTACCAGTTGGCATTGGAAGAAGATAGAGATTTAATCTTTAACCAATTTGCCAACTTTTTAAATTCTTTTGATCCAAGTGTCCACATTGAACTTTCGTATGTAAATCAATTAGGAAGAAATAAAGACCTACAAGATGCAATTAAAATTGCTGATAAGGGAGACTTCTATGACGATGTAAGAAAAGAGTTTAGGGAGATGTTAAAGCTTCAACTTGCAAAGGGCAATAACGGACTTAAAAAGATGAAGTATATAACCTTTACAACAGAAGCCGATAACCTAGAGCAAGCAAGAGCAAAGTTAAATAGACTTGAAGTAGATATTTTATCTAACTTTAAATCTATGGGAGTAAGAGCAGAAAGCCTTGATGGTGAAGAAAGGCTAAGACTTGTTCACGATATGTTAAATCCAGACAAAAACTTTTATTTTTCATATAAAGATTTGAAGAAGAAAGAGTCTACAAAGTCACATATAACTCCCAATATCTTTAATTTTGCACCAGTAAATAATTTTAAATTTGGTAAATATATTGGAGCAGTAAGCCATTTTCAAATACTTGCAAGTGAGTTATCAGACAGAATGTTATCTGAGTTTTTAGATATTGATGACAATATTTATGTAGCTTTTCATATAGATGTAGTTGAACAAGCAGAAGCCATTAAACTCATTAAGAGAAAAAATACAGACCTGGATAGAATGAAAATTGAAGAACAAAAGAAAGCAGTTCGAGCAGGATATGATATGGATATTATTCCATCAGATATAAATACTTTTGGTGCGGATGTTAAGTCCATGTTATCTGACTTACAAAATAGAGATGAAAGGCTCTTTGTAGTTACCATAGTAATGATGAATTTTGCTAGGACTAATCAAAAATTAGAAAATACTATTGCTCAAATCTCATCAATTTCTAACAGACATAATTGTCAGGTGAAAAGATTATCTCATCAGCAAGAGCAAGGACTTGTTTCTGTCTTACCTCTAGGAGTTAACCAAGTCGAGATAAAAAGATTTTTAACTTCATCATCAACGGCAGTATTTATGCCTTTTACAACAGAAGAGCTATTTATTGATTCAGCAAATTCTTTGTACTATGGCTTAAATGCCCTTAGCCAAAACTTAATTATGGCAGATAGGAAGAAACTCAAGAACCCTAACGGATTAATATTAGGAACACCAGGTTCTGGTAAATCTTTCTCGGCAAAGAGAGAGATGGCAAATGCAATTCTTGTAACAGACGATGATGTAATTATTTGTGATCCTGAAGGCGAGTATTCAAACCTTGTAAAACAATTTAATGGAGAAGTTATTAAAGTTTCAGCAAAATCAAAGGACTACCTTAATCCACTAGATATTAATATGAACTATGGAGATGGGGACGCACCTTTAAAGGATAAGGCAAACTTCATAATGTCTATGCTTGAACTTGTAGTAGGAGGATCTGGTCTTACTGCTGCAGAAAAATCAGTTATAGATAGGTGCTTACCAAAGATATATCAAAAATATTTTGAAGACCCAAAACCAGAAAATATGCCTATATTAGGAGATTTATACGATATGCTCCTATCTCAAGAAGAGGGAGTTGGTAGGAAGCTCGCAACAGAAATGGAAATTTATGTTAAGGGAAGTCTTAATGTATTTAATAATAGGTCAAATGTTGACCTAAATAGGCAACTGCTTTGCTTTGATATAAAAGAGCTAGGAACACAACTTAAAAAAATAGGTATGCTTGTAATTCAAGACCAGGTTTGGAACAAGGTTTCCCTAAATAGAGGAAGCAAGTCTACAAGATACTATATAGATGAGTTCCACCTTTTATTAAAAGACCCACAAACAGCTTCATATTCAGTAGAAATCTGGAAAAGATTTAGAAAATGGGGCGGTATTCCAACAGGTATAACTCAAAACGTAAAAGACCTTTTAACAAGTCAGGAAATTGAAAATATCTTTGATAATACAGACTTTGTTCTAATGTTAAATCAAGCATCTGGAGATAGAGATATTCTTGCTAAGAAATTAAAAATATCGCCTTATCAGTTAAACTATATTACTAATTCAAATGCAGGTGAGGGACTCTTATTCTTCGGAAATACTATTGTTCCATTTATAGATAAATTCCCTAAAGACACCATGTTATATAAGCTAATGACAACAAAACCAGAAGAAGCTAAGTAGGTGTGATATGGATAAAAAACTAAAAAAAGATTTTCAAAAGAAAATTATACGAAATAGGGACGCTCCTGAAAAGAATATTGATAGTAAACTTGTTCATTCAGATGATTATACCAATAAGATTATTAAGACTAAGGATAGGTTCGGAGATAAAATTTCAGAAAAAGAATCTAAACTTATTCATGAGAATGTATTATCCAAAGATCAAAAACAGGATAAACTAAAAGATTTTCAGAAGTCTAAAAACAAGGAAAGAATTAGAAAAGAAGTTTTAGATAATAAAACTAAGACTGAAGAAACAAAGCAAGCTATTTTTGAAATAAGGGCAGATGAAAGCTTTAAACTTGATGAAGACTTAGATGTAGATTTCAAAAAGGTAAATTTTGATAGTGAAAACAGTAGAAATATTAATTCTAATAAACTAACAACAGATGATATTTCAGCTAAGGCTCAACCAATAAGCAATAAGAAGGCATCAAGTAAAAGACAAGTTCTCAAAAATTATGAGGATAAACTTATCCATAGCAAGGATAAATTCCAAGGCAAAATCAACGAGAAAGAGTCTAAGCGAATCCACACAAGTGAAGATAAACCTATTGAAACAAAGAAAAGTAAGAGAATATATAGAAAAGATAAGCTTGTTAAAGATGAAGTAAATAAGGACGAGAGTAATGCTAATATCGACAAAAAGCAAAAGCTTTATCAAGAAAAGAAGTTTAGAGATAAGGAAAAAATTTCTAAAGAGATAGATAAAGAAAATAAGCTAAGCCAAGTTGATACAGATAAAACTTTTGATAATTCTGAGCTTAAAGACAATAAGTCTGAATTTATAAAAGATGAAAAGGAAACAAGCCTTAAACCTTCAGAACAAAAGAAAGTTAATAAAAAGAAGACTTACTACAAGAGAAAAAATTATGAAAGTGATAAATTCACTCGTAAAAAAATCGATGACTTAAAAAATGAATCTAAGAAAGTTTCAGCGAAAGATTCTAAGAAAGCACAAGATGTTAAAGATTTTATCTCAGATAAAAAGATTGGAGAGCTTGAAAAGTCTAAAAGTAAGCTAAAGGATAATATCTTAAAGAATAAAACTAAAGGAAGCCTATCTTCTGGGGTTTTATTATCTGGAGCTAAGTCCTCAGAGTTAGTGAGAGATTATTTAAGTTCAGGATCTGACAATACTGGTGTAGAATCTGGAGAAAAGGTCGCTAATGTAAGCTCTAAACTTCAGCATGGAATAAGGAAGTATAAGATAGACAAAAAGAAAAAGTCCTTAAAAAAGCTATCTAAACTTGATAAGAAAATAAAAAAGAGAAAAAGCAAGTTGGAGTTTAAAAGTGGCTTGGAAGATTTAAAAAAATCAGACGCCTATATAAAGAAAAATAGGTTTAAGAAGTTTTACCAGAGGAAGCAAATGAAGAGCATGATAGCTAAAAAGCACGAAACAAGACTTGTAGATAGGGTTAAAAAAGCTATTTTAAGTTTAGGTAAGGCTTCTAAAGAGTTAATAGTAAGAAAAAGTAAGATGGTTTTATTTCTAGTAATAGGACTAGGTCTTATGCTATCAATTATGATTGGTGGCGGAAGTGTTGGTATGAGTGGACTAAGCAACTCAGTAAACTCAGTAATGACAACAACGTACCTATCACAAGATACAGTTCTAAGTGAAGTTAATCAAGAATTTTCATCAATGGAATATGACCTACAATCACAAATAGAAAGTGTAAAAGCAAGTCATCCTGGATATGACGAATATATCATAAACAAAGAAGGAGAAATTGGTCATAATACCCATGAACTTTTATCCTATATAACTTCACGATGTGGAGAAGTAAAATCAGCATCTGAAGTAAAAGGAATTTTAAAAGAGCTTTTCGATAAGATGTATAAACTTGATTTTAAGGAAGAAATTGAAATTAGAACAAGAACAGTAGCAAGAACTAGATATGATAGTCGTGGCAATCCTTATACTAGCTATGAAAAAGAAGAGTACGAATATAAAAAGTTAATTGTAACTTTAAAGAAAAAAGAAATGGATGAAGTTGTTAGGGAAATATTTAAAGATTATCCAGACAATGTAGTTCATTATGAAGCTCTTCTTGAAGCTAAGGGGAATATGGGAGATGTTTTTGGATCAGGTAATGGCGACTTAGGAGAAATAGTAGATAATCAAAACTTTGGAAATCCTGGTCTTGCTTTTGATTCAGCTACTGCAAAAGCCTTATTTAATGAAGCAGAAAAACATATAGGCAAAAGATATGTGTTTGGAGCAAGTGGACCATCTAACTTTGACTGCTCAGGATTTGTATGTTGGTCATTTACAAAGTCTGGTGTAAAGAGAATGCCAAGAACAACTGTATGGAGAATATACAAAGACTATTGTAATCCAGTAAGTCCAAGTGAAGCTCAACCTGGAGATATTATATTTTTCCACTCAACATATAACAGTGGAACACCAATATCTCATGTAGGCATATATGCAGGTAACGGAATGATGATTCACGCAGGAGATCCAATTCAATACACATCAATAAATTCAAAATATTGGAAATCACACTTTTATGGTTTTGGAAGACCTAGATAGAAGGGAGATATTATGTGAACAGAAAGCTTGTAAGTATTAGAAACAAAAAGAAAAAAATGGAAGAGAAATTAAAAGATTTAAATGCAAAATACAAGGAAATTTGCGATGAAGAAATACAAGTTGAAAATGAAGAAATAATTGTAACTCTTAGGAGGAACAATATTAGTTTGGAAGAATTAATGGAGAAAATCAATGATAGAAAAAGAGAAGAAAAATTAAAAGAAAAGGAGAACATTCATAATGAAGAAATTTAATACGAACAGACTAAGAGCCTTTTTTATGGCTCTTTTATTAGTTTTAACATCAACTGTGCATACAAGTGCATTTGCAAAGTCTGATGTTACTTGGACGGAAGATGATTTTATTTACCATCAAGGAGATAAGACTCATGTAGCAGGACTAAGTAAAACAGGGTGGGAAAAAGCAGAGAAAACTCAAGAAATTAAGTTTTTAGAAGGTACTAAAACCATAGGATATATAAATAGTTCTGGTTACTCACAAAATATGTTTGATATTCCTAGAATATCAAAGTTAAAAGATTTGAAGATTACTCTACCAGAATCTTTAGAAACAATTAAGAGCAACTCTTTTGTATATTGTCCAATAAGAGAAATTAAATTGCCAAGCAATTTAAAAACAATTGAAAGTTGGGCATTTAACAATACAAATTTAGAAGAAATCTATATTCCTGATTCAGTAACAAACCTTGGTGGTGCTGCTTTTAGAGAAAATAAGATAAAAAGAGCTAGACTTCCAAAAGGGTTAAAGGTTATAAAAGATGGATTATTCTTTGAAAACGAACTAGAAGAAATTGATATTCCAGATAGTGTTGAAGTTATTGAAGGTGGAGCTTTTTATAAGAACGCATTAAGGAGAATTAATGCACCAAGCAATCCTAAACTTAATAATACTGGAGCTAAATTAATAGGGAATCAAGTTGTAGAATATAGACCAAAACAAAATCCGTTCTATCTTAATAATCTAGGATATAATGGAGAACTTGGAATTTCTAATTACAAAAATCTAATCAAAGATGAAGATGGAGGATTGACATTTCCAAAAGATGTAGAAATGGTAGAATTGGACTTTTCAGTTCCAAAATACTACTATTCAGGAACTATCAAGATTTACAATCCAAATAAATATTCCATTGATACTCAAACGGATCTAACAGGACAAGATATTGATGAAAAGGATAATAAGATTGATGATTTAACTAAAAACATTAAGGACTTAGAAAATCAGATCAAAGACTTAAATGATAAGAAACAAGAAGACCAATCAAAGATAGATGAATTAAAGGAAAAGTTAGAATCTTGTAAAGATAATGGAGAGAAACTAAAACAAGAAAAGGCTAAGCTAGAAGAGGAAATTAGAGATAAAGACAATAAGATTGCTCAATTGAATAAAGAAATTGAGGAACTTAAAAATTCTAACAATGATGAACTAATAGCAGAAATTACTCAGCTTAAAGATGAATTAAAAAGATTACAAGATGAAAATGCAAAACTAAAAGAAGATTATTCATCTACAAAATGGGAGTTAGAAGCTGAGAAAGAAAAGACAGATAAAAACGAAAATAAAATCAAAGAAATGCAAGAAAAGCTTGAGTCTTTAGAAGGGGAACTTGCAAAGAAGACTAAAGAAATTGAAGATAAAGATAATAGAATTAAGGACTTAGAAAAAGCTCTTGATGAAAAAGATGCTAAGATAAGAGACTTAGAGTCTAAAAAGAAAGAGACAGAAAATTCTAAGTCAGAATGCTGTAAGAAAATTGAAGAGCTTCAAAAGGCTATTGATAGTTTAAAAGTATCTTCTGAAAATACAAAAAAAGAATTAGAAGATAAGATTAAAGTACTAGAAGAAAAACAAAAAGCTTCTGAAGAAGAAATTAAAAAGCTAAAAGAAGAATTAGATAAGAAAATCGAAGAAGCAAAGAAGTTAATCGAGGAAGCAAATAAAAAAGCAAAAGAAGAACTTGAGAAACAAGCTAAAGATGAAAAAGATAAAAATCTAAACCAAGACCTATCTAAAAAATTAGATGAACTTCTAAAACTCCAAAAAGAAAACAAAGAAAAGAAAGAAGATAAGAAATCTCAAGATAAGAAGTGGGATGAACTTTTGAAAGCTGATGACAAGAACATCCTAAATCAATTTGATCTTAACAAGATGAAAAAGCAAGAGGAACAACAATACAAAAAACAAGTTAAAGATGAAAAAGAATTTGCAGTTTTCCAAGTTGACAAAAACTTTTATAACATTATCAACAAAGATGGTAAGACAACAGTCTATATGGATGTAAAAACTTATGTGGATCAAGGAAGAACTATGATTCCAGTAAGATATATCGCTTATACTCTAGGTTTTAATGTTGAGTATGACAACTCTACTCGTGAAGCTATTTTCTCCAATAAAGAGAATAATATCCTAGCTAAAAAGACATTAAGACTAAATATTGATACTGGTGTTATGAAAGATTCAGATGGTAAAGTCTACAATTCAGATGTTAAGCCAGTTATTATAAATGGAAGAATCCATGCTTCAATTTCAAACATTGCTAAAGCTTTTGGAGCAAGTCATGGAGATATTAAAGATGGTAAAAACCAAACAATAGAATGGGACAATGATAGAAAAGCAGTCTATGTATTTAAAAATGTAAAATAAGAAAGGATAGAAAAATGAATAAGAGTATTAAACGAGGAGTAGCCATAGCGTTACTCCTTTTTACATTTACAGTACCAGCAACTACATTTGCGATGACAAATGAAGGGCAAATAGAAAATCAAAGTGAATCAATATATGAACCACAAAAAGAAGAATTTGAAAAAATGTTGAAAAATGATGTTTTTACACCATCAAAAGAAGAGATTCCTTATCAAGATGTTCCAAGAATACCAGGAAATACAGCTGAAGTAACCAAGCCTTCAAATAATCCTCCAAAGAAAACACCCCTTGTAAAAGGTGGTAATACAAAGGCAGTAAATAGTCTAGCAACACAGGAAAATAAGGCAAGAGGTTCAGTAATTGAAAATGTAGATAGGAATGGAAAAGATATTACACCAAGTGGGGATACAGAAAAAGATAAAGAAAATCCAGTAGATGTAAGACAATTTTTAACATTTCAAACTAAAAGTGGAAAAACTATGCACCTAATAGTAGATCACTCATCAAATCAAGATAATGTAAGGTTATTGACAGAAGTAGGGGAGCAAGACCTACTTAATATGATTGAATCAGAAGATAAAAATACTATAAAGGTTGAAGAGCCTAAGAAAGAAGAAGTAAAAAAAGAAGAACCTAAGACTGTTCCAGTAAAAGAAGAAAAGAAAAGTGGAATGGGTTCATTTCTAATTGTTGCACTTGTAATTGGAGGAGTAGTAGGAGCAGGATATTATTTTAAAGTAGTCAAAGCAAAAGAAGATAGAATGTTGGAAGACTTTGAAGAAGATGATGAGGATTATATTAGTGAGTCAGAAGATGAATCTGACAATGATGAAAGTCATGAAGAATCATCAGAAGATGATGAAGATGATGAACTATTATAATAATTTTTAAAAGCTTGAGCGAGAGAGAAATCTTTCGCTCTTTTTTTATTTATGGAGGTATTAATGAAGTTAGTAATAGCAGAAAAGCCAAGTGTAGCAGTTACAATTGCAAAAGTAATTGGAGCAAGAACAAGAAAAAACGGATATTATGAGGGAAATGGATACATTGTTTCTTGGTGCGTAGGTCATTTAATTCAAATGGCAAGTCCAGATAAGATAGACGAAAAATGGAAGAAATGGACAATAGACACTCTTCCTATAATCCCAGAAGAATATATTTATGAAGTATCTAAAAACACTAAGAAACAATATGGGGTTTTAAAGAAACTTTTAAACAATAAGAACATCGATACAGTTATAAATGCTTGTGATGCTGGTAGAGAGGGAGAGCTTATTTTTAGGCTTGTATATAATCAAGCTAAATGTAAGAAGAAAATTCAAAGACTTTGGATATCTTCAATGGAAAACAAGGCTATTGAGGATGGATTTAGAAATCTTAAAGACGGAGAAAACTTTGAAGACTTATATAGATCGGCAAGTGCAAGAGCTATTGCAGATTGGTTAGTAGGAATGAATTTAAGTAGGCTTTATTCTTGCATTTACAAGGAAACATATTCAGTTGGTAGAGTACAAACACCAACTCTATATTTAATAGCTAAAAGAGATAGCGAAATAAACCTATTTAAGAAGCAAAAATATTATACAGTTGACCTATCTTATGGAGGATTGAAACTTGTATCAGATAGGATTGATAAAATTGAAGTTGCAGAACAACTGTTAAACTTATTAGAAGATGAAATAGTTGTTACAGATGTAGAAGATAAAGAAATAAGTACAAAACCAGATAAACCTTATGATCTCACTACCTTACAAAGAGAAGCGAATAAATATTTTGGATATTCAGCGAACGAAACTTTAAACTTAGCACAAGGTTTGTATGAAAAGAAGCTAATCACATATCCAAGAACAGATAGCAGGTATTTAACTGATGATATGGTTAATACTATAAAAGAATTATTAGAAGGACTTGAAGATGATTTTAAAATCAATGAATCAAACTTTAAGTCTATTTTTAATTCATCTAAAGTTACAGACCACTATGCAATTATTCCTACTATATCAGGAATTGGAAAAGCTAAAGATTTATCTGATAAGGAAAGCAAAATTTATAATCTAATTAAGAATAAATTACTTGCTTCATGTTCGGATAACTTAATGGAATCTAGTAGAAAAATCAGATATGAATATGATAAATTTAACTTCAATGCAAGTGGCAAGACTATAATCGATGAAGGTTATACCAAGTATCTAAAGACTTATGGAAAACAAAGACAAGAAAATGAATTACCAGATGTAAAGACTGGAGATAAAATTAAGCTAACTTCTAAAAATATATCTGAGAAATTTACAAAAGCTCCAAGCCATTATAATGAAGATACACTTTTAAAGGCCATGGAGAATGCAGGAGTAGAATCCTTGGATAAAGATATAGAAGTTGAAAGAAAAGGCTTAGGAACGCCAGCAACAAGAGCAGGAATTATTGAAAATCTTATCCATAAGGATCTTATAAGAAGAGATAAGAAAAATTTACTTGTAACAGAAAAAGGCAATAGACTTGTATCGATTGTAGAGGATAAGTTCAAGTCGGCTAAAACAACATCTGAATGGGAAATGAAACTTTCAAAGATTAGCTCTGGCGAAGTAGATAAAGAAGACTTTTTAAGAGAAATAGAAGATAGTATAAGGGAGCTTGTAGATAGGTACAAGAATAATCTAAATGAATAAGGTAAAAATATTGGAGCTTTTCGGTGGCATAGGTGCTATTAGAAAGGCTTTTATTAATTTAAAGATACCTTATGAAGTTGTTGATTATGTAGAAATAGATAAGGCTTGTGTTAAATCATACAATGCACTTTATGGAGAAGATTATAAAGAAAAATCAGTAGTAAGATATAAAGCTTCTAATGAAAAGATAGACTTAATTATGCATGGAAGTCCTTGCCAAGACTTTTCAAGAATTGGAAAAAAGCAGGGAGGAGTGAAAAACTCAGGAACTAGATCAAGCTTACTATTTGAAACAATTAGAATAATAAAAGAAATGAAAGATAAACCTAAATGGATAATTTGGGAAAATGTAAAGGGAGTCCTTGATAGAAATATGAGGGACTCCTTTTTTATTTATCTAAAGAATCTAGAAGACCTAGGATATGAGAGTAAGTATGAAATCTTAAATGCAATGGACTTTGGGATACCTCAAAAAAGGGAGAGGATATTTGTTGTTTCATGTCTTGGAGCAAATAACTTTTCTTTTAATAAATTAGAGAGGAAAGAAACTAGACCACTAAGTGAATTTTTAGAAAAGAATGTAAGTGAACTTTATACCATGACTCAACCTTATATGCTGAAATTTTTAAATAAAGGCATAGATAATAGTTTTAGAGGGCGACTAAAAGTGATTAAAGATTTTTCTTATACTATTTCTACAAAACAAATGAGAGTACCTAATTCTGGAATAATAGATATTGGAAATGCTAAATATAGGTATTTAACAGAAAGAGAATGTTTAAGGCTCATGGGTTTTGATGATAGTGATATTGACAAACTAGAGAAAGTACATCCAAGAAGAAAAAATTGCACATCAAGTAAACTATATAAACAGGCTGGCAATTCTATTGTGGTTGATATTTTAATGGCTATTATAAAAGAAATTCATAGAATGGAGGTAGGAAATGCAAGTAAATGATTTTAAGAATATACAAGAAGCTATAAAGTATGAAGTGTTACAAGATGAAAAAGAATATTTAAAACTCTTAAAAGTTATAGGCAATAATCAGAAATATGATTTTTCTAGCCAACTAAGTATATATAACAAAGAACCTGAAGCTAGAGCTTGTGCGACCTTTGATATGTGGAAGAAATATTTTGGCAGAGTTGTTATGAGGGGTCAAAAGGGTATTCCTATTTTAGTTGGAAGTGATATAAACAAAAAAGTTTCATACATTTTTGATATTAGTCAGACCACATCAATGGATAGGAATATCAATGAGGTTAGCTTATGGCAGTTTGATTACGAAAATCATAACGAGGCTTTAAAAGAAATAATAAATAATTCTTCATTTGAAGCTAGTGATTCACTAAACGAAAACATATTTTCTTTAAGTCGAATTTATGGAGATGAATATATTAATTTGGCTCTTGCTGATTTAAGGATAGATATAGAGGATAGACTTAGTTTTGAAAAGTTTATGAGAGACTCAATATCCTATGCAGTAGCTAATAGGTTTAATACAGTCTATCCTATGGATATAGAAAATTTAAAAAATAATTTTTCTAGGATTAATACTATTTCTTTAGAACAGATAGGTCTTGTAATATCAAGGGTTAGCGAAGATATTATAGATAGCACAATAGAAAAATCTAAGGGAATGGATCGTGCTAGGCTGCTGACAGAAAGGACCGGTGGCGACTATAATAAAGATATAGAAAATATAAATGAAGATAGAGGAGGTCAAAATGATTTATATAGACGAGATGATAGGTCAAGAAGTAGAGATGGACGAGTTTTCACAGATGGAAGCGACAGAGGAAATAGCGATGAAGATCGAGGAGAAAACCTTGGACATGATGGAGAAGGATCTGGAATTTATGGAAAGATTCCCGAATCCAACATACGCAGTTCTAAGACTGTCTTACCTAGTGGGGAGCGAGGACATGGAGAACTGGAAGAAACTTCAAGAAATGTACGAGGAGAAAACACTTTTGAACCATCTGAAGGAAATTCAGAATCAGGCAGTGGACTTTATCAAGAGAGAGAAAGTCAAGATGATGAAAACACAAGGATTGACAGAGAAGATGATGAGAGAGAATCCAGAGGAATACCAAGGACAGATGAACAACTTGATGGCAACAGTAAAGAAGATGGCAATCAAGGAATACGTGGAAGCCTAGAAAATGAAATAAGCCAAGAAAAGGAAGCTGATGAAGCTTCTTTTTTTGATTACAAAAACATTCAAAATAGAAAAGATTATTGGATTGTAGAATTTAATGAAAACCACGAATTAGTTCCCGATTATAGTGGGCAGATAGTAACTAAAGATTTAATTAATATCCTAAGACAAAAGGATATAGATGTTAAAGAACATAATCAAACTCATGGAGAAAATGAATTTGGAGAAATGACAGATGATTATATCGGATATTTCAAATTCTATTTTGATCACTATGTAGATGGCGAAGTTGTCGAGCATTATAGGATTGACCTTGGAGATGGTGAAGAAGTAAATGAGCGTGAATTTTCATATTTAGAAAAACAAGTTGCACTAAGTGAGGAAAAATCTTTACAAGAAGAAGTAAAGGAAAAGATAGAACCTAAATTTAAGATAGGTGATCAGGTTAGATATAAAGATAAGGACTTTACCATTACAGATTTTGATGAACTAAGTGGGGGACTTAAAACTGTAACCATTAGAGATAATATGGAATATATGGGAGGTATGATTAGGGGTTCGGAAGTAATTCCATATAGAAACGATTCATACCTTGAAGAAATCTTTGAAAATCTAAGTCAAACATCAGAAAAACTAGCAGTAAAGGTTGGTAAGGAATTTATTTTAGAAGATGAGAATACCTTTGATGGAATTAACTTAATTGAAACTGGAACTAAAGTAGAAATTAATGGGGAAGAAATTCCCTTATATAAAGGTGAAACATTTGAAGAAAGTAGAAAGATTGATGACCTTTTAGATAGTGGAAATTATGAGATATACAAACTATCTGACCATGAAAAACAAATTGAAAGACAAGTAGAACAAGAAAGCTTTATAGATAACCACAATCCCGAAATTGACCAAATGATGGATAGGTACAATGTGCCTAGGGAAGCAGCCGAAAATTTATTGAGGGGTAAAGAAGATTTAAAAAATCTAGGCTATGAACCTAATAAGGAAAGGCTAAGTTTTGCTAGAAATTATGACTTAAAAAATCATATCTACTCAGAATACCTTACACCATCAGAAAGACTAGATAAAAATATCAAAGCTATTAAAATGCTAAAAAGACTTGAAAATGAAAATAGGAGTCCAAGAGAGTATGAACAAGCATATCTTGCTGACTATTTAGGTTGGGGTGGTCTTGCCGATGTCTTTGATGAAGAAAAAGGAGGGCAATGGCTTGAAGCAAGGAATATTTTAAAAGAAAATCTAACAAATGAAGAGTATTTGAATGCTAAAGAGTCTACCTTAACATCGTTTTATACACCTAGAGAGGTAATGGATGGAATATATAAGACTCTAACAGATATGGGTTTTAAGACTGGAAATATCCTTGAACCATCTGCAGGAGTTGGTAACTTCATTGGTAATATGCCAAGTGAAATACGAAATTCTAAAGTCTATGGAGTAGAAAAAGATAGTCTAAGCGGAAGAATAGCAAGAGAACTTTATCCTGAAGCTAACATTCAAATTAAAGGTTTTGAAGAAACAAACTTCTCAAATAACTTTTTCGATTTAGTAATTGGAAATGTTCCTTTTGGAGATTTTAAAGTTAACGATCGTGAATATAACAGAAATAACTTTCTGATTCACGATTATTTTTTTGCAAAGTCAATAGATAAGGTTAGGAATGGAGGAATTATTGCCTTTATAACCTCATCTGGAACTATGGATAAAAAAGATGAATCTGTTAGAAAATATATTAATGCAAGATGTGAGTTTTTAGGAGCTATGAGGCTTCCTAATACAACATTTAAAGGACTTGCTGGTACAGAAGTTACTTCAGATATTATTTTCTTAAAGAAGAGAGATTCAGTTATAGAAAGAGATGATGATTGGATTCATCTAGCAACTGATAAAAAGGGTTTAACCTACAATAAATATTTTGTAGATAACCCTCAAATGGTATTAGGGGATATGAAAGAAGTATCTGGTAGATTTGGCAATACTATTACTTGTGATGAAAAAGAAGACGTAAATCTAAAAGATTTAATGGATCTAGCAAGTAAGGAAATATCTTTAAATTCAAAATATGAAGATGTCGAACTATTGGAAGATGAAGAATTAAGTCTTCCAGCAACAGATGATGTTAAGAATTTTTCCTATACCATCATTGACGAAGAAGTCTACCTAAGAGAAAACTCAGTCTTAATTAAGCAGAATATATCAGATAAAAACAAAGAAAAAATAAAAGATTATCTTGATGTAATGAATGCTTTAAAAGATGTAATAGAAAAACAAAAGGATGATTTTTCTGACGAGGAAATAAAAGAGTCACAAGCAAAGTTAAATGAAGTCTATGATAACTTTTCAAAGAAATACGGCTTTATTAACTCCTTATCAAACACTAGAGCCCTAAAGGAAGACTCCAACTTTCCACTGGTTTCATCAATAGAAATACTTGATGATGAGGATAATTTCAAAGCTAAGAGTGATATATTTTCAAAAAGAACAATAACAAAGGCAAAGGTAGTAGACCATGTAGATACTTCCCTTGAAGCCTTAGTCTTATCAGTTTCACAAAAGGGATATGTAGATTTTGAATATATGGAATCTATCACTAATAAAGATAGGGACACCTTAATTGGTGAGCTTGAGGGCGAAATATTTTTAGATATTAAGGATACAGACCTAATAAATAACAGAATGCCCTTTGAAAACTTTAATAATGACGATCCCTTTCATTTTTCATATGTATCAGCTGATGAATATTTAAGTGGCAATATTAGAGAAAAAATTGGCTACCTCAATTCATATATCGGAGAAATTGAAAATGTAATAGATTTAGCACCTTCTGAAAAGAAAGACACATTATTAAACGAGTTAGGCAAACTCAAATATCAAAGAGAAAAATTACAAGAAGTTATGCCTGAAGAACTCACAGCTTCTGATATAAATGTAAGGTTAGGAGCAACATGGATACCTCAAAAAGATATAGAAGACTTTACTTTTAACCTTTTAAAAACACCAGGTTATGATAGGTGGAATATAAATGTTAGGTTCTCACCACATACAAGTGAATGGAATATTGAAGGTAAAAGTGTTGACTCAACTAATGACCTTGCTAACATGACTTATGGTACAAGTAGAGTAAATGCCTATAAGCTAATTGAAAATGCCCTTAATCTAAAAGATACAAAGGTATTTGACCAAGTAATAAATGATGATGGTTCTAAGACTTCTGTATTAAACAAAAAAGAAACTATGCTTGCAAGTCAAAAGCAAGAACTGATTAAAGAAGAATTTAAGAATTGGATATTTGAAGATCCTGATAGAAGATATAGGCTAGAAAAGATTTATAATGAAAAATTCAATTCAATTAGAAATAGAGAATTTGATGGTTCTAACTTAACTTTTGATGGAATGAATACTGAAATCAGACTTAGAGAACATCAGAAAAACGCCATAGCAAGGACTTTATATGGTGGAAACACACTACTTGCCCATGTAGTAGGAGCAGGAAAAACTTTTGAAATGGTAGCTTCTGCTATGGAATCTAAAAAGTTAGGACTTGCAAGTAAATCATTATTTGTAGTTCCTAACCATCTAACCACTCAAATTGGTAGAGAGTTTATGCAGTTATATCCGTCAGCAAATATTATGGTGGCCGATAAAAAAGACTTTCAACCAAAAAACAGGAAAAGATTTATTGGTAGGATTGCAACAGGAGAATATGACGCAGTTATCATAGGACACTCTCAATTTGAAAAAATACCAATGTCTAAGGAATACCAGGTTAGGCATATACAAGACCAAATAGATGATATAGTTTCCTTTATTGATGAGAACAAAAGAAATAGAGGGGAAAATTTCACAGTAAAACAACTAGAAAAGACAAAGAAGAAACTCTTGGTAAGACTTGAAAAACTAAATGATGACTTTAAAAAAGATGATGTAATAACTTTTGAAGAACTAGGAGTAGATAAGTTATTTATAGACGAAGCTCATAATTACAAAAACTTATTCTTGCATACAAAGATGAGAAATGTTGCGGGTATCGGTCAAAGTGAAGCCTTTAAGTCTTCGGATATGTATATGAAATGTAGGTACATGGATGAAATGACAGATGGAAAGGGAGTTGTATTTGCTACTGGTACACCAATATCAAATTCAATGACAGAGCTTTATACCATGCAAAGATACCTTCAGTATGATGATTTAAAGGCAAGAGGATTAGAACATTTTGACGCGTGGGCTTCTACTTTTGGAGAAACAGAAAACACCTTTGAATTATCTCCAGAAGGTACTGGATATAGGCAAAAGACAAGATTTTCAAAGTTCTATAATTTGCCAGAACTGATGAGCATGTTTAAAGAAGTAGCAGATATAAAGACTTCAGATATGTTAAATTTGCCAGTACCAGAAGCAAATTTTGAAGTTATTAAAACAAAACCTACTGAGGAACAAAAAGAAATATTAGAAGCTATTTCAGAAAGGGCTGACGCTGTTAGAAATAACCAAGTAGAGCCAACAGAAGATAATATGTTAAAGATTACAAATGATGGTAAAAAACTTGCCCTTGACCAAAGATTAATAAATCCACTACTTCCCGATGATCCTAATTCAAAGGTAAATGTATGTGTAAAAAATATCTTTTCGATCTGGGATAAGACAAAATAAAATTCATCGACCCAATTAGTGTTTTCGGATATGTCTACACCAAAAGGAGATGGAGAATTTAATATCTATGATGATATTAGAAATAAGCTAGTGAATATGGGAATACCAAAAGAAGAAATAGCCTTTATCCACGAAGCAGATACAGACAAACAAAAAGATGAATTGTTCTCTAAGGTAAGAAGAGGAGAAGTAAGAGTATTATTAGGCTCTACTCAAAAAATGGGAGCAGGTACAAATGTACAAAATAAACTAATAGCCTTACACGATTTAGACGTCCCTTGGAGACCGTCTGACCTAGAGCAAAGAAGTGGTAGAATTGTTCGTCAAGGTAATGAAAATGATAAGGTAAATATCTTTAGATATGTAACAGAAAATACCTTTGACGCCTATTTATGGCAGACTATAGAAAATAAGCAGAAATTCATATCCCAAATTATGACTTCAAAAACTCCAGTAAGAGTTGCAGAAGATGTTGATGAAGCAAGTCTATCTTATTCAGAAATTAAGGCTTTAGCTACTGGCAATCCTCTGATTAAAGAAAAGATGGACTTAGATAACGAAGTTACAAAACTAAAAATGCTGGAAGCAAACTATAAGTCTAATAAATATAAGCTTGAAGATAAGGTAAATAAAATTTATCCTCAAAGTATTTTAAAAACTGAAATGGAAATACAAGCAGTTAAAGAAGATATTGCAAGTGTTGAAAAATTAGGAGAAGGAGATAGCAAATTTACTTCAATCAGTCTTGGAGAAAATAAAATTTTAGACAAGAAAGAAGCTGGAGAGAAGCTATTAGAAGAAATAAAAAAAGTAAAGATAAATGATAGCAAGGTTATTGGTAAATATAGAAATTTAGGCTTGCAAGTTTCATATAACTTTATGACTAATACTCACACCTTTAAACTCCTAGGAAAAGCAGAATACTTTGGAGAGTTTTCAAACTCTACTGATGGTAATATAACAAGACTGGATAATGCCATTGAAAAAATGCCTTCAAGACTTGAAAGGTTAAATCAAAACCTTGAAAACTATAAAGAATCTTTAGAAAATGCCAAAGTAGAATTGACAAAACCATTTGAAAAAGCAGATGAGTTAAGAGATAAGACACTAAGACTAGCTGAAATCAATAAACTTTTAGATATGGGAGAAGTAGAAGAATTAGAAAACCAATCACCACTATTAGAAGATTTAAAGAGGGCGATAGTTGATTATTCTAACTATGAGTTTTCAGAATCTAATAGCTATGAAGACTTTGACAAATTATACCCCGATTTAAGTCATATAGGACTTGCCTATACAGAGACACCAGATGGGAAGCACTCTATTCAATATGAGGTAAATTTGGAAGAAAAAACATGGACTCAGTATGTAGATAATGTAGCTATTAGAACAGAATCTTTTGTAGAGGAAGATATATCTAACTCACAAGCTATTAAAGATATGACCGAAGCCATAAAGATGTCTAGTTTTGATGATCTGGTAGCAGTAGATGAAGAAGATTTGAAACAAGCTCTAGGATTAGAAATAGATGATGATGGAAACTTCTATGATCCACTAGCAAAAGATCTTGACAATGATGGAATATCAGATAGGTATGACAATGATTTTAAGGATAGTGATTACTTTGAATCAACTTATGATGTAGAGGATAATCTTCACGCAAGGGAAGAGAAACCATCAATATTAGGACAAATATCAAAATTCAAATCGGAAGAAGAAAAAGATAAAAATCAAGAAAAAAGTGAAAAAGGACAAGAAAGATAGAGGAGGGCGAAAAGCTCTCCTTATTTAATACAAGGAGGAAACTATGGAATACAAAGATATTAGAGAAAACTTAGAAGAAATGATGAATGATAATTACAAGGATTTTATAAAAGCACTTGTGAGCATAGAAAAAGGTGTTAATGATGAAAAGGCACTTGAAGAAGTCTATGTCTTATACATGAATAATGACACAACAGGTCTACTAAGTGATGACTTTGACTATATGATTGATGATATGAAAGAACAAGGAAAGATTGTTGAAAATACCAATGTACTTGAGGAAAAAGACGACCTCATAAATCTCGTGGGTAATATAGTTGGAAAAGTAGAAAATCTTGAAAGAGAAAATGCTAATGGAGAAAAGTTCAAAGTAAGCAACATTTCAATCGTTTCAAAAGATGACGATGGGAATAAAATTTATACCAATTGTTCAGCCTATGGAGATAAGACAAAAGATTTAGATAACCTAAAACAAGGAGATTTTGTTAAA
>OBLF01000516.1_pt1 | contig 41243 bp, 66 predicted proteins | sample 1519231 | NCBI WGS metagenome assembly OBLF01 (sample SAMEA2602895, study PRJEB22501) | metagenome | reverse complement strand
CACCAATGAAACGCTATGAGTTTTTTTGTTGCACTATATTTTACAATTTATCGACAAAAAAAGAAAGGAGAAAATTTATGAAAAACGTCCAACCAATCAGAGACAAAGACCAAATAGAGATGTTAAAGGATTATTTAAAAGAATGGAATCCTAGAAATTTCTTGTTACTGGTTTTTGGGTTGAATTCTGGCCTGCGAATAAGTGACATCCTGCCTTTGAAAGTAAAGGATTTGGAAGGTACTCATATTGTTATTGTTGAGAAAAAGACGGGAAAACCGAAGACATTTTTTATCAACGACACTTTGAGAAAGGAAGTCAATAAATATGTCAAATCAAAAGGATTAAAACCTTATGATTATCTTTTTGAAAGTAAAAAAAGAAGCAAACAGCCGGGAAAAGAAGGGCAGAAACAGCCAATAAGCAGGGAGCATGCTTGGAAGATTTTGAATAAAGCTGCAAAAGAATTTGGTATCCATCACATCGGAACGCATTCTATGCGAAAATCATTTGGTTATCACATGTACAAGAAAACGCAAAATGTAGCGTTACTTATGGAAATGTTTAATCACTCGTCGCCTGATATTACTTTAAAATATATTGGAATAAATCAGGAAGAGCAGGATAAAGAAGTGGCTGATTTTAGCCTATAATATTTTTTTAAAATTTTATAATGATACACAATGAAAAAATATTGCATTATATATTTTTAAAAACGGGCTGATGTCTTAGAAAATATAGCGATTAAGCTATATTCAAAAAAAGAAACACTCTATAAGATATGTGACATTAGAGAGGGTAAAAAATGAGTAGAAATAAAACCAGAAAAAGGGCTATTGCAAAATCTAATAAAAAAATGAGATTGGCAAGAGAAAGAGATATAGAACGATTAGGATTAAGCTATACATTTCATGAAGTAGCAAAAAAATTAAAATCTCTAAGCAGAATTGCCCAAGCTGTAGGTATAAGCATGGCTGATTTTTGTAAGGCGAATACGAGGAAGTGAATAAATTAAAGAAAGGTTGATGATTTTGAATAAAAAAGATTTAACAATTGAGTTTAATTCTGAGATTTTATGGCTGCAACGTTATTTTAAAAGTACACTTAAAAAAATGATTGCTGATAGGCGAGAAGAATTGCGCTATCCATTTAGAGAAAAAAATGATAAGTTGGGGATTAAGTCAAATAAGCAAGCGACTCCGCGAGCATTGCAGATTATCATAGCAGAGGAAGAAGACCCACGCTTACAAATGATGCTAACGTGGGAAAAGGTTATATGCGATTATGTAAATGCGACAGATGAAAGTCTTTTGCGAGTGATTAAAGCTGTATTTGTTACAAAGTCGATGAATATTTCTGGTGCCGGTCGTCGTTATATGTATTATGGAAAGACGACAACTTATAAAATGATTTATGAATGGCTGCAGGGTCTATCTATCGCATATTTTAAAGCAAAATAAAAGAGCCGATAGGCTCTTAGTTTTTATTTGGGTCATTGTGAAAATCAATTATTAGGCAGACTATTGCAATAGCAAGAATAAATAATATAAACCCGATAATAATTTTTATAATGATATTTGAAAAGTAAAACAAGGAAATAAATAATAATAAAAATAAGATTAACCAGTTCCACATAATAAAGTTCCTTTCAATTATTATAACATATCAAAGATATTTTATTTATCTTTTGTTTTTCTCAATATTCGACGCAATATTTCTTGCGTTTCGTAAAATACTTCTTCTGATATGATAGGAGTATGTAATCCTTGATATAACTCTCCTCTCCAACGTATCATTCCGATATAAACTGGATTTTCTAAAATCCACTTAACAGTAGTATAGTACCAATGCTTATTTAATATTTTTCTATCAGTCATATCATTTGCAATAGTATTTATTGTATCTCCTATCAAAAAATGGTCGAAGATGTATCTAACCCAACGGCTATATTCGTTCAGCTGATATTGTCCGTCAATATAATCGTATCCAAACGGACAAGAACATTTAGACCATGTCATGGGTTTACCTTGTATCGCTCGTCCCAATTTTCCAAGCTGCATCCGCTCCCTAATTTGGTCTCTTTCAAATTGAGCAAATACAGCTAGCATTCCGACCATCGCTTTACCGAGAGGTGTTCGTGTATCGAAATTTTCTGATAAACTTATAAAGTCAATGTCGTTTTGCAAAAATATATCTTCGATTAAGTGCAAGGTATCCTTTTGTGATCTGCTTAATCTGTCCAATTTATGGACAATTACGCAGTTAAAGCAATGATGTTCTGCACCTACAATTAAACGTTGTAAAGCTGGTCTATCCATCTTTGCGCCAGTAATTTCATCGCTATAATGTCCATAAATTTCTATTTCGTTTTGTTGACAATATGAAACGGCAAGTTTATCTTGCATATCAAGTGAGTACCCATTCGCTTGATCGAAAGTACTCACTCTTGTATAAATAGCGGCTTTCATTTCAACACCACCTTTATTTTCTGTTGTGTACACAATCCATTGTCTTATCATTTGCGTCTGCTATGTTCCAAGCGATTTTAATTATCATTGTTTCTAGGCTATCGCTTTCATTGTACAAATCCATTTCTTTTAAAATTTCGGAAGCAAATTCAGAAATTTCTACTTTGCCTTTTACATAATTAGCTAGAAAGATTTGCATTATTGGCTGGTCATTCGTTGAAGTGTAATAACTCTCAAACTCTTCACATTCAGATAGAGTATTTATGACTTTATCAAGATATTGTTCAGCATTTTTGTAGGCAGTACCATAAATTTTATTTATTTTTTGGATTGTTTCCATGGTATTGTACCTCTTTCTGTTTCTTTATTTCGTCCATGATCCTAAAAATTTTATCTTCTATTTGTTATAATATTTTTTAATTATTTTTAAAATTTCTTTACGTTTTAATTTGATATCTTTTAGCTTCAAGCAATCCAATTTGTCATCTAAGATTTTCCAACGCGGAAAATCTTTATCTCGAAACGCTTCTCTTGCTCTGAGAGAAAAGAAGCAATCCGAATCATTTTGAAAACAACCGATAACAATTGTATAATTGGTGGCGTTGCTTGTAATAATAGGACTATCAAATGTAGCAAGTTCTGAATCATTGTAAATGTTTTCTTCAATCCAAACGTTTGGATTATCTGTTAGAGTATTAAGATAGTTAGCCATTTTGTTGTATCTCCTTTATTTAAGTAAATTTAATTGATTTCTAAAATTTTTAAAATGCCTTTTTCCAAGCATTCGTAGGGCTGCCTACATAATTCATTATGTGATACATGTTTTTTACCTCTTTCTTATACAAATAATTCAAATAAATCTTCTTCTGTATAGTTATAGTCTGTTAATAATTCATTGTCTATATCAGTCAAATAAGCATTGGCTAATAAGACTGTTTTGCATATTGTTTTAAATGAGTACATTGTATCATGATAATACTTGTACATTTTTAATAAATAAGTCAAGCGTTCTTCGCGGCTTTCTAAAGTCTTTGGTTTAAGTTCTTTTAATTTCATTTTGATTTTTCTTTTCAATGACTAGAAAGCTTGACAAGCTTTCTAGTCATATTCTATTTAGCATCTTTTATTTTCCAAGCAATCCTGAAACGTGATAATCTAATTTTTCGTTGTACTCATAAAGCTGGTTTATTTGTTGTTGTAGTTCTTGATTTCTTTTTTCAAGTCGATAAAATCCAAATGCGATAGTAATTGTGATGATGATTGTTGCGATGATAATAATTGATTTTTTCATGATGTTTGCCTCTTAAAATTTCATTTTTGGAGTATAGCTATGTTCTTTTTCAAATTCAACTAAACTCGTAGCAAGTTCGTGAATGCGTTCATATTCTTTTCTTTGATGTTCAAGATCGTATTCTTGAATTTCAACTACTGAAAAATCTTGAGGAAGCTTTCCATTTTGTTGTAAAATTTTATAAACTTTATTTTCATAACGATAAACGTCACCAAAAAGATGTTCAGCTTTATGTTTCAGCAATTCAGGAAATGTATAGTAGTAAAGCATGATATAACTTTTATTTCCGTTTGCTAGCGAGTTATCAAAATAGCTTTGAGTAACATAATATTTGCCAAGCTCTTTGATTTTCGCATTTATTCTAGCTTTGTATTCTTCATGAGTTTCGTTTTTGTGTTCTACCATTTTGATTGTTTTCATTTTACTTACCTCTTTTTTATTTTTTAGGGGGCGGAGTGTTCCGCCCGGATTAGTGCATATTATAAGGATCATTAGCAGATTCCTCAGCGTCTTTTAATTTACTTTCTGCATATCTGTCAGCTATATAACAGCTAGCACTTGAATAGCTAGATATTCTTACAGAGTATTCTCTGCCATCACTATAGTAGCAGCTTGTGCGTTTGTTTTTATAAACTTTTCCCGCATCATAACCGCTAATTTTTTCTAAAGTTACCGTTTGCTTTGTCGCTTTGATGACTTTATAAAAATCGTAGTTTGTTTGCTCATAACCCCAAATTTCACAAAGGATATCACCGACCAATGCTCCGTGCTGGTTTTTGCTAGTTTCTAATTTGATTTCGGGTTTTTGTTGTTTTTTGGATGTAGAATTTAATTTACTTTGACGTTTTTTATCAAAAGTTTTAATGCGTTCGTTGATTGTGATGAGTTCGGGAGTTAATGTTGCCATAATATACCTTCTTTCTTTTTTTGCGAGGTACGAAAAAACGTACCTAAGTTGACTCAACAGGTACGCTATGGTATACTATGTATACAGCGCTCTATTGAGTGTTGTTGCGGCTTGTTACATCCAAACTTTGGCCGGGGAGGATGTAGCAAGTTTTTTTATTTTGCAAGGTCTATCTCAACCTTACAAGCCTATTATAACACATGTATTATAATGTGTCAATACTTTTATTCAAAATTTTTTAATTTTTTTTGAATAAGTTCGTTCAACTCGTGTAAGTCGTCTTTTGTAGCTTTGTTTCTGATAAAGCTACGAGCAGAAGAACGAGAAGAAAGATAATTTTTGTGTTCTTTGTTCTTCTCAATCCATTTTTTATTGTATTCTGTTTGAGGATATTTCTTTTCTTCTGGCATGTGTCTCCTTTCTTACTTATTTCTTCTTCTTTTTTTGATTGACATAAAGAAAACCGATAAAAGAAATTATAAAGAAAATAAATACTAATATAATTTTCATTTTACTATCAGATATGATATACTAACAGTAGTGAGAGGGCTTGCGCCCTCGCTACCGTTAGAGCCTACTTGAACCGTTTAGCTTTTGAGGTTTTGTGTTCTTTTGGCTCTTTCTTTAATGCTATAATCATGCTAGCTGTTCCACTCAAGAGCGAGCCGACAGCTGCTATCATTACAGCAACATCAGAAAGCTTCATATCATGCTCCTTTCTGTTTTATTTTTGTAAGGTCTATCTCAACCTTACAAGTCAATTATAACACATGTATTATAATTTGTCAACACTTTTTTATAATTTTTTTAAAAAATTTTTTGAGCCTGATTTTTTCGGGCTTTTTTTATTTTGCGGAAATTTTTAAAAAAATATTTGTTACTTTAATAGTATGAAAGAGATTGACACGACGAGTAAGCAGACTATCTATGACACATTTTATAATACAAGAGACTGGCAGAAGCTACGAGACCAAGCAATAGAACGAGACAATAAAGAATGTCTCTGGTGCAAGCGCGAAGGACGACTGACAACTTCAAGTCTTGAAGTTGATCACATCAAAGAAGTGAAAGATTATCCGCAACTCGCTTATGATATTGACAATCTGCGTACGCTTTGCAAAGATTGTCACAACAAGCGTCACGGACGCTATCAAAGGAAATCCAAAAGCTTCGATGATGAGCTTTTCAGTTGGTAACTTGTCAATTTTGTAAATTTCTGTAAAGCAAAAATATAAAAAACGAACGATATACCCCCCTACCAAATAAATGTGCGTTTTTATTCAAAAACCGTAAACCGGTGGATGCTCAACTAACCAAAAATGTGCGCTATTTTTACATATTAGGGGGGTGTTTTCGGGAAAAATCCGAACAAAATTCTGTAAAGTATATAGGAAGTGAAAAAATATGGCTAAAACAAAAAAACAGATAAAAATGGAGAAATTAAAGCGAGAATTGCGACTTTTAATTGACGAAGATAATGAGATTGAGGTCGAAAAGGTTGATAGATATTTGAACTTGGTCAGTATTTTTTATGACCTTGATAAGTCGATTAAGGATAAGGGAGTAATGGTTGAGACGGTAAATGCTAATCAAACTTTTTTGAAAGAAAATCCTGCAGTTACTGCTAAGACCAAGGTTAATGCTTCTTTGCTTAAGCTTGATGTATTCTTTGATAAGAAGCGAGAGGAGTATGAAGCGAAGATGGCTAAGAGCAATGAAATTGATGAGGAAGACTTTACATGATTCAACGGTATGTGGATGCATATATCGAGGATTATAACACCTGTCGTATAGAGCTCAATCAGGAGAGGATTGAGCTTTTTGAATACTTAGAACGTGAGATAGTTCCTCGGTTAGAAAAGGGAGAGATTTATTTTAATGACAAGCAGATAGATGACTGTATTGGGTATATTGAACGGTGGTTCTTTCCGTTGGAGCCGTTTCAGAAGTTTCTGATACCGTTTATCTTTTTGTATTTTAAGAAGAATAATCTTATTGTCTATCGTAAGTTCCTTTATATGATGGCTCGTGGTGCTGGGAAGAATGGTTTGATTTCTGGTGTTGCGAGTTTTCTTTTGACGCCTATGCATGGGGTGAAGAATTATAATATTTCTATCATTGCTAATAGTGAAGACCAAGCAAAGACAAGTTTTCATGAAATTTATACAGTCATAGAGGAAAATGCGAAGTTAGAGCGGTTATTCTATAAGACGAAGTCCGAGATTTTGAGTAGGCAGACGAAAAGTATTATTAAATTTCGGACGTCTAATGGGAATACAAAAGACGGTCTGCGAGATGGTGCGGTTATTTTTGATGAGATTCATCAGTATGAAAGTAATCGAGATGTGCGGGTTCATTTGTCCGGGCTTGGTAAGGTTATCAATCCGAGAGAGTTCTATATTGGGACAGATGGATATGTTCGTGAAGGTTTCATTGACAAGCAAAAAGAAAAGGCAAAAGCTGTTTTAAAAGGGCGTGCTCGTTGGAATTCTATATTCCCTTTTATTTGTAAGTTGGATAGTGTGGAACAGGTGGACGACAAGACGAAGTGGCAATTGGCAAATCCAATGTTTCATGAGCCGATGAGCGATTATGCGGCTAATTTGTTTGAAACGGTGTTAGAACAATACGAGGATTTGCAAGATGATCCCTCTAACCGTGAGGAATTTTTGACGAAGCGGATGAATCTGCCAGTCACAGATACGGAGCGGAGTGTTGCTACGTATGAGGAACTAGTGGCAACGAAGGAGTGGAAAGAGCCTTATGAGGGTCAACGTTGTATTGGTGGATTTGACTTTGCTTCTACTAGGGACTTTGCTGCAGTTGGTTTGTTGTTTAAGAGTGATGAGAAATATGTGTGGAAGACACATTCTTTTGTGCGCAAGGGATTTGTGGATGCGATTTATGGCTATTCAAAGCCAAAGGACACAATCAATGGCAAGCGACAGTTTGCTCCTATTCGTCTATGGGAGGAAAAGGGCTGGTTGACGGTTGTTGATACACCGACAATCGACCCACATGTGATTGTTAATTGGTTTGTGGAGCAACGGGACTTGTATGCTTTTGATATTGATACGATCCTTGGAGACTATTTCCGAATGGATTTGTTACGTCCTATCTTTTTAGAAGCAGGTTTTGAGCAGGTGGTTAGTGAACGTGATAGGGAGCGTGTACCGTCAGGCTATCGTTTGGAGGTTGTGAGGAATCCTCGTGCGATAGATAGTTTACTAGCTCCTAGAATAGAGAATGCTTTTGCTGGTCATAAAATCCTATTTGGTGAAAATGACATGATGCGTTGGTACACCAACAACGTGCTTAGAAAATTAAAATCTGATGGGAATGTTGAATACTTGAAGAAAGAAGATGTCCGAAGAAAGATAGATGGTTTTAAGGCCTTTGAGTGTGCTATGTATCGAGCTGATGAGCTGAATGAGCCTAGTTATGATTTTGAGGACTTTTACGATGATGTAATGGATTGGTATGAGGTGGGGTAAAGTGCGGAAATTTTGACGTTTTTATCTTGTATAATGAAGTTATCAATGGGGTAAGGACAGGCTAGTTAGCTCTCCTGCTGAAACGGTAATATCTTTTGACTAAGCATGATGGTTCGATTCCATCAACCCCTATATGAGTTCCTGGGCGAACGTGGCCATCTCTCGTTATCGTCAAAAATAAAGCCTAATCAATGTCAAGATGGTGAGCACATTTTAAAACTTTACACAAGACAGGTTGCGTGTAACAATTTTGCTAGATGAGGTTCAGGCAAAGTGGCAGACTTTTGGTGTAGTGGAAACATAGGAGGTGCAAGCTTGCTGACGTAGGTTCGATTCCTGCAGGGTCTATTGGCAATCTATGGTGGTAGATTGTCAGCCTCTCTAAATTTTTCATTCTTCTAGATGGTGGGAGTGCATTTGTACTCCCGTTTTTATTTTTTTCAAGAGTGGAAATTTTGACGTTTTTTTATTTTAAAATAGTATTGTGGACATAGAGAGGCAGAAATGCTTCTCTTTTTATTACCGCTGGGAAGGAGGAAACTATGGGGATACTTGATTATATTTTTAATCTCAGGAAGCAACGTTTGTCCTATGATTTTGATGATCTTTTTAAAGATGTGCAACAGAATTCAATGAAATCTATAGCACTTGAAACCTGTGCGAATTATATTGCTAGGACTTTTTCTAAATCTTCTTTTGTTTTCTTTTGTGATGAAACAAAGAAACGGGATATTTGGGATTATCGAATCAATCATAAGGCTAATCCTAATCAGACGGCGGCTGAATTTTGGTCGGAATTTGTAAAATCTCTCATCAAGAATGGTGAAGCGTTAGCGTATATCAATAATAGACAAGAAATGTTTGTGGTTGATAGCTATGTACAGAAACATTCGCTTACTGGTGATGTTTTCGATATATCCACTATCCAGAATGTGCCTGTATCTATCACAGCTCATTATGATGAGGTACTATTTATTCGGGTTGAGAATGATAATCTGGAGACTTTCATCGATGATTTATGGAATGATTACGGTTCTGTTTTGGGGCGGTTATTTCAAAATCAAAAAACTGCTAATCAACTGCGTTTTCACATGGAACTTCCTCGTGATAAGATTCGTGAGCGTGCTCGTGACTTAGCAAATCAGGCTTCTGATAAGTCAGAGGATACTAAAGAGTCCGTGTCAGAGAAAAAGGAAAGTTTTTTAGCTACTATAACTAAAAAACTAGAGAATGATAGCGTTGTGCCTATTTTGCTACCGAAGGATGCAAAATATGAGGAATATCGTTCTCAAACGTCAATAAAAGTTTCTTATGTTGAAGATATTGCTAAGATGAAGCAGCAGTATATCAATGATGTTGCGGATATTCTTGGTATACCGAATGGGCTGATTCATGGGGATTTAGCGGATAACCAGAAAAACTATGACACATATATCGCTACGGTGATTGAGCCGTTGGCACAGAAAATCGTTTCAGCGATGAACTACATTATCTTTAATCGTAGCGAACTTCAAAAAGGCAATAAAGTCCAAATGGTCGGTTTTAAAAACTATGACCTTTTTTCTTTGTCTTCTAACATCGACAAGCTGGTTAGCTCTGGTTCATTTACACGAAATGAAATCCGACGTGAGCTTGGTTATGACCCAGTAGAAGGTGGCGATGTCTTCTTGCTGACGAAAAACTATATGGAGTTAGGCTCCATAGGAAAGGAGAAAGATGAAAAGACTTGATATTAACGGAGTTGTCATTAACGATGACGACAAATGGTTTTATGATTGGACTGAACAGAGTGCGGTATCTCCAAAGGATGTAAAAGATTTTCTGGCTAAGACTGATGGTAAGGAAGCTATTCAAGTTGCGATTAACTCACAGGGTGGCTCTGTCTTTGCTGGTAGTGAGATTTATACGCTGCTTAAATCTTATCAGGGAAATGTTGAAGTCGTGGTTACAGGGCTTGCAGCAAGCATCGCTAGCATCATCATGATGGCAGGAGATACTATCAAGATGTCACCGATTGCACAAGTGATGATTCATAATGCAAGTATGTATGCACAAGGAGATTATCGTGACTTGGCACATGCGAGCGAGGTGAGCGAAAATACTTCTATCTCACTTGCGGATTTGTACCAGCAAAAAACGGGTAAATCTACAGATGAAGTAAGGGAACTGATGGATAAGGAGACCTTTTTCACAGCGCAGCGAGCTCTTGAAATTGGCTTGGTAGATGAAGTTCTCTTTGCAGAATCTGCTCCGGACTTGGCAGCTTCTTTCGGCGGTATCGTATCTCATGCGAAGCTAGTGGAGCTAAAAGCAAATATGGAGCAAGACAATCAATTAAATCTCTTATTGACTCGCTTTGATCGTATGGAGATGCAGTTGAATGAGTTGCAGAAGTCTCAGAAAGAGCAAAAACAACAGACTGAAAAACCAGCCGTGCATGATGTATTGGCTGATTATTTATTTTAAGAAAGGAAATGTCAATGACAATTAACATTACTAAATTGCCTCGTTATCAGGAGGCTGTAACAAAATTTACTGAAGCAGTAACAAACGGAGCGGAAGCTGAGCAACGCAATGAGCTATACGCTGATGCTATGAGCATTATGGGAGAAGAACTATTGGAAGTCGTTTCAGACGCTAGCAAAAAGGAAGCGGAAGAGCTGTTTAACAACTTCCAAAAGAATCCTAAACTGACTGCAAACGAAATCAAGTTCTTTAATGGAATCAACAAAGAAGTTGGTTCAAAGAATGGTATCTTGATTCCAGAAGAAACTTACAATCAAGTGTTTGATGAGTTGACTACAGAGCATCCGCTGTTATCTATCATCAACTTTAAAAATGCAGGTATGCGCCTAAAAGCTCTGACTGTCAAAAGTGAAACTGGTACTGCAGTTTGGGGAAATGTATTTGGAGAAATTCTAGGTCAACTGGATGCGACTTTCCAAGAAACAGCATTTGAGCAAAACAAACTGACTGCCTTTGTCGTTATTCCAAAAGATGCATTGAAATTTGGTGCAACATGGCTGAAACAGTTTGTCATGGAACAAATCAAGGAAGCTATGTCAGTAGCTCTTGAAACAGCTATCGTAAAAGGTAACGGGGACAAACAACCTATTGGCTTGATCAAAGACTTAGCAAATGGAACTGTTCAGAGCGAAAAAATTGTCTACAATACTGACAAAACAGCTCTAGCTAGTCTTGCTACATTAGACCCTACAAACGCCCCTAAATTACTTGCTCCAGTCATGAAAGCTTTGTCTATCTCAGATAAAGGGAATCGTCTAAACATTGCAGGGCAAACTTATCTTTTGGTAAATCCAGCGGATTATTACGATTTGGTGGCTAAGTTTACTTCTATGAATTTGAACGGCGTTTATACAACTACTTTACCGTTTGGCGTTCAATTGGCAGAATCAAAAGCTGTAGATGCTGGTAAGGCGATTGCTTTTGTAGCGAACCGTTATGATGCTTATATCGGTGGTGGTGTAGCACTTGAAGAGTTTGACCAAACATTAGCTATTGAAGATATGCAGCTTGTAACTGCTAAATCTTACTGGTACGGTAAAGCAAAAGATAATCATACTGCTGCATTGTTGACGCTAGCTGGTGGTTAAGAAAGGGGTAGCTTATGGAAGTTAAGGTTTTAAAGCCTTTTGAGGATTTGAACAAAAATGTACTTCGTCAAGTTGGTGAAATTATCACAGTCAACAAAGAGCGCTTTGCTGAATTAGAAGCTCGTCTTCCGGGATTTGTAGAAGAAGTGGGTGCTTCTGATACTCAAAACGAGGAGTAGATAAAAATGGCTATTGATACAACAGAGTTTGCTGATGGGCAGTTAGATGCTTTTAAGGATCGTATGCGAATTACGAGCACTGATGAAGATGATAATCTAAAAAAGATGCTTTCTTCTAGTATCGTAGCCGTTGCTTTACTGGTCGGAGCGGATGAAATTGATGATATGCTGGTTGAGCTGGCTTTTGAGCGAGCTCGCTATGTGTATCACGATGCCCTTGATGAATTTCAAACAAACTATGCGAATGAAATTGAGCTACAAGCAATGGTTCATTCTCTAAAGGAGGCGGAACATGCTAGGAAAAAAGACGATTAAACATGAGACAGTAGACAACGGAAAGTTGAATACAATGGTTGTCTTTTACAATGCGAAGCCTAGAGGGCGTTTACCTAGTGATAAGCAGGAATTGAAAAAACTTTTCACTGCATGGGCGGAGGTTTATAATCCATCTTTAAAGGATATTGAAATCATGAGAGGAAAAGGGATAAAAAGAGCGGTAACGATTGTTATTCGTAATCCGCTGTCATCTTATCGTCCGAAGAATAATCACATAGTAGAAATTAAACATGTTGATTATAAAGATGAGAGGTGGAATGTTGAGGATATTCGCCCTAAGCCAGACTATATTACTTTACTTTTGAAAGGAGAGGTCAATGGAGACTTGGGGAATTAGTGTTGAGGGAGTGGATGAGGTTATTCGCACTCTTAATCAAAAACTCGGAAAAACTCGACGTGACCGCATATCTCGTGAAGCAATCAATTATGCTGCAGAGGAAGCAGAAAAAGACTTAAAGGAAGTTACGACTAGCTTTCAACGTACAGGACGAACAACGGAACAGACGACGCATTCCAAGGCTCGGAAGATTGGGGGAGAGATTTTTCAATCCAAGGTTGGTTGGGGCGAGGGTTCTCGTTGGCGTCTGGAACACTTAAATGAGTTTGGTTATACTCGTTGGGGTAAGACATATGTACCACGAGGATTTGGGAAATTGCGGCAATATGCTGAAGCGCAACAAGCTCCATTTACCAAACACATGGTAGAAAAGATGAAGGAGTTGGCTGAATGAAAAGCATGCTTGATACATTAGCGGATAAGCTGGCAGAAGTGCCAGCTTTATCTAATATTGCTATTCACTATTTCCAACGTCCTGAAAGCTTGTCAGAAAGTGATAGTAGCATTGTTTTGATACCTCTTGCTCCTCCTCAGCAAGAGACATTTGGTAGTGATAATTTCTTACAGAAGCGGTTTAGCTATCAGGTGAATGTTGAAAGTAGTGACTACTACGAAACAAAGCGAATAGCTCATGAGGTTGAGAAAGTATTCTTGGAAGCGGCCTTTTATCAAAATACAGGCGGCTTAGATGAATATTTTGAAGAAACAAAGCGTTATGTAGACGCAAGAACATACAGAGGTTTTAGCTCTGTATATGACATTGAATATTGAAAGGAAAATTAAATATGACATTAGTTGGTTTTAAACGTGCCACAATTCGTGTGCTTGATGGTCAAGCCGCAACAGCAGGAACAAATTTATTTGTTGTTGAAGGGAAGAAAGGAGAAGGTGCAACTCAAACAGCTGACGTTACGGGTCTATCCTCTACTCCTATTAAAGTTTTTGGATCAAATATTGCTTATTACGTAGCTAACAAGGGCGTAGGCGATGTGAAAGCAGAACTCACACTTCTTGACATCCTTGAGAAAGTAAACGACATTCTACTGGGATACAAAGTAAAAGACAAGCTAACCTATATTGGTGAAGAGTCTGAACCGCCATACTGTTCACTTCTCTTAGAATCTGAAACACTAGCTGGCGAAAAAGCCTACTTCGGATTCTTGCAAGGACAGTTCTCCCGTGATGCCGTCAACATGAAGACCAAAAAAGGAACACAAGAAGAACCAGATGGGGATAAATACGAATTTACATCTGTTGCTTCAGACGATGAAGATACAAAAGGAAATTACGTTGTTAAGTATATTGGTAAAGAAGAAGAAACTATCAAGAAACTGAAACAACAAATGAAAATTGCAGAATAGAAAGAAACGGGTTTTCCCGTTTCTCTTATTTTTTGAAACTCGAAAGGATTTCTAATGACAAAATTACGTTTGGAATTAAAAAAGAAAAATGGCGATGTGGTAGTTTATGAACAGGACAAAGTACCAGCTAGTCGTGTGTTGGATTTTTGGGATATACAAGAAAAGTTAGAAGCTGGTGATACTAGCTATACTCCAAAAGACTATCTGTTAGATCGCATTGATTTTTGTGCTTCGTTGTTTAGTGCCAAAGCAGTTACTCAAAAAGCGATTTTAGAGGGGCTGAATGCTTGGGAGCTTGAAGAAACCGTTGATAACATTATCTTAATTGCAATGGGGGTCAAAAAAGAAGCAGACCCAAAGCTGATGGAATTAGTGCAACAGAAGCCCGAAAGCGTTTCTTAAGTCTTGTAAGGGACTTGGTAGCTAGTAATAACGGCTTTACTATCAATGACATTATGGAAACGGATTATGTGACTTTGTTTAATGTTCTTAATGCCGAAGAATTAAAACAAGATAAAGAAGAAATCATGTCATTGGAAGACTTTATCAATATGACTGGAGGTGATTGATATAGCTACGCCAATAGGAAATATGGTTGTTCATTTAGGGCTGGATAATAGCGGATTTGCCAGAAAACTGACAGAGTCAAGTAATAGTCTCAAATCTTTTAAAAGAAGTATTGGGCTAATGGAAAAACAACTCAATACAAATAATGCTCTTATCAAATATGCGAATGGCGGGGCTGCGGCGTTTAAGGCTTATGGCGCTAAGGCAAATACTTTAAATGGTCTTATTCAGCAACAATCACTTTTTCAAGCGAAATTAGCTAATGACTTTGAGCGAAGCAAGACAGCGACAGGCGCACTAACTGACCAATCTTATAGATTGGCGGCACAGTATCAAGACGGGCAAACGAAGCTGGCAACTTACCGTGGTGAGTTAGCACAGACTGTACGAGAGCAATATTCGCAATATAGTCTTACCGCTCGACTGGGACAAGGTTTGACAAAGATAAGTCAAGGGCTAGGAAGAATAAGTTCTGCGACGAGAGGGATGACAACAGCTCTGGGAGCAGGTTTTGCACAAGCAACGAGAAGTGCCGTTTCGTTTGAAAATGGAATGAAGACGATTCAAGCACTTATTAGCGATGATATTCCTGCAAACAAAATGACCTCTACGATGGATCAGTTGAGTAATGCTGTCAAAAAATATGCTGCTGAATATGGTATATCTACTGGCGATGTCATTGAAGGGATGACTGAAATGATTCGTCGTGGTTATGATGTCAATCAAACTATGGCAGCTATGCCACATGTACTAGAAGCTAGTAAGGCGTCCGGTGAAGGCTTTGGAACGGTTATGCATGCAACGACAGCTATCTTAGAGCAATTTAATTTGAAAGCGGAAGATACGCAGCGTGTTACGGACAGTTTGACTTTCGTAGCCAATAAAACAGCTTCGGACTTTTCAAGTCTTGGTGTGGCAATGGAGTATGTCGGGCCTATGGCGGCTACTGCTGGAATCTCTCTTGAGGAGACAGCGTCAGCTATTGGTTTGTTATCTCAACGTGGTATTGAGGGCGAAAAAGCGGGTACTAACTTGCGTAATATCTTGACAGCTCTTGTCAAACCAACTAAGTCGCAAGCTGTGGCGTTTGAAAAAATGGGAATCTCCCTTGAAGAGTTCCTAGCGGGCAATCTTTCTCTTGCAGATGTCTTGGATCTTGCACGAGTGAATACTGAGGGTTTGACAGGTGCGCAAAAGGCAGCGCTTTATTCGCAAGCTGTCGGAAAAACCGGGCAAGCTGGTTTTAATGCCCTGATAGCTCAAGGCGGAGATGCTTTGAGACGTCTCACACAAGAAACTAATAATGCTAAGGGAGCTACTAAACGGATGTCCGACCAGATGATGGAATCATCTGAAAATCAGCTTAAGAAAGCTCAAGCAGAATTAGAAGTATTAGGAATTGAAATTGGTTCAAAGCTCTTGCCAATTATTAACGACCTTTTGAAAGAAGGGGTAAAAGTTATAGATTGGTTTAAAGATTTATCTCCTGCTACACAGGACTTGATTTTAAAATTTGCTTTGGGAGCTGCTGCTATTAGTCCTTTTACTGGGGCGCTTAGTCTCCTTACTGGCGTGATGGGTAAGACCTTATCAGGTATATCTAATATGGTAGGGGGAATAAGAAGTATAAAGACTTTGTTAAATATTTCGAGAGAAGCAGCTGGAGCGGCGCAAGGTATCGCTCTGTTGGGAGAAAGTGCAACAGGAGCGACAGGAGCTGTCGGTGGTCTTGCTGGTAAGGCGGGGCTATTGGGCGCTTTATTTACCCCGACTGGTGCTCTTGTAGCTGGTGGTGTGCTTGCTGCTGCAGTAATTGGTTACTTTGCTCAAAAAGCCATTGATGCTAGAAATCGAGCTGAGGAATGGGGTACTGCTGTTAGTTCTACCCAAGCTAATGAGCTACAAGGCTTTAAAAACAAGGTGGACGAAACCAACCATGCAATGACTGAATTTGGTTCTGGTGCTGTCAAAGACATTGAGAATGTCAAAAAGGCCTTTAAGGGATTGACCGATGAAATCACAAAACTTGCTGATAAGGACTTGGCGAAAAAAGTCAAGCTAGCTGAAAAGCTAGGAATTAGCCAAGAAACAATTAACACCTTAACAAATCAGACAGAGCAGGTAAAAAACAATGTTCAGCAGATGTCGGATGAAGTTATTAACATCTACAAAAATGCTAGTGAACAACATCGTCAATTGACGGAAGAAGAAAAAGCGGTTGTCTTGGCAAACCAAAACGAACTTATCAAAACTCAATTGAGCTTGATGAAATATTCTGGTAATGAGAAAATCGCCATTACCAAGGCTATGAACGGACAGTTAGATGAGCTCAATGATAGCCAAATCTCAAAGGCTAAAAAAGTAGTTGAGGGCTGGATTAAGGATGAAAATAAGGCTTATAAAGAGCGTAAAAGTAATTTACAAAAACTTTATGATGATATTCGCGGAGAAGATGAAGCTGCTTTAAAAGCTCGTGAAGAAATCCGAACTAAAATGCAGACATTAGAAGCAGAACACAATGCTAAGATGGATGCTTATGGTGAAAAATGGGTTAAAATTCAACAAAAATTAACTGAAACAGCTTTGAGCAAATCTACACCGGAAGCTCAAAAAGCAATCTTGGATCAAATGAAAAGGAATGCTAATGAGTTAGGGCTTTCTTATGATGAACTTGTTAATAAGTTTTCGAATGCGTCTTCTAAAATTCAAGAAGAAAGTGAGTTGTGGGCGAAGACGACAGAGAAAACTACTGCGGCCGGAAAACTTGCTAATACGCAATGGAACGCGATGGTTTGGGATGCTAAGACAGGTAAGGTGAAAACCAATGCTCAAGAAGAAATTCAAAAGGCACTCCAAGCCGAAGGCGGTTGGGAAGCCATGAAATTTGTTGTCAAAGAAGCAAATCTGAAAACAAATGCAAAAATCGCGATTGGTGAAGCGTTGGTGGCTACTGGTCAATGGAACAATCTTAAACCAGAAGATAAGAAACTCATCACGGACGGTAAGCCTGCGATTGAAGCTATTCTCAATAGCAAGGAGATGCTTGAAGCATGGAATGCTATACCTGAACAGGTCAAAAAGATTCTAGGGGATAGCGAAAATTTTCTCAATAGTGCCGAAGTCGCTCAACACGCTTTGGATGCTTGGAATCTGATGACACCGACCCAGCAAAAGCTAATGGTCGAGGATTTAGCTAGTGGAAACATTGAGACAGTTCGTAGGGCGGTTGAAACTTTAACAGGGACAACAATTCCAATTGATGCTACGAATAATACAGCATTACCTGCGCAAGAAGCTCAAAATACGATAGATGGTGTAAGGCAGTATCAATCTGCGTATATCAACGCTACAAATAATACACAAGGAGAAGCGAATGCGGCTAGTGCAGCTATCAATAGTGTGAAGCAAAATAAGGCAGCTGATATTAATGCTACCGATGTGACAGGAGGGGCAGTTACAAGTGCAAAGTGGCAATTATCTACAATACCAGGACAAACATTTGCAACAATCACCGCTGTAGATAACGCTTCTGACGTTATCTCCAATATCGGAAGTAAGCTAGCCAGCATTACAGGTAATTTCTTTGCTAATGTTATAGCTAGTAGAAATGCTCGTGGTACGGATCATCACCCAGGGGGACTTGCTGTTGTCAATGACGAGGGAGGCCCTAACTATCGTGAATTGGTTACTCTGCCAAATGGGCTATCCTTTATTCCTAGAGAGCGGAATGTCTTGCTTCCACTACCTAAAGGGTCTAAAGTTTTGCGAGCTAGTATGACAAAAAGGCTGTTTCCACAATATAAAAACGGTGTGGGATATTCTAAGGATTCTCCACTCTTTAAACAAATGGATGCTGTACAATCCGTTATTATTCAATCTAATCAGAGCTCGGCAAGTGTTAATCAGTCCGATACTAGTCAAGTGGTATCCGAAATTGCTATTTTGCGTGATAGCTTAACAGAACTACTAGAAAAGATATTAAAAAAAGATAATAATGTCTATCTAAATGGTGAAAGAATGGGACAGAAGTTGACTGACATTCAAAGCGACCAAGAGAAATTGCAACAGATGCTGAAAGGAAAATTTATTTGAGTAGAAAATTGATTATGAAATACAACGGGCAAGAGCTTGACATCATTGTTCGTGATATACAGCGAGATATAGGAAACGAAAGGAGTATTACGTTAAATGATGCTCCTTTTTTGGGGCAGAATGTTCAAGATTTTAAGATAAGCTCAAAGACTATTGTTGTTGATTTTTCTATTTGGGGATTTGATCGAAACAAAATTAAGCATGATTTAGCTAGTATCTTTCATTTTAGTGAAGTGAAGCGCCTAGAATTTAGCGATGAACCGGATAAGTATTATCTAGCTATCGTGACTGGGGAAATCAAAATGAAAGAAAGTAAGGGGCTATTTTCAGATGGGACGATTACTTTTCTTGTACCTGATGGGGTAGCTCATTCTACTACTTATCGGCGTTTTGATAAGCCTAAAGAAGTAGGAGATAAAATCGTCTTTGATTTGGAAAACAATGGCAACGTAGATGCTTATCCTATCATTACGGTTAAACATAATGCAGAGAATGGTTATCTTGGCTTTGTCAATACCAGCGGAGCTTTAGAGCTAGGAAATAGAGAAGAAGCGGATACACAGACTGTTCAAAAATCTGAAATCCTATTTGATTATGTCTCTAACAATGGCATTGTCAAGGGGTTTCAACAAGGGCAAAAGAATGCTGCTATTTTGAATGATTTGTCTCAAAACCTAAATGGTACGCTTGCTATTGACAATACTTGGGGACGTCCTCATATAACTCTTACGACTCGTGGAAGTGGCTCGCGACCAAATAATGCAGGTTCGGTCAGTTGGGAAATTCCTCTTGACAGTACCGGTCAGCGTGGCGCACTTCATGAATACATTTGGTGGCGGCAAATCTTCTGGCTTGGCGCAGCAAACCAGCTCGGATTTATAAAAATTTCTGTCTCTGATACAGAGGGGCAGTTTTTATATGGTGTTGAAACAATCAAAAGGTCGAATGGTTTGGGGTGTGAGTACAATTTCTTAGCTTCTAACGGAAAAGGTGGATACAAACTTATCAATCAGTGGCTTTTCTATGGCACGCATCGAGAAGATCATAATCCATTTAATGAGCCAAGAGGTTGGTCAGATTTATTGCGTCGTGATGATATGGTGCAAGTGTACTGGTGGGGAACATATCCACAGTTTCGCATTCCTGAAATTAAAGGGCGCAAGTCCGCAAAAATACATGTTGCTATCGGAGCGTTTGGAAACAAGCCGCAGGTCACGCATGCCTATCTTGATAGCATTGTTTATCGCAAGGACTTTATTGATACGATTGAGGATATACCGAATCGTTATCAGAAAGGTTCAACGGTAGTAGCAGATAGTGAGCAAGATAGAATACTGGTTGATAATCTAGATAAATTTAGTGATCGGGTTCATGGTTCTGCGTGGTTGAAAGTTCCTCCGGGGAAATCGCAATTAGAAGTGTTTTGCTCTAGTTGGATAAAAGCAAAGCCTACTGTAACTGTAAATTTTGAAGAAAGGTTTTTATAAATAATGTTATTAACAATTCATGACGCACATTTACGACAGGTGGCGTCTATTGATAATGATAAGCAGGGGACACTGAATTATTTCAATGATACGTGGACAAGCTACCTTGAGACTGGTGCGGCTACTTTTGACTTTACAGTTAGTAAAAAGGAGCTTGCGACCGATACATATTCAAAGCGTGCTTATCAGTTCTTGAATGAGAAAAATTTTATCTCTTTTGAATATGAAGGTGAGACACAGCTTTTTATCGTTCGTAAAGTTGTTGAAAATGAAAAACTCATCAAGTTAAATTGTGTCAATTTGAATCTAGAGCTTATCAATGAATATGCCAATCCTTATAAGGCACTGAAAGATATGTCGTTTGAAGAGTATTGTAAGGCTCTTGATTTGCTGAATTTTACGATGCTTAAGATAGGTGTGAATGAAATTTCTGATAAGAAGTTGACCCTCGAATGGGAAGGGCAAGAAACGAAATTGGCTCGGCTTTTATCGCTTGCCAATAAGTTTGGTGCAGAGATTGAGTTTAAAACATTCTTGAATAGCAATAGTTCTATCAAAGCCTTTGTGGTGAATGTCTATCATGCAAATGACGGTTTTCATCAAGGTGTTGGTAAAAGACAGTCTAAGGTATTACGATATGGGCGAGATTTTAATTCACTTACTCGAACTGTAGATACAACAGGGATTTATAATGCTATCCTCCCAACTGGGAATCGTTCAGAGGTCACTTCGACCAAAACGAGTGTCATTCATAATGTAGATGGAAGTGTAACTACAACTAAAAAGGTGCGAAATCCTGATGGGAGCGTTACGACGACTTCTAAAAGGGTACGAAATGATGGTTTCGTACTTGGGCAGGTTGTCACTAAGACTGTAAAAAATCCCGATGGGACTTCATCTACCACTACTGAGCGAGAGATGACAACGGTCTACAAAAAACGAACTGGCAGGAGGAAGAAGGCAGAGGAGCAACCGCCTTTTAAAGTTAAACACTCAAAGACTTCTAAAACGAGTGCTTATAGCAATGATAGTACATTTGATTTGTCGGATTTGCCAGATTGGAAGTTAGAGAATGAAAACGGACAAGTAGAGTTTTATAAAGCAGGAAAAATGTTGTATGCTCCTCTTTCTATGCAGATGTTTCCTGCAGCGTTTACCTCTGATACGATGAGTGACCAATGGATCAGACGAGATGCAACTATTGATGCCGAGACACAAGAGGAATTGTCCGATAAGGCACTTGACATGCTACGGAAAAGCTGTTATCCAGCAGTCACTTATGAAGTCGATGGTTACTTGCCATACGGTGTAGGTGACACTGTAGAGATTGAAGATGACGGCTTTGCCCTTACTTTGTTACTTGAAATGCGGGTGTCTGAACGTTCTATCAGCTTTACTGGTACAGGTACGAATAAAAGCGTTTTTGCAAATTTCAAAGCGCTTGAAAATCAATTATCATCTGGCATTCAACAACGGCTAGAAGAAATGTTGGAAGAAGCGAAACCTTATGATATTAAGGTTGCATCAGATAATGGGACTGTTTTTAAAAACAATAATGGAAAATCAACAATTTATCCTACCTTGCTCAAAGGAGAGAAAACCATCCCAGATTCCGAAGTTAGTTGGAAATGGAAAGTAGATGAACAGGATTTTCCAATTGCTCCAACATTTACTGTTGAAGCTGCTGGACTGACTAAGCCACTCACTGTAACAGTTATAGCCATTGTAAATGGCAAGGAAGTAGCCCATAAAGAATTGGTTTTTACCAACGTCAACGACGGAGCGAAAGGTTCTGACGGCAAATCTATCACAGTCGCTAAAGCTGAAAAACAAGCGGATGGGGTAAAAGTCACCTTTAGCGATAATAAATCTATCGTCGTTCCGAAGGGAGATAAAGGTGACAAAGGCGACCCTGCAGACCCAGTTCCTCTCAATGCTTTGCAAGAGGAAATGAAAAAGACTAAGCAAGGGTTGAACGATGTTAAAACAGACTTGCTCAAAGAAAAAGCAGAAAGCTCCGCTAAGATTGAGCGAGTGAAAAAAGAAGTCGGTGCTATCAGCTCCCAACAAACTGCTTACGAGCAATCCAATGAACAAAACCTCGCTCGGATAACCCAGCAAATGGGAGACAAAGCCAGCAAAACAGAGGTCAAACAGACCGCTGACGGAATCCGAGAGGAGATAAGCCAGATTGTTGTAGGTGGTCGCAATCTGTTGAAAGGTTCGAAAGGAGAGTTTAAACCCGACAGTAAGCCAACGGATTTTGATAATCAAGTATTGTATGTACAATCAACTTCGATTGATTTAGTTAAGGGTGAGAAATATCTGATTTCCGCTAAAACTGATGGAGTTTTTAGCAACAATCACAACGGCACTCAAGAAAGTGACAATGTGGTACTCTGGCTGATGGATAAGACCGTTACGAATTATCAGATTGTGTCCGATAGCAATACAGGTACGACAGGAACAGTCTTTACTTGGAATAAACCGACAGGCACTTATCATTTGCGAGTGAATACTTATCATAAAGACGCTCGGAAGAAAGTTTGGGAAGTCAAAGTCGAGCAAGGCACTATAAAGACTGATTGGAGCCCAGCGCCAGAAGATATTGACGAACAAATCACTGTCGCTAAGACCACGTTTGAAAGAACTGCAGAAGGTCTGAAAACAGATATGGTAGCCGTCAAGTCATATGCGGCGAATGACGGTAAGCGCAAGGAGGAGCTAGAAAAATACAGCAGAGAAGAGACAGCTAAGCAGATTGCAGCGGAACGAATTAAAACAGCTGAAAATTACGTGGGCAAAATCCAGTATACCGAAGACGTTAAAGGCGTAAATCGACGTTTTGAGGAGTTGCGGACAGGAACTAGTAACTTACTCTTAAATACAGAGTTTAAGACGCTTGCGGACGTTAATAATGTAAATGGTGCTACGTTAAAACTCAATCAAAATGACTATAACAGTCACAACTCAATTGAGGTCACTGTGACTGGTCAAAACAAAGACGTGTGGGAGGGCATTACCTTAAATGCAAGCGTTAGCGCATTTAAGAAAGGCGACACAATCGCTGTCAGAATGCCAATTTACATTTTTTCTGACGTTCCTATAAATGCAGGCTTAACGCTTGTATTAAAAAACCACCCTAAAAATATAGGTTATGTTTTCAAAGACTTGGGAGACTTACCCCAAAGCAAATGGCACATTGTTGAATTTCTGCACACATTTGACAATGACGCCAATTTTGAAGGCGTGAATTTCTTTTATTTATATACAACGCAAAACGGACACTACAAGATAGCGGAGCCGTCGCTCACATTATCAAACGTAATTCCGTCAAGCTGGGCGCCAGCAGTCGAAGATAGCAAGAATTATACCGACACCAAGCTCGCCGAGTACAAGCAAGGCGTGGACGGACAACTTGCGGCAGTTAAGCAAGAGGTTGGCAGTAAAGTCTCGCAAACCACATTTGACCAGCGGGCGAATCAGATTACACAATCTGTGCAGGAACTGAACAATAACACCGTCAAGAAGAACCAAATCAAAATCGACGAGAACGGCTTGGTCTCTAGCTCTGAGAAAACGGTCAACGGTCAAACGTTGGCCAGCATGATTTCTCAGAATCCCGAATGGGTAGAGATTATCGCTAAGCTGTTAAAGATTAAGGCTGACATGATTGTCAATGGTGCAATCACAGCTGATAAGTTGAACGTTGAAAAGTTGAGTGCTTTAGCTTCTGATTTGGGTAAGGTGACTGCAGGTTTAATTGATTTGCGAAAGCATTGGGTACGTACAAGTACAAATGATGTTTGGGGTATTATCCACGATGTGACATATGACACCAGCACGCTCTTGAGTGATAGCGGAGTTTTAACAAATGGTCGCCCTGGAAGAAATAAGAAAAGCGATGTCAAACCAACAATAATGCCGCTGGTTTGGTTAAATTCCGGGCAACTTCTTTTTGCAAATGTCGATTCTGGACATGACATAATTCAAATGCTTATAAATGGCGTTTATCCTTATATACGAAGTAATGCCGCAAGAATTTATTTCGGAAAGTTAGAAGACGAGAGAGACGCTTTAGTTATTGATTGTGAATTCTCAGAGCTTTATTTAAAAGCCAACAATTACACAGATTGGAAACAATCAACCTTTAATTCGGGTGTCCGATGGAAAGTGCAAGGTAATCTTGTATTAGTCGATTATGACGTTACTTTTAACAAGGACGGAAATCAAGCCATTTGCGGCATCCCGCAAGAATATGTTGCAGGTGCTCGAATGTTTGTTGTAAAAGCGTGGAGTTTGAACAAAGACAAAGATAGGACTGCTCAGTTAAATGCTGACGGAAGTTTGCATATTCTGGGTGCTGAAAAGGGTATGAATTACCGAGGACAAATTATTTGGACTTATTAAAAATAAAGGAGAAAAAATATGGCAGAATTACTTGATGTTGAAACAATTACAGAGCCGTTTGATTTACAGACAGCTCTTAGATATATGGACGAAAACGGGGAGTTTATTCGTTTTAAGAATGATACGGATGACTACTATATCTATAAGGAAACGCAAAAGCGTCCTGCAATTGTAGGTGGTAAGCGCAAATTGGTAGAAGTCCCGCTTGTGTGGGCGTTTGACCGCTATAACAATTCCATTACGACTTTTCGCTTTACAAATATGTTTGATAAAGCATTTTACATCATGAAATTTGATGAGGCGGGTGAACCAATCTGGGATGCTCCTACTAAGAAGGAGTAGTATATGGCACCAGACGTCATAAATGCGGTCGTGACAATTAGCGCTTCGTTGATTGGCACATTCGGCGGGATTATTACTAGTGCTAAGATAACCACTTTTCGGATTCAGGAGTTAGAGAAAAAAGTGGAAAAGCACAATAGCGTGGTTGAAAGAACCTATCGCTTAGAGGAAAGAACAAACTATCTTGATGAGCAAATTGATAAGCTCGAAAGCAAAATTGAGAAGGAGAAATAAGATGCAACAAATTTTAATCACAGCGGGGATTATTGCCCCCATCATTTCAGCGATTGTAAATGTCGTTAAGACGCAATTCAATCTAAACGGAAAGCAAGTATCTACGTTAGCTATCGTTTTGGGGATTATTGTAGGTCTTGCGTACGCCGCAACAATTGCACATGGTGATTATGCTGCGTATGGTTGGGGCGGGCTAATTGCCGGCTTATCTGCTATCGGCTATTACGAATTGGCTTTTAAAAATAAAAAAGGAGACACAGCGGATGACACAGAAAAAGAAAATTAAGCAGTTTTTAGCTCTTGTTACAATCGTACTTGGTTTCATGCTTCCTACTGCTGCACAAGCAGCGGTAGGAGATCAAGGCGTGGACTGGTCTGTTTATCAGGGGACAAACGGTATCTTTGGTTATGGGCATGACAAGTTTGCTATTATCCAAATTGGCGGTATCAATGCCTATGGTATGTACGGACAGTCAACTTACGAAACGCAGGTAGCAAGCGCTATTGCACAAGGTAAACGTGCTCACACTTACGTTTGGTATGAAGTAGGTGGAAATGCTGCTTTGGGTGAACAAGTGCTCAATACATTTCTTCCGCAGGTTCAAACACCGAAAGGGTCAATTGTAGCTCTCGATTATGAGAGCGGAGCGAGCGCTAGCAAAGAAGCAAATACAAATGCCATCTTACATGGCATGCGCATGATTAGAGCAGCAGGCTATACGCCAATGTACTACTCATACAAGCCTTATACGGTTGCCCATGTGGATTACAATCGGATTTTAGCCGAATTTCCAAATTCTTTGTGGATTGGAGCTTATCCAGATTACAATGTGACGCCATCACCAAACTACAACTTTTTCCCGTCACTCCCAGGAATCGCCATTTTTCAGTTTACTTCAACGTATGTAGCAGGCGGGCTTGACGGTAACGTGGATTTGACTGGTATCACAGATAACGGTTATGGTCGTAAGAATACACCTAAAACACAAACGCCAGCGATTAAAGAGGGCGAAAAAGCTGATAACACATCGAAAAGCGATATTAAAGTCGGCGACACAGTCAAGGTTAATTTCTCGGCTACCAACTGGGCGACAGGAGAAGGGATTCCTGATTGGGTTAAAGGTCGGTCTTATCAAGTAGCAGAGGTGAGCGGTGATAAGGTGTTATTGACTGGTATTAACTCTTGGATTTATAAGAAAAATGCAGAGATTATCTCTACTACTAATAGTCAACCTGCACCATCTCCAACCGTTCAACAGTCCGGCTCATACACAGTACAGCCGGGAGATACGCTCTCTGGGATTGCCGCTCAATACGGCACGACTTATCAACAGTTAGCAGCCCTTAATGGAATTATCGACCCGAATTACATCTATGTAGGACAAGTTTTGAAAGTTTCAGGGCAAGGACAATCAGCTCCTCAAAATGTGTCTTATCATACGGCGCAATGGGGAGACACCCTTTCTGGCATGGCTGCTCAATATGGTACAACAGTAGAAAGTATCCAAGCACTCAATGGATTGTCAAGCGACCTCATCTATGCAGGCGTAACTTATAGAGTGAAATAAGACAAACTAAGCTCTTAGGAGAAATCCTAGGGGCTTTTTTGGTGCAAAAAAATAAAGCCTATTTAGACTTATCACTTTCTCAACTATGCGGGCAAGACTGGCTACGTTTTGACTACGTTTATTTTCGTTTATGACTGTATTATTTAGTGTATATTATCTCTCGAAATCCTTATTATATAAGCTACTAACAACTATTTCGCTATTAAGTCGATAGAATAAAATTATTATGCTAAAATAATATGTATTTTTCAATAGCCTAGTAATATCAAGGCTTTAAGAGATTGTAAATTGGGTGACTACGTTTTTGACTACGCTTCTTTTATTTCGGACATATATTCGTTAAAACGATTTGCTACTTGTTCGTGTCGTTCTTTGGTGACATGAGTGTAGATTTCCATAGTTGTTTTTATGTTACTATGTCCTAATCTTTCTTGTACCTCTTTAATAGTTGCGCCAGATTCAAATAGTAAAGAGCAATGTGTGTGGCGGAAGCCATGTATTGTAATTTTCCGCATGTTAAATCTTTCCGCAAGTATATTGTTTAAATCAGATATATGACTGTAGGAATACCATTTGCAATCTCTGTTTGTAAATATATATTGTTCAGTACCTTCGAATTTTACTCCATGAGCCATAAATTTTTTCATTTGGTAAATTTTCCAAGTTTTTAACAATGAAATTGTATGATCATCAATGGAGATGATTCTGCGGCTTTTTTTAGTCTTTGGGGAATGACAAAATTGTTTTCCATCAACTTTTACTGCCGTTCGAGAAACCTTTAAAGTTTTATTTTGGAAGTCTATATCTTTCCATTTTAATCCAAGAGCTTCGCCTTTTCTTAATCCAGTGTATCCTAGAATGTGAAAGAAGGTAACATTAAATGGTGAACGTGAGTTTTTTTTACACTTTTCTAGGAACTCCAGTAATTCGTTTTTGGTATAGAAATTCTCTATGGAGTCTTCCTGATTTTCGTCTATATATTTTTTTCGAGGTATAATGACTTTTTCCATAGGATTTTCAGAAATAATTTCTAAGTGATAAGCGTATTTAAAGATACGCTTGATAACACTAAATAATAGACTTGAGCTTTTATAATTATCTTGTATCTTTTGGACATTATTTTGACAAATTAAAACAGTAATGTTTTTTATCTTCATACCGTTAAAATATTTTGTAACGGTTTCAAGCATACACTTCGCAGTTGCAAGAGTAGTTGGTTTAACCGTTGATTTATAGGAATCCATCCACATATCGGCGATTTCGTTAAAGGTATAATCTTCGTATATTTTTGATACCTCTTGCTCCTTTATTTGAGAGCATAAGAGAGCTTCTGCTTGTTTTGCTTCTTTCTTTGACTTGAAGCCTCTGCGTGTCGTCCGTTTTTGCTTTCCTGTCAATGGATCAACGCCGAGATAGGATTTCAACATGTAGCGAGTTTCGCCATTTTTTGTAGTATATTTTTTAATCATCTTTCTTCTCCTTTTTTAGCTTGCCCGCATAGTTGAGGGAATGAAGTGATTGTGTTATACTAATCTTGGTATATTTTTTAATCCATCACCTTTGACTACGGGTGATGGACTTTTTTAATTTCTATTTGCAAAATCAGGTAAATATCTAAAGGATGCAAGAGCAGGATAGCCTTCTTGCTCATCCGTAACAAAACCGTATGAAATAAATTTATCTCCTTTTTTTAAAGTGTACTTATAATATTCTGGAAGTATTAAAACTAAAAACTTATCTTTTCCATTTTTACAAACAATAACTTTTGCATTGCTTCCTTCCATAACGTCAAGGACAGTCCCTCTAACTCGTACTTTGTCATTGTAAGTCCATTCTTCAATTGGAGTTTCTTCATATCCTTCGTCTTTGACTTCAGGGTAAAATGCTTCAAACTGGCTGTAAGTCATCTTTTCTTTTTTCTTTGACGAAGTTGTTTCAATGCTAGAGTCACCCACTGTGGACTTATCTTTTGAATATTGGTTACTCGAACAAGAAACGAGAATAATTGTCGCAAAAAGAGCCAATCCTAAAACAAATACTTTTTTCATAATTTTTCCCCTAATTTTCCATTGGCATGAAATTGCCGACTACTTTACCTATAATCCGTGGTTCTTCACTAAAAGGTGCGAATTTATCTGCGTATTTATCATTCAATGAGACGAGTCTTAGACCGTCTTTTTCTTTGTAGACTTTCTTGATATAGCTTTGTCCGTCCCAATCCACAGCGTAGACGGCACCATCATAGTCCCAACCAGTATCTTTAATAAGGGCAACAGAACCGTCAAGGAATTTAGGCTCCATTGAATCACCATAGACCCAAGAAGCAAAGTCATGATCTATATCTTTGTTGTAAAATACGACATCATAATTGCGGTCTTCCATGTAGTCGTAACCATTTCCTGCAGAGAGTTTTTCAAAGACATGATACTCTGTTAGTTCTTCGCTGAGTTCATTCTGGGCTCGTTTTTGCTCCTCTAGCTGCATTTTAGCTGTGTCAAGCACAATTACTCTACGAGGTTCTTCTAAACGTTCTACAGTATCAGAAATTGCCTTAGCAGTATTAGTTAAAGGTAATGAAACAATATTAGTTGTTTGAATTGGTGGAAATAAATCATCAATAGATATGTCAAATGCTTTAGCCAATTTGAATAAGGTATTCTTTTTGGGAGTTCTGAAACCTTTTTCGTAATTAGCGATTGTAGTATCCCCCATGCCTATTTTTTTAGCTAACTCTTTTTGAGTCAATCCTTTTAATTTTCTATATTCTTTTATCTTTTCACCAATATAGATAGCTAGTTCAACGTCTGTCATGTTACACCTCCTGCTACTGTTTGTTAAAAGTATTATAACAAAAATCTCACGTTTTGAAAAGTTTTTTTGTTTTTTTCACAAAAAACTGTTGACACTTCACAAAACGTGAGGTAAAATATAATCAAGGTCAGGGAAATGACCAATAAAACAAAAGGAGATTTCAATGGAATGCAAAAAGAAAATGCTCGTATAGAAGATAAATGGACAAATTTCTTGTTTTATATTTTTGTGACTATAGTAGTAACATTACTAGTACTTGGTGCATTGTCAATTATTGGGTATATTGTCTACTTTGGGTATAAAATGTTAGACACTCACCCAGTAATGGGTGGCGTTATAATGATATCACCTTTAATTTTCATTATCTGTGCGTTTCAAATTGGAGAATATTTTTGAAATCCTAACTTTTAACCGATAGATAAATATTTGCCATGTTTTCTTGCAGAAAATAGAGAGTATTTTATTTTGAAATGTTCTTAGTGGGTTTTGTCTCCAATAATATTTAACATCTCTATATCTATTGTGGCGTTCTTCTGAATAAATATAAGAATCCGGAGTGGGATTAAACGGTATTACAAGAAAACGTTTAGGAGTCTCTAATTCTAGAAAATGGTTTTGCTTAAAAGTCCAAGATTGATAGAAAGCAAAGATTCCTTTAAAGGATGAATATGGAGCAATCACAATTGGAAGTGTACTAGTGTATTCATTAAAAGCTTTATGTGTATCTCCTATGTCCGTTTTAACTTGAATTGATTTATCAATAAGCTCGCCATTATTACTACTGTATTCTTGCAATTCTTTTTCAGTGATTGTAAGACCAGTAATAATAGCAGGAGTTTGAGATTCATTTATAATGCTTATTTCTACAAACATTATTTGCTTCTTTTGCCCGTTTGAAGAAATTCCTTCGCTATAATAGACTTTTCCTGTTGCTATTCCTAGACGGTACAATTGGCGATAATGGCTTATTACAAATAAGGCAATTGACAGAGATATTGAAATAATGGATAACACTAAAGATAACATATATTCTCCAATCATTTTTATACCATTATATCAAATTTAGAAAGGGGTGAGGAGTGTGCAGATAAAATTATATGAATTGCGAAAGAAAGCAGGGTTAAAACAAGAAGACCTTGCTAAAATGTTAGGAATTTCTCAAAATTCATACGGTCATAAAGAAAGAGGAGACACAGATTTCAAATTATCTGAAATGTTTAAAATCGCCAACTTCTTTAATAGAAAAATTGGCGATATTTTTAGCGACTCAACTTCACGAAAAGTGAAATAAATTATATAACTAACTACGCTTGCCCGCATAGTTGAGGGAAGGAGAAGAAATGAGACCAAAGAAATATCCATATAATAAAAAGCCTGTAAAAGAGCAGGAAAGAAGACTTGTTTTAAATAAAGGAGTACCGCTAATTCAAAAGTTAGAAATTGAGATTAGCAACGAGCAAAGCTATCCTAAGGTTATTCTTAACGGTATTGATTTCAAAGAAAAGAAGATTGGTTTACAGGGATTGAAAATTGATTGGAGGACAAGAGATGACGCTGCTGTTGATACAGTCATGCAGGTTGATTATCTAGTTATGTCTGATGGTTTCAATGAAGTGTCAGTAAGACAGAGTTTTCCAAACACTCGTTTAAAAAATAAAGAATGATGAAAACAGTAATTGACATTACTGCATATCAAATTAGAAAGGAAAAAAATGAATGAAATAACATTATCAAATAATCTAGCTCAGATAGAGCTTGAAATCAATCATCACAAGCAGGTTGCGGGGCAATCTATTTGGGAGATCGGACGCAGATTGAATCATGTAAAAGAGAATGACTTGACGCATGGACAATTTACGTCATGGATAGAAAAACAAGGATTGCATTATAGAGAAGCGAATAGAATGATGACTATTGCCAGACAACTTCCAAATGTGACAACGTTGTCAGATTTAGGAACGTCAGCCCTCTATCTAATAGCAACCTTACCGGATGAACAAAAGCAAGAGCAATTAGACCGTATCGAGGAGGGAGCCAATCCAACAGTTCGAGAATTGCAGGAACTGCGTCGGCAACTCAATCTGTCTAAAGCAGACAATGAAAAATTGCGTCAAAAGAATGAGCAGCTTTTAGCAAAGTTTGAAACAAAGATAGTCACTAAGGAGGTTGCACCTCAAGACTATGATTCTACTAAGTCTTTAAACAAGACATTGATGGAAAAGAATAAGGAGCTGAAAAGTGACTTAGAAAGTCTAGAAGAACGAAATAAATTTGTTGAAAGTCAATATCAAAGCCTTTTGAAAGAACGAGAAACGGTGGATGCTAATTCTAAGAAATACGAAGAATTAACAGAAGCTATCCAACAGTCGAAAGGGCAATTAAATGACGTTCAGAAAAAAATGTCCGACTACAAGGACATTTTGGAAATTGTCCGTTCAGGGGACGATTTATTAACGAAGATGTCGGGATTGATTTACAAAGATGAGGAGAAATTTAGACAAGCAGACCATGTTATCGGTCTCGAAATTGATAGCTTAGTGAATCGCATGCAACTACTCATTAACGACCTTTCGCAAATGAGAAAGGCGGCAACTATTATTGAAGGAGAGTTTAAATGAAGAATAAACTTTTAGAGAGTGTTACTGGTATTACACAAGAAGATATTTTGATTCAGGTTTTGGAAAATCAAAAGCAATTGAAGCAGCAACAAAAATCGCTAGAGAGTGATGTTGATTACTTGAAAAACGAACAGCCTGTTAATCCGTCTGTTTGTCTGGATTTGGAGCGGATACGCAAGAAGAAGGTGATTGCTATTTTAGGTGGGAAAGATAGTCCTGCTTATCGTGATAGTCATTTTGCTCGTTCTGTGTTTGCGCAAGCTGCAAAGGATTTTAAAGATCATTTTCGGATTCCGCGTTATGATTTGCTGAAACGTAAAGACGAGCTGAATGCTTACGAGTATTGGCGGAATTGGGAGCCAAGTACAAATACTAAGTTTGATATTAAGGCTAGAAATAAACAGCTTGAACTTTTTGGAGGCTTGTAACATGAATGAATCAAGCCAATCAAGCAGGTTGCCACCGTTAATGTCGGATGAAATGGCGCAGTTATACATTCGTGAGCAGACAAATATTATCCGTGAAGAGGTTCGGAAAGAGCTAGAAGCGGAAAAAGTTCCTTTGAATCAAAAAGAGCTTATGGAAAAGTTTGGCTTTGATGCTAAGTATTTGAAAAAGATGCTAGCGAATGGATTGAAAAGACGTAAGCAAGGAAGGGATTGGAAGTATGACCTTGCGGATGTCTATGAGGTATTGGACTATCTGAAAGAGAATTTCAGAGGGTATCAGCCGAGAAGATGAGAGGATAGAGGAAAATGAAACAAATTAAAAATATTGTACTTACAGGATTAGTTTTAATTAGCTTATTTGGATTAGCTGCTTGTCGTGAAAGCGATAAGGTCTCACATAACATCAGCCAAGAGGCAGATAATTTTAATGTTATTCGCCGTGTTGCGGTTATCAATACACGAACAGACAAAATAGAATTTGAAGTGATCGGACGGATTTCTGTTGACACCGAAGCAAACAAAGGAAAACGTTTGGAAATTTTGGTTGAAACAGATAAAGGTGTTTATAAAAAACACATGGTCAATTTAACTGGTTGGAATATGTATGTTGTTGAAGACATTGAGGGCGCAAAAGTCAACCAATATAAGTACGAAATCAATTATATGCCAGAAAGCATTGTCCCGTTTGATATTACAAAAAAGAAATAAGGAGAGAATGGAAGATGATACCGAAGTTTAGAGCATGGATGCCGTCTTTGCAGTGGATGTGCGAAGTGACAGCAATTCTTTTTGACGAAAAGAGTATCGATGTTTATAAAACAGACGATACAGGACGTGTAACAGAGATGAATGTCCGTCAAAACGAGGCTGTCCTCATGCAATCAACAGGAATCAAAGATACGAACGGTGTAGAGATTTTCGAGGGGGATGTGGTAACAAATGGCTGGAAATGGCAAGTGGTTACATTTGGGACGCAGGAAGTTGAAGAGGATTTTGGAAGCGTAAGAATTTACAGAGGCTTCAATCTGTATCTTGGCGGTGGGTATCCGAACGCTGTTATGAGTACGTTTGAAGTTATTGGAAATGTTTACGAAAATCCTGAGTTGCTGGAGGCAGACAATGACACTAAATGAACGAGTTAGCACGCTAGAAGCTAAGTACGTAACGAACAAGCGATCAATAGCCAATACTAATCTAATTGTGGTCTGCCTGTCGTTTGCTGTCTTACTGTTTGCCGTTGGCTTGATTACATCCACAGTGCATCAGCAAGGGCAGATAACAGAGCTCAAAACTGAACTAAAAAAACAATCAAGCGAAATCAAAGAGCTAAAGGACAGAAACACAGCGCAGGACGTTATCTTAAATAAACTCAATGAAGAATATCAAAAGCAAGAAATCCGCAAGGCAGAAGAAGCTAAGCGGATTGCGGAAGCGAATAATGCAGGAGGGTAAAAAAACATGAACAAACAAGAAGCAATTCGGGAAATGAATAAAACTTTTCCACCAGAAGGATTTACAGCACTTAGCACTTTAGTTTTGTATTCAGGAGACATTATTGATTTGAAGTCAAAACTGACTAGTATCATCAACAAAATCGAGCCAGAAAAAATGGTAATTCCAAGGTTTGTGGCGGAGTGGATTGAAGAAAATAAGAGCAGATTCTCCAGCTTGTACAACGTTTATAGTTGGCTTGGTTTCAAAGTGAGCGATGTTTCTGTATGGGTGAACGAAAATCAAGATATATTCGCTCACGCTTGGCTCAATGGCTATGAAGTCGAGAAAGAGAAACGGTACAAAATCATCATTTTAAATCCTGATGATTCTCATATTATGCTTTTTAAACTACGATACACAACTCGTATGTTTTTCAGAGGTTCTGGATTTGAAGGAAAGTCTGGATTTGAATGTAAGTTGACTGAAAAGGAAGTTCGTGAGCATGGCTTTGGCTGGGTGTTTGATTGCGAGGGTGTGAAAGTGGAAGAGGTGGAGTGATGCCAGTTAATTTTCAAATCATACAAACGCCTGAATGGATTTTATACAATTGCCCTAACTGCGGCGAAGAGCACGAATGGCACTATGAAGATTTTCTGAAACATTATAATTTAACATCTGATGAGCTTTGGGACAATGCTACAACGATTGACGTAGATTGCCAAGATTGTGGTTTTAATTTTACTTTATCAGGTTACGAAATTGATTGAGGAGGAGGTGCAAGATGATACCAAAATTTAGAGCGTGGTATGTGTTAGCAGAAGAAATGATTGATGAAATACTGATGATTTCATTCGGTGGAAATTTTGAGGTAGTCGGGAATATTTTCGAAGGAAAGGGGTATTTATGATTATTATCAATAGGAATCAAAGATACGAACGGTGTAGAGATTTTCGAGGGGGATGTGGTAACAAAATCCAGCAATAGCTGGCAAGAGAATAACTTGGTCAAAGTTGTAGACTTTTACAACAAAATCACAAAAGATGAGGTTGGAACATTAACATCAAGTGGGGGAGGTAGCACTGTTCGAGCTGGAAGTTTTGGAATAACCGATGGCTATCGTATTCGCAAGCTAACACCTCGTGAGTGTTGGCGACTGCAAGGTTTCCCAGATTGGGCGTTTGATAAAGCTCAAGAAGTCAATAGCAACAGCCAGCTATATAAGCAAGCAGGAAATAGCGTGACAGTCAACGTCATTGCTGAAATAGCGAAAAGATTATGAGGTAACAAATGAACAAACAAGAGGCGATTGAAAAGATAAACAAATTAAGAATAGACTTTGCGCAAAAATTTAACAGAAAAAGCAGCAAGAATTTCTATTGGCAAGAAAATGTTGTGATAGTAAACAAACAAGGTCTGATTGACATCATCAACCAAATCGACGAGGTAGAATAAATGGTTGAAATAATTGAGTGGATTGACGGCAAAATCGCGCTAAATAAGCGCATGATTGAGGACGAAGGAAATCCCTCAGACTTTGAAATCTTTCTTTTGGCAGACATTGATATGCTGACCAAAATCAAAGTGGAATTACTAAAAGGAGAGAGTAGAAAAAATGGCAACAAAAGATAAATCGGGATTTTATAACGTAAATGAGATGTTGAGGGGAATTTATGGTTGGTCTGTAAAAGACGGAAAAGTTGTAACGCCCAAATATGAATTTCCCGAAGAATTTAAAAAACGCATAGACTATTTTGGTGAATATATGGAAGATGGTCTTACTTTAACAGGAGCCTTGCAAGCCATCTTTACTTCAAATGATAATAAAAAAGCTATTGAGGAATTTGAATGGGGCGGAACATGGCTCCCACAAACAAAAGAAACTCAGGAATTTATTGACAATAGTTTTTCGATTATACATTGTCTAGTTGCGGCGCATTTATTGTATGGAGTGGGTAGAAATGAGTGAAATTTTAGGAGCAGTCTTCATGCTCGCGCTATTCTTCCTCATCGGCGCATTCTGCAATCATCTTGACTGGCGCAAAGCCAGAAAGCAAGCAGAGCGTGAAGCACGAGAAAACGAGCGCATAGAACTTGAGGCTATGTATGTGGTCTGTGCAATCGAGCACGACCGCATGGAACGGCAGCACAAATTAGCAGAAGCCCGGAAGAAAAGCCCGGGTTGGCAGTATTGAATATTATGAGTGTTATTAGAAAGGTTAAGAAAATGAGTAGAAAACAATGGGAGAGACACTTTGATTGGTGTATATATCATTCAAAGACATTTGATCCAATCAGACAAGCAATCAAAATCAAGCGGTCGCAACTTTTAATCTTGCTGTCAATCGTAACTTCAAAAATCAAAGTGGTGAGAGAGAAGCGGATTTTATTAACGTTGTGATTTGGCGGCAGCAAGCAGAAAACCTTGCAAATTGGACGAAAAAAGGTTCTCTCATTGGAATCACAGGTCGCATTCAGACACGTAGTTATGAAAATCAACAGGGACAGCGTGTCTATGTGACGGAGGTTGTGGCAGACAGTTTTCAAATATTAGAAAAACGTGATAATTCGGCTAATCAATCAAGCATGGATAGCCAGATGCCGCCATTTTCAGATGATGACTTGCCATTTTAAAGGAAAATTCATATGAGATTAAAAATTTTAAGAAGGAACAGTCCAATTAGAAATTATGAATACTGTTACATTATTTTTAGTCCAAGTGACAACATGGATGCAGCGGAAATATATGATAATTACATTCAAATTGATAATTTTGAGGACTTTTCGTACTGGTTTGAGCAACAAATCTATTATCTTACAAGAGATCAATTTCGAAAGATTGATGGTGTCTGGTTGAGGATGATGATTGATTGCTATAAAAAACGGGACGAGCTGTTATTTTAAGGAGAAAAAGAAGAATGAATGAAGAAATATTGAATGAATTGAAAAAGCTTCTAGGGTTATTTCCCAAATCATATATCAATCAAAATTTAGAAGTGATTCTAATCCCAAAAACAAACACTTATTTTAATCTCGAGGGGGTTAACTCAAGACGTGATATTATTGCAAAGCTGTTTATGTGGTGTAGCAGAACAATCGTAAAAGGTCAACCATTTCTTAATAAAAAAAGAAATGATATGTATAGAGAGGCTACTAAAAGAGCTCTGAATTATTACCTAGGAGCACTTTTTTCAGATGAAGATATCAATTTGATTTATCAAAGATTAGGCAATGGCATCAATCAAGACTTGACCTATAGTTTTATTGATAGCGATTTTGATATGGAGGTGTTAAATGGCTAAACTAATAGGTTTTGGAAGATGCCTTGGTAAGACAACAATGGCTATTCTAGAAAGCCATGCGACAGGCAATCAGATTATCTGTGCAAATAATAGAATTGCAAAGGACACCTCTGCTTATGCCCGACAGCTAGGATATACAATTCCTCAGCCAGTATCAATCAACAACCCTAGCTTGAAAGAAATCATCAACAATCTCAATAGAGCCCATATTGGTGTTGTGGTTGACGATATTGAAATGGTTTTACAATCATTTCTAGGTTGTCAAATTGACACTATCACATTTGACAGCCCAAACGTACAACCAGTTGAAGATCGTTATGCTGAAGAAATAGCTGAGTTGAAAAAAGAGGTAAATGCTTGTTATCGAGAAAAAGCGGAAGACCAGAGTACAATCGAATCCTTAAAAGACAAATGTGTCAATCTCATGCTTGAAAATGCAGATTATGTCTGGGATGAGATGGCTCGCTCTGCTATGGCAAAAAGAGCAAACAAGAGAAAATGGAGGACGAAAGGATGAGGATACTTGTCAATGGGGTATTTCAACCACTGCTTACCTTTTTGTTTCACTTTGTAGTAATTGACTGGATTTGGAAATTACTTGAAATCAATATTCTCGGCAAAGAGGATGGGAATTTGCCAGATTCAATCTTGTTAGTGCTACTTTGCTTATATATTACTTGGATTTTGAAACCATTAAAATATGATGAATGGAGGGAGAAAGTGTGAAATGTGAGTTATTTCATGACAATTTTCAAAATTATAAGCGCTACGGGATTCCTAAAGCTCAGTTGGTAATCGCTGACATTCCTTATAACATAGGGAATAATGCCTACGCTTCTAGTCCTGAATGGTATGTGGATGGTGATAATAAGAATGGTGAGAGTGACAAAGCAAATTCAAATTATTTTAATACAGATGTGAATTTCAATATTGCTGAATTTATGCACTTTTGTAGCAAAATGCTGATAAAAGAACCAAAAGAAAAGGGGAAAGCGCCTTGTATGATAGTCTTTTGTGCACATCAGCAACAACAAACCGTCATTGATTTGGCAAAAAGATACGGATTCCAAAAATATATCCCGATTGTTTTTATAAAAAAATCGAGTCCGCAAGTCTTAAAAGCAAATATAAAAATTGTCGGAGCTGTGGAATATGCTTTGGTGCTGTATCGGGATAAGTTACCGAAGTTTAACAATGACGGTCAAATGGTTCTCAATCATTTTCCGTGGATTGTAGACCATTCTTACCCCAAAATTCACAAAACGCAAAAACCTGTACCTGTTCTCAAACGCTTGATTGAAATTTATACAGACAAAGGCGATGTAGTAATCGACCCTTGCGCTGGAAGTGGTTCGACTTTGAGAGCTGCTTTGGAACTGGAGCGAAAGGCTTATGGTTTTGAAATTGATCGCTTCTTCTACAAGGACGCAAAGGAGAAAATGCTTACATCCTTTCAAGCCAGCTTATTTTGAACAGGGGGAACAGATGACAATATTTGATTTTTTGGAGGATGAAAATGGCACAACGTAGAATGTTTAGCAAGAAAATAACTGATACAGATAAGTTTTTGGAAATGCCGCTTTCTTCTCAGGCTCTTTATTTTCACTTAAATATGGGAGCAGATGATGATGGTTTTATTGATCGACCGAAAACGATTCAAAAAACTATTGGGGCAAGTGATGATGATATGAAATTGCTAACTGTAAAACAATTCATCATTCCTTTTGAAAGCGGTATTGTAGTCATCAAGGATTGGAGAATTCATAATTATATCCGGAAAGATACGTATCAGCCAACAATCTATCAAGAAGAAAAAAGATTGGTTGAAAATACGATGACAGAATTACCAGAAAAAACGTCCACGAGCCGTCCACGAAAAGTTGACGCAGGTAAGGATAGGATAGGTAAGGATAGGATAGATAAGGATAATCTATATAATGCAGATGATAAAGAAAAAATTCCGTTTCAAACTATTATTGATTATCTAAATTTAAAAGCAGGCACGAAGTATCGTGCTTCCTCAGCTAAAACGAAACACTTTATCAAATCAAGATGGAATGAGGGCTTTAGAGAGGAGGACTTTAAGCAAGTTATTGATATAAAAGTTCGTCAATGGTTGTATGATCCAAAAATGAATAAGTTTCTTAGACCTGAAACGCTTTTTGGTACAAAATTTGAGAGCTATCTCAATGAGCGACCGATTAAGCAAGCACAGCCAATTGATGATGATATTGGAATTTGAGGTAAAAAATGAATATAACACTTTTAGAAGTAATCGAAGCTTTTGAAAAGCAATTTTATCCGCTAGGAGAACTACAAAAAGAAAAGATGTTACAGCATCCAAATCCTCAAGCAGTTCTTGGGAAGTTAGCGTTTTTAATAGATTGTGCGAGGTGTTGATATGGAATTTGGAAGATGGGCATCGAAACCAGCTCAAAAAGTTTGTCAAATACACGGAGAGCAAATGTTTTATATCGGCCCTAACAATGTTCTTGTTTGTAGTAAATGTGGTAAAGAGCTTATAGAACGAGATGAGCAAAAATTGCAAGATGATTTTTGGGAAGTTGAAGAACAACGATTAGAAGCTAAGCGAATTGATGTGTTATTTAATTCGTCAATTGTTAATGCAGAGCTAAAACAAGCAACGTTAAATAATTACGAAGTTTTAAATCAAGACCAGAAAGAAAAGTTAGATATTGCTTTCAAATTGGCTAGTGGTTATATTGCAGGAGATACGAATAACACATTATTTCTGGGGCCTGCAGGGACTGGCAAGAGTCATCTGGCTTATGGCATTATCAAGCATATTTCTGATAAAACCAAGAAGCATGCTATGTTTATCAAAATTCCTGAACTGTTAGCTAGGATTAAGAGTGATTTTAACTCATCAGAGCAGACACAGCAAAAATGGATTGCTCGTTTGTCAAAAGTTCCTTATCTTGTTTTAGATGATTTGGGAACAGAGAAAGTGACAGATTGGAGCAAAGAAATTCTATTCTCAATTTTAGACAATCGTAATTGTACGATTATTACAAGTAATTTGCGGAGCAGTGCTGAAATCGGGAATATTTACGGTGAAGCGATTAAAGACAGGATTTGTAAGGGTGTTGATAGACAACATGGCATATCTTTTGATGGCATGAAAAGCCAGCGAAGAAAATATTATTAGAAGGTGAAAGATGATACAAAAAAAGATGTGGGTTGTTCGGCAATATGCGAAGAAATTTAGTTGGTCAGGGAATCATCCAGTAGATTTCAAAGAATGGGAATTTGAAAGCAGATCAAAAGCAATTAAATTTGAAAAAAGATTGCAAAAGGGAATGATTTCAGAGGCTTTTAAAAATACAAATATTGAAATTTATGAAAGGAGTTGGCAATCCTGAATATTAAGCAACGACTGCAATCATTGAAATATATTGATTGCAAAATAAAATCTAAACATCAAGAACTAGCTAGTCTCAAAACAGGCATTGTGAGAGGACAGAAATTTGATGGAAAACGAGCCAACCAGGATAAAAATCAATCGGAAGAAATAAATATTAAACTAATTGATAAAGCGGATACACTTTATGATGAAATAACAGCTCTTATAAAAGAGCGGGAAGATTTAACAAAAGCAATTGAAACGCTGGATGATCCTTTAGAAAATATTGTGATGAGATTATTCTTTATCAATGGCTATTCTTGGTCTGAGGTTGAAGCTAAGCTCAATGCCGGACATGGAACTATTCAACGCATTAGAAGTTCTGCTTTAAAAAAATTATCGCAGCTTGTTTAATTTTTGGTACGATTGGTACGCATTGGTACAGTCAAAGTGATATTATGATAGTGTCAGAGTGTGGCTAATAATACTTGCGAAAAGAGTGCAGTTAATAACTGTGCTCTTTTTTAGACAGATAAATTGCAAGAATAAGTGCAACATTTATTCGAACTCATCCTCTAGAGCTT
>OBLF01000511.1_pt1 | contig 41534 bp, 38 predicted proteins | sample 1519231 | NCBI WGS metagenome assembly OBLF01 (sample SAMEA2602895, study PRJEB22501) | metagenome | reverse complement strand
ATGGCTAGTTGGTCAAGCGGTTAAGACGTCGCCCTCTCACGGCGAAAACAGGGGTTCGATTCCCCTACTAGCTGTTTTCGAGAACCGGAATTCGTAAAGGATTCCGGTTTTTGCGTTACAGTTCCCTCGAAAATTCCTGTGCATAGATTTGTGCTTGCACAAACATCTATGTGTGGGTGAACTGCAACATTTTTGCCGGAACCCCCTTGCATTCCAGTCGGGAACATGTTAGAGTAAAGAGGATGATACATGTTACTGGAGCAAGAGTGGGCAAAAACCCACTCTTGTTTGTTATCGCGACGAGGAAAATATCCATCGTGCTTGCACGAATGGATATTTGACGACCGCTAATCAGCGCGAGCTCCGCGAAGCGAATCTCGCGCTGTTATAACACAGACAACTGAATAAGGAAGGTGAAGGAATGTCAAAAAGAGAAACATACGAAGCGAAGACGGAAGAAATTCTGCTTCCGATCGCGGAGGAAAACGGCGTGGAAATCTACGACGTGGAGTATGTGAAAGAAGGCAGCGACTGGTATCTGCGTGCCTACATCGACAAACCGGACGGCGTCAACATCGGTGACTGCGAGGCAGTAAGCCGCGCGTTGTCCGACAAACTGGATGAAGCCGATTTTATCGAGGACGCCTATATTTTGGAAGTGAGCTCACCGGGGCTGGGCAGGACGCTGAAAAAGGATAAGCATCTGGAAAAGAGCCTGGGCGAAGAAGTGGAAATCAGATTGTATAAGCCGGTGGATAAATGCCGGGAATTTACAGGCGTATTAAAAAGCTACGATGCGGACAGCATTACGATTGATACAGCAGAAAAGGAAATGACATTTGCCAGAAAAGAGATTGCACTGATCCGTCTGGCGCTGGATTTTTAAACAGACGACAAAGCAGCGGAATGGAGGATGAAATGAATAAGGAATTAAAGGAAGCGTTGGATGTACTGGAGAAAGAGAAAGAGATCAGCAAAGAGACTCTGTTCGAAGCGATCGAAAACTCTCTACTCACAGCCTGCAAACAGCATTTCGGCAAAGCGGATAATGTAAAGGTGGAAATCGACCGGGATACCTGTGATTTTCTCTGCTATGCGGAGAAAGAGGTTGTTCCGACACAGGACGACGTGGAGGATGAATGCCTGCAGATCGCTCTGGAGGATGCAAAGCAGATTTCCCACAGAGCGCAGGTTGGAGACATAATCCATGTGGAGATTAAGTCTAAAGAATTCGGCCGTATTGCAACACAGAATGCGAAAAATGTCATTCTGCAGAAGATCCGGGAAGAAGAGAGAAGCGTTGTATACAATCAGTATTTCGAAAAGGAAAAAGACGTCGTAACCGGCGTTGTACAGCGTTATCTGGGCCGCAACATCAGCATCAACCTGGGCAAGGCGGACGCAATCTTAAACGAGAGTGAGCAGGTAAAGGGCGAAGTGTTCAAGCCGACCGAGAGAATTAAGGTTTATATTCTTGAAGTAAAGAACACTCCCAAGGGACCTCGTATTTTAGTCAGCCGTACCCATCCGGAGCTTGTAAAACGTCTGTTTGAAGAAGAAGTAACAGAAATCCGCGACGGCGTTGTAGAGATCAAGAGCATCGCCCGTGAGGCTGGCAGCCGTACCAAGATCGCAGTATGGTCGAACAATCCGAACGTAGACGCAGTCGGCGCCTGTGTCGGTATGAACGGTTCCCGTGTCAATGCGATCGTAGATGAGCTGCGCGGCGAAAAGATCGATATCGTAAACTGGGATGAAAACCCCGGCAACCTGATCCAGAACGCGCTGTCCCCTGCAAAGATCGTTGCAGTATTTGCAGATCCCGACGAGCGCACCGCAAAGGTAGTCGTACCGGATTATCAGCTGTCCCTGGCGATCGGCAAAGAAGGACAGAACGCACGTCTGGCAGCGCGTCTGACCGGCTACAAGATCGATATCAAGAGCGAGACACAGGCAAAGGATGCTCCTGGCTTCCGTTACGAGGATTATCTGGATGACGGATATGACGACGAGGAAGAAGAGTACGAGGACGATTACGAAGAAGGCGCTGAGGAAGCACTGGAAGATACACAGGAGCCTGCAGCAGCCGAGGAAGACGGCGAGGGCAGCGATGAATAAAAAGATCCCCATGAGACAGTGCGTGGGCTGCGGCGAAATGAAAAACAAGCGCGAAATGATGCGCGTGCTCAAGACGCCGGAGGGACCGATCGTGCTGGATGCGACGGGAAGGAAGAACGGACGCGGCGCCTATCTGTGCAAAAGTCTGGACTGCCTGAAAAAGGCGAGAAAGAACCGCGGACTGGAGCGTTCCTTCCAGATGAGTATTCCGGATGAGGTTTACGACAGCCTGGAAAAGGAGTTTGGTGAGAGTGAAACCGAATAAGGTATTTTCCCTGCTGGGGCTTGCGACGAGAGCAGGACGGACGGCAAGCGGGGAGTTCATGACAGAAAAATCTGTCAAGAACAAAACCGCAGCGCTGGTGATCGTCGGCACAGACGCTTCAGCGAATACAAAGAAAAATTTCCGGGACATGTGCAGCTTTTATCATGTACCGTATTATGAATACGGGACGAAGGAAGAGCTGGGACATGCGATGGGAAAAGAAATGCGTGCATCCCTGGCGGTAACAGACGCCGGGTTTGCCAAAACCTTAAACCGGTATCTGGAAACGGAAATGAAGGAGACGGAGGGAAATGAATGGCAAAAATAAAGGTGCACGAGCTCGCAAAGGAGCTTGAAATAAAGAGCAAAGACGTCATTACCTTTTTACAGGAAAAGGGCGTGGACGTTAAGGCAGCGCAGAGCTCAATCGAGGGCGATGCGGTAGAATGGGTAAAAAAGAAGTTCGCAGCTGCAAATGAGGAGCCGTCCGATCAAAAGGACAGCAGCAGGATAGGGCAGGCAGCGCAGACAGAAAGGAAGGCGCAGGTGGAGAAAGCGGAAACGGCAGAAAAGACGACGCAGACTGCGGCAGTACAGGCTGAGGGCCGGGAGGAACAGACAACGGATAAACAGGATATGAACAAAGAAGTTGCAGGACAGGACAGTCAGGCAAAGGCACATAAAAAAGCAAAGACGATCATTGTAGTGAACAATCCCCAGAATAGCCGGATGAAGAACGGCAATTCCGGAAACAATGACAGAAGAAATAATAATGGAAACGGTGCAAAAAATGACGGGCGCAGAAATGATGGAAACAGAGGAAGCCAGAACCGTCAGGGCAACAGAAACAACAACGGCATGCGTATGGAAAGCAGACCGCTGATCAAGCCCCTGACCAAGCCTTCCCAGCCTGTTATGCCGGATGAGAAGCTTTTGAGCAGAGAGCGTGCGGCCAAGGAAGCGGCAGCAAAGGCTGCAGCAGAAGCAGAACGTGCAGCAAAGGCAGCTGAAATCGAAGCACAGAAAAAAGAAGAGGCTGCGGCAAAGGAACGTCTGGAGAAGAGCATGGAACGCCCTCAGAGAACCGAGCAGCGCGACAACCGCACTGAAAGAACAGACCGCACCGAAAGAACAGACCGTTCCGATAACAGAAATTCCGGAAACAGAAACGGAGACAGACCCGGCTACAACCGTGATAACAGAAACGGAGACAGACCTGGCTACAACCGCGACAACAGAAATGGAGACAGACCTGGCTACAACCGTGACAACAGAAACGGAGACAGACCCGGTTACAACCGTGATAACAGAAACGGTGACAGAAACCAGTCTGCCCGCAGAGATGGTCAGGGTCAGGAAAGGACATCCGGTTATGGAGCAAGAAGAGACCAGAACCGTCCGGGTAATAACGGCGGTGCAAGAGATAATCAGGGCTATAATCGCCCTGCAGGCGGTGGCCGCCCTGGTGCGGGCAATAACCGTCCTGGTTCAAATGGCGGACGCCCTCAGAACGGCGATGGACGGCAGGATAATCGATTCCGCAAGCCGGCAGCAGGTAAAGGCTTTGCAGCAGAAGCTCCGGCAAAGGATACGGAAAAGCGCAGAGACGATCGCCGTCTTAACCAGCAGGAGCGCGACAAGAAATCGAGAAGAGACGCGATTTACGAAGAAGACGGCGCAGCAGCACTGAAAAATGCAAAGAAGGCAGGACGCTTTATTAAGCCCGAACCCAAGCCGGTTGAACCGGAAGAGACCATCAAGGTAATCACCGTCGGCGACAACATTACGATCAAAGAGCTGGCGGAAAAGATGAAGATGCAGCCTGCAGCCATCATCAAGAAGCTGTTCCTGGAGGGCAAGATTGTAACTGTGAACCAGGAAATCTCCTATGAAGACGCGGAAAACATCGCAATCGACTACGACATCATCTGCGAGAAGGAAGTCAAGGTTGACGTCATTGAAGAGCTGTTAAAAGAGGATGAGGAAGCAGACGAGGATATGGTTCCCAGACCGCCTGTCATCTGTGTTATGGGTCACGTTGACCACGGTAAAACCTCTTTGCTGGATGCGATCCGTAAGACGAACGTAACAGACCGTGAGGCAGGAGGCATCACGCAGCATATTGGTGCGTACACCGTACAGATCAATGGTCAGGCGATTACCTTCCTGGATACACCCGGACATGAAGCGTTCACTGCAATGCGTATGCGCGGCGCGAATGCGACCGATATTGCAGTTTTGGTTGTTGCGGCAGACGACGGCGTAATGCCCCAGACGGTAGAAGCAATCAACCATGCAAAAGCTGCCGGAATTGAAATTATCGTTGCAGTCAACAAGATCGATAAGCCCAATGCAAACGTGGACCGCGTAAAGCAGGAGCTGACGGAGTACGAACTGGTTGCAGAAGACTGGGGCGGCAGCACGGTATTTGTACCGGTATCCGCAAAGACCGGTGAAGGAATCCAGCAGCTGCTGGAGATGATCCTTCTGACTGCTGAGGTGATGGAATTAAAGGCAAATCCGAACCGTATGGCGAGAGGCATTGTGCTGGAGGCTCAGCTGGATAAGGGACGCGGCCCTGTGGCAAGCGTGCTGGTTCAGAAGGGTACGCTGCATGTCGGCGATTTCGTTTCCGCAGGTTCTTCGAGCGGTAAGGTCCGCGCGATGGTAGACGACAAGGGACGCCGTGTCAAAGAAGCCGGTCCGTCCATGCCTGTCGAAATCCTCGGTCTGTCCGACGTGCCGGAAGCAGGCGACGTATTCCTGGCACATGAAAGCGATAAGGAAGCAAAATCCTACGCAGAGGCATTTATCGAGCAGAACAAGGAAAAGAAACTGGAAGAGACCAAATCCAGAATGTCCCTGGACGATCTGTTCAACCAGATCCAGGAAGGCAATTTAAAGGAATTGAACCTGATTGTCAAAGCGGATGTACAGGGCAGCGTGGAAGCAGTCAAGCAGAGCCTGACGAAGCTTTCCAACGAGGAAATCGTTGTCAAATGTATCCACGGCGGCGTAGGCGCGATCAACGAGTCCGACGTTACGCTGGCGAGCGCTTCCAACGCGATCATCATCGGCTTCAACGTGCGTCCGGATGCGACAGCAAAGGCGACTGCGGAGACGGAAGGGGTAGATATCCGTCTGTATAAGGTTATTTACCAGGCGATCGAAGACGTGGAAGCTGCCATGAAGGGTATGCTGGATCCCGTTTACGAAGAAAAGATCATCGGCCATGCCGAGGTACGTCAGATCTTCAAGGCATCCGCAATCGGAAATATCGCCGGTTCCTATGTCCTGGACGGCGTATTTACCAGAGGCTGTAAGGTGCGTATTACCAGAGAAGGTGAGCTGATCTACGAAGGCGCGCTGGCATCCTTAAAACGTTTCAAGGACGATGTGAAGGAAGTAAAAGCCGGATTCGAGTGCGGCCTTGTATTCGAAGGCTTTGACAAGATGAAGGAGTTTGACGTAGTAGAAGCCTATATAATGGTAGAAGTGCCGAGATAGGCTTTCAGAAGGGGGAATCTGTCAGGATTTCCCCGCAATATAGGAGCATTCATGAGAAAGAACAGTGTAAAAAACAGCAGGATTAACGGCGAAGTGCAGCGTGTTCTGGCAGAAGTGATCCGGGGAGAAATCAAAGATCCCCGGATTGCGCCCATGACGAGTGTTGTGGATGTCGAGGTTGCACCGGACTTAAAAACCTGCCGTGCATATATCAGCGTTCTGGGCAGCGAGGAAGAGGCTGCCGCAACGCTGGAGGGATTAAAGAGCGCAGAGGGTTTTATCCGCGGACGTCTTGCAAAGGAAATCAATCTGCGCAATACACCCGAGATTCATTTTATTATGGATCAGTCCATTGCGTATGGTGTCAACATGTCGCATAAGATCGACATGGTAATGGCAGACCAGCGCGCCAAAAAAGGAGAGGAAGAGGATGCGTAAAATCCTGGAAGAGCTGGGAAGCAGGGATACAATCGCCATCGGCGGACATGTACGTCCGGACGGCGACTGTGTCGGCTCCTGTATGGGCATGTACCTGTATCTGAAAAAAGCGCTGCCGGGTGCACAGATTGATGTGTATCTGGAAAAGCCTGCAGATATTTTTGACTGCATTCATGGAATCGAAGCTGTCCGTACAGACTGCAGCAAGGATTGCGTCTATGACGTTTTCATCGTTCTGGATACCTCAAAGGAACGGCTCGGGGATGCGGAAAAGTATTTCCGGACCGCGAAAAAGACGATCAATGTGGATCATCATATCAGCAATGCGTCCGGCTGTGGCGATGTTAATTACTGCAAACCGGATGCAAGCTCCGCCTCCGAGCTCGTCTATGAGCTTCTGGAGGAAAAGTATATGGATGCAGAGATTGCAAAGGCACTGTATCTTGGCATCGTGCATGACACCGGTGTATTCCAGTATTCGAATACGACGCCGGATACATTGCGTATTGCTGCAAAGCTGCTGGCATACGGATTCGATTTTTCAAAGCTGATCGATGAGACGTTTTTTGAAAAGACCTATGTGCAGAATCAGGTGCTGGGGCGCGCACTTTTGGAGAGCGTCCAGTTTATGGACGGCAGGTGTATTTTCAGTTCCATCGATTTAAAGACGATGGAGTTTTACAAGGTTGTGCCCAAGGATCTGGATGGCATTGTGAGCCAGCTGCGCATCACGAAAGGCGTGGAGTGTGCGATCTTTTTGTATCAGACGAAGACACTCGAATATAAAGTTAGCCTCCGCTCGAACGGAAAGGTGGACGTGGCGGCGATCGCGTCCTATTTCGGGGGCGGCGGCCATGTCAGGGCAGCAGGATGCACCATGCAGGGAACCGTGCATGACTGCGTCAACAATTTGTCGGAGCAGATTGAAAAGCAGCTGATAGAAGCAGAATAACAAAGGAGAATACATGAACGGAATTCTCAATGTATACAAAGAGCCGGGCTTTACCTCCCACGATGTGGTTGCGAAGCTGCGCGGCATCTGCAAACAGAAAAAAATCGGCCATACAGGTACCCTGGACCCGGAAGCGTCCGGGGTACTGCCCGTCTGTCTGGGAAATGCGACGAAGCTGTGCGACCTTTTAACAGACAAAGATAAAGAATACCGGGCGGTTCTGCTGCTCGGCGTGGAGACGGACACACAGGATACGACGGGACAGATTCTGGCAGAAAAGGAAGTAAATGCAGGCGAGGAGGATGTGCGCAGCGCGATCCTTTCGTTTGTCGGTCCGTATGACCAGATTCCACCGATGTATTCGGCGTTAAAGGTCAATGGTCAGAAGCTGTGTGACCTCGCCAGAAAAGGACAGGTTGTAGAGAGAAAGAGCAGGCGGATTACGATCCATTCGATCGAAATCGAGGACATTTCGCTGCCTCGCGTGACGATGCGCGTGGCGTGCTCCCGCGGCACTTATATTCGGACGCTCTGTCACGATATCGGACAGAAGCTGGGCTGCGGCGGAGCGATGGAGCGGTTGGAACGGACACGCTCCGGCAATTTCAAAGCTGAGGATGCCTATCGGCTTTCCGAGCTGGAAGTGTTTGCAAAAGAAGGCAGCCTGGAAGAAAAGCTTCTTCCGGTGGAGAGCGTGTTTGAACAGCTGGATGCATATCAGGTGCAGGGGGACGGACAGAAGCTTTTAGAAAACGGCAACTGGCTTTATGCAGATTTGGTGATACCTTATACGAAAGAAAAAACGGCGGCAGCATGTGAAAGAGGTACGTTTGCACCCGAACAGCAGCTGCGCATTTATGATACAGACGGGCAGTTTACGGGGATTTATGCCTGGAAGCAGGAAGAAAAGCGTTTAAAGCCCGTGAAAATGTTTTTGGGAAAGGAACAATAGGAAGAAATGCAGATCATTTCCGGAACGACAGATTTTTTGCTGCAGGGGGCGTCCGCAGTGGCAATTGGCAAATTCGACGGGATGCACCGCGGGCACAAGGCGCTGCTTTCCGAAATACTGGAAGCGAAAAAGCGCGGACTGCAGGCGGTCGTATTTACATTTGATCCTCCTCCGGCTGTTCTTTTTTCCGGAAAAGCAGTCAAAGGGCTGACGACGCGGGAAGAAAAGAGACGGCTGTTTCGACAGATCGGAATCGATGTGCTGATCGAGTTTCCTCTGACTTTTCAGACTGCGGCGATTTCTCCGGAGGATTTTTTGCGTGTGATCGTGCAGGAACAGATCAGGGCCAAGCTCGTGGCTGCGGGAACCGATTTGTCCTTTGGCGACCGGGGATTAGGGGACTGCAAGCTGTTAAAGGCGCGCGCAGAAGCGTACGGCTACGAGGTAAAGATCATCGACAAGGTGCTTGAGGACGGGGAAGAAATCAGTTCAACCCGTGTCCGTCAGGCAGTGGAAGCAGGAAAGATGCAAGAGGCAGCAAGACTGCTCGGCGCGCCCTATGCGGTGATGGGAACGGTTGTGCACGGCAGACAGTTAGGACGTACAATAGGATTTCCTACCGTCAACCTGATGCCTCCTGCAGACAAGCTTTTGCCGCCAAACGGCGTGTACCGCTCGGAGGTGGAATGCAGCAGTGGTGTTTTTAAAGGGCTGACCAATGTCGGCGTCAAACCGACCGTGGAGCATGGCGACCACCCGCCGATGAGCGTGGAAACCTATATCTATGATTTTTCAGAGGATATTTACGACAGCTTTATCACGGTGCGCCTGCTGACCTTTGAGCGCCCGGAACAAAAATTTGCTGACGTGGAGGAATTAAAGGAGCAGCTGCAGAGGGATATCGTAGCGGGCGCGCGGTAAAGCTGGAGCAGCACGCCTGGCGCTGCCGGGCAGTAGTGTCGGCGCGCAGATGCAGACGTTTTTGCACCTGCGCCGTCAGAATACGAAGGAGGATTTGAATGCAGATTTGGAAAAAACTTGGACTGACTGTTGTGCTCTGTGTATTGTCTGCGGGGATGACAGTGAATGCAGGTTTTACGGGGAGCAACGTTCACTCCGCAGGGCAGTCTATGGGCGTCGGCGGGCTTCTGGAGGAATCCATGGATCCGGAAGCGTGCCTTGAGGCGGCACAGAATGCCAAAGAGACGCGCAAAAAGATTTACGGCTATGAAAATCTTGGCGTTGCGAAGGTCAATGATTATCTGAATATCCGTAAAGATCCGTCTGAAAACGGGGAACTGGTGGGTAAGCTTCCAAAAAACGGCGGCGCGGACGTGCTTTCCGAAGAAAATGGCTGGTATAAGATCAAATCCGGTAAAGTGACGGGGTATGTCAAGGCGGACTATATGGTGACCGGAGAGAAAGCAAGAAATCTTGCGGACAAAGAGGCGACGAACATGGCGGTCTGCAATTCCGGAGGCTTACGCGTGCGGGAAGAGGGAAGTCTGGATGCGCCGGTCATTACACTGGTAGCGGAGGGAGAAGAGCTTGAGGTTGTGGACATTCAGGACGATTGGGTTAAGATCATGCTGGATGATGAAGCAGCATATGTTTCCGCAGATTATGTGGATATCGCAAAGAAGCTGGAAAAAGCGGTCAGCCTGACAGAATTGAAATACGGTCAGGGCGTTTCTGACATCCGGGTCGATCTCGTCAACTACGCGAAGCAGTTTCTTGGAAACCCTTACGTCTGGGGCGGCACGAGCCTGACAAAGGGTGCGGACTGCTCGGGCTTTGTCCTGAGCATTATGAAGAAATATGGTGTGAGCCTGCCGCATCATTCCGGAAGCCAGGCACAGTGCGGCAAGAAGGTCAGCCTTTCGGAAGCACAGCCGGGTGATCTTGTTTTTTATGCGAAAAATGGCAAAATCAACCACGTCGCAATCTATATCGGCGGCGGACAGGTTATCCACGCCAGCAACCCCAGAACGGGCATTAAAATTTCAAACGTATCCTATCGGACACCTTACTCCGTCAGACGGGTGCTGTCGTAAAAAGGGGCTGTTTTGTGGCAGCGTGATACAGTCATAATCTGAATAAATTCCGGAAAATAGTATTTACAGCCCCATTTTTTTATGATATAGTCATTAGGTATGAATTCAGCCGGTGCTCAGGCTTGGGACACTCCGACCCATATCTTAGTACCAGGCGGTTAACATTTAAAGGAGGATTTACCCATGATTTCCAAAGAGAAGAAAGCAGCAATCATCAAAGAGTATGCAAGAACCGAAGGCGACACAGGTTCACCGGAAGTTCAGGTTGCAGTCCTGACAGCAAGAATCCAGGAGCTGACCGAGCACTTAAAGAGCAACCCGAAGGATCATCATTCCAGACGTGGTCTGCTGCAGATGGTAGGTCAGAGACGTGGTCTGCTGGACTATCTGAAGAAGAATGACATCGAGAGATATCGTTCCCTGATCGAGAGACTGGGCATCAGAAAGTAAGACTTGGAGACAGGGCGGAAGCCGTACAGCTTTCTGCCCTGTTTTTCGTGCGATATGCTGCAGCTGCAAAAGAACCCGATGGCACAAAGGTGTTTTGTTGGGGCTGTTGTAAGTAGACAGGGTGTTGCACACGATGTAAAAAGCGAATACCGGAGCAATTCCGAGACCACTGACAAGCGCATTGAAGCCAGTGTGTTTTTCAGTAGTTTCGGCAGCTTTGTCTTTCGCTTTTTCCATCATCCGAAGCGTTTTCGGAACAATTTCCAACAAGGTAAAAGAAAAGGAGAGACAGAATGTATAAGACATTTTCCATGGAACTGGCCGGACGTACGTTAAGCGTAGACGTAGGCCGTGTAGCGGCACAGGCAAATGGCGCTGCATTTATGCACTATGGCGAGACAACCGTGCTTTCCACTGCAACTGCAAGTGAGAAGCCCAGAGAGGGAATCGATTTCTTCCCCCTGTCTGTTGAATTTGAAGAGAAGCTCTATGCAGTAGGCAAAATCCCCGGCGGCTTCAACAAGAGAGAAGGCAAGGCGAGCGAGAACTCCGTTCTGACCAGCCGTGTTATCGACCGCCCGATGCGTCCTCTGTTTCCGAAGGATTACAGAAACGACGTTACCTTAAATAACCTGGTTCTGTCCGTAGATCCCGAGTGTCGTCCTGAGCTGGTGGCAATGATCGGTTCTGCGATTGCAACCTGCATTTCCGATATTCCGTTTGCCGGTCCCTGCGCAATGACACAGGTTGGCATGATCGACGGGGAGTTTATTATCAACCCTTCTCAGGAACAGTGGAAAAAGGGCGATTTGCAGCTGACTGTCGCTTCCACAAGCGAAAAGGTTATCATGATCGAGGCCGGTGCAAACGAAGTTCCGGAAGCTGTCATGATCGATGCAATCTACAAAGCCCATGACGTAAACCAGACCCTGATTGAGTTCATCAACAAGATCGTTGCAGAAGTAGGCAAGCCGAAGCATTCCTACACCAGCTGCGCAGTTCCGCAGGAGCTGTTCGATGCGATGAAAGAGATCGTTCCTCCCGAAGAGATGGAACAGGCAGTCTTTACCGACGTAAAGCAGGTTCGTGAGGAGAATATCCGTCAGATTACAGCACGTCTGGAAGAGGCTTTTGCTGATAGAGAAGAATGGCTGGCTGTTTTAGGTGAGGCTGTTTATCAGTACCAGAAAAAGACTGTCCGCAAGATGATCTTAAAGGACCACAAGCGTCCTGACGGCCGTGCAATCACACAGATCCGTCCTCTGGCTGCAGAAGTAGATATCATTCCGAGAGTACACGGTTCCGCAATGTTTACCCGTGGACAGACTCAGATCTGCAACATCTGTACGCTGGCTCCTCTGTCTGAGGTTCAGAAGCTGGATGGCCTGGATGAAAACGAAGTATCGAAGCGTTACATGCATCATTATAACTTCCCGTCCTACTCTGTAGGCGAGACAAAGCCCTCCAGAGGTCCCGGACGTCGTGAAATCGGTCATGGCGCACTGGCTGAGAAGGCTCTGTGCCCGGTAATTCCTTCGGAAGAGGAATTCCCTTATGCAATCCGTACCGTATCCGAGACCTTCGAATCCAACGGTTCTACCTCCCAGGCTTCTGTCTGCGCATCTACACTGTCTCTGATGGCAGCGGGCGTTCCGATCAAGAAGCAGGTTGCTGGTATTTCCTGTGGTCTGGTTACCGGCGATACCGATGATGATTATATCGTCCTGACCGATATCCAGGGTCTGGAAGACTTCTTCGGCGATATGGACTTCAAGGTAGCAGGTACCCATGACGGTATCACCGCAATTCAGATGGATATCAAGATCCACGGCCTGACAAGACCGATTGTAGAAGAGGCGATTGCAAGAACCAAAGAAGCAAGAGAATATATCATCAACGAGATCATGACTCCCTGCATCGCACATCCGAGAGCAGAGGTTGGTAAATATGCACCGAAGATCATTTCCATCAAGATCGATCCTGAGAAGATCGGTGATGTTGTTGGTCAGAGAGGCAAGACCATTAACGAGATCATTGCCCGCACCGGTGTAAAGATCGATATCACAGATGACGGCAGCGTTTCCGTATGCGGTACTGATAAGGAAATGATGGATAAAGCCATCGAGATGATCAAGATCATCACCACCGAGTTCCAGGCTGGACAGATCTTCAAGGGCAAGGTTGTCAGCATCAAGGAGTTCGGCGCATTCGTTGAGTTCGCACCCGGCAAGGAAGGCATGGTTCACATCTCCAAGATCGCAAAAGAGCGCATCGACCGCGTGGAAGATGTCCTGACTCTGGGCGACCAGGTTACCGTTGTCTGCCTCGGCAAGGACAAGATGGGCAGAATGAGCTTCTCCATGAAGGACGTTGCCCAGGTTTGAGAAAATGAACCGCAGCTGAGCAGGCAAGGCACTTCGAAGCCTGAACACGAAGCATAGTAAAAAAACGCTGGTTTCAGCGTTGAAAAAATAGGAAGAAAAGGCTCCTGCCTGCAGTATTGTGCTGCGGGCGGAAGCCTTTTTTCATTTCATAGGAAAATGTGTCCTATGAAATAAAAACGCTCCGCTTAGGATGCGCACTCGGCGCAGGGGTAGATGGTTGCCGAAGCAACCGCGCCTCGGCGCGAGAATGTGCCAAGGCACATTCTTTTTTTTGACAATAGAATGCTCGCAGAGCGTGCATTCTATTGTTTCATCGTATAGGAAACTTCGTTTCTATACGATAAAAAAACGCTCCGCGAGGATCGCACTTTGGCGGAGTGGAATTATGTCGCTTGCGCGACCCGCCGCAGGCGGAGAATCCTGCGGAGCAGGATTCTATTGTTGTACTGTGCGGCTCAGACCGCTTCCAGCAGGAGCGCGTGGGCGATGCCTGGGACGCTCTGCCCCTCGTTGTAGCTCGTTTTGGAAAGCAGCGCGCCGGTGGGGACGAATAGAATCCGCTTCCACTTTTTTTCGGAAAGCTGTTTTAACAAAAATGCAGACAGAACGGACGCGCTGCAGCCGCAGCCGGAGCCGCCCGCGTGCGTGTCCTGCTTTTTGCAGTCGTAAATTTCGATGCCGCAGTCCATATGGCGCTCCCCAAGGTCGATACCGGAGGTCTGTAAAAGGTCTAAGAGGACGCGCTGTCCGACTTTTCCGAGATCACCGGTCACAATTTTGTCATAATCGTTCGGTGCGGTGCCGAAATCTTCGAAATGCTGCCGGATGGTGTCCGCGGCGGCAGGAGCCATGCAGGCGCCCATGTTCATGGAATCCCGCAGACCGTAATCGACAATTTTTCCGGGAGTAAGGCCTGTGATCATCGCGCGATCATGCCCAGATGGAGCGTTTGCGAGGATGAACGCACCGCTTCCGGTCACAGTCCAGGAGGCGGAAAGCGGCCGCTGATTGCCGTAGCCGAGCGGAAAACGGAATTCCTTTTCTGCGCTGGCGAAATGGCTGCTTGTGACGCAGGCGGCAAAATCCGCAAAGCTGCCGGAAACGGCGAGGCTCGCGAGTGTGAGCGACAGCCCGCAGGTGGAGCAGGCGCCGTAGAGCCCGAAAAGCGGGCGTTCATACTGCATCAGCCCAAAGCTTGTGGCGATACTCTGTCCGAGCAGGTCACCTGCAAAAAGATATCGGATATCCGTAGAATGCAGTCCAGCCTTTTGGAGCGCCAGATGCAGGGCGTCGCGCTGCAGACTGCTTTCCGCATCCTCCCAGGTATCGCAGCCAAACAGGTCGTCTTCTCTTGCAAAGTCAAACAGCTCCCCGAGCGGTCCCTGCTTTTCTCGGCTGCCGACGACAGAGGCGCTGGAGCGGATATAGACCGGGACAGGAAGACGGATGCTCTGCCTGCCGCAGGCAAACAGTGCTGCAGGGCGGGAACAGAAAGAAGTTTCAGTCGTTTTATTCATAGTAATTTTCTAATCTCCCTTTCGAAAACGTTTCTGAGAACAGTATTGGTTCATTTATGAATTTCATACCAAAAAAGAACTGTACAAACCGGAAAACCTACTATACAATAAGGGCTGATTAGATGCCGGGATGCGTAGGTGAAAAAATCCGTAAGGCATCTTTTGATACCTTATAACAGGAGCAAAAGAAGATGGCAAAGGATAGGACAAAAGATTTGACCCGGGGAACTCCCTGGAAGGTGATTGCCGGGTTTTCACTGCCGGTAATCGGCGGAAATCTGTTCCAGCTGTTCTATACACTGGCAGACAGTATGATTGTCGGAAGGACGCTGGGGGCGGATGCGCTGGCTGCGGTCGGGGCGACGGCGACGATCGTATATTTTGTGCTGTGCTTCATTCAGGGACTGACCGGCGGATGTGGAATTTTACTGGGACAGGCATTCGGCGCGGGAAATGAAAAGCAGGTACGCGAATCCGTATCGGCGTCTGTATGGATCAGTGCGCTGTTTACAATCGTATTGACGGTTCTGTGCTGTAGCATGGTGCATCCGATTCTGCGGATGTTAAACACGCCGGTGGATATTTACGACCGGACGTATACCTACCTGTTTATTATCTTTCTGGGAAACGGCGCTACGGTCTTTTATAATATGATTTCCAATATTCTGCGCGCGTTGGGAGATTCCCGGACACCGCTGTATTTTCTGATTTTTTCTTCGCTGTTAAATGTTGTGCTGGACGTGGTATTTATCGTTCCGTTCGGCATGGACGTGGCGGGAGCTGCATGGGCGACCGTGCTGGCGCAGGCAATTTCCGCGGCATTGTGCATTGTGTTTGCGCTGAAACGTTTTACAATCCTGCATTTTTCTGCGAGAGAATGGCGGTTTTCTGCAGAGACGGCATGGCGTCATTTAAAAGTCGGATTCCCGATGGGATTCCAGATGTCCGTCATGTGTATCGGTCAGCTTGCGATGCAGGCGGCGGTCAACCGGATCGGTACGAGTGCGATTGCAGGCTATACGGCGGCAAACAAGGTGGATCAGCTCTCCGTTTTAGTGGATAACGCGGTCGGAATCGGCATCGCCAACTATGTTGCGCAAAACTATGGTGCAGGCAAAATGGACCGGATCAAAAAAGGCGTATGGCATTGCTTTTTAATGCTGACGGCGATGAATTTTGCGATGGGAGCGCTGCTTTTACTGGGACAGAGCTTCGTTGTCCCGATGTTTGTCACAAACCCGACGGCGGAAATCATGCAGTATTCCAAAGATTATCTGTTCACAGTTGTGCCGTTCTATTCCTTTCTGGGGGCGCTGCTTGTTTACCGCACCGCGATCCAGAGCGTGGGCAATACCTGGGCACCGTTTGCAGCCTGTGTGATTGAGCTGGCTGCGAGAATTCTGTGTGCGTCTGTGTTGTCCGTTCCGTTTGGCTACCGTGCCGTCTGCTTTGCAACTCCATTTGCATGGCTGACCGCCCTTTCCTTACTGATTCCGGTTTATATCGTCCTGATCCGGAAGCTGGACGGTGGACAAAGCACCCAAACAAAAACCTGAACAGGAGGTATCAATGCAGAAAGCAATATTAGTAGGGGTTAATCTAAACGAAAATCTGGATTTTGACCATTCGATGGAGGAGCTGGAAAACCTTGCGGAGGCGTGTGAGATCGAAGCAGCGGCGCAGGTTGTGCAGAATCTTCCGATGGTCAATAATGCCTTTTATATCGGGACAGGAAAGGTGGAAGAGGTCAAAAATCTGGTTTCCATGCTGGATGCAGACTGCGTGATTTTTGACAACTCCCTGACACCGTCCCAACAGAGAAACCTGCAGAATCAGCTGGAGGTTCCGGTCTGGGATCGGACGAACCTGATTCTGGAAATTTTTGACAGGCGCGCTCGGACAAAAGAAGCCCGTCTGCAGGTCGAAAGTGCGAATCTGCAGTATCTTCTGCCGCGTCTGGTCGGAATGCGGGATGCGCTTTCCAGACAGGGCGGCGGCGCCGGAGCGGGCGGCGGTGCCGGTGCCGGCGGTGGTCTTTCCAACAAGGGTGCCGGTGAAAAGAAGCTGGAGCTCGACCGCAGAAGGATTGAAAAGCGTATCAGCGAGCTGAACCGGGAATTAAAGGTCATGGAAAAGGACCGGGAGACACAGCGCAAGCGCCGGAAAGAAAGCGAACTGCCGTCGGTGGCTCTGGTAGGCTATACAAACGCGGGTAAGTCGACGCTGATGAACAAAATGTTGGACATCTGGATGGGCGACACGGAGAAAAAGGTTCTGGAAAAGGATATGCTGTTTGCCACGCTGGATACGACGGTGCGCAGAATCAGCCCCGGAGACAACCGGGATTTTCTGCTGTCGGATACGGTAGGGTTTATCAGCCAGCTGCCGCATACGCTGGTCAAGGCATTCCGCTCCACACTGGAAGAAGCATGCACGGCAGACCTGCTGCTGCAGGTGGTTGATTTTTCCGATCCGCATCACCGGGAGCAGATGCAGGTGACACAAGAGACGTTAAAAGAGCTGCAGGCGGGACAGATTCCCTGTCTGTATGTGATGAATAAAGCCGATCTCGTGATGGAAGAAAGCGAGCTTCCCAAAGTTTTAGGCGATCGGATTTATCTGTCTGCGAAGCAGGGAATTGGGCTTGCCGAATTGCTGGAGCTGATTCAGAAGAAGCTGTTTGGCGATTACCGGGAATGCACGTTTTTGATTCCGTATACGGATGGTGCGGCGGTTTCGAGGCTGCAGGAGCAGGCACTTGTGCGCAGCATTTCCTATGAGGCAGACGGCGTGCTGATTTCCGTGTCGTGTAAAGAAAGCGACGCCGGGCGGTATGCAGCGTATGCGGTAAGTACCTCGGACGATGCGGAAACGGCGTTTGAAAGGGAAGGCGCGTAGGGGGCGGCTGGCAGCTCATGACATGAGGCATGTGTGGATGGAAAGTGTGCAGCCATTGTGTTTCGAAAGCAGGCTTGCACAGAAAGAAGGCGAAGTATGGGTGTCAGAATGATGGAGTTTAAAATGGAGCGCCCGGGTCTGTTAAAAGAGGGCGACCACGTGACCGTGACGGAGGGCGTACTTCCGAGCAACTATTATTATACGATCGATCCGTCCCTTGCGATGTCGGGCAATTATCCGTTTCGGGAACGTTTGCTCGCGCGGGAGGGCGATGTGACGAGCGTTGTAGAAAATCCAAGGGGATTTTATGTGACTGTGGCATTTTCGGAGTGACAGTACAGGAAAAAGCGTGCTATACTAAAAAACGAAAGCCCCGAAGCGGGACGTACCCAGAGGAGGAAAAAGACATGTTTAAAGTAATTTCAACTGTGAAAGCACCGGCTGCAATCGGCCCTTATTCTCAGGCGATCGTTGCAGGAGATTTCTTATTTGCATCCGGACAGATTCCGATCAACCCGGCAAACGGAGCGATCGAAGCGGAAGGCATCGAGGCGCAGACAGAGCAGGTCATGAAAAATATCGGCGCAATTTTGGATGAGGCCGGAACCGACTATACCCATGTGGTAAAGACAACCTGCTTTTTGGATGATATGGGCGATTTCGCTGCATTCAACGCAGTATACGAAAAATATTTTACCGGAAAGCCCGCAAGAAGCTGTGTTGCAGTGAAAAAGCTTCCCAAGGATGTTTTATGTGAAGTAGAAGTAGTCGCTTATTTAGGAGAATAATCCTATGAAAAATCTGATACTGATTGGCATGCCCGGCGCAGGAAAAAGCACGGTCGGTGTCGTGCTTGCAAAGCAGCAGGGATATCATTTCGTGGATTCCGATCTGGTCATTCAGGAGCAAACCGGACTTTTACTGCATGAGATCATCGAACAGCAGGGTGACGACGGTTTCCGGCAGGTGGAAAACCGGATCAATGCGGATCTGGCAGTCAAGCATTCTGTCATTGCGACCGGCGGCAGTGTGATTTATGGGCGGGAAGCCATGCAGCATCTGAAAAAAATCGGTGTTGTAATCTATCTGAAGCTGTCGTGCGAATCGATCGCAGCGCGTCTGGGCGATCTGCGCAAACGCGGCATTACGCTGCGGGAGGGACAGACGCTGCAGCAGCTTTACGATGAGCGTGTCCCGCTATACGAGCGTTATGCGGACATTACAGTGGACTGTGAAAACAAAAGTATTCGGGAGATTGTTGCAGAGATTGTGGCAAGACTGCCGAAGTGACAACAGGGGACAAGACAAATGAAACAGCAGTTTGAATCTGTGCGGAGCGGCTTTTTGCTGCTTCTTGCCGCATTTATCTGGGGCATTGCCTTTGTGGCGCAGAGCGTTGGAATGGATTACATGGGGCCGTGTACGTTTAATGCAGCCCGGTTTTTAATTGGCGGCGTTGTGCTCCTGCCGGTGATCTGGACAAAAGAACGGATGGAAGTCAAAAAAGGCGCAGCAGATGCTTCTGCGAAAAAGAATAAATCCGGAGTGCTTTTGCCTGGCGGCGTATGCTGCGGTATCGCGCTGTGTGCGGCAAGCCTTCTGCAGCAGTTTGGTATCCGGTATACGTCAGTGGGAAAAGCAGGATTCCTGACGACGCTCTATATCGTTATCGTGCCGCTGCTCGGGATTTTTGTGCGCCGCATTCCAGGTGTGAAGGTATGGTGCAGCGTTGTGGTTGCGTTAATCGGAATGTATCTTCTATGTATTTCCGGAAGCGTTCGGATCGGACTGGGGGATGCGCTGGTGATTGGCTGCGCGTTTGTATTTTCCATTCATATTCTGGTGGTGGATCATTTCGCAGAGCAGGTGGATGGCGTAAAGCTTTCGTGTCTGCAGTTTCTGACGAGCGGTGTCATCTGTCTGGTGCTTGCGTTTTTAACGGAGCATCCGTCCTGGGATGCATTATTTGCCGGAATCGTGCCGGTTTTATACGCGGGCGTTCTGTCCAGCGGCGTTGGGTATACACTTCAGGTTGTCGGACAGAAAAAAGTGGAGCCAACAGCGGCATCCCTGCTTTTGAGCATGGAATCTGTTTTTTCCGTGCTGGCAGGCTGGGTGATTCTGGGACAGAAGCTTTCGGCGCGGGAGCTTTTGGGCTGCGCGCTCGTGTTTGCAGCGGTGATCTGCGTACAGCTTCCGGATAAAAAGAAAACAAAGCAGGTGGAAACAGCCTGAAAAGTGGCGTGTATCGCACGAAAAGCTGTATATTTCAGAAGGGAGAAGACGGGGATGAAGGGACTTTCAGAAGAAGTAAGGGAGATTATGAAAGAATACATCGGCGACAACAGTGTAGCGGGTGTGACAGTGCTGGCGGTGCAGGATGGAAAAGAAATCTGCGACTGCCAGGAAGGCATGGCGGATATCGAAAATGGACGTGTGATGAAGCGCGATACGATTTTTCGGGTATATTCCCAGACGAAACCGGTTACCGGAGCGGCTGCGATGATTTTGATGGAGCGCGGCAAGCTGGATCTGTATCAGCCGGTTGCAGAATACCTGCCTGCATTCCGCGAACAAAAAATCTGGCGCAACGGCAGATGCGAAGCGCTTTTGCCCGGAGAACGGGAGATGCTGGTTGTCGATCTTTTACGGATGACGTCGGGGTTGATTTATGGCGATACGACGACGGAGCCGGGGCGGATGTATGAGCACGTTTTCGAAGAGGGAAAGGAACGGATGCATACGCTGGAGGCGATGACGACAAGGAATGTGGCGGATGCACTGGCAAAGTGCCCGCTGCTTTATGCGCCCGGGCAGGGCTGGCAGTATGGTTCCTCTGCAGATGTGCTCGGTGCGGTTATTGAAGCTGCGTCCGGCAAACGGTTCGGGGAATTTTTGCAAGAAGAAATTTTCGAGCCGCTTGGAATGAAGGATACGGCGTTTTGGGTACCGGAGGAAAATCAGGACCGACTGGCGGCAGTCTACCAGACTGAAATTGACCAAAATGGTCAAAACGTACTGAAGCGCTATACGCAGGATCATCTGGTCGTTGCAAACCGGATGGAAAAGTCCCCTGCCTTTGAGTCGGGCGGTGCGGGACTTGCTTCGACGCTGGATGATTATATGAAATTTGCACAGATGCTGATGCAGGGCGGAAGCTTAAATGGCGTGCGGGTGCTGAGCGAAAAGACGACGAAGTATTTTACCAGTCCGGAGCTGATGCCGGTTTCTCAGAAGGTATTTTCTGAATGGGTCGGACTGGATGGCTACAGCTACGGCAACCTGATGCGCGTCTGCAAAAATCCGGCGCAGTGCGGTTATCTTGCAATGCAGGATGAATATGGCTGGGACGGCTGGCTGGGCGTTTACTTTGCAAACCTGCCTAATGAAAAGACGACCATCCTGATGGGGATGCAGAAGGTGGACGCAGGCACGTTTTCTATGACCCGCAAAATCCGCAATCGGATTGTGAGCAAGCTGTAAAGAAAATAGAAAATTCCGTTTCGCCGGGAAATTGCTGCCTACCAGAAACAGGAGGAAAAGAGCGTATGAAGGATCCCTTGTTTTTTAATTCCAACCCGGAGAAGCCTGGTTTTCTGAAGTTTATTGCTGCCGGAAAAGTACGTTTTCACGGAATTGCATTGCAGTTTAAAACCGTGTAGAATGTATAATTAGCTTTTACAATCAAAATGGAAGGACTGTAAAAATGTATCAGAGAAGATCAAATCTGCAGAATCTGATGATTTTGCTGCTGGACTGTCTGACGATTGTCGTGAGCCTGATTCTGGCAAACTATATTCGAAATGGTCGGCTGTTTGAGAGCGATGATGCCCGGATGGATTTCGGCCTTTTGCTCGGAGCAGTGCTTGTCGTTTTTCTGGCAATGAACCTGTTTGGCAGCCTGTACCGGAACATGATGCTGCGGGGACCGCTGCATGAATGCATGTGTGTGATTCGCAATAATGCAATCAGTTTTGCGGGCGCGGCGGTTGTACTGTATTTTATGGGACTGCTGGATGCTTACTCGCGTCTGGTGTTCTTCTATTTTCTTCTGATTGACTGTATCCTGATGCTGATTGTGCACCAGCTCTGGAAAAAGTGTCTGCCGTCTTTGTACCGGATTTTTCGGGAGAGCAGGAAGACACTGTTGGTTGCGGACGATGTGTTCGCAGTGCCGCTCGTCATGGATATGAAAAATTTTAAGGATTACAGCTATGAGTTTTGCGGACTGGCATTTCTGGGCGAAAAACCGGAAAATGGAGAGGTCGGCGGAATGTCGGTCGTAGCCGGGGCAGATGATCTGATCGATTACTGTAAAAGCGCGTCCCTGGATGAAGTGATCGTTGCAGTTGCGGATACCCAGAGCAAAGAGATGAAGCATGTTTTGGAAACGCTGGCAGAAATGGGACTGACGATTCATTACCGGATTCCTGTTCCGGAGCTGTCCGGTGCGAGCCAGAAAGCTCTGACGCAGTTTGGGCGCTTTTATACGATTACCTATGCGAATCGTTTTGTACCGGTTGGGCAGCTGGCGATGAAGCGGCTGCTGGATCTGGTCGGAGCGCTGGTAGGCTGTGTATTTTTAGGAATATTGACGGTGATCGTCGGGCCGATGATCAAGCTGGAGTCTCCTGGACCGATTTTCTTTGCACAGAAACGGGTTGGACGGAACGGCAGAATTTTTAAAATGTACAAATTCCGTTCCATGTATGCGGATGCGGAAGAGCGCAAAAAAGAACTGATGGCGCAGAATGAAATGAACGGCCTGATGTTCAAGATGGAAAATGATCCGCGGATTACAAAGACGGGGGCTTTCTTACGGAAGACGAGCCTGGATGAATTTCCGCAGTTTATCAATATTTTAAAGGGTGATATGAGTCTTGTGGGAACCCGTCCGCCGACTTTGGATGAGTTTGCGCAGTACAGCCCATATCATAAGAAACGCTTGAGCTTTCGTCCCGGTCTGACCGGAATGTGGCAGGTGAGCGGGCGCAGCGACATAACGGATTTCGAAGAAATTGTAAAGCTGGATGTAGAGTATATCGATAACTGGTCTTTCTGGCTGGACATTAAGATTTTATTGAAAACTTTCCTGGAGGTCTTTACACAAAAGGGCGCCAGATAAAAGACAGTTTTTAATGATTCATATCAATAGAGTGTTCCCAAAGTGTACATTTTATTCATGACAATAGAATGCTCGCAGAGCGTGCATTCTATTGTTGCCTGGGTATTTGGCTGCGTATTGCGGCAGAATGTGAGGAGAATTTGAAAAAAAGAAAACCGGCAGCCTGTAACGGGCTGTTGAGAGGAATTCTGACAGGCATCTGTGTTTTTGGAGTAACGCTGTCCGGATGCAGCTCTTCGAATCCGGAGACGGCGGATACGACAGGCGCTGAGACAATAACGCAGAGCAGCTCTGCAGAGGAAACTTCTATCGAAGAAGCAGAGGCAGCAGTGGACGCAGCACAGGTGGAAGCGGTTCTGCAGTCGGATGCAGAAATTCCTTTGAAATTGGATGAACTCTGCGCGCTGAATGCAGATGCATATGCGTGGCTGGAAATTCCTGGAACGGGCATCAGCCAGCCAATTCTGCAGAGCAGCATAGACGATGAATATTATCTAACTCATAACGCTGCAAAGGAAGAGGCGGAAGATGGGGCAATTTATACAGAGACAGCCAACGATATAGATTTTTCTGATGGCAATACCGTAATTTACGGACATAACACCTTGGATCGTTTTGGAAAGCTTCATGAGTATCAGGATCGTACTTTTTTTGATGAAAATCGGGAAGTGCGGATTTATCTGCCGGAGAAGATGCTTGTCTACCGCATTTTTGCAGCATATCCGTATGACGACAGGCATCTGATTGCCGCATATGATTTTTCAGATCCGATTATTTTCCGCAATTATCTGGAAGAAGTCTTTTCCATTCGTCAGATCGATGCTTTTATCGATGATACGATGGATGTGACGGAGGATGACAAGCTGATTACGCTGGAAACCGGTGTGAGCGGCGAGTCGGATCAGCGGTATCTGGTGCAGGCAGTTTTGGTTGAGGAACAATAATGGAGCAGGAAAAGAGAAAACGCAGGAAAAAAAGGACGAAAAAGCGTTCCGCAATTTCAAAAGTTGGTCTTTTTTTCTTGATTTTGTTACTTGTGCTTCTGTTACTTGGAATTACTGTATCGGCAGGGTGGCTGTGGATGAACCACAGCGGTCAGAGCAGGCTTTCCCAAAAACAGGAAGCGGTACCGGAGCTGATGCAGCAGGCTGAATCGGAAGCGGAAAGCGAGATGATGCTGGAGGCGGGAAGCATCCGGTATCATGGAAAGGTTTATACCTACAAAAAGGATATTTTGACCTTTTTGTTTTTAGGAATTGATAAAAATGGAGAAGTAAAGGCTTCTTCCAATCTCTTTAAGGGCGGTCAGGCGGATGCACTGTTTCTGGCTGTACTCGACCCGGGAGAGAAAAAGATCAGCGTGATCGGAATCAACCGCGATACCATGGCTTCCATGAATGTGTATGATAAGAACGGGAGATATTCCGGAAGACAGACTGCACAGATTGCACTTTCCCACGCTTACGGGGACGGTCTGGAAGAAAGCTGCGAAAACAGCCTGGATGCAGTTTCCAACCTGTTCTATGGTCTTCCGATCCACGGTTACTGCGCACTGAACATGTCGGTTGTATCGAAGTTAAACGATGCGGTCGGCGGTGTGGACGTCGTGATTCCGGAATCTGCAAACGGACTGGAAAAGGGCTGGACAACCGGAGCCGAGGTGCATTTAAAGGGCGATGCGGCGTACCAGTTTATTCATTATCGCGATACGGCGCAGGAACAGAGTGCAGAAGCACGCCTGGAGCGTCAAAAGCAGTATTTGAAGAAATTTATCCTTCAGGCAAAAAAAGCGATGAAGCAGGATATGACGCTTCCTTTGCAATTATATACACAGATTACACCGTACATGGTAACGGATGTGACTGCGGATGAAGCAGTTTACCTGGCAGGTCAGGCGCTGTCCTACAGCTTTGGGGATGACGATTTTTATTCCATGACGGGAACGGTCAAAATGGGAGAAAAATTCGAAGAATTTTATCCCGATGAAACAGCACTGTATGAGCTGGTGCTGGACGTATTTTATGAAGAGGCGGCGGATTGACCTGCACGCCGGATAAAACGGTATTGGCAGACGGGACACCGCCTGTTAATATAAAAACAGAAGCCACACAATTTTACGAAAGGGGGATGATTGACATGAAAAAGAAAATGGCAATTGTTCTTTCACTTGTACTCGCATGCTCTATGAGCATGACCGCATTTGCAGCTCCCAGCCCGTCTCTGAATACAGGTAATACGCCTGCAGAACAGATCGTGGTTGACAGCTCTGTAACAGGCACAACAGCACAGGCGGGCGTCGGCAATGTAACCGGCCCTAACAGCGCAGTTGCTCCTGGAACAACTTTCGCAACAGTAAAAGGAAATCGTACAGCGGATGCAAGCGCTGTGCTGTTGGTCGTAGAACCGACTGTTGACACTGCATCTGCAAGCCATCTGGCAAGTGCCTTGAATACAAAAAAAGTCAAAGTAATTAACCAGAGCGGTGAGAAAAATATTTCCATCCTGAATAACGAAGGCAAGGTAAAATATCTGTGCACCAAGAAGATTTACCTGACCACTACGAACGGAGAACTGGTAGCGAGCAAGGGTTCCATCTCTGTTATGAGAAGCCTGAAAGAGATCGTTGGCAGCTATAAGCTTGCTGAAAACGAAACCATCAGAGCAATGTACAAGAGAGCAGACGGAAGCTACGCAGTACTGCCCGTTGTTATCAAGGGTGATGCAGTTTCTTTCGCACTTCCTTCCATCAGCGGCCCTGTTGAAGTTGTCTTTACAGCAGCAAGCGGAGTAAGACAGGAAACACTGCAGACTGCCAAAGCTCCCAAGCTTTGATGCATGGCCGACAGGCTAAGTTTTAGATCGAATAACAAATTAAATTTATTCGTGTGGTTTCCTTTGGAACACCGCCTCCTCTGAAACGGGGAAGCGGTGTTTTGCTTTTTGCTGCAAAAAAAGTCCTCCGCAAAAACGGAAGACTTTTCTGGATGTTGGCGTTGAGACTTATTCGTTCAAGGAATAACCGCAAGCGGTGCAATATTTTTGACTGTCTGCAGATTCGCCAATTTGGTGCTCTTCTTTTTCGGTATGACCGCAGAATTTACAGACCAGCTGATGATAGGATTCATCAAGACTTTGCCCGACGGTGTATTCATGTGTACAGGATTGACCACAGATCTCACAGATACCGTCCGGATCAAATACACATGCGCCATCCATTGTATGTCCACACACGGAACAGGTTCCCTTGTGAATCCGCACGCCGCCTTCGGCAGTCTCGGTTGTATAGGTATACAGATGGGATTCTTCTTTTATAACGCCGCCGCATGCACCACAGATTTCTTTATGGGAAGAATCATCAGCGGTATAATGATCAGCGGTACAGCTTTCTGCCTGTTCTTCGTTGATATATCCACAGAGGACACATACGGGACCGTGCATAGTTGTTCCGGTGATCTGTTTCCTGCCGTCGAACTCATGATTGCAGGGGATCTCCGGTTCTGGTGTTGTCGGCTCCGGTGTTGGTGCAGGTGTCGGCACTGGGGTTGGAGCGGCAGAAGATGGTAAGGTCAAAGAGGACAGGATGTTCGAAACAGAGCTGTTGTCCACACTGGAAGGGACGATCAGTCTGGGGGATGCAAGGATCTGTCCGTTCATTCCGCTGACTGTAAAGCCGGCTTTTGTCGTTGCGTCAATGGTCGTATATTTTCGGTTTTCTTTGATGCCGAAATTTACATAGTGAACATAGTATGCTAGAAGATCGTCGCCAAACGCCTTTTGCAGATCCGGATAAGCGGAACTGTATGCAAAAACATTGAAGTCAGAATTAATATCAGATCTTCCTTCGTTCAAACCGAAAATAACAAAATGGTTCCAAAGCGCTTCTGAGTCATTTCCAAAGGCCTTTGCAACATCCGGATATGCTATTGCATACCGTTCGGGTTTGAAAACCTGCCTTAAAGCTTCAAGGGCTTCCGGGGTATATGTTATTTTGTACTTTTTCATAATTTCCTTGTGCAGAGAGGTCTCGGAAGAGGTGTTTTTGTTTATTGTATTCAGTGTATTCAGTGCGCTCATATTGTTTTTGACAATCATTGCGGCGTTTGCCGTCATACCGGAGCCCAGACACATGGTGAGGGCGAGAGCGAATGCCAGAAGTTTCTTTTTCAATATTACATCCTCCTTTTTTCGAAAAAAAGTTCCTTCATCACAAGTCTATGTTACCATTTTTCAAAAAGCTTTACAACGAAATCGCAATAAATAGTATTTCCGTTACAGTTCACTCGTACTTTTTTGTAAGCAGATTTCAGGCTTGCATGAAATCTGCTTACAAAAAAGTACGGAGGGAGCGCCACTTTATGAGCAAAAATGAGCTGCGAAGCAGCGGAGAGCGTCGAAGCGCGGTTCATGACAATGCTGATCCTTGGGATTCCGTATGCCGGTGCGGTTTCCGCGTTTGTGGCTGTCACTGCGCTGGTGCCGATTTTTGGCGCATGGATCGACGGCGAAGCATTCGGCATCTTAGGGATGCTGTTCAGCGTTCCCGTCTGTGCTGTTCAGTCTTTATTTAGAGTACATGAAGAACGCACACACCTTTTAAGACGTGGTCTATTTAACATACAGGACGATAACTTACTTCGTGAATGCCGGCTTTAAGATCTTAGCTGACCGCCGTATCCTTGAAATCCACCGCCAAGTCCCCAAAAGTGGACTGTGTAGGCAATGGGCTGACGCGCCAGCTCCGAAACGCTGGGAAGACCCCATGATCGCAGAATCTGCCATTGGACGCAAAAAACGGTGTAACCTTCACGGTCACACCGTTTTTCTGCCTAACCGCAAGACTTATAGCTCCTTACGGCTGTCAAGCCTTGAATTTACAGGGTTTCGGGCATACAAAAAGCAGATGACGGGAATCGAACCCGCCTCCTCAGCTTGGGAAGCTGATGTTCTACCGATGAACTACATCTGCATGACATACATTATAGCATATGAATTCAAAAAAGAAAAGCATTTTATTCATAACAATAGAATATCCGCAGAGCGCACACGCCGTTGTATGGATTGTCCGTCAGAAGCTGCGAGAAAACTGCAACTACAGTTTTAGAGATTTTTCACTTTTCGTTCTCAGTATTCTATGATATACTGTCTGCAGAAGGCTTTGTAAGCGATGCGGAGCCAATATTACGGTTTTACGGAAGGTGAAAAGATGCAGAGAATATTATTAAAATTGAGCGGTGAAGCGCTTGCAGGAGAAAAGAAGCATGGCTTTGACGAGGATACTGTCAGGGCGGTAGCGCTTCAGGTAAAACAGCTGGTGGATGACGGCATTCAGGTCGGCATCGTGATCGGCGGAGGAAACTTCTGGAGAGGACGTACCAGCGAGCACATTGACCGCACCAAAGCGGATCAGATCGGCATGCTTGCGACAGTGATGAACTGCATCTACGTTTCAGAGATTTTCCGTTCGGTTGGCATGATGACCAACATTTTGACACCGTTTGAGTGCGGTTCCTTCACGAAGCTGTTTTCCAAGGATCGCGCGAACAAATATTTCGAAAAAGGAATGGTCGTATTTTTTGCAGGCGGTACGGGACATCCGTATTTTTCCACGGATACCGGTGTTGTGCTGCGCGCAATTGAGGTAGAGGCGGACGTTATTCTGCTCGCTAAGGCGATTGATGGCGTATATGACGATGATCCGGCGAAGAATCCGGCGGCGAAGAAGTATGACGAAGTATCGATTCATGAGGTAATCGAGAAAAACCTGCAGGTAGTGGATATGACTGCATCGATTCTGGCGAGAGACAACAAGATGCCGATGTGGGTATTTGGTTTAAATGAAAAAGACAGCATTGTCAACACAGTAAAGGGCAATTTTACCGGCACCAAGGTAACGGTATAAGGAGGATAGGAGAACAAGATGGACGAGAGATTACAGCAGTTTGAAACAAAAATGGGAAAGACCTGTGAATATCTGGAAGCAGATTTCATGACAATCCGTGCAGGACGTGCCAACCCGCATGTACTGGACAAAATCCGTGTGGATTACTACGGTTCTCCCACGCCGCTGCAGCAGGTGGGCAATGTAACTGTTCCCGAACCCCGCATGATCCAGATTGCACCCTGGGAAAAATCCCTGATCAAAGCAATCGAAAAAGCAATTATGGCGTCCGATATCGGCATCACCCCATCTAACGATGGTAATGTGATCCGTCTGGTATTCCCGGAGGTAACAGAGGAACGCCGTAAAGCGCTGGTAAAGGACGTTAAGAAAAAGGGCGAGGACGCAAAGGTTGCAGTCCGCAATGTCCGCCGTGATGGCAATGATTTTTTAAAGAAGCTGGGCAAGGAAGACGTTTCTGAGGATGAAATCAAGGAGCTGGAAGATCAGCTGCAGAAGCTGACTGACAAGTTCGGCAAGGATATCGACAAGCTGGTAGAAGCAAAATCCAAAGAGATTATGACCGTTTAAAACGGATACAAAAGTACATTCTGCCAGGATGAACAATGGAATGTACACGCTGAAAGCATTATATTGTCATGAATAGTGAGGGAGAAGGGGGCAGGCTGGGCTTGTCCCCTTCTCTCAGATAGGAGAAAAGAAAGAATGAATATTCCGAATCATGTGGCGATTATTCTGGATGGAAACGGCAGATGGGCAAAGGCAAAGGGCATGCCGCGCAACTACGGACATGTGCAGGGGGCAAAGACCGTAGAACAGATCTGCGAGGATGCATGGGATTTGGGCATCCATTATCTGACGGTATATGCGTTTTCCACTGAAAACTGGAATCGCCCCAAGGATGAAGTATCCGCGCTGATGACGCTTCTGCGCAATTATATGAAAAACTGCTTAAAGCGTGCAACACAGAACAATATGTGCGTGCGCGTGATCGGGGATAAGACCGGGCTCGATGATGATATCCGCAAACGGATTGCGGAGCTGGAGGAAGCGACAAAGGACAACACCGGTCTGCATTTTCAGATTGCGATCAATTACGGCGGCAGGGATGAAATCCGCCGCGCTGTGACGAATCTGGCAGAGCAGGTACAGGCAGGAACTCTGCAACCGGAGGAAATCACCGAGGAAAAGATCAGTGCTGCGCTGGATACGGCAGGGATCCCGGAGCCCGATCTTTTGATCCGCACCTGCAACGAGCTTCGGATTTCCAATTTCCTGTTGTGGCAGCTGGCCTACACAGAGTTTTATTTTACACCGGTGGCGTGGCCCGATTTTTCAAAGGCAGAGCTGGAAAAGGCGATTGAGGCATATAATCATAGAGACAGAAGATATGGGCTGGTGAAGGAGGAGTAATGATGTTCTGGACGAGATTGGGCAGCAGCGTTGTGCTGGTTGTGCTGGCGCTGATTTTTCTGATCAGTGGAGGTCCTGTTCTGGGAGCGGTGTGTCTGCTGCTTTCCCTGACGGCTTACTACGAGCTGATTAAGGCGTGCCATGTGGAAAAAGATGGCAAATTTACGCTGCTGGAAATCATGGGAGGCTGCGGAATCGTGCTGTATGGCGCAGCGATGATGGTTTCCAAAAACTTTCTCTGGGGAATCGGGGCAATCGTCCTGATGTTTCTGGCAGTGATGTTCGTCTATGTATTCCATTTTCCAAAATACCATGCAGACCAGGTGATGACTGTCTTTTTCTGCGCATTTTACCCGGGTGTGCTGTTTCCGTTCATCTATCTGACCCGGGAACTGAGCTGGGGAAAATATCTGGTGTGGCTCATTTTTATCAGCTCCTGGATCTGTGATACCTGTGCCTATTTGACCGGTATGGCAATTGGAAAACATAAGCTGGCACCTGTGCTCAGCCCGAAGAAATCGATAGAGGGTGCAATTGGAGGCGTAGTCGGTTCTGCCCTGGTGGGAGCATTATTCGCATGGCTGTTTCTTATTCCGGAGACCGGAAGCGATGCGATGATCTGGGTGGTTGCGCTGATCAGTGCTGCCGGTGCAGTCATTTCCCAGGTAGGAGATCTTTCGGCGTCTGCAATCAAACGAAATCACGATATTAAAGATTACGGAAAGATAATTCCGGGACACGGCGGGATCATGGATCGGTTCGACAGTGCGTTATTTACCGCACCGGTGATCTATTTCCTTTCGGTCATTTTGCTCGGAGCGGTTCATTAAAAAAACGGTTTCGGATTTTTCCGGAATTGTGTATAAGCGGGTACAGGAGAGGAAAACTATATGAAAAAAGTAGCAATATTGGGTTCTACGGGGTCAATCGGAACCCAGACCCTGGAAATTATCCGGGATAATGAGGATTTACAGGCGGTTGCGCTGGCAGCAGGGCAGAATGTCGATCTGATGGAAAAACAGATTCGGGAATTTCATCCGCAGATCGCGGGAATGTGGAGTGAGGAAGCGGCGGCTGACCTTCGGCAGAGAGTTTCCGATCTTCCGGTCAAAATCGTGTGCGGGATGGACGGACTGCTGGAAATCGCGTCTTTCCCGGAAAGCGATGTTGTCGTTACGGCGGTGGTCGGCATGATCGGTATCCGTCCGACCATCGCAGCGATTGAAAGCGGAAAGACGATTGCGCTTGCCAATAAAGAAACATTGGTGACAGCAGGACATATCATCATGCCGCTGGCCGCTCAAAGAAAGGTTCCGATTTTGCCGGTAGACAGTGAGCATTCCGCAATTTTCCAGTCTTTACAGGGAAGAGCGGATAATCAGATCCACAGAATCTTGCTGACAGCCTCCGGCGGTCCGTTCCGCGGAAAAAAGCGTGTGGACTTAGAGCAGATGACGCTGGAGGATGCGTTGAAGCATCCGAACTGGTCGATGGGCAAAAAGGTGACAATTGATTCGGCATCCCTCGTCAATAAGGGGCTGGAAGTGATGGAAGCGAAGTGGCTGTTTGACGTATCCCTTGATCAGATTCAGGTTGTTGTGCATCCGCAGAGTATTGTGCATTCCGCAGTGGAATATGACGATGGTGCGGTGATTGCACAGCTCGGGCTTCCGGATATGAAGCTGCCAATCCAGTATGCCCTCGTTTATCCGGAAAGAAGACCGATGCGCGCGCCATTTATGGATCTGTTTGCAATCCATCAGCTGACCTTTGAAGCACCGGACACCGAGACGTTTCCGGGACTTGCGCTCGCCTATCGGGCGGCAAGAGAAGGCGGCAGTATGCCGACCGTTTTCAATGCGGCGAATGAAATGGCTGTCAAGCTTCTGCTTCAGAAAAAGATCCGTTTCGTGCAGATTCCGGAAATCCTGGAAATGGCGATGGAGCATCATCATACTATAGAAAATCCTGATGTGGTGCAGATCCTTCAGGCAGAGGCTGAGACCTATGAACAAATCAGGCAGGAGATGAAACTTTGATCGGAACAATCATCATTTTTTTACTGATCTTTTTCGTGATCGTAATGGGACACGAATTTGGTCATTTCCTGATTGCAAAAGTGAACGGCATCCGTGTGAATGAATTTGCAATCGGGATGGGACCGAAGATTGCAGGCTTTAAAAAGGGGGAAACGGAATATGTGCTGCGGGCGTTCCCGTTGGGCGGCGCATGCATTTTTGAAGGGGAAGACGGACTGGAAGCGGCGAAAGAAGAGGCATCTGCCGCAGGCACGCCGGCGGATAAAACCGGACGGGGCGCTTTGCGGAATGTGCCGGTGGATGTGGATCGCGGAAATTTCCAGAACGCGCCGGTATGGAGCCGGATTGCCACTGTTTTTGCCGGACCGTTGTTTAACTTTTTACTGGCATTTATTTTCGCAATTATGGTTGCGGGTTACGCCGGTGCAGATCTGCCGGTGCTTGGCAGCGTAGTGGAGGGTTCTGCAGCGGAGGCAGCCGGAATGCAGGCGGGAGACAAAATCCTGCGGTTTAACAGCAAAATCAATCTGGCACGGGAAATTTCCCTGGAAATGGCATTGAATAAAACCGGAGAGCCTGTAAAAGTGGTATATGAGCGTGACGGTCAGGAGTACGAAACGACGCTGACGCCGATTTATAACGAAGAAGCAGGTAAATATCTGGTCGGCTTTCAGAATTATGCGTCCTATGATGAGGCGAAGGGGACAAAGCTGTTCCGTTATGCCTGGTACCAGCTGCGCTTTTGCATAAAAAATTCCGTGCTGAGCGTGAAATCCCTGGTAGAGGGTAAGTTGTCCAAGAACGACGTGGCAGGACCGGTCGGCATGGCACAGATCGTGGATCAGGTGAAAACAGCTGCAGAACCCGGCGGACCGATGCTCGTGTTCATGAACATGGTCAATCTGGCGATGCTTCTGTCAGTCAGCCTGGGCGTGATGAATTTGCTTCCGCTGCCCGCACTGGACGGCGGCAGACTGGTATTTTTGTTTCTGGAGGTACTTCGTGGAAAGCCGATTCCACCGGAAAAAGAAGGTATCATTCATTTCGCGGGCTTTGTCGCACTGATGGTTCTGATGGTGTTTGTGATGTTCAATGATATTCAGAGAATTATCGGGTGAAAAGGTTTCGGATAGGAATCCGCTTGGGCGGTTGCACCATTCCAAAAGATGGAGCAGCCGCTCAAGTTATTTATTTCATAGGAAAATACGTCCTATGAAATAAAAACGCTCCGCGCGGATCGCACTGCAGCGGAATGGAAGAATGTCGCTTGCGCGACCCGCCGCAGGCGGAGAATCCTGCTTCGCAGGATTCTTTTTTATACAGTTTATAACAATAGAATGCTCGCAGAGCGTGCATTCTATTGTGTATACAGAAAATAAGCCGTCAGAATCAATATTCTAACGGCTTATTTTGGATGGACCCGATGGGATTCGAACCCACGGTCTCTGCGTTGCGAACGCAGCGCTTTCCCAGCTAAGCTACGAGCCCAAACATAATTTATGAAGAAAAATAAGACCTTTCATGAAAGGTACTGATATGGAAGCAACGGGGCTCGAACCCGTGACCTCTCGCGTGTGAGGCGAACGCTCATCCCGGCTGAGCTATACTTCCGTTTCCAGCTAAAGTTTATTTTAGCACTTTCCAAGCAGGAATCAAGTGGCAGATGAAAAAAAATGCTGTTCACAGTCATGTTGTTATAAGCAGACGTACCGTTTGCAAACTGAAGCGGTACAGCGTTTGCAAACGCTGCAGTTACTGTGATTCATGACAATAGAATGCTCGCAGAGCGTGCATTCTATTGTTTTTTATCAGAACGACTGTGACGGGAGCGGTGTTCTGTGGTGTCTGTTTCTTTTGCACTGCAGCTGTCGATCAGTTTTTCAATCAACATTTTTTTAACATAGACGTCAAAACTGAGCATGCAGATGAAAGAAAAGGTCTGGAGAAATTCCTGATCCTCTGCGGCAGCATCCGAAAAGGTTTCCTGAGCTTTGTGATATTTGCGTACGACGTCTTGCTTCATTACTTCAACTTCTTCTCGCTCGAGACTAAACACCTCGTTATAGATCGTTTCAAGCTTCAGCCCTTCGTTTCCGGCAAAGAAACGGTCGGTAATCGGTTTTAATACGGTCTGAATGTCGCTGATTGACAGGATGCCCTTGAAATAATAGATAAAAATCAAAAGCAGCATGTGCTCGCGGGAATATTTCTTGCGGACGGGCGGCGGCAGCAGGTCGTTTTTGGCGTAGTTGTTAATCATGGTTTTGGTCAGGATCTTGTCCACTTCGGGATTACGGGCAGCATTTTTCAGACGGCTGTCCATAAAAGTTGTCACCTGATCCATGTATAATTCGATATCTGGGATATCATCCGGACGGATATAATCAATACGGTCCAGACTATCCAAAATACTTTGTAAAAGATCCCCTGTTTCCAGTGTCATATGAAATGCTCCTGTTTTCCATAAGATAATGAAGATTGTTTAATGAATTCATTATATAGTATTCAAAACCAGATGACAAGAGAAAAGAAACTCAATATAAAAAGACCATTTTGTGAAGGGACAGCACATGGGACAATAGGAGCGCATAGGATAAAGAAACATGTGTTAAGGAAGCAGATATCTTATGAAAAAAAGAAGATGGATATGTCTGGCGCTGACAGCAGCGTTGACGTTTGGCATGCTGGCAGGTTGCGGGCAGATGAAAGACTTATCGGATGGAGGGGAGAAAAAGGAACTTCAGAAGGTTACGTTGAACGAGGTGGCGCATTCCATATTTTATGCGCCAATGTATGTGGCAATAGAAGAGGGCTATTTTAGAGAAGAGGGCATTGATCTGACGCTGGTGACAGGCTTCGGTGCGGATAAGACCGTTACGGCAGTGTTGGCGGGAGAAGCGGATATCGGTTTTATGGGCTCCGAATCAACGATATATACAAAAAACGGCGGAGCTGAGGATTATCTGATCAATTTCGCACAGCTGACGCAGCGTGCCGGAAACTTTCTCGTTGCGAGGGAACCGATCGAGAATTTTGAGTGGGATATGCTGAAGGGCAAAAAAGTGCTGGGCGGCAGGGCAGGCGGCATGCCGGAAATGGTATTTGAATATATTTTAAAGCAGTACAACATTGATCCGACCGAAGATCTTTCCATCGACCAGAGCATCGATTTTGGTTCCACGGCAGCAGCATTTTCCGGCGGACAGGGGGATTTCACAGTAGAATTCGAGCCGCATGCAACTGCCCTGGAGCAAAAAGGTGACGGCTATGTTGTCGCTTCGCTGGGAGAAGAGTCCGGCTATGTGCCGTATACAGCATTTTCTGCGAAAAAAAGCTATCTGGAAGCGCATCCGGATACCGTGCAGGCCTTTGTAAATGCGCTGCAGCGCGGCATGGAAAAGGTATCACAGAGCACGTCGGAAGAAATCGCAAAGATGATTGCACCGCAGTTCCCGGAAACGGACGAAGCGGTGCTGACGGCGATTGTGAGACGCTATGTCGAGCAGGATACGTGGAAAACCGACCTGATTTTCTCGGAGGATGCATTTATTCTGCTGCAGGATATTCTGGAAGAGGGCGGCGAGCTGACAAACCGCGTTGCATATGAAGATCTGGTCAATACAGAGTTTGCAAAAAAGGCGCTGGAGCGCTGATCGTTTTGAAAAAAGCAGCAAAAAAGAGCGGGGACGCCGGAAAAGTTTTCCGGAGCCTTCGCTCTTTTTTACTCATGTAATGTAGACAAAATGTGTGCATTACAGTGTTCACCGGATCCGATTCCAAATCCTGTTGCAGGGTACCCCCTCTTGGACCTGCGGGACTTACTGTTCCGAATCGGGTTCGGAAGCTTCTGCCATTCTGGAGAAAACCAGCTCGTAGCCGTCGTTGCCGTAATTTAAGGAACGGTTGACGCGGCTGATTGTAGCAGTGGAAGCGCCTGTTTTTTCTGCGATATCCAGATAGGTTTTGCCTTCCTTTAGCATGGCTGCAACCTCAAAACGCTGGGAGAGGGAAAGCAGCTCATTGACAGTGCAGAGATCTTCGAAAAATGCGTAGCATTCTTCCTTGTTCTGCAGGCTCAAGATCGCGTCAAACAGGTGATCTACGGCCTCCGTTTTAATTTTTTTGTTCATCCGACTAACTCCTTTACTTTTCTAATGGAGTGGACTCTGTTCGTCCATATGTTTCTATTTTAACATATTAAAGTCTAAAAGTAAAGCGGACAAAGACAGCGTCTTTCGTCTTGTATCGCAGACTAAAATCTGTTAAAATCGAAAAGACACTTATAGATGGAAAAAACAGGAAACAGTGGGGAACTATGAGCATTTACGATACCTTAAATGACAGACAGCGGGAAGCTGTTTTTAAAACAAAGGGACCGGTGCTGATTCTGGCGGGAGCGGGAAGCGGAAAGACCAGGGTGTTGACGCACCGTATTTCCTATCTGATTGAGCACGAAGGCGTAAAGCCGTGGAATATTCTGGCGATCACCTTTACCAATAAAGCTGCCGGGGAGATGCGTGAACGAGTGGACGATCTGATCGGGCACGGCGCGGAACAGATCTGGGTTTCGACGTTTCACTCCACCTGCGTGCGGATTCTGAGACGTTACATCGACCACCTCGGCTATTCGACAAATTTTACGATTTACGATACGGATGACAGCAAGAACATCATCAAAGAGGTCTGCAAAAAGCTGCAGATTGATACGAAGGTTTATAAGGAACGGAGCCTGATGTCCGCAATTTCTTCCGCAAAGGACGAGCTGATTTCCCCGACGGAATATGCGCTCTCCGCGATGGGAGATTTTTCCAAGCAGAAAATCGCGTCCGTTTATCAGGAATATCAGGCAGCTCTGAAAAAGAACAATGCACTCGATTTTGATGACCTGATTGTCAAAACCGTAGAGCTGTTCAAAACCAGTCCAGAGGTGCTTTCGTATTATCAGGAGCGTTTTTTGTACATTATGGTGGATGAGTATCAGGATACCAACACGGCGCAGTTTGAGCTGATCCGTTTGCTGGCGGATAAATACCGCAATCTTTGTGTTGTAGGTGATGACGATCAGTCGATCTACAAGTTCCGGGGTGCCAACATCAACAATATTCTGGACTATGAAAAATATTTTCCGGAAGCTGCGGTCATCAAGCTGGAGCAGAACTACCGTTCGACCCAGACGATTCTGGATGCTGCCAACGAGGTGATCCAAAACAACGTAGAACGGAAAAAGAAGGTTCTCTGGACAGATAAGGGTGAAGGCAGCCTGATCCATTTTAAACAGTTGGATACTGCATATGAAGAGGCGGAATTTATTGCAGATGATGTTTGCAAAAGAAAACGGAATCGGACAGCTGATTATAAAGACTGTGCAGTGCTTTACCGGACTAATGCCCAGGCGCGACTGCTGGAGGAACGGTTTATCATAGAAGGGATTCCCTATGATGTGGTCGGTGGCGTCAATTTCTATGCGAGAAAAGAAATCAAGGACATTCTGGCGTATTTAAAAACGATCGACAACGGGCAGGACGACCTGCAGGTGCGCAGAATTATCAATATTCCGAAGCGTGGAATCGGTGCAACAACAGTCAACCGCGTGCAGGCATATGCGGAAGAAAACGAAATGAGCTTTTACGATGCCCTGCGGCAGGCGGATCAGATTCCCGGGCTTGGCAGAAGCGCATCGAAGCTGGAGCCGTTTGTGACGCTGATCCAGTCCTTTCGGGCGAAGCTGGAATATTATACATTAAAACAGCTGTTGGATGATATCGTAGAATCCACTGGCTATGTAAAAGAGTTGCAGGAGTCGGATGACGAGGATGCGGAGGACAGAATCGCCAACATCAACGAATTAATTTCAAAGGTGGTCGCATTTGAAGCGGCACACGAGGATGCGACGCTGAGCAGCTTTTTGCAGGAGGTTGCGCTGGTTGCGGATATTGATGGCGTGGAATCCGATAATAATAAAGTGCTTCTGATGACGCTGCATTCCGCAAAGGGACTGGAGTTTCCGGTTGTTTATCTGGCTGGCATGGAGGATGGCATATTCCCCAGCTATATGAGCATCATGGACGACGATCCGACTGCGATTGAGGAAGAGCGCCGTCTGGCATATGTCGGAATCACCCGTGCGCGGGAGGAACTTACGATCACCTGTGCAAAGCAGCGTATGATTCGTGGCGAGACGCAGTATAATCCGGTCAGCCGGTTCGTGAAGGAAATTCCCGCAAATCTGCTCGACGAGAGGATAGGAGGATTAAAACGGTTTTCCTTTGAAAAAGAAGGGACGGATGATTACAGCGGTTTTTCGGGATTTTCCGGTTTCTCCGGATTTGGAGGCGGCAGCTCAAAGAGCGAGAGCACAGGCGGATGGAACGGCTTTGGCTCCACCGGGCGCAGCAAGACAGGAGGCAGCGGATTTGGAAATAGCAGCTTTGGCACGTCGAATGCGGACACAAGAAGCAACGCTTCTAAAGGCAGCTTCGCTGCGTCAGGCAAAACAGGCTTTTCCGGGGAAAGCTTTTCAACCGGCAGCTTTACCGGCTATGGAAAGCCAAGGGCAGTGGTGAAGCCGAAAAAAACCGCAGAGGACAGAAAGCCTTTTATCGCGCAGGGGCTTGGCAGCTTAAACGGCGTGAACGGAATTTCCAGAGGCTCTGTGAAATCTGCAGCGCTGGAATATGGAGTTGGCGACCGTGTGCGGCACTTAAAATACGGCGACGGAACGGTGACGGAGATTGTGGACGACCCGCGGGATTACAAGGTGACGATCCAGTTCGACGGAGCGGGTCAAAAGATTATGTATGCGGCGTTTGCAAAACTGAAAAAACTATAAATTTTCCGGATTCATATAGTAAAAGCAAAAAAAGGGTGGTATGATAAACACGACGACGGAATCATGAAAACAAGCAGAAAGGATGGAAAATAATATGGTAAAGCTGGATGAAATTCTGGAAGCGGTGAAGTACAAAGAGGCGGCGAAGAAAAAAGAAGAGAAAAAGACCTGTATTCTCTGGATTCTGGCGATTATCGGCATCGTTGCGGCTGTGGCAGCAGTTGCCTATGCAGTATATCGTTATCTGACTCCGGATTATCTGGAAGATTTTGATGACGACTTTGACGATGATTTTGAGGACGAGGATCTGGACAAGGAAGAACCTGAAAAAGAAGCTTCCGAAGAGAAAAAAGAGGACTAAGGATCGCGGAGACATGCCATTAGGAGCAGACAGATCACGGTTTTTGAGTGTCTGAATTCCCGTTGGTTTGGAGCGGTAGGAACGCGATTTGGAAGTGTGCAGATAAAACTTTATAGGGTTGCGCACGCCGGAGATGACGGGATGTTCTTGCGGGAGCGGAAAAATCAGAAATTTCGCTTTTCGTGGGGACATCCCGTTTTGTAATAAAATATGTTTTTGCATGGCAGTATGTTTGTGGAATGGAGGAGAGATGAAAAAAGGACAGATCAGGACAGGCGTGGTGCGGAATGTGAAATTCCCGAACCGCGCAATGGTGGTGCTGGAGCCGCTGGAAGGTGCGGCAGATGGAGAAGAAATCTGCGAGGTAAAAGGTGCACTGCCGGGACAGAAGGTTTCTGTCGTTGTAACGAAGGTGCGGAAAGGCAAGGGAGAGGGCAGATTAAAGGAAATTCTGGAAAAATCGCCGATAGAAACTGTCGGTGTTGAAAACGGCGGTTGCCCGCATTTTAATATCTGCGGCGGATGCAGCTATATTTCCATGCCATATGAAGAAAGCCTGAAGATAAAGGAAAACCAGGTCAGGGAGCTGTTGGAGCCGGTGCTTTCCAAACAGCAGAGCGTCTGTCAGATCGAGCCGATCCGTCAGAGCCCCGTTTATTACGGATACCGCAATAAGATGGAATTTACGTTCGGAGACGAGGTAAAGGATGGACCTCTGGCGCTGGGCATGCATAAAAAAGGCAGCTTTTATGATATCGTAACGGTGGATGGCTGTCGTCTTGTGGACGACGACTACAGTGCGATCCTGCGGGAGACACTTTATTATTTTGAAGAGAAAAAGACGCCCTTTTATCATCGCTATACCCATGAGGGATATTTGCGGCATCTGCTGGTGCGCAGGGCGTCCAGGACGGGAGAAATCCTTGCAGCGCTTGTAACGACAACGCAGCAGGAAGTTGATCTGGAAAGCTGGAAAGAGCGACTGCTTTCCCTTCCGTTGAACGGAAAATTCGCCGGAATTCTGCATATTACGAACGACTCCATGTCGGATGCGGTCAAGTGCGACAGCAGTGAAATTTTGTACGGCAGGGATTATTTTTATGAAGAGCTGCTTGGACTGAAATTTCGAATTTCGACATTTTCCTTTTTCCAGACGAACACCTGCGGCGCAGAGGTGCTGTATGAGACAGCGCGGGAATATGTCGGCAGCCTGGTAAAGGAAGAGGGAAAGCCGGACAGTATCGTTTACGATCTTTACAGCGGCACAGGTACGATCGCGCAGCTGATGGCACCGGTTGCAAAAAAAGTCATTGGTGTGGAGATTGTGGAGGAGGCAGTTGTTGCTGCGCGGGAAAATGCGAAGCAAAACGGACTGGAGAACTGTGAGTTTATCGCGGGAGATGTTTTAAAGGTACTGGATGAAATCGAAGAAAAGCCGGACTTTATCATTCTCGACCCTCCAAGGGATGGCGTACATCCCAAAGCACTTTCCAGAATCATCGGTTATGGGGTGGAGAAGCTGGTATACATTTCCTGCAAACCGACGAGCCTTGCGCGGGATCTGGAGATTTTCATCGCAAACGGCTATGAGGTGCAGCGGTGTGTCCCTGTGGATCAGTTCCCTTGGACAACCGGGATTGAGACGGTGTGTTTGCTATCCAAACTAAAATAAAAGCTGGGTATTTTTAAAAGGAAAGGGTAAAAGTGTCAAGAATATACATTGCATTCATAGAAAGTATGGCTGCCGCTGTGTTTATTGTTCCACTTTGGTGTATCTGATAGTGGTATTTGTTATGTTTTTCTTTCAACCATTTATTTCGTCTTTGTTATGGGAAATGTTGATGTTAATAAAAGTTTGCTTTTATGTTGATTCAACTGGGTCTCGCCCTCTTTTGTTTTAACAAAAAATCAGCACTTACCGCTTGAAAGAGGAAGCAGCAGATAAAAAATGGTTCTAAAAGGTATATCTTTGTAATGCAAGAGTATGATACAATTGGTTGTGGATACTAAAAACTAAGGAAAATCAGGTATGCTGAATAAAAAAGATTTCTTAAAATACGCTTCAAAACTAGCCTTTCCGATCATGATCCAAAATCTGATCGGAACTCTGGTAAACATTGCGGATACGGTAATGCTTGGATATGTAAGCCAGACTGCCATGTCGGCTTCATCCCTTGCGAACCAGTTTACTTTTATTCTTTTCTGTTTATATTATGGTATGGCCACGGGTGCTTCCGTTTTATGTGCACAGTACTGGGGAAAAGGTGATAAAAAGACAGTAGAAAGAATTCTCGGCCTGGCGGAACGAATCTCACTGATCGTTTCCCTCGTGT
>OBLF01000507.1_pt1 | contig 41884 bp, 38 predicted proteins | sample 1519231 | NCBI WGS metagenome assembly OBLF01 (sample SAMEA2602895, study PRJEB22501) | metagenome | reverse complement strand
TTTGGCAGGGCGGGGCGCGGATGAAGGACGCCTGGGGTCTGGTCGCCCTAAAGTTGGCGGTGGCGGTTGCCAGGGGAACGATGGTTTTTACCATTGGCGGCGCGACGCTGGATTTCTTCAAAGGGGCGTTTGGCGGTATCCTCGCGGGCTTTGTGGTGAGCTGGTTGTATGGCCGCCCCCTGCGCTCCCTCAGCCGCGGGGGGGGTGATGACCCCGCCACGCAAATCGTACTGCTGTTCCTGCTGCCGTTTGCCTCCTACCTGATTGCCGAACATATTGGCGTATCGGGCATTCTGGCGGCGGTAGCGGCAGGGATGACCATTACCCGCTCCGGCGTGATGCGCCGCGCGCCGCTGGCAATGCGTCTGCGTGCCAACAGCACCTGGGCGATGCTGGAATTTGTGTTTAACGGCATGGTATTCCTGCTGTTGGGCCTGCAACTGCCGGGCATTATGGAGTCCTCGCTGATTGCGGCAGAGGCCGATCCGAACGTTGAAGTCTGGATGCTGTTTACCGACATCGTGCTGATCTACATGGCACTGATGCTGGTGCGTTTTGGCTGGCTCTGGACGATGAAGAAATTCAGCGTGCGCTTCCTGACGAAAAAGCCGATGGAGTTTGGCTCCTGGACCACACGCGAGCTGCTGATTGCCTCTTTCGCTGGCGTGCGTGGGGCGATCACCCTTGCCGGTGTGCTCTCTATTCCGCTGCTGCTGCCGACGGGCGATGTCTTCCCGGCGCGCTACGAGCTGGTGTTCCTGGCGGCAGGCGTGATCCTCTTCTCGCTGTTCGTGGGCGTGGTGATGCTGCCGATTTTACTGCAGCACATTGACGCCGGTGATTCGACCCAACAGCATAAAGAGGAGCGTATTGCGCGTGCGGCTACCGCCGAAGTGGCGATAGTCGCTATTCAGAAAATGGAAGAGCGTCTGGCGGCGGATACAGACGAGAACATCGATAACCAGCTGCTGACGGAAGTGAGTTCCCGCGTGATTGGTAACCTGCGCCGTCGGGCTGACGGACGTAATGACGTGGAAAGCTCGCTGCAGGAGGAAAACCTGGAACGCCGGTTCCGCCTGGCGGCGCTGCGTTCAGAGCGTGCCGAGCTGTACCATCTGCGTGCCACGCGGCAGATCAGCAACGAGACGCTGCAAAAGCTGCTGCACGATCTGGATTTGCTGGAAGCGTTGTTGATAGAGAATCAGTAGCGCTTTTGCCCGGTGGCGCTGCGCTTACCGGGCCTACATTCGAATCGTAGGCCGGGTAAGGCGAAGCCGCCACCCGGCACTATTCAGACTGCACCCAAAACCCCTTACAGCACTCCAGCCACGCCTGCGCGCTATGCGACAGATACACCCCTTCACGCCAGATCATCCCTAACTGCCAGTGCAGCTCGCTCTCCAGCGGGATCCAGCGCAGGGTGTTTTTATCCAGCCGCTCGCAAATTGGCTGCGGCAGAATGGCAATCCCCACGCCAGCCTGAACCATCGCGGCCAGAAAATCCCACTGACCGCTGCGCACCGCAATGCGTGGCTTCACATTATGTTGGTTAAACAGCGTCATCAGCTGGCGGCTTAAGGCGAAGTCTTCGTTGTAGATCAGCAACGGATGTTCGCCGAGCAGTTCGGGTTTCACCGAGTCAATTTTCAGCCAGTCACCGGAGCGCGGTACGAGCACGCACAGCGGATGGCTGAACAGCGGCAGCGTCGCCAGACCGCTCTCTTCCTCTACGGGGAGGGCCGTCATCGCCACATCCAGCTCGCCGTTCATCACGGCCTGCTGGACGGTCAGGCCGCCAAATTCAGAAATTTTTAGCTCAACGCCGGGGTAGCGCTGACGAAAGAGGCTAATCGGCCCGGCCATCATCATGCCGACCATCGGCGGAATGCCAAGACGTAATAGCCCTTTGGTAAGGTGGTTGATATCCGCAAGCTCAGCCTCAAGCTGGCGGAACTCAGCCAGAATCGCCAGCCCGCGCTCGAAGACCACGCGCCCGGTATCCGTCAGCAGCAGCTTGCGTCCGTCACGAAGCAGCAGGGTACAGTTCAGCTCGTCCTCAAGGTTTTTCAGCATCTTGCTGATGGTCGGCTGGGTAACGAACAACTTCTCCGCTGCGCGGGTAAAACTTTGCTGGCGAACCACCTCGACAAAATAGCGCAGCGTTCTTATGTCCATGATTATTCCTCGAAACTATACCTTCGATGATTTTAATTCATTTCTGTCCCTGACGTGCGCTCACTATACTGGCGCCTCGTCTCAATTTTGAGGAAAACCCCCATGGCCGTGGCGTTAAGTCGTGTTACGCCTGCCGTTGTGCAACGACTCCAGGTACCGGTTCAGGTACTGCTCTATGCCGGACTGTTTGTTTTCGCGGAATATCTTGTCGACTGGCTGCACCTGCCTTTACCCGCCAACCTGGTCGGGATGGTGCTAATGCTAACGCTGATCCTCTGTCGCGCGTTGCCCCTTAGCTGGGTGCGAGCCGGCGCGCGCTGGCTGCTGGCGGAGATGCTGCTGTTCTTCGTGCCTGCGGTGGTCGCGGTGGTGAACTATGCCCAGCTGCTGATGGTCGACGGCTGGCGCATCTTCGCGGTTATCGCCCTGAGTACGCTGATGGTATTGGGCGCCACTGCCTGGGTGGTGGATAAAGTCTATCGCTTTGAAATCAGCAGGCAGAAGCATGACTAACGTTCAGATAAGCGTGCTGTGTCTGATTGCGACCATCGTAATCTACTTTGCCAACAAGCGTTTGTACCGCCGCTTTCGCGCGCTGCCGCTCATGCCGCTGGTGTTCACCCCCATCCTGCTGGTGCTCATGCTGGTCTTCGGCCATATTTCCTGGCAGAACTACATTGGGGAATCCCACTGGCTGCTGTGGCTGCTCGGCCCGGCCACCATCGCCTTTGCCGTTCCCGTGTACGACAACCTGAATATTATTAAACGCCACTGGATGTCGCTTAGCGCAGGCGTTCTGACTGCCACGGTGGTGGCGGTGTGTAGCTCGGTCTGGCTGGCGCGGCTGTTTACGCTGCCCGATGAAATTCAGCGCAGCCTGGCCGTGCGTTCGGTGACGACGCCGTTTGCGCTGGCAGCGGCTAAACCGCTTGGCGGGCAGCCGGATCTGGTGGCGCTGTTTGTGGTCGTGACGGGCGTCTTTGGCATGGCGGTGGGCGATATGCTCTTTTTGCGGCTTTCTATTCGGGAGGGGATGGCGAAAGGGGCAGGGTTTGGCGCGGCGTCTCATGGCGCAGGTACGGCGCGTTCGTATGAGCTGGGTCAGCAGGAAGGCGTGGTGGCAAGTCTGGTGATGATGCTCTCTGGCGTGACGATGGTGCTAATCGCACCGCTGGTGGCATGGGTGATGTTTTAAACTCCCCGGCCTGAGAGACCGGGGAGAAAGGCTTAGTGTGCGCGGCCCTGTTCAACGCCCAGGCCGGTTTGGGAGCGAATAAACTGGGCGCGGAATTTCTCACGCTCCAGGTTACCTTCCGGCGAGTTGTCGGTGGCCGAGAAGACCCAGATACCAATAAACGCCACGGCAATCGAGAACAGCGCCGGATACTCATACGGGAAAATGGCGCTTTCGTGACCGAGGATCTGTACCCAGATGGTCGGGCCCAGAATCATCAGGATCACCGCCGTCAGCAGCCCCAGCCAGCCGCCAATCATCGCCCCACGGGTGGTCAGTTTTGACCAGTACATGGAGAGCAGAATGATCGGGAAGTTACAGCTCGCCGCAATCGAGAAGGCCAGCCCCACCATAAAGGCGATGTTCTGCTTCTCGAACAGAATACCGAGCAAAATGGCGACCACACCCAGCACCAGCACGGTGATCTTGGAGACTTTCAGCTCGTCACGTTCGCTTGCCCCTTTACGGAACACGTTGGCGTAGAGGTCGTGTGAGACCGCAGAGGCACCGGCCAGCGTCAGTCCCGCTACTACGGCAAGGATGGTGGCGAAGGCCACGGCAGAGATAAAGCCGAGGAACAGGTTACCGCCCACCGCGTCGGCCAGATGCACCGCCGCCATGTTGTTGCCGCCAATCAGCGCACCCGCCGCGTCTTTAAACGCCGGGTTTGCCCCTACCAGCATGATCGCGCCAAAGCCGATGATAAAGGTCAGGATGTAGAAATAACCCATAAAGCCGGTGGCGTAGAAGACGCTCTTACGCGCTTCACGCGCATCGCTCACGGTGAAGAAACGCATCAGAATGTGTGGCAGGCCCGCGGTACCGAACATCAGGCCGAGACCGAGGGAGAGAGCGGATATCGGATCTTTCACCAGCCCGCCCGGGCTCATGATTGCCTCTCCTTTTGGATGAACCGCCATCGCTTCGGTAAACAGGTTATTGAAGCTGAACCCGACGTGCTTCATCACCATAAAGGCCATAAAACTGGCGCCGAACAGCAGCAGGACCGCTTTGATAATCTGTACCCAGGTGGTCGCCAGCATGCCGCCGAACAGGACGTACATTACCATCAGGACGCCAACCAGTACCACGGCGATGTGGTAGTTCAGACCGAACAGCAGTTCGATCAATTTACCTGCCCCGACCATCTGCGCAATCAGGTATAGCGCAACCACCACCAGCGAACCGCAGGCGGAGAGGGTGCGAATGGGCCCCTGTTTCAGGCGATAGGAGGCCACGTCAGCGAAGGTATAGCGCCCGAGGTTGCGCAAGCGCTCGGCAATGAGGAACAGGATGATCGGCCAGCCGACGAGGAAGCCCAGGGAGTAGATCAGGCCGTCGTAGCCGGAGGTATAAACCAGCGCGGAGATCCCGAGGAACGAGGCGGCAGACATAAAGTCGCCCGCTATCGCCAGCCCGTTCTGAAAACCGGTAATGTTGCCGCCCGCGGTGTAATAATCATTACGAGAGCGCACGCGCTTCGACGCCCAGTAAGTGATGTACAGGGTCAGCAGGACGAAAATCAGGAACATCACAATCGCCTGCCAGTTAGTCGGCTGACGCTGAACGTCGCCGGTGATGGCATCCGCCGCGTGGGCGGCAAAAGGAAGTGTGGCGGCAAGCGCCGTCAGGATCCGCTTCATGATGCTTTTACCTCTTGCAGTACCGCTCTGTTGAGACGATCGAATTCACCGTTCGCGCGCCAGACGTACACGCCGGTCAGCAAGAAGGAGATCACAATCACGCCAATGCCAATAGGAATGCCGCGCGTGACGCTGGTGCCCGCGTGCAGCGGGGTGCCCAGCCAGTGCGGAGCAAAGGCGATCAGCATAATAAAGCCGACGTAGATAATCAGCATGATGATAGAAAGGATGAAGGCAAACCGTTGCCGTTTTTCGACGAGCTCCCTGTAGTGCGCACTATTCTCTATCTGCTGACAAATATGGTCATTCATCACAGAGTCTCCAAAGGTAAGGTTGGTTTGTTTTTAGTCCCCTCTCCCCTTTGGGGAGAGGGTTAGGGTGAGGGGAGAGGAAGGTGCGGTCTGATGCCCTCACCCCGGCCCTCTCCCACGGGGAGAGGGAGAAAAAACTAGGAAGGCATTGCGATGGACTGCTTCTCTTCGAGCAGTTTTTCCACCACGCCAGGATCCGCGAGCGTTGAGGTATCACCGAGGTTGCTGGTATCCCCCGCCGCGATTTTGCGCAGGATACGGCGCATAATCTTGCCGGAGCGGGTTTTCGGCAGCGAGTCGGTCCAGTGCAGCACGTCCGGCGTAGCAAGCGGGCCGATCTCCTTACGTACCCAGTTGCGCACCTCGGCGTACAGCTCGGGTGATGGCTCCTCGCCGTGGTTCAGCGTGACGTAAGCGTAAATCGCCTGGCCTTTGATGTTGTGCGGGATCCCGACAACGGCGGCTTCAGCAATTTTCGGATGCGACACCAGCGCCGATTCAATTTCAGCCGTCCCCAGACGGTGGCCAGAAACGTTGAGCACGTCATCCACGCGACCGGTGATCCAGTAATAACCGTCTTCATCACGGCGCGCGCCGTCGCCGCTGAAGTACATGTTTTTAAAGGTCGAGAAATAGGTCTGCTCAAAGCGTGCGTGGTCGCCGAACAGGGTACGCGCCTGGCCTGGCCACGAGTCGACGATCACCAGGTTGCCTTCGGTGGCCCCGTCCAGCGGGTTGCCCTCGTTATCCACCAGCGCAGGCTGTACGCCGAAGAATGGGCGCGTGGCAGAACCGGCCTTCAGCTGTGTGGCGCCAGGCATAGGGGTGATCATGAAGCCGCCGGTTTCGGTCTGCCACCAGGTGTCCATCACCGGGCATTTTTCATTGCCGATTTTCTTCCAGTACCACTCCCAGGCTTCGGGGTTAATGGGTTCACCCACGGAACCGAGGATGCGCAACGAAGAGCGGTCAGTGCCTTCGATGGCCTTATCGCCTTCCGCCATTAACGCGCGGATCGCCGTTGGCGCGGTGTAGAGAATGTTGACCTGGTGCTTGTCGACTACCTGACACATACGCGCCGGGGTCGGCCAGTTTGGCACGCCCTCAAACATCAACGTGGTGGCACCGCAGGCCAGCGGGCCGTAGAGCAGGTAGCTATGCCCGGTCACCCAGCCCACGTCGGCGGTACACCAGTAGATGTCGCCCGGGTGGTAGTCGAAAACATATTTAAAGGTCGTGGCCGCATAAACCAGATAACCGCCGGTGGTGTGCAGCACGCCTTTCGGTTTACCGGTTGAACCGGAGGTGTAAAGAATGAACAGCGGATCTTCAGCATTCATCTCTTCCGGCTGATGCTGGTCACTCGCTTTCTCGATCAGGTCACTCCACCACAGGTCACGTCCCTCGTTCCAGTCGATCTTGCCGCCGGTACGCTTCAGCACGATAACGTTACTGACCGTTTTGACATTCGGGTTTTTCAGCGCTTCATCGACGTTTTTCTTCAGCGGTATACCGCGTCCGGCGCGCACGCCTTCATCCGCGGTGATCACCAGTTTTGAACTGGAATCGACAATACGGCCGGCAACGGCTTCCGGTGAGAACCCGCCGAAGATAACCGAGTGAATTGCGCCGATACGCGCGCAGGCCAGCATAGCAACCGCGGCTTCCGGCACCATTGGCATATAGATAGCCACCACATCGCCCTTTTTAATGCCTTTTTCCAGCAGGACGTTGGCGAAACGGCAGACGTCGCGATGCAGTTCTTTATAGGTAATGTGTTTGCTCTGTGAGGCATCGTCGCCTTCCCAGATGATGGCGGTTTCATTCCCGCGTTCGGCAAGATGGCGATCCAGGCAGTTCGCCGCCAGGTTCAGCGTGCCATCTTCATACCATTTAATGGAGACGTTGCCGGGCGCAAAGGAGGTGTTTTTCACCTTCTGATAAGGTTTGATCCAGTCAAGGATGTGTCCCTGCTCGCCCCAGAAGGCGTCAGGGTGGGAAACTGATTTCTGATATTTCTCGTGGTACTGCTCCGGGTTGATCAGGCAACGGTCCGCAATGTTTGCGGGAATGTCGTGTTTATGTATTTGGCTCATGGCTTTTTTTCTCCTTGTAAGATGTTAATAATATGTCGCAAAAACGTTAATAGTAGGGGCTTTACAAGCTTTGTTTATTATTTGGGCTACAGATCACGCATTGTTTGAAGAGGTTGAAAAACGAGCGAATGAAACTTTGAAGGGAAATAATTCAGCCTGACGATTATTCGCATTTAGATTTAAAAAAGCGTTTTTATAACAAATGGTTATTTATCAGGATAATGACAAACTCGCGTTATACCGTCATTTTCCAGTGAAATGCGTCGTTCTTTAAGGCTTGCGCAACAGGTCGCGCAAATGATACTCATACGCCGCGTTAAAAAATCCCATAAACCAACGCAACACAATTCATACCCTTTCAGTATGTCTCCATATTCATGCAGTTTTGCTGGTGCGGAGATTTCATTGAGGAAGTCAGTTTCTATGAAAAACGTTAAAGTCAGCCTGGCCTGGCAGATCTTGCTAGCCCTTGTGCTGGGCATCTTGCTGGGCAGTTATCTCCACTATCATAGCGACAGCCGCGAATGGCTGATTGCCAACCTGCTCTCCCCGGCGGGCGATATCTTTATTCATTTGATCAAGATGATCGTGGTGCCGATTGTGATCTCGACGCTGGTGGTCGGCATTGCCGGGGTCGGTGACGCGAAACAGTTAGGCCGTATCGGTGCGAAAACCATTCTCTATTTCGAAGTGATCACTACGGTTGCGATTATTCTGGGGATTACCCTGGCAAACGTGTTCCAGCCAGGTTCCGGGATCGATATGTCGCAGCTGGCCACGGTGGATATTTCGAAATACCAAAGCACAACGGCGGAAGTGCAGAGCCATGCGCACGGCCTGATGGGCACGATCCTTTCACTGGTGCCGACCAATATCGTGGCGTCGATGGCGAAAGGCGAGATGTTGCCGATCATCTTCTTCTCGGTGCTGTTTGGCCTGGGGCTCTCCTCGCTGCCTGCCACGCACCGTGAACCGCTGGTCACCGTCTTCCGCTCCATCTCCGAAACCATGTTCAAAGTGACCCACATGGTGATGCGCTACGCGCCGGTTGGGGTGTTCGCATTGATTGCGGTGACCGTGGCAAACTTCGGCTTTGCCTCCCTGTGGCCGCTGGCGAAGCTGGTGATCCTGGTGCACTTCGCCATCCTGTTCTTTGCGCTGGTGGTGCTGGGCATTGTGGCGCGCCTGTGCGGGCTGAGCATCTGGATCCTGATCCGTATCCTGAAAGATGAGTTGATTCTGGCGTACTCCACGGCAAGCTCTGAGAGCGTGCTGCCGCGCATTATTGAGAAGATGGAGGCTTACGGTGCGCCTGCCTCTATCACCAGCTTCGTGGTGCCGACCGGCTACTCTTTCAACCTGGACGGTTCAACGCTGTACCAGAGTATCGCCGCTATCTTTATTGCGCAGCTGTATGGCATTGACCTGTCGCTGTGGCAGGAGATCGTGCTGGTGCTGACCCTGATGGTGACATCTAAAGGTATTGCAGGCGTACCGGGCGTTTCGTTCGTGGTGCTGCTCGCGACGCTGGGCAGCGTGGGTATTCCGCTGGAAGGTCTGGCGTTTATCGCCGGTGTCGACCGTATCCTCGATATGGCGCGTACGGCGCTGAACGTGGTGGGGAATGCCCTGGCGGTGCTGGTTATCGCCAAGTGGGAACACAAATTCGACCGTAAAAAAGCGCTGGCGTATGAACGCGAGGTGCTGGGGCGTTTTGATAAGACGGCCGATCGGTAATGTAAAAAGCCCGGTGGCGCTGCGCTTACCGGGCCTACGGGTTTTGTAGGCCGGGTAAGGCGAAGCCGCCACCCGGTGCTTTACTCCCCGCTCAACGCATCAAACTCTTCACATCCCGTATCAAACCCTTCCGTACAGCTCAGGTTCAACCAGTAAAGCGCTTTCTGCTTATTCGGCGTGATAAACCCTTTCTCGCCCTGTCTGAACAGCATCCCCGCCCAGTACTCCGCATAGCCCGTTCGCGACAGGGTAGAACTTCGCTTGAACCACGACGCGGCCCGCACGTCATCCTGAGCCACCTCAACGCCGTTGGCATAGATCAGCCCCAGCAGCAGCTGCGCGTCTACCGCCGAATCGTTGTCGATATCTTCAGTCGCCGTTTGCAGGAGCTTAATGGCCTGGGGATAGTCGGTTTGACCGGCCTGAGTGTTGACCAGCACGCGCGCCAGCATGATCGCGCCGCGTTTGCTGCCTGCAATGTTTGCCTGCTGCGCCAGAGCCTTGGCCTGCGCGTAATCCCCCTGCGTAAAGTGAATTTGCGACAACAGCGCCATGGCATCGACATCGCCACCTTTTGCGGCTTTTTCGGCCCACCGCGCGGCCTGTGTGCGGTCCCCCGAGCTGAAGTAGGTATCAGCAAGATAATACTGGGCGCGGGCATCGCCCGCTTCCGCCTGCTTCAGATACTGGCTGCCTATCTCATCCGCGCAGGCGAACGAGGTTATAAAGAATAACAACAGAAAAATGGCTTTCATGGATTCTTATCTTCTGGGTACACGCCGCGCAGTATAATCGCGGTGGCGGAAATAAAAAAAGGGAGTGAATATATCACTCCCTTTGTTCATTAATTAATTACCCGCTTCAACCCATTGCGCTTTCACGCAGTCGGGCTTTCAGCTTGTTATATTCGTCAATCACATACTGTTCGGCAGCGTGTTGATCCGCAATGGGCTCCACGTTGACGGCACAATATTTATACTCCGGCGTTTTGGTTATCGGGCTTAAGTTCTCCGTCACCAGTTCGTTACAGGCACCAATCCACCACTGGTAGGTCATATAGACCGCCCCTTTGTTGGGACGATCGCTCACCTGCGCACGGGTGATGATTCGCCCTTTGCGCGAGTTCACCCATACCAGCGCTTCATCCTCAATACCCAGGCGTTCCGCGTCAGCAGTGTTGATCTGCGCGTAGCCGGGTTCATCTGCCAGCGCGGCCAGCGCGGCGCAGTTCCCGGTCATTGAGCGACAGGAGTAGTGGCCTACTTCGCGCACGGTGGAGAGCACCATCGGATACTCGTCGGTGAGTTTATCTATAGGTGCGACCCAGTCGCAGGTGAAGAACTGCGCCAGCCCGTTCGGGGTGTCGAACGTCTCTTTGAAGAGGTATGACGTCCCCTGGTCGGCTTCCGACTCATCGCGGCATGGCCACTGGATATACCCCAGCTCACCCATTTTTTCATAGGTGGCACCGTAGAAGTCCGGGCACAGATGCCGCAACTCGTCCCAGATCTCCTGAGTGTTGTTGTAGTGCATCGGGTAGCCCATACGGGTGGCGATTTCGCTGATGATCTGCCAGTCGGTTTTCAGATCCCACTTCGGTTCGACCGCTTTGAAGAAGCGCTGGAAGCCGCGGTCCGCCGCCGTGTAGACGCCTTCATGCTCACCCCATGACGTCGACGGTAAAATCACATCCGCCGCCGCCGCGGTTTTGGTCATGAAGATATCCTGGACAATCACCAGCTCAAGATCCTCAAACCCTTTACGTACCGCAGAGAGTTCGGCATCGGTCTGGAGCGGATCTTCACCCATGATGTAGGCCGCACGCACTTCACCGTGCGCCGCGCGGTGCGGCAGCTCGCTGATGCGATAGCCGGTGTGTTCCGGCAGGCTTTCGACCCCCCAGGCTTTCGCGAATTTCTCGCGGTTTTCCGGGAATTTGACGTACTGATATCCTGGATAGGTATCCGGCAGCGCGCCCATATCGCAGGCCCCCTGGACGTTATTCTGGCCACGTACCGGGTTGACGCCGACGTGGGCCTTGCCCAGGTTACCCGTCAGCATGGCGAGGCTGGTCAACGAACGCACGGTTTCCACGCCCTGGTAGAACTGGGTCACGCCCATGCCCCACAGAATGGCGGCGGTTTTCGCCCCGGCGTACATGCGTGCGGCCTGGCGGATCTCCTGTGCGCTGACGCCGGTTATCGCTTCAACGGACTCTGGCGTATAGCCTTCGACAATTTTACGATACTCTTCAAAGCCCTCCGTGCGGCTGGCCACAAACGCTTGGTCGTACAGATTCTCCTCAATAATGACGTGCCCCATCGCATTCAACAGCGCGATGTTCGAGCCGTTTTTCAATGCGATGTGCATATCTGCAATGCGCGCGGTTTCAATTTTGCGCGGATCGCAGACGATGATTTTCGCCCCGTTCTGTTTGGCGCGAATAACATGGTTCGCGACGATAGGGTGAGAATCCGCCGGGTTATAGCCGAAAATAAACACCAGATCGGTGTTGTCTATCTCGTTGATGGCATTACTCATTGCGCCGTTACCGACCGACTGGTGCAGACCTGCAACCGATGGGCCGTGTCAGACGCGAGCGCAGCAGTCGACGTTATTGGTTCCAATAACGGCGCGTGCGAATTTTTGCATCACATAGTTGGTTTCATTCCCAGTCCCGCGTGAGGAACCGGTCGTCTGAATCGCATCCGGGCCGTACTTGGCCTTGATGGCGCTGAGGCGCGTGGCGACGTAATCGAGAGCCTCGTTCCAGCTGACGGCTTCCAGCTTGCCACCGCGCTCGCGGCGGATCATAGGGGTTTTCAGGCGCGGGGTGAGGATTTGGGTATCATTGATAAAATCCCAGCCGTAATACCCTTTCAGACACAGCGTGCCCTGGTTGGTTTTCCCCTGTGCGGCCTCCGCCCGGACGATTTTGCCGTTATCGACCACCAGGTGGATCTTGCAACCTGAGGCACAATAAGGGCAAACCGTGACGACTTTTTTCATCAGTCTGCTCCAGTTAATCGAATCTTTCGCACCGACTAATGCAGCTTCTATGCCATGTTTTTAGTAGGGGTAATGGCGCGTTTTACGGCGTATTCCTGCCGACAACCCTGACGAAAAGCAGACCATCGTCAAAATTGACGTGTCGAATGGGCAGGGTATGTGACATGGGTTGAATTTCCATCACGGAAAACGCCCTTTCACTGGAGCTGACGGCAGAATGGTTCAGACTTAACATAATCCCCTGACGGAAGCATATGATGAAACCGGCGATTCTGGTGGTTGATGACGATTTGGCAGTGTGCGAACTGCTGCAGGATGTGCTGAGTGAACACGTCTTTGACGTGCTTGTCTGCCATAACGGCCAGGATGTGCCAGGCCGGGTACAACAGACGCCGGAGATCGCCCTTGTCCTGCTGGATATGATGCTGCCGGATATCAATGGGTTACAGGTTTTGCTGCAGTTGCAAAAGCAGCGTCCGGCGCTACCGGTGATCATGTTAACCGGGTTGGGCAGTGAATCCGACGTGGTAGTGGGGCTGGAGATGGGAGCCGACGACTATATTGGCAAACCGTTTAATCCGCGCGTGGTGGTTGCCCGGGTTAAAGCGGTCCTGCGTCGGACCGGCGTGCTGGCCGCAGAAACGCCGATGCCACGCGTAGCGGGGATAACCTTCGATAACTGGACGCTGGATACCTCCCGATGTGAACTGATTGATCCGCAGCGTAACGTCGTGCCGTTGACCCAGGGGGAATATGGCCTGCTGCTGGCGCTTACGCAAAATGCCCGCCGGGTACTCAGCCGCGATCAACTGCTGGAACTCACCCACAGCGAAAGCACGGAGGTGTTTGACCGGACTATTGACGTGCTGATCATGCGTCTGCGCCGGAAAATCGAGGTCAACCCGCATCAGCCAGCCCTCATCAAAACCATTCGCGGGCTGGGCTACGTGTTTGCCACCGATGTTAGCCGCCCCGAACAGGCGGCATAAGGTCTATGTTATCGCCGGAATAAGAAGGGCGGCAAAAATGGCGCTGATGCACAGGTACTTGAGGGCATAATAGGCTTTACGATTTCGTTTTTTAAGACGCTGTCCGCGTTCGCGCCCCGCATGAACATATTTAAAAATGCGATTAATGCCGCCAGTGCGGTCATTCTCATCATTGGGTGAGCTGGCTGCAGACATCAGCGTCGTCCCTACCCAATGGTTAACTGCCTGTGCCCAGCCCCACTTCATCGGACGCTCGATATCACAGAAAAGAATAATGCGCGTTTGATCGGTTTTATTTTCTGCCCAGTGAACGTAAGTCTCATCAAAAATGACGGCCTCGCCATCGCGCCAGCTATGGCGCTGCTGGTCCACTTCAATAAAGCAGCGATCGTCATTCGGGGTAGATAAGCCCAGATGATAGCGAACCGAGCCCGCGTAGGGATCGCGATGCTTGCCCAGCTTTGCCCCCGCAGGCAGTTCGGCAAACATCGCCGCCTTTACGCAAGGAATTTGACTCACCAGTTGCGTGGTCACCGGGCAAAGCGCTTGCGCAGAAGGGTGAGCGTCGGCGTACCATTTCAGATAAAAACGTTTCCAGCCGCGTTTAAAAAAGGTGTTAAAGCCAGCGTCGTTATTATTTTGCGCCGCCTTTATATGATCCTGTAAACGCACAGCCTCTTCACGAATAACCTGCCAGTTTTCCGTCAGCGTTTTTAATTCAGGGAAACGCTCTGTCTCAAAGAAAGCCTGCCTGGCGGGCAGGGAAGAGAACGCCGTCATAAACATATTGATGGGTGCCATGAACGTCGAATGGTCGAACAACTGACGAGACAGCGTCTGTTTTTCTTTCCCGCGTGAATGCGCGTAAATAACGCTAATAATGAAAATACCGATGATGATGGCTGCGAACATTTTTCCCTTGTCCTCTTTCTATCTCATTTCGGAAAAGCGTGCGGACAGAGTGCTGCCCACGCCGAATATGCCAGATGGAGAGAGTGTAGTTCGGGAATGTAAAATTCATAGAACTGTAATGAAAAATCGCAATTATTGTTAAATTAATTGCCCTCGCGAATAAAAGCCTGCAGCCCGGCCAGCGTTTTTTGCCACCCACTCTCCCCAAAGGGGAGAGGGTTTAGGCTGAGGGGTTACTTAACCGTCCAGCCCTTATAGGTACCGACGTTCTTTTTATCGATCATCGTCACCGGGATCAGCACCGGTTCTTTCGGTGCCGGTTTGCCCTGGAGAATGTCGTAGCCGATCTCGACCGCTTTTGCCGCCATCACCTGCGGATCTTGTGCCGGGGTTGCCACAAACAGGGAGTTTTCCCGCTTCAGCGCTTCTTCACCATCCGGGCTGCCATCCACGCCCACAATGAAGAATTCATTGCGCTGCGCCTGTTTTGCCGCCAGATCGGCGCCGATCGCGGTAGGATCGTTAATCGCGAATACGCCGTCGATCTTCGGATTGGCCGCCAGAAGAGAGGTCATGACTTCCAGACCGCCTTCACGGCTGCCTTTGGCGTTCTGGTTATCCGAGAGCACCTTGATATCCGGATGTTTTTTGAATTCCATCTGGCAACCTTCCACACGGTTTTGCACCGCTGAGACCGGTGGTCCGTTGATGATCACCACATTGCCTTTGCCTTTCAGGCGGTCGGTAATGTACTTACAGGCCATTTCGCCCGCCTGGGTGTTATTGGAGGTGATGGTCGCATCGGCACCTTCCGCCGCCACGTCAACCGCCACGACCACGATCCCGGCATCCTTCGCGCGTTTCACCGCCGGGCCGATCCCTTTGGAATCCGCGGCGTTGAGGATGATCATGTCCACTTTCGCGGCGATAAAGTTATCGATCTGCGCCACCTGCTGACCGAGATCGTAACCGCTGGAGACCAGCGTCACTTTGACGTTATCGCCCGCCAGCTTGCGCGCTTCCAGCTCGGCACCTTTGGTGATCTGCACAAAGAACGGATTGGCCAGGTCACCCACCGTCACGCCGATGGACTTCAGATCTTTCGCCTGCGCAAACGGCGTTGCGGCAAGCAGCGCGCCAGCACAGAGCGCGGTCACTAACGGTTTTAAACGCATATTGTATTCCTCGAAGCTGTAGGGTTTTGTTGTTATGCACTTTGATGGTGTCGGGTACGGTATTTGTCGATCAGCACCGCAATGATGATCACCGCCCCTTTGATCACCAGTTGCCAGAAGTAGGAGACGCCCATCAGCGTCATGCCGTTGTTGAGGGTGGCGATAATCAATGCCCCCACCAGCGTGCCGGTGATCGTGCCGATCCCGCCGACGAAGCTGGTACCGCCGAGGATCACCGCCGCAATCGCATCCAGCTCATAGCCGGTACCGAGGTTGCCGTTGGCGCTGTAAAGGCGCGAGGCGCTCATCACGCCACCGAGGCCGGAGAGCAGCCCGCTCATGCCGTAGACAAACAGCAGTACCATCCAGACCTTGATGCCCGTCAGGCGCGCCGCCTGCATGTTGCCGCCCACGGCGTAGATGTGAACGCCCAGCGTAGTGCGGCGCAGGATAAACCAGCAGATAGCAATGACCGCCAAAGCAATGACCACCAGCCATGGCACGGGACCGAGGTAGTTATTGCCGATCCACTCGAAGTTGATGTTCGAGTTGATCACCGTGGTGCCGTCTGCCAGCAGGTAGGCCGCGCCGCGCAGCGCCGTATAGGTACCGAGCGTGACGATAAACGGCGGTAGCCCGGCAAAGGCCACCAGCGCGCCGTTGAACAGCCCCAGCACCATGCCGAGCATCAGCGCCGCCGGAATAGAAAGTCCGGCGAATTCCGGGATCAGCGACACCACCATTGCCGCAACGGCGGTAGTACCGAGAATCGACCCCACGGAGAGGTCAATCCCACCGGTTAAGATGATGAAAGTCATCCCCGCAGCCAGCACGATGTTGATTGACGCCTGACGGGTGATGTTGAGCAGGTTGCTCTCGGTGAAGAAGTTAGGGGCGATAAAGCCAAATACCGCCACGATCAGAATTAAAATAGGTAAAATGCCGATCGTTTGCATCAGATCGCTCATCAGCATTTTTTTGGCGGAGGCGGATTTCGCCACCTGCTGCGGATGGGTTGGAGTTGTCATAATTACACCGCCTGATGATGTGTGTCGTCCACGCCGGTTGCCAGCGTCATGATGTTTTCCTGAGAGATATCGCGCCCGTGGAGTTCACCCGCAATGCTGCCTTCGCGCATCACGTACACCCGGTCACTCATGCCCACCACTTCCGGCAGTTCGCTGGAGATCATCAAAATCGCCACGCCCTTACGCGCCATCTGGTTCATGATGCGGTAGATCTCGCTTTTCGCGCCAACGTCCACGCCGCGGGTGGGTTCGTCCAGAATCAGAATGCGCGGGCCTATCGCCACCCAGCGCGAGATCAGCAGTTTTTGCTGATTACCGCCGGACAGTCCGCCCGCGCGTACCTGTGAATGGGGCACACGAATGTTGAGCAGGGCGATAGCGTCATCGGAAATGGACTGGGCTTTTTTGCGGTTCAGCATGCCGAAGGTGGCATCGCGTTCCAGCGTCGCCATCGTGATGTTCTCCTGCGCCGCCAGCTCCAGAAACAGCCCCTGCTCCTTACGGTTCTCGGTGAGAAAACCGATCCCGTTTTCAATGGCCGCGCGCGGGGAGTGGATCACCACCGGCTCGCCGTCCACCTCAATCATGCCGCCCGTGGCTTTGCGCACGCCGAAAATCAGCTGCGCCAGCTCGGAGCGTCCGGCACCGACCAGCCCGGCCAGCCCGACGATTTCGCCGGAACGGACCTGTAAACTGCACGGCCGCACTTTTTTACCGTCGGTAAGGTGGTGGACGTTCAGGCGGGGGCTGCCGAGAGGGATATCGCGCTCTTTGTTGAACAGATCGCTTAAAGGGCGGCCCACCATCATTTTCACCAGCTCGGAGGCGTTGAGCTTGTCGCGCGTCAGGCTGCCGACGTACTGCCCGTCACGCAGAACGCTGACGCGGTCAGAGAGTTCATACACTTCCGCCATGCGGTGGCTGATATAGATAATCGCCATGCCTTCATCGCGCAGGCGCAGAATCAGTTCAAACAGGCGGTGGGTTTCGCGGGAAGAGAGGGCAGCGGTGGGTTCGTCCATCACCAGAATGCGGCTGTTGCGGTGCAGCGCGCGGGCAATTTCTACCTGCTGCTGTTCGGCGATGGTCAGCTTCATCACCCGATCGGTGGCGCTGAACTGGGCGCCGAGGCGATCGATCACCGCCTGCGCCTGGGCGGCCATCTCTTTACGCTGAACCAGCCCGCCGCGCGACAGTTCGCTGCCGAGGAAAATGTTTTCCGCCACGGTCAGATTGGGGGCGAGTTGCATCTCCTGGTAAATCAAGGTAATGCCTGCGGCCAGGGCATCTTTCGGCCCTTTGATGTGAAACGGCTGTCCGTCGATCAGGATCTCACCGCGGGTGGCAGTGTAGGCACCTGCGAGGATTTTCATCAGCGTGCTTTTGCCCGCGCCATTTTCGCCCATCAGCGCGTGGATCTCACCGGGGAAAACCGTCAAATCCACGCCCTTGAGCGCGTGGAAATTGCCAAAGGTTTTGGCTATGCCGCGCATCTCTAAAACCGGGGTTCTGCTCATGGCGGATCTCCTGTGAATGTCGATATCTGCACTTCATCACAGGTGCGTAAATGCAAAATGTCAGAAGCTGTTCATATTTGTCATAGTTATGAATAGTTAACCGCCGTCACATTTCTCTTTTCCCTCTCCCCGTGGGAGAGGGCCAGGGTGAGGGCATCAGACCGCTAAGGAGCCTAAAGAGATGTCATCACGCCCCCCGTTTTTTACCAGTGCCCGTGGCCGCCTGCTGATGTTCAATCTGCTGGTTGTTGCGGTCACGCTGATGGTCAGCGGCGTGGCGGTGCTTGGCTTCCGTCATGCCAGCCAGATCCAGGAGCAGGTGCAGCAGCAAACGCTGGATGACATGACCGGCAGCATGAACCTCGCTCGCGATACGGCTAACGTGGCGACGGCGGCGGTGCGGTTGTCGCAGGTAGTCGGATCGCTGGAGTACAAAGGCGAGGCGGAGCGGTTAAAGCAGATGCAAACGGCATTGCGCCGCTCGCTGGAGCAGCTGGCCGATGCGCCGCTGGCGCAGCAGGAGCCGGCGCTGGTGGCGCGGATTATTCAGAGAAGCAATGAATTACAGCAAGGCGTGACGGGGATGCTGGAGCGCGGGCAGCGACGCCATCTGGAGCGTAACGCGCTGCTCAGTTCGCTCTACCAGAGCCAGAGTTACCTGCGTCATCTGCAGGACATCAACCGCCGTACTGGCAGCGATGTTCCGGATGCGCAGCTGCTGATGGAAATGGACAGGCTGATCGCCGCCGCCATCGAAACCCCTTCACCACGCGCCACGATACAGCAGCTGGATACGGTGACAGCGATGTTGCCCCAGCGCGCGACGCAGCCTGCGGTCAACGTTGTGCTGCCCGACTTTAACGCCGAGCTGCGTAAGCTTGCCCCGCTGTCGACGCAGCTGGCAGAGAGCGATCTGGCAATAAGCTGGTATATGTTCCACATCAAGGCGCTGGTGGCGATACTGAATAGCGATATCAATCAGTACGTTGAACAGGTCGCGCAAGCCTCCCGGCTTCGCACGGCCCAGAGCCATCACGAGCTGCAATCCATTAGCGTTTTTATCAGCATTTTCGCCGTGCTGGCGCTGATCATCACCGGGTGCGCCTGCTGGTATATTTACCGTAACCTGGCCTCCAACCTGACGGCTATCTCCCGGGCCATGTCGCGCCTTGCCCGTGGCGAACAGGATGTCTCGGTGCCCGCATTGCAGCGGCGGGACGAGCTGGGCGAGCTGGCGCGCGCGTTTAACGTTTTTGCCCGCAACACTGCTTCACTTGAGCACACGACGCGTCTGCTGAAAGAGAAAACGACGCAGATGGAGATTGACCGCATCGAGCGTCAGGGACTGGAAGAAGCGTTGCTCCACAGCCAGAAGATGAAGGCTGTCGGACAGCTGACCGGCGGGCTGGCGCATGATTTTAATAATCTTCTGGCGGTGATCATCGGCAGTCTTGAGCTGACCGACCCCGAATCAAAAGACGCGCCGCGTATTACCCGGGCGCTGAAGGCGGCAGAACGCGGCGCCATGCTGACCCAGCGCCTGCTGGCATTTTCCCGCAAGCAATCCCTGACGCCGCATACCGTTGAGATGAAACCGCTGCTGGAGAACCTGCGGGAACTGATGCGCCACTCCTTGCCTGTCGCCCTGACTCTGGAGATTGAAGCGCAAACCCCGGCATGGCCCGCATGGATAGACGTCGGCCAGCTGGAAAACGCGATTATCAACCTGGTGATGAACGCCCGCGATGCGATGGAAGGGCAAAGCGGCGTCATTAAAATTCGTACATGGAACCAGCGCGTGACCCGCAGCGACGGCCGCAGGCAGGATATGGTGGCGCTGGAGGTCATTGACCATGGTAGCGGTATGGCGCAGGAGGTGAAATCCCGGGTCTTTGAACCGTTCTTTACCACCAAACAGACCGGAAGTGGCAGCGGATTAGGGTTGTCGATGGTGTACGGTTTTGTGCGTCAGTCCGGGGGACGCGTGGAGATTGAAAGCGCGCCGGGGCAGGGCACCACCGTTCGGCTCCATCTGCCGCGCTCGACGTTTTCCACCGTGTCTGAAAGTGAGGCGCTCCCGGCTACCACCTCCCCGGATAGCGAGCGGCTGGTGCTGGTACTGGAAGATGAGGCGGATGTCCGCCAGACCCTGTGTGAGCAGCTGCATCAGCTAGGCTACCTGACACTCGAAGCGGAGAATGGCGAGCAGGCCCTGAGCATGCTGGAGGCATCGCCGGATATTGGCATGTTTATCAGCGACCTGATGCTGCCCGGAAGCCTCAGCGGAGCGGAGGTCATTAACCATGTGCGCAGTCATTATCCGCAGCTTCCGGTGCTGCTGATCAGCGGCCAGGATTTGCGGCCTACGCATAACCCTCAGCTGCCGGACGTTCAGTTACTGCGTAAGCCGTTTACCCGCGTACAGCTGGCACAGGCGCTGCGTAAGGTGATGGTAATTTGAGATTCCTCCGCTACTCCGGCACAGTCCCGTTGATTACCTTAACGCCAGTCCACCTGTGAGTCTGGCCTTATGAAACGTTACTTTTCCGCTCTGATATTGGGTCTGCTGTCACTCACCAGCCAGCTGGCCCACGCCGACGTGATTGATGATGCCATTGGCAACATTCAGCAGGCGATCAACGATGCTTATAACCCCGACAGCAGCCGTAATGACGACGACGATCGCTACGATCGCAGCCGTCAAAGCGACAGCCGTCAGTACGACGATCGCCGTCGGCAGCTCGAAGACAGACGCCGCCGTTTAGACGAGCGTCAACGTCAGTTAGATGACGACAGGCGTCGACTGGAAGAGGATGAACGGCGTTTAGAAGACGATTACGATCGCGGCTAAAGCCTGGTCCGTAGGCCGGGTAAGGCGCAGCCGCCACCCGGCAAAACTCAGTCGAGTACCAGCACCATGCCGTCATACCCCGCTTCGATACCGTTCGGCAGCGGGTTGTTCATCATCCACACGTCAAACTGATGGCTGATGTGCGTCAGGATCACCTGCGGACAGCCAATCACCTCGTTTAACGCAACCACGGTGTTCAAATCACAATGGTTACGCGGCGGCTCGTCACGCGGTTCATGACTGCAGTCGATGATTATCGCCTGCGGCTGATTGTTGAGCAGAAACTTCACCGTTTTTTCCGGTAATCCCGCCGTGTCTGAAAGCCACGCCACGCGGCTGTGGGCGGATTCCAGCAGATAGCCAAACGTCAGCTTCGAATGGTTGAGGGGCAGCGGCGTCACCCGCAGTCCCTGTAGCTCAAACACCACAAACGGTTCGACCGTATGACTGAAATCCAGGATCCCCGGATGTTTGAACAGGTCGTCACACCCCGCGTCGTCCGGTGGGCCGTAGACCGGAATCGTTGCACCCACGCCCCAGCGCAGGGGAAACAGCCCCTGAACGTGATCCATATGATAGTGAGTGAGTAAAAACTGCTGAAAACTGCCCGCGGGCCAGTCCTCCATCAGGTGTGGAATACCGGCGTCCAGCAACGTGACCGCATCGTTGTATTTGACCACCGCACTGCAGGGACGACGGCGATAATTTTCCTGCAAACGCGCGCGTCTACACGACGCGCAGTCGCAGCCAAAGACGGGCACCAGCTGGGCACCGCCGGTGCCGGTTAACGTTATGGTCAGACTCATCACTCACCTCTACAGCGGTTTGGTGAAGCGGAAATGGCTCTGCGTATACCCTTCACGAAGGTAGAAACGGTGGGCGTCCACGCGCTTCACGCTGGTGGAAAGTTCTGTCAACTCCGCGCCAGCCTGTCGTGCAACGTCCTCTGCCCAGGCGAGCAACTGGCTACCCACCTTTAACCCGCGCGCTTGCGGCATGACCACCAGCTCCTGGATCTCGCCGATCCAGCGGGCGTGATGGAGGTGAAACTGCATGTGCAGACCGATCATGCCGATGACTTCCCCGTTCAGCTCGGCAAGCTGGTAGCGCATATTGTGATCCTGCAGATTAGCCAGATAGCCGGCATGAAACGCCTGGTGATCGAACTCTGCTTGCTTAAGTTCGCAGATGAGGGCGTACACGCTCTGCGCATCATCAGCAGTGGCGGGGCGAAGCTGGCAGTCAGGCATGCTGTTTCTCCTTCTGACGGATAAGGGATAAAAAGATCTCGACTGACTGTAGCAAACTTCCGTCGTTATTGAGGACATGGCAGCCTGAAGGGGTGTAGCGCGCCGCGCGCGCCAGCCGCTGGTCAATCTCACGCGCGTTTTCGCGCCCCCGGTTTTGCAGCCTGCTGCGCAGAACGTCCGGGGAAACCTGCAGGCAGATCGGCAGCAGGGCCGCCTCATATCGGGCTTTTGCCTGCGGCAGATGGGCGCGTGAGCCGTTGACCAGCACATCAAAACCCGCGTGCAGCCAGAGGTCGATCTCAATGCCGACGCCATAGTAGAAACCGTTAGCGTGCCAGCTCAGTGCCAGCAGGTTTTGCCCGGCGCGGGTGAAAAACTCCTGCTCGCTCAGGGCGATATAGTTTTCACTTCCGGCGTTCGCCGCGCGGGTAATATAGCGGTGCGCCACCAGCAGCTGTGAATGTTCCCGCTGCCGCAGGGCAGACAGCAGGCTGTCCTTACCGGAGCCGGACGGCCCCATCAACCAGATAAGTCTTCCCATCAGAACACCCTTTTTCCCTGACGCCAGACGTGGTCGATATGAATATGCTCGCCTTTGCGGTGGGCAAGCACCAGATCTGCCCGTTTTCCTTCGGCAATCTCACCGCGATCCTGAAGATTGAGTGCGGCGGCCGGGTTTTTGGTCACCAGGCGAATGGCCTGCGGCAGCGTAAAACGGTTCTCCTCATCGTCCGCGACCCGGAATGCCGCATCCAGCAGGCTGGCGGGGTAGTAGTCAGACGAGAGGATATCCAGCAGGCCGAGCGAGGCGAGCTTGCTTGCCGCCACGTTGCCGGAGTGCGAGCCGCCGCGCACGATGTTCGGCGCGCCCATCAGCACGTTCATCCCGTGCTGACGTGACGCCTCTGCGGCTTCGAACGTAGTGGGAAATTCGGCGATTACGCTACCAAGCTGGTGGGATTCACGCACATGATCGTGCGTGGCATCGTCATGGCTTGCCAGCGCAATATTGCGGTCACGGCACATTGCGGCAATCCTGAGACGGTTCGGCTGCGACCACTGTGCCGCAAGCGCCAGCTGTTCTTCTTCGTAGCGCGCCATCTCGGCATCGTTGAGCGAGTATTTGCCCTGATAGTATTCACGATACTTCTCAATGTTGGCGAACTGACGCTGCCCCGGCGAGTGGTCCATCAGGGAGACCAGCGAGACAGGCTCGCGGCCCACCAGTTTTTCAAACAGCGGCAGGGTGGTGTGGTGCGGCAGCTCGCAGCGCAGGTGCAAACGGTGCTCGGCGCGGTTGAGGCCACGCTTTTGCGTCTCTTCCACGGCGTTAATCATCTTCTCCAGGTTTTCAAGCCTGTCGCCGCCGTCGCGCACGTCGCCAATCGCCACCGCGTCCAGCACCGTGGTAATACCGCTGGCGACCATCAGCGCGTCGTGGCTGCTCATCGCCGAATGGGCGGGCCAGTCCACCTTTGGGCGCGGGGTGAAGAATTTGTCGAGGTTGTCGGTATGCAGCTCAATGAGCCCCGGCAGCAGCCAGCCACCTTCGCCGTCCATCGCGTCAGGCGCGCGGCTCCGGGTTTCGGCAAACGCGCGGATGACGCCGTCCTGGATTTCAACCGAGCCATCCACGACCTCGTTTTCCAGCACCAGCCTGACGTTATTGATAATCATACGTTTGTCCCCATCGGGTGCAGTCTGTCCGCTACGCGCTCGCGCACGGCTTCATCGTGGAAGATCCCGACGATCGCCGCGCCGCGCGCTTTGGCCTGTTCGATCAGTTCCATCACCGCTGCGCTGTTTTTGCTGTCGAGCGAAGCGGTGGGTTCATCCAGGAGTAAAATCGGGTAGTCGACAATAAAGCCGCGTGCGATGTTGACCCGCTGCTGCTCGCCACCGGAAAAGGTCGATGGGGCAAGGTGCCACAGACGCTCCGGCACGTTGAGGCGCGTCAGCAGGCTGGCGGCTTTGGCGGCACAGGTATCACGCGGTACGCCGAGATCCAGCAGTGGCTGCATCACCACGTCCAGAGCGGAGATCCGCGGGATCACCCGCAGAAACTGGCTGACCCAGCCGATCGTTGAACGGCGCACTTCAAGTACCTTACGCGCGGGTGCCTGTACCAGATCCACCCACTCGTTGTAGTGGCGAATATGAATGTGGCCTTCGTCTGGCTGATAGTTGGCGTACAGGGAGCGCAGCAGGGTGGATTTTCCACTGCCGGAGTGGCCGTGCAGCACGACGCATTCGCCGTTGCCGACTTCTAACGACGCGTTTTGCAGGACGGGCAGCCGCACGCCGTTTTGCTGGTGGAGCACAAAGGTTTTACTGACGTTTTGTACGTGGATCATGTTGGCCTCGTGATTCGTTTTGCCGGGTGGCGGCTTCGCCTTACCCGGCCTACAGGTGCGGTGTTCGTAGGCCGGGTAAGCGTAGCGCCACCCGGCAACAGCAGCCTCAATTCTGCAATACGGACGACACCAGCAACTGGGTGTACGGATGATGGGGATCGTCGAGCACGCGGTCGGTCAGCCCACTTTCCACCACCTGACCCTGCTTCATCACCAGTAGACGGTCCGCCAGCAGGCGTGCGACGCCCAAATCGTGGGTGACAATCACCACCGCCAGGTTCAACTCCACCACCAGGCCGCGCAGCAGATCGAGCAGGCGCGCCTGAACCGAGACGTCCAGCCCGCCGGTGGGCTCATCCATAAACACCAGCTTCGGATGGGTGACCAGGTTGCGGGCGATCTGTAAACGCTGCTGCATGCCGCCGGAGAAAGTGGTGGGCAGGTCGTCGATACGCGAGGCGGGGATTTCAACCTCCTCCAGCCAGTGCTGCGCGGTGGCGCGGATGTGACCGTAGTGGCGCGCGCCGGTGGCCATCAGCCGTTCGCCGATGTTGCCTCCCGCTGAAACCTGGCGGCGCAGCCCGTCCATTGGGTGCTGATGCACTACGCCCCACTCGGTACGCAGCAGGCGACGGCGCTCGGCCTCGCTCATGCCATACAGCGACGTGCCCTCATATAAAATCTCACCGTTCTGCGGCGTCAGGCGCGCGGAGAGAGATTTGAGCAGCGTGGTTTTGCCGGAGCCGGACTCGCCGACAATCCCCAGCACTTCGCCCGGCCACAGCTCGAACGACACGTCGCTGAAGCCTTTGCCCGGCGCGTATAGGTGAGTCAGGTTATTAACCGAAAGCAGCGGTTTCATTGGCTGTTCGCCTCGCTCTGTTGGCGGCAGAAATCGGTGTCGGAGCAGACGAACATCCGTTTGCCCGTGTCATCCAGCACCACTTCATCCAGATAGCTATGTTGGGATCCGCAGATGGCGCATGGCTCGTCCCACGCCTGCACCGTAAACGGGTAGTCATCAAAATCGAGACTCTCCACACGGGTGTAAGGCGGTACGGCATAGATGCGTTTTTCACGCCCGGCGCCAAAGAGTTGCAGGGCTGGCATCATGTCCATCTTCGGGTTATCGAATTTCGGGATTGGCGACGGGTCCATCACATAACGCCCGTTGACCTTCACCGGGTAAGCGTAGGTGGTGGCGATATGGCCGAAGCGGGCGATGTCCTCGTACAGCTTCACCTGCATCACGCCGTACTCTTCCAGCGCGTGCATGGTGCGGGTTTCGGTTTCCCGCGGCTCGATAAAGCGCAGCGGCTCCGGGATCGGCACCTGGAAAATCAGAATCTGATCTTCAGTCAGCGGGGTTTCCGGAATGCGGTGGCGGGTCTGGATCAGCGTTGCGTCTTCGGTTTTTTCAGTGGTCGCTACGCCGGTCACGCGCTTGAAGAAGTTGCGGATCGAAACGGCGTTGGTGGTGTCGTCTGCCCCCTGGTCGATGACCTTAAGCACGTCGGCTTCCCCGATCACGCTGGCGTCCAATTAAATCCCGCCGGTGCCCCAGCCGTAGGGCATTGGCATCTCGCGGCCGCCGAACGGTACCTGGTAGCCCGGAATGGCAACCGCTTTGAGGATGGCGCGGCGGATCATGCGTTTGGTTTGCTCATCCAGATAGGCAAAGTTGTAGCCGCTTAAGTTAGCCATTGGCGCGCTCCCGTTGCAGACGTTTCAGCAGTTCCAGTTCGGCCTGGAAATCGACGTAGTGCGGCAGCTTGAGGTGCGAGACGAAACCGGCGGCCTCAACGTTGTCTGCATGGGCCAGCACGAACTCCTCATCCTGCGCCGGGCCGGCGATGTGCTCGCCGTAGTCCGGTGCCTGCAGGGCGCGGTCGACCAGCGCCATCGCCATGGCTTTGCGTTCGCTCAGGCCAAACACTAGCCCGTAGCCGCGGGTAAAGTGCGGGGCTTCATTCTCTGGCGCGACAAAGCCGTTAACCATTTCGCATTCGGTCATCAGCAGTTCGCCGACGTTCACCGCAAAACCCAGCTCTTCCGGCACAATTTCGACGTCGATATAGCCGCTGCGAATTTCGGCCGCAAACGGGTGGTTACGCCCATAGCCGCGCTGGGTGGAGTAGGCCAGCGCCAGCAGATAGCCTTCGTCGCCGCGCATCAGCTGTTGCAGGCGCGAGGAGCGCGAGCACGGGAAAACTGGCGGCGTGCGGGTGATGTCATCCGGCGCGGTACCCGAATCTTCTTCCGCTTTCGCCAGCCCCTGGTTTGCCAGCAGGCTGAAGACGTGCGGAGACGGCTCCTGTTCGGCATCCGTGGTGCTGAGCCGTGGCGCTTCGCCATTTGCCAGCAGGGTAAAATCCAGCAGGCGATGGGTGTAATCGTAGGTGGGGCCAAGCCGCTGGCCGCCGGGGATGTCTTTATAAACGGCAGAAATACGGCGCTCCAGGCGCATCTGCGCCGTATTCACCGGCTCGCTCGCCGTGAAGCGGGGAACCGTGGTGCGCCAGGCGCGCAGCAGAAAGATGGCTTCGACGTTATCGCCGCTGGCCTGCTTCAGCGCCAGCGCCGCCAGCTCGCGATCGGCGACGCCGCCTTCGGTCATCACCCGGTCAACGGCCAGGTTCAGCTGCTGCTCAATCTGGGCGACGCTCAGTTCGGGCAGTTTTTCATCGCCCCGTCGTCTGTGTTCCTGCAAGGCATGGGCGGCGGCGATCGCCTTTTCGCCCCCTTTAACGGCAACGTACATCAGCACACCTCCACGTGGGTGGTCCGCGGGATGGCGAGCAGACGCTCGCCGCAGGTCAGGATCAGGTCTATGCCCAGCGGGAACGGGTGCGGGCGTTCGGTCAGCTCATGAATGATGCATTCTGGCAGCTGCGGCGCAACCATGCGTTCATCGGCGATACCTGCACCGGTCAGGCGGAGCATGCGGCCGCCGCTCAGGCTGGAGACCTGCAGAATCAGCGTGGCGCTGGTTTCCGGTGCAACGGCGCTCCCTTCGCTCAGGGCGTTGAGCTGCTCGTGGCTGATGTGTTCGTCGGCCACGGCAAAGACCGCCTGTCGCGGTTGCTCAACCAGCGGAGCACTGGTGTGAAAACGCAGGTTCTGGCTGGCGATGCCATTAGATAAGGCGCCTGACAGCCACACCGGCGTGTCGTTGTCGGCAAGGGTCAGCAACACGCTGGTGGTCGCCAGATTCAGCGGCAGCCAGCCCTGTGAAAGCTGATGCAGCGAGACAATCACCCCCGGCTCGCTCATGGCTTTCAGCAGGCGACGAAAACTTTGTTGGGCATCCTGGACGGCAAGGGTAAAAGCAGGTTGAAGCGTCATGCGTTGTCTCCGCGAACGAGCGTAAAGAAGTCGACCCGACTGGTATTCACTTCGGCCTGACGTGCGGCAAGTCGTGCGGCGCGGTCAGCTTCCAGCGGGGCAATAAGGGTTTCCATTAACGTCTGAAAATGCGTTTGTTCCTGCAAAAGGGCGTCTATTACTGCGCAGCGCTCGGCGTGTGCTTTATCGCGTCCCAGCACGTAGCTGTAGCCCAGCGTGCCGCTGTTCAGGCGGATCGCGGCGCGGGTGAGGGGGGCGTCTCCCGCAAAAAAGCGCTGCCCGGTGCCGCCCATCCGGGCCTGGATCTGCACCAGGCCAATTTCCGGTGCGCGGATAGTGTCGTAGTCTGGCGTCAGGCTCAGGGCGTTCATGCGATCGCGCAGGGCAGCAGGCTGGCTGTGGGCCAGCACACGCATCCAGCGCTGTCGGGTGGCGGTATCGACGTGCATTCAGTGCTCCATAGTGAATTCGATCATGTCGGCACGGGTCAGGCTGACGGAGTATTCCGTCGCATTGACCTCGCCGTCACGGTGGTTGAGGGTGCGCACGCAGAGCAGCGGCGCCATATTGGGGATTTCGAGCACTTTGCTCTCTTTAGCCTGCGCGCGGCGGGCGCTGATACGCGTCTGGGTGCGCTTGAGAGCGATGCCCGTGGCATCCTGCAGAAAGTCGTGCAGGGAACCGCTGGAAAAGTTTTGCAGCACTGGCCAGAGGGCGAGGTCCGCGAAGTAGTGGTCAATCTGGCATACCGCTACGCCGTTGACGCGGCGCAACGTGCGCAGGTGGATGACGTTATCGCCTTCCTGAATGCCCAGCGCGTCCGCCACATGGCTGGAGGCCGGGCGCAGGACCGAGAGCAGCTTTTCGCTGGTGGGATGGCTGCCCTGATCCAGCAGGTTCTGACTAAAGCGCGCCTGGGCATTGAGCGGATAGTCGAACGGGCGCATCAGCACCAGCACGCCCACGCCCTGACGGCGTTGCACCCAGCCGCGCTCGACCAGCTGGTCAATGGCGCGGCGCAGGGTGTGGCGATTCACTTCATAGCGATCCGCAAGCTGCTGCTCGGCAGGCAGGTAGTCTCCGCAGCGGTAGTGCGTGCGCAGTTCCGCTTCGAGCTTTGCCGCAATTTCTTGCCAACGGGTTGGGTAACTGGTCGGATGTCTGGATAAGTGCATAGAAAACAAAGCCTCGCTTCTCAGATGAAGTGCTTACGCAAACGTTGAGAGAGGAAATCCAGCAGGCTGACGGTGACGATGATGAGCACCATCAGGGCGCAGGTTTGCTGGAACTGGAAACCGCGAATCGCTTCCCACAGGGTGACGCCGATTCCGCCTGCACCGACCATGCCGACGACCGTGGCGGAGCGAACGTTGGATTCAAAGCGGTACAGCGAGTAGGAGATCAGCAGCGGCATCACCTGCGGCAGGACGCCGTAGAGGATCTCTTCGATTTTGTTGGCACCGGTGGCGCGGATGCCTTCCACCGGGCCGGGCTCAATGGCTTCGACCGCTTCCGAGAGTAGCTTGGAGAGCACCCCGGTGGTGTGGATGAATAGCGCCATGACGCCCGCGAACGGACCCAGACCCACGGCCACCACGAACAGCATCGCAAAGACCATTTCGTTAATCGCGCGGCAGGCGTCCATCAGGCGACGCATCGGCTGGTATACCCACCACGGCACGATGTTTTCCGCGCTCATCAGGCCAAACGGAATGGAGAGAATGACGGCAAGGGCGGTGCCCCAGACGGCAATTTGCAGGGTAATGGCCATTTCGCTGAGATAGTCCTGCCACTGGCTGAAGTCCGGCGGGAAGAAGTCGGCAGCAAAGGTTGCCATGTTGCCGGAATCTTTGAAGAGCAGCAGGGGATCCATTTCTGCGCCCTTCCAGGAGATAACCAGCACCGCCAGCAGGATGGCCCAGCTTATGAGCGAGAACCAGCTGCGCTTTGGCGGCGGGAGGGTGATGGTTTGCATGTTGGCTCCTTGGGTTTTAATTCCCTCTCCCTTGAGGGAGAGGGTTAGGGTGAGGGGGAAATGTGCGCGCTGATGCCCTCACCCCGACCCTCTCCCACGGGGAGAGGGGGAAAAGAAACTACTGCACCGCTTTATTTACGCTGGTCATGGCGCCGAGTGCCGTGGTCAGGCGGTCAAGGTCTTCCAGCTGGGCCTGAATGTCAGAGACTTTGCTGGTCTTCTCTTCTTCCTTGAGCCCTTTGTTGTCCTTCACGGCCTGCATCTGTTTAAACAGCGCCAGCTGGCGAATCGGGACCAGCTGAAGGTCGCTGGAGGCGCGGAACGGTGCCCAGCCCAGTTTCTCAAGAACCGCTTTCTCTTCCGGCGTTTTGCCGTAGTTCATAAAGAAGTCGTACACCTTGTCCTTGGTGCTTTCGGAGAGGTTTTTACGCCAGACGATCGGGTCGCCCGGGATCAGCGGCGATTTCCAGATCACCTTCAGTTCTTTCAGCTTGTCCGGCGCGGAGGTTTTCAGCTTGTCGAGGTTTTCGGTGTTGTTGGTGGCAACATCCACCTGCTTGTTCGCCACGGCCAGGGCGTTGGTTTCATGGCTGGCGTTGACGGTGCGTTTGAAGTCGCTGGCGGAGGCGTTGTTTTTCGCGAAGACATAGTAGCCAGGGACGAGGAAGCCGGAGGTGGAGTTCGGGTCGCCGTTACCAAAGGTCAGCTCTTTGCGTTTGGCGAGCATGTCGTTGAGGTTGTTGATCGGGCTGTCTTTGTTCACGATCAGCACGCTCCAGTAGCCCGGGGAGCCATCTGCCGCAACGGTCTGGGCAAAGACCTGGCCGTTGGCGCGGTCTACCGCTTCCATTGCGGAGAGGTTGCCATACCAGGCGATGTCGACTTTATTAAAGCGCATTCCCTGGATAATGCCCGCGTAGTCCGGGGCGAAGAAGGCATTCACTTTGATCCCCAGTTTGGTTTCCATATCTTTCAGGAACGGTTCCCACTGAGGCTTCAGGTTCTGCTGTGATTCCGTCGAAATAATGCCGAAGTTCAGCGCTTTTTCCTGCTCTTCCGCATACGCCGGGCTTAACAGGGTGCTGATGCTGAACATGCTGGTAAAGGCCAGCGCGGCAACGGCTTTGTAGTTCATTTCCATTCCTCGTTATGGGGATTTATGCAGCCTGCGCGCGCTCTTCGACGCGGTTTACGCTGCGGTAGAGATGATCAAAACGTTCGTTATCAAACTGGTGGCTTGCGCCGTCAAAGAACACATGGCCCTGACGCAGGGCGACAATGCGCTCGCAGTAGCGCAGGGCGTAATCCACCTGATGCAGCGTTACCACCACGGTAATGCCGTCGTTCTGGTTAATGTCGCGCAGGGTTTCCATCACGATGCGGGCGGATTCCGGGTCCAGCGAGGCGATAGGTTCATCGGCCAGAATGATTTTTGCTTTCTGCATCAGGGCGCGGGCGATGGCGACGCGCTGCTGTTGTCCACCGGACAGGGTGGAGACACGCTGGTGGGCCAGGTGTGCCATACCGACGCGAGTCAACGCCTGAAGAGCTTCCTGCTTCTGGGAAGGTGAGAACCAGCGCAGGCAGGTGCGCCAGAACGGTGTGCTGCCGAGTGCGCCAATCAGCACGTTCTCCAGTACCGTCAGGCGATTGACCAGGTTGAACTGCTGGAAGATGTAGCCCGTCTGGGCACGGCTCTTGCGGATATCACTTGCCAGACGCCCGGCGCGCTGCACCGTGTTGCCCAGCAATTCGACGTGACTTTCCGGGGTTTTATCGCAGGTGATAAGACCGCTTAAATGGCGCAGAAGGGTGGATTTACCGGAGCCAGAAGGGCCGAGAAGCGCCACCATGTCGCCCTGCTGGACGGTCAGATCAACGGCATGCAGCGCCTTGTTGTGATTGAAGGTCTTGCTCAGTTTCTCGACGCGGATGACAGTTTGCATGTGCGGGGCCTCACGATAAATGTGGCCTCATGCTGGCGCATCAATGTGACATTTGGGTTAAGTCTGGGTTGCGGGAATTTGAAGAGTTGAGGGGAGTTTGATGACAGGCGGAGGCGGACCGCCCACCGCCAGAAAATTAGTGCTGCTGCTTAACGACGTTAATCATCCACGGTACGCCGTATTTATCGGTGACTTTACCGAAACCGTGCGCCCAGAAGGTCTCCTGCCACGCCATGTCGATATTGCCGCCAGCGGCGAGGTTGTCGAACCAGCGCTTGCCTTCTGACACATCCTGCGTGTCGAGCACCAGCGTGAACCCGGCGTACTGCGCGTTGCTGCCCGGCGGCTGCCCGTCGCTCATCATGATGTCGCTGCCCGCAATGCGGACGTTAGAGTGGGCGATAGCGGAATCAGGAAACTGCATGCCGGACGGACAGCCTTCTTCACTGCTGTCGCTTTTGGGCATTTCACCGAAAGTGATTTTATAGAGGAGTTCAGCGCCGACGGCCTGCTGATAAAAGGCGGTTGCCTCTGCACAGTTGCCGGCGAAGGAGATGTAGGGACTTAACGGCATATTCTTTACCTCACGTAAGAAAAGCCCATTAAGTGTAGTTCTTTTTTTGTAGGCCGGATAAGCGTAGCGCATCCGGCAAAAGCGCCCGGCGGCGCTTCGGTTATCGGGCCTACAGGAGAAAAATCAGTTCTTTTTCACGAACTCAGATTTCAGTTTCATCGGACCGAAGCCGTCAATTTTGCAGTCGATATTATGATCGCCTTCAACCAGACGGATGTTCTTCACTTTGGTACCGATCTTCAGCATGGAAGAGCTGCCTTTGACTTTAAGATCTTTAACCACGGTGACGCTGTCGCCATCCGCCAGCAGGTTACCGTTCGCATCTTTTACGATCAGGGCATCTGCATCCTGTGCCGGTTCGGCATCATTCCATTCATGCGCACATTCCGGGCAGATGAACATGCCATTATCTTCATAGGTGTATTCAGAATTGCATTTCGGGCAGTGTGGGAGAGACATATCGGTATCCTCAAAAAAGTGTTAACACGCTGGAAAATGCCAGCTAAATGACGGCAGTGTGCCGAAAAAGGCGGCAAGTATAGCGCAAATCCACACGTTTGTCGGTGATATTCTGAATTTAAAAAAAAGCAAAAAATGTGTCGGGAGTGACACTTCCTGTCAGTCAGTTAAGCGATGCTAACGTCATTAACACGGTGGAAAGAGAAGTCGCTAAATATATCGAATATTTTATTGTGGCAAATTGCTACGCACCTTCATTTCGGATAAGGTGAAGCAACACATTGTTATTTATCTTTGGTCTTTGCTGCCATGCATTTCGTATGGTTGTGGCATAACCCGTTCTTTTTAGGTGGATAAATAATGATGATATATCCTGAAGTTTCTTAAAAAGGGCTACGCTTTTTATCTTTTGGCTGTCAGGCCTTGAGGAGAGCTTTACACGTCATGCAAGGATAGCCATTTATTTCTGATTATCTTCAATCAGTTATATTCCGGTGAACATGTTTTCCACACGTGATCATATAAGCCTGAACATCATAATTAATACCAGTGGCTTAATAAAAGTAATAAATTTGCGTTAAGGAAAGGCTTTTATCATGCACACACAGACCATTTTTGAATTAAGCCAGGAAGCTGAGCGTTTGTTACAGCTTGCCCTGCAAAATCTTGATACCTTGAAGTCAATGCCGACAGCGATGCTGGAGAACACGACGGCCGCTATTACGGGTGAAAAGAACAACGTTCTGCCTTTGCATTTTAGTGCGCGGGGTGTCGAAGCGCAGCAGGCAATGCTGAATAATGAATTACGCAAAATAACACGTCTGGAAATGGTTCTGGCTATCGTTGGTACCATGAAAGCGGGGAAATCGACCACCATTAATGCCATTGTGGGGACCGAAGTGTTGCCTAATCGCAACCGCCCAATGACGGCGCTTCCTACCCTGATTCGTCATACGCCAGGCCAGAAAGAGCCGGTACTCCATTTCTCACATGTCTCGCCTATTGATGATTTGATCCAGCTGCTGCAGAAACAACTCTGCGATTACGATCGCGGGAAGCTGGCTCAGCATCTGGAAATTGATAAAGACATGAATACGCTGCTGGAACGCATTGAAAAAGGTGAAGCCTTTGAAAAGCATCATCTTGGAGCGCAGCCAATATTTCATTGCCTGAAAAGCCTCAATGACCTGGTCAGACTCTCTCAGGCGCTGGGCGTGGCGTTTCCGTTTTCAGAATACGCGGCCATTGAACACATTCCGGTCATTGAAGTGGAGTTCGTGCATCTTGCGGGTCTGGATGCCCACCTCGGGCAACTGACGCTGCTCGATACCCCTGGGCCTAATGAGGCCGGACAGCCGCATCTGCAAAAAATGCTGAGTGAGCAGTTAGCCCGCGCATCGGCGGTGCTGGCGGTAATGGATTATACCCAGCTTAAATCTATATCTGATGAAGAGGTCCGTCAGGCTATTTCGGTGGCGGGGAAATCCGTGCCTCTGTATGCCCTGGTGAATAAATTCGACCAGAAAGATCGCAATAGCGATGATGAAGAGCAGGTCCGGGCGATGATCTCCGGCACCTTAATGAAAGGCAATATTTCGCCTGGCCAGATCTACCCTGTCTCCTCCATGTGGGCGTATCTGGCGAACCGCGCTCGCTACGAGATGAATACCCACGGACAACTGCCGGATCATCAGGAGCAACCCTGGGTGCAGGATTTTGCCGAAGCCGCCCTCGGTCGCCGCTGGCGTACGGCGGACCTGGATGATATTGGCCATATCCGTCACGCCGCCGATTTGCTCTGGGAAGATTCGCTGTTTGAACAACCGATACGCAAACTGATTTACGCCGCCTATGCTAATGCCTCGTTATTTGCGTTGCGCTCGGCGTCCCATAAGCTGCTCAACTACGCACAAAATGCCCGGGAATATCTCGACTTCCGCTATCAGGGGCTGACGGTCGCCTTTGACGCGCTGGAACTGAATATTACGCGTCTTGAAGAGGACATGGCGATGATGCAGACGCGCCAGCGGGTGGTGAGTGATGAGGTGAAACATGAAGTTGAGCAGGCGCTGAATGCCACTGCGGACTTTATGGGGGCCCAAAAAACAGCGCTTCACCAGGCGATTGGTCACGTGTTTAGCGCTCGCAATATCCTTGATTTCGCCGGTAACGATCGGTTGAATCCTCGCGGTGACGAACCGCAAGAACTACAGCAGCTGGTACTGGATGACGAGGGGCAGGCACAGATTGCCCTGAGTAAAATCCGCTCCTCCTGCGAGCTTATCATGCTGGATGCGCAGACAAAGATCTGCCGGGAGCTGGCGTTACGCTTCGATCAGCTGGAGTCTACGCTGGCGCGTTCCCTGAATGACGCCATGCGTCCCATCGAAACGCGTATTAAAGAGCATCTGAGCCATGCCGGCTTTCGGGCGCGGATTAGCTTCCCGGCTTTTCAGGCTAACCAGCTTAACGTCAATACGCAGGCGCTGTTTAACGATGCCATCGCGCAGGACAACCGCCCTGCAGGACAGCCATCGGGCGCGGGCAGCATGCGTGAGACTGTCTCTCGCTGGCTGAATAATCCGGGCTGGGGCTGGGATGAATATGTGGCGACCCGCACGCGCTATGTTATCGACATTGCGCAGCTACATGACAAATTTAAGCAACATATTGATCAGTTTTGTGAACATATACGTAAAGCTTTGTCCGCCCAGGTCGATGTCTCTGTTACGGCAGGAATGGCGACGTTCTTTGCAGAATTTTCGTTATACCTGACCGGGTTACAGGAAAGCTTGCGTGATAGCCTCGCAGTGCGTCAACAAAATGAGCATTCGACCCGAGCGCTCAGCCAGCTGTTGAAGCAAAGTATCACTACTGCGACGTGGATACAGGAAGATACCCGACTGTTACGCGATGATATTCAAACTCTATTCGCGGCAGAGCAACCATGACAACACAGCTACTGGACGGTCCCGGGCGGACGCTGGAGTGTATTCATCCTAAATTTATGGTCGATCTTGTGCAGGGCGTGGACGTTGCACGTCATCCTCATTTGGGGCCGCAGCAGCTGCAGTTTCGTGAGCGCTTGACTCAGGAGATCATGACGCACACCCGGTTACGCCCCTGGGCGATGGCCGGAATGCTGAATGAGAATGCTGCCCTGCGCCTCGGTCTGGCTGAAAAACTCGCCGGGATGCTTGACCCTGGCCATCTTGCGCTGACGCTGATGGCGGATAAATTGAATACACTTCGTCAGCAGGCTCACTTAAGGGCTCAGCCCTCTCCGGGCCTGCTTGAACAGTACGCTGAGCTCTCATCGCATTTTACCCAACGTGCCGTTTATAAAGAAAAGGCGCTAACTCAGCGTGGACTGACCGTCCAGGCGGGTGAGCACAGCGAGCAAATTTTCACTCGCTGGCGAGCCGGTCATTATGATGGCTGGTCGCTGGCCGGGCGTTGTTTCATTGTCCTGGAAGAGTTGCGCTGGGGGGCCTTCGGCGATGCTTGCCGTCTGGCGAAGGACGATGTATCGGCCATGCTCAAGGATAATTTACGCAGTATGGCTGCCAATTATCTTGCTCAGGGTATCAATGCGTCTCCTGCAACGCGCCATTTCTATCATCAGTGGCTGACCACACCCGCTTCGGCGGGTTTAATCGATCATAAAGACATGCTGGGGTGGCTGGGTGACTGGTGTCAGGCGGATAAACACCCGGTGAGCTGGTCAGTTACGCAAAACTGGCAGACCGTTGCGCTGGGTATGCCGAGGCTGTGTTCGGCAAAACGTCTGGTGGAGGCGATGGTGGAGGAGATTTTTGGTTGAACCCCTCACCCTCACTCTGGCCCTCTCCCCAGAGGGGAGAGGGGATGGTTTGGTGCGGTTTGTTAATGTTGAAGCTCTGCTGCCTTCCTTTCTACATCTTTCTCTTGCACGTTTCCGTAGCGTTTCGCGTACAGTGCCGTGATGATCGGCACCAGAATCGCGGTAACAATCACGCTGGCAGCCACCAGTGCCGTTGCAGAAGCGGCTACCGGTTCGAAGGCCGGGTTAATCTGAGCAATAATCACCGGGTTTGCGACCGCAGCACCTGCGGCTGAAGAGGCGGCGACACCCGCCGTGCCGTTTCCGCCGCCAATCACGCGGTCGGCAATAATCAACGGAATACCGGTGATGATGATGACCGCAACCCCCAGCACAATACCCAGCAGGCCCGTATCAAGGATCACGTTCAGGTTGATGGTGTTGCCCAGCGCAAAACCAAAGAACGGGATGAGTACGGGTGTGGCTTTGCTGAAGAAATCGCGCAGATCGTGATCCAGATTCCCGAGGGCGAAACCGATCAGGAAGGGCAGGATCGCGCCAACAAAGTGGTGAGGCTCAAAAGAGGCCAGGCCAGCAGAACCCAGGATCAGCATCGTCATGAGCGGGCCGGACTCCAGAGACATCAGAACAAATGCCCCGGATTCTTCTTTCGTTCCGTACTGGTTCATCAGGCTGGCATACAACCCGCCGTTAGTCATATCCATCGCCGAGACAATTGCCAGGACCGATAAACCCGCGAAGAAACCGGTCTGAATTCCATTCTCTGGAATGAACATCGCGCATATCATGGCGACAACCCAGGCCACCGCTATTTTGGTTATGACCAGCGTGCCGGATTTGCGTAATACGGTGCCTGTTGCACGTAAATTAATGGATGCACCGATACAAAAGAACCAGACTGCCAGGATGGGGACGGTACCTGTAATCATCCCTTTTGTGAAACCGCCAAAATAAGCCCCGGTTTCAGGCGCTAAGGTATTCAGAATAGCACCGAGTACCAGGGGGACCAGCATCATACCACCAGGAATACGTTCTATCGTGGCTTTAATCTTCATATACAACCCTCACAATGTTACCCCTCATAGCGAGCGGCGGGCGCGAATAAAAAATCAATAAATTCAAAATGATGAAGGGTTTTCTTGATGGCTTGTATTGGATAACCCCGCAACAAAAATCAGTAAGCGCTCTGGGTTTCTCTTGTCAGAAAACACTCATCGCTATGTTTCGGGAATTATCATGCGATCACTGGAATAATGATTCAATGAAAATAAAACAGTGTTTTAGTTATCTGCGTCACATATTGATTGTAAACTTTACGCCGCGTTCTGGCTGGATGGGGTTTATGTAAATCTCTTGTAAAAAAGCGGCTTTTTATGTCGTGATAAAAAGAAAATGGGACAACATGAAAATGTTTCTTTGGGACGGGTTGAGAAAGTGCTTATTTGCGGAAATTGACAAAGACTGTCTTCACTTTACGCAGCATAAATATATGTGTGAAGTTGATCACAAATATAAACGCTGGTAGGGTAAAAAGGTCATTAACTGCCCTGGCAGGCGTCAACAGGTTCGGTTGTATCGACGATAAACGTCAATGTAAGTAAACCTGCTACGCTTGAATAAGGCGATTCGCATGGAGCGGATCCCAAGGTTCACAGCACCCACACTGGATTGTGAAACAGACAGGGCCGAGTCAACGAGGATAGCTATGCTGAGAAGGAAAAAGATTAAACCCATCACGCTTCGCGACGTCACTATTATTGACGACGCAAAATTGCGTAAGGCCATCACCGCAGCCTCGCTCGGTAATGCGATGGAATGGTTCGATTTTGGTGTCTATGGCTTTGTGGCCTACGCGTTAGGTAAAGTGTTTTTCCCAGGGGCTGATCCCAGCCTGCAGATGATTGCCGCACTGGGGACGTTCTCCGTTCCTTTCCTTATTCGCCCGCTGGGTGGTCTGTTCTTCGGTATGCTCGGTGATAAATACGGTCGCCAGAAGATCCTTGCCATCACCATTGTCATCATGTCGATAAGTACCTTCTGTATCGGCCTGATTCCGTCCTATGCCACGATCGGCATCTGGGCACCGATTCTGCTGCTGCTCTGTAAGATGGCGCAGGGTTTCTCCGTCGGTGGGGAATATACCGGTGCCTCGATCTTCGTCGCGGAGTATTCCCCGGACCGTAAGCGCGGTTTTATGGGGAGCTGGCTGGACTTCGGCTCGATTGCCGGGTTCGTGATGGGGGCGGGTGTCGTGGTGCTGATTTCAACCGTCGTCGGTGAAGAGAACTTCCTCGACTGGGGCTGGCGTATCCCGTTCTTCCTCGCGCTGCCGCTGGGGATCATCGGTCTGTATCTGCGTCATGCGCTGGAAGAGACACCGGCGTTCCAGCAGCACGTTGAGAAACTGGAGCAGGGTGACCGCGAAGGGCTGCAGGATGGTCCGAAGGTGTCGTTCAAAGAGATTGCCACTAAGCACTGGCGCAGCCTGCTGACCTGTATTGGTCTGGTGATTTCGACCAACGTGACCTACTACATGCTGCTGACCTACATGCCGAGTTATCTGTCGCATAACCTGCATTACTCGGAAGATCACGGTGTGCTGATTATTATTGCCATCATGGTGGGTATGCTGTTCGTGCAGCCGATTATGGGTCTGCTGAGTGACCGTTTTGGTCGTCGACCATTCATTATTCTGGGAAGCGTGGCGCTGTTTGCCCTGGCAATCCCGGCCTTTATTCTGATCAACAGTAACGTGCTGGGGCTGATTTTTGCGGGTCTGCTGATGCTGGCGGTGATCCTGAACTGCTTCATCGGGGTGATGGCCTCAACGTTGCCTGCGATGTTCCCGACGCATATTCGTTACAGTGCGCTGGCGGCAGCCTTTAACATCTCGGTACTGATTGCCGGTCTGACCCCGACGCTTGCCGCCTCGCTGGTGGAAAGCACGCAGAATCTGATGATGCCTGCTTATTACCTGATGGTGATCGCGGTGATTGGCTTGATTACCGGTATTACGATGAAGGAGACGGCGAACCGTCCACTGAAAGGGGCGACGCCTGCGGCATCGGATATTCAGGAAGCGAAAGAGATCCTGCGTGAGCACTACGATAATGTAGAGCAGAAGATTGAAGACATTGACGCAGAGATTGAAGAACTGCAGAAAAAACGCTCCCGACTGGTGGATCAGCATCCACGCATCAACGAGTAATAAAGAAACCCGCCAACGGCGGGTTTTCTTTTATTAGCATCCGGCAGCGATGTAGTCGCCATTGGCGCTGATGGGGATGACCGTCAGGAAGAGAACGGTCGCGAACAGGATCAGAACTATCCCGCCGGCTATTTTGACGGCTGGCACCAGCCATCTTAACGTGCTATTTCCCCCGAAGCAGGCCACCGTGCGTTCACGGGCATAACGTACCGCCAGCGAGAGCCCCATAATCGAGAGTGCCGTTCCCAGGGACATTGTCATGACGGCAGCCATCCCCCAGGTGACAATGCCCAGCGCATTTGAAAACATCAGAATCATGATTGCCCCACTGCACGGGCGTGCGCCAATCGCCAGAATCACCCCCAGGCGAGTTTTCCAGTCTCCCTGCGTCAGGTCGGCACCCACGCCGTGATGGCCGCAGCCACAGTGTTCATTGTGCTGATGGAGGGGACTGATGGCTGAGATCGTCATTCTGCGCGGACGCAGGCTCTTTAATGCCTGATAAATGACGAACGCGCCGAATACACCAATCAGCACTGCGCTTATCTTCTCTACATACCAGCGGCTGGTACTGATATCCCCTGAGGCGAGGTTAAACCCCACCGCCAGAATAAAGACAAACAGAATGGCGCTCACGCCCTGCATCAGGCTGCCAAGGAAAGGAACGACCCGGGCAGCCCGCTCGCTTTCCTTATTAGTGGTCAGATAGGTCGTCACAATGAATTTCCCGTGCCCCGGCCCGATGGCGTGCAGCACGCCATAAAGGAAGGCGCCTGTTAAGAGCCATAGTCCGCCGCTGTACTGGTGGTTATTCAGCTGTAGCAGATACATCACCAGATAACGGTGCAGGGTAATTTGAGTGGCAAGACACCACTGGATAAAGGCGCTCCAGTGCGTATGCAGGGTAAAACTGGCAAACAGAATAGCCAGCAGCATCACCCCTGCGGTAGGGAGACGCCAGTCGCGGGCGAGGCGTTGTGTGTTCATGAGGGAGTGCTCTGCCAGGAAGAATATTTGCCGCTAGTATAGTTGATCTTCCTTTTCAGTTCGCAGGATCGCATCGGGATCCTGATGATGCTGTGGATAAGTCTGTGTGTAAAAGGGTATAAGGCGGGGTTTTGCTGTGGAATGCAGCAGTCAGTCATTTTTCTGTCATTTAGCGGTTGCGGCCTGCGGAGAACTCCCTATAATGCGCCTCCATCGACACGGCAGATGTGAATCACTTCACAGACAACCCGGTCGGTTGAAGAGAAAAAATCCTGAAATAACGGGTTGACTCTGAAAGAGGAAAGCGTAATATACGCCACCTCGCAACGGTGAGCGAAAGCCGCGTTGCACTGCTCTTTAACAATTTATCAGACAATCTGTGTGGGCACTCAAAGTGACATGGATTCTTAACGTCGCAAGACGAAAAATGAATACCAAGTCTCTGAGTGAACATACGTAATTCATTACGAAGTTTAATTCACGAGCATCAAACTTAAATTGAAGAGTTTGATCATGGCTCAGATTGAACGCTGGCGGCAGGCCTAACACATGCAAGTCGAACGGTAGCACAGAGAGCTTGCTCTCGGGTGACGAGTGGCGGACGGGGGAGTAATGTCTGGGAAACTGCCCGATGGAGGGGGATAACTACTGGAAACGGTAGCTAATACCGCATAACGTCGCAAGACCAAAGAGGGGGACCTTCGGGCCTCTTGCCATCAGATGTGCCCAGATGGGATTAGCTAGTAGGTGGGGTAACGGCTCACCTAGGCGACGATCCCTAGCTGGTCTGAGAGGATGACCAGCCACACTGGAACTGAGACACGGTCCAGACTCCTACGGGAGGCAGCAGTGGGGAATATTGCACAATGGGCGCAAGCCTGATGCAGCCATGCCGCGTGTATGAAGAAGGCCTTCGGGTTGTAAAGTACTTTCAGCGGGGAGGAAGGTGTTGTGGTTAATAACCACAGCAATTGACGTTACCCGCAGAAGAAGCACCGGCTAACTCCGTGCCAGCAGCCGCGGTAATACGGAGGGTGCAAGCGTTAATCGGAATTACTGGGCGTAAAGCGCACGCAGGCGGTCTGTCAAGTCGGATGTGAAATCCCCGGGCTCAACCTGGGAACTGCATTCGAAACTGGCAGGCTAGAGTCTTGTAGAGGGGGGTAGAATTCCAGGTGTAGCGGTGAAATGCGTAGAGATCTGGAGGAATACCGGTGGCGAAGGCGGCCCCCTGGACAAAGACTGACGCTCAGGTGCGAAAGCGTGGGGAGCAAACAGGATTAGAT